>Ga0187893_10002864_pt1 | contig 36702 bp, 27 predicted proteins | sample MA1701074metaG_FD_139574 | JGI IMG/M metagenome (GOLD analysis project Ga0187893, IMG submission 139574) | White microbial mat communities from a basaltic lava cave in the Kipuka Kanohina Cave System on the Island of Hawaii, USA - MA170107-4 metaG ... | reverse complement strand
TTGTAGGGCCGGTCGCGTCCGACGAAATCGCGCAAAAACCGGTGAAACTGATTGCGGCCCGTGAGCCCGATATAGGAGTAATAGCCGCTCGTCACTTCAAACCGGTTGCCGAAGTAGAGAGTGAACTGATCGACATAGGCCGGTGAGGCCAGAAACTGGTCGATCAGCTTGCCACGCTTATCCGTGGCGCCGTCGCGGAAAAAAGCCTCGGCTTGCTCCGGTGTGGGGATGCGGCCGGTGAGATCGATGCTTGCCCGGCGGAGGAATTCGGCGTCAGTGGTAAGAGGCGCAGAACCCACTCCGTCGCCTTCCATCTTGCCGAAGATGTGGGTGTCGATGAAGTTTCTGCGCACGATACTGCTGCGCAGCCGTTCCTTGCCGGGACGGCCGGCGTAGTCTCGAGCAAGCCGTTCCAAATCAATCTGTCTTAGCAATTCCGAACGCTCCGAGGCGGGGTAGCGGGGGCAGCCCGGGTCGGCGGCCGGCGCCGGAAAGGCAGCCAGCGCCAGAAAACACACAAATTTCGTAGGGTTCATAACGGAACCTGACACTTAATGATATTGTTCCGAAAAAAAAGCCGGGAGTCAATGGGCCAACAGTACGTTAGTAGGTGTGGGTCCCAACAATATTTTTCCAAGTTACCTTACTATTTTCTTCATCATAGATTCAAACGACAGCCGCGGCACGGCGGATTTACGACGGATTCCGGAGTCCTTCCAGTCGGCGCGGGCGCGGCTGGGGAGCAGACGCACGACATGTTCGATCCTTGCTTCCAAGGCCTGCGCCATTCCGTGAATGGCCCGGAAGTAGCCGCGCTGATTGGCGATAGTGCGGCAGCCTGTAAGGAGCGCCGCCAGCGTATCGGCGCGCGCCTGCCAATCAAGCGAAGGGTGCGTGGCGGCTGTTTCGCCCCATTCGTCGAAAAAAGGGCCTAGCGGGAGCAGCAGGTCGGGAGTTTGCCGGAGCGCTTTCACCGCCCTCAACGGATAGTTGCGGTGGCCTTCGGTCGCCATCGCTTTCTTGTAAAGGCGCGCCGCGATCTGAAAAGTTCCCTCGAAAGGGGACACGTTTTCGTGCGCCAGACGGCCGAAACGCCGGCGGGCGGCAGCGTGGGAATCCCCGGCCGGCCAGAAGCTGATGCCCTGATCCAGGTCGCCGGCATTATGGGTGAGCGTCGCGGCCAGCCGCAGCGCGTCCAACTCACATCCTCTGCTCTCCAACGCGAGACGGAAAACGGCGGCCTGGCGGCGCAGCTCGGCCTCGATTGTTCCGGCCGCCAGTTCCGCATATTCGGCATCGCCCGCCCGCAGAAAAGCGCCCAGCCCGCCGGCCAGCACGCTCAGGTGCTCGCCGTCATGCCCGCTGACCCGGCCGGTGTCGCCCACATCGATCCCTCGCCTGCTGATTCTTGATACGTCCCAGTGCGCCGCTCGCCGGGCGAAAGCGAACATCCGCCGCAGCGAATCGATGTCGCGCGTTTTACGCCACAGCAGCCCACGAATCTTGGCGTCTACATCCGTGGGGACATAGGTTGCGACCGTGGCGTGGTGGCTGGCCAAACATAGGGCGAAGTAGTCTTCGTGCAGTTCGGGGTCCGGCAGGCCGCCGCTCTCAAGGCTCGCCGCGCCCTGGAGGATTTCGACAAAGCCCATCGGATGATGGCCGCGTTCGATCAGCCGGACACCTTCCGGCAACGGGCATTCCGCCATCCAGGCGAACACAAAGGGCGCCGTATTGCGTACCAGCCCTACCAGGTTCGCGGGGGCGATCCAGCCTTCGATACCGCTCTTCAATCCTGATTGTACTTGGATCCACGGCGCCGACTGGCCCCGCCAGGCTTACCGAGAGCTTACCAATCCCTTACCAGCCGCTGAATGGAAAGTCCCCGGGGAATGCGCATGTCTCACCAGAAAGGAAAACATCCTATGAAAAACCTCCTGAAAAACACACTCTCCAGCGCCGCAATCGCCGCGCTGTTCGCTTCTCCGCTGCTGGCCGAAGTTGGTGGTCCGGTATCGGTAACCCTTGACAGCAAAGACAAGTTGCAGGCGGGCCAGCCGGTCAACGTTACGATGACCCTGCGGGCCGCGGCTGCCGTTTCCCATGTCAACCTCGCCGTCGAATCCGCAATCGGCTGGCAACTGCTCGATGGATTGACCAACTGGGCGGGATCGCTCGGCGAAAAGCAAACTCTGGAGCTGCAGTTCCGGGCTGTGCCCCTCAGCGACCAGCCCGGGCCCCTGAAGGTACGCTACAGGGTTTTGGGATACAGCGAGGAAGGCGCATCGCTTGATCCGGCGAGGCTGGGCGGCAAAACCCCGGAACGCGTAGAGTCGATGGAACGCATCGCCGAAGAACAGGAGTTCATCGAGGCCAACTATGAGCCGGGTGATGAGCCGGAACAGAGAAAGGTCTCCAAGAATCGCGACCGGCAGACTAGAGTGGTGACTTCGGGCCGCTTCCGCTACCGCGACGACGACAATGTGTTCCAGCCGGTCCGCAGGGCCAAAGTAGAAATCTGGAACATCGCCTCCTCGACGGGCGGCCTCGATATCGATACCCACGACTCAAATTGCGGAACCGGCTCCACCGATATCGATGGGAATTTCAATATCGAAGTGGACTGCGGCGATCTGTTCAGCGGCCCCGATCTGGCCGCCCGCATCGTGCTCGACAACAGCAAAATCACTGTTCGTCCCGAGAACGTTTTCGCTGGCGCTTACAGCTTTCAATCGGGCTTTATCCGGAACGTCGAAGCCAACACTTTGAACTTCGGCAACATAACGATCTCATCGAATCAAGGAGCCTTCAACATTCACAACCTGATCACGCGCGTCGAACGCTTTATGAACAGCAGTGGTGAGAATATGGACAAAGTCACCGCGTTGTGGCCAATGGATCTTCGCGTGTCCAACTACAGCCCGTTCTTCCGCGAGATCCGCGTGGATAGCGGCGATGAGTTTAACCCCATAACGATCTTCCATGAGTACGGACACCACGTGCTGAGCACGAAGGCGGAAAGCCCGGCGCCTGATTATGACAACGGCATTTGCGACCCCGACGGCGATCCCGGCCACTGCGTGAACCGGCCGGAAAGAGGAGTGATTTCCTGGACCGAGGGTTGGCCGACATTTCTGGCCGTGGCGGTGTTCGCGCAGCATCAGGCCGAAGACGGATACGACGGAACGGTGGTAGCCGACACGGAAACCCGCTTTACCACGGGCTCGGCGGACGCTGGGCAGGAAGACCGCATTGAGGGCGTAATCACGGCGCTGCTATGGGACTTGATCGATGCCAACAACGATGACCAGTTCGAGCAGGGTGCTGGACGCCGCGATCGGATCAATCTCACCTTCGCGAACATTTGGGACGTGATCAAGAACTTCGATCCTTCCCCGGACCTCTTTCACAACCACCCGACATCGATTCACGAACTGTGGTCCGGACTGCGGGCCATGCGCCCGAATCAGATCAACCTGATTTCGGAAGCCTACCGCGAGCACGGGATCGTTAAGGATCAGCCGGATCTGCAAGTGACTGCCACCGGAACGCTGCCGAATCGCGTCAATCGCGGATCTTCTTTCACGCTTTCCACCACGGTTCGGAATCTGGGCAACGACCCCGCCAACAGCGCCTTCACCGTTCGGGCTCAAATGACGCACGCGACTCAAGGCACGACCATCAGCGGGGCTCGTACGGTGGCGGCGAACCTGGCTGTGAATGGAACCAGCACTGGCAACATCACTCTTTCCGTGCCGTCCAACGCCCTCATCGGTGGCTGGTTTGTCGAGGTGTGCGCCGACGTTACCGGAGCCGTACCGGAGTCGAACGAAAACAACTGCCGCCCGGTGGGAACGATTTCTGTCACCATGACGCTGCCTTAACCGGGAATCCGTTGCCGGCCTGTCCAAGCCCGCGCCGCAAGGCGCGGGCTTAATTCTTTCAGTTGTACTCATCCCGGCCCGACGGCCAGATTCGATCCCGGACCGGAGAGAGGATTCGCTGGACCTCCGCCACAATCTCAGGATCGGGCGGACGGCCGGCGCAGCGGACGTTCCGCCGCACCTCACCCGCGTTCTTGGCGCCTGAAAGGGTCGAATGTATGCGCGGGTTGGCGAGCGCGAATTGCATTCCGAGTTCCGCGATGTCAACACCGCGTGAGACGCACCAGTGGGCCGCTTCCCTGCATTTGGTCTTCACCGCTTCGGAGCCGTGATGCCAGGGTTGCGGCCCTTCGTTCGTCAACAGGCCTAGTCCGAGTGGAGAGGCGTTGATTACACCCACGTCGCGTCTCTCGAATTCAGGGAGCATCGGCTCCAGCGCAGTATTCTGAAGGGTGTAATTCGCATAAGAGATCACGACGTCAAGCTCCGCGCGGGCCAGTATGGCGGGGTAGATGGAAAGCGGCAGACCGGAAGCTCCTATGAATCGGACCAGACCCTGCGCGCGGGCGTCATGAAGCGCCCGCAAGCCTTCATCGACCACGATCTCGATCGGCGAAAACTCGATGTCATGCAGAATCGCGATGTCCAGGTATCCGCAGCCTAGCCGGTTGAGGCTCTCCTCAAGCCCCGTCCGCACGCGCTCGTAGCTGAAATCGAAAATGGCGTAATCGTAGCGGCCGACTTTTGAGGAAATGTAGTAACGTTCGCGGGAGACGCCGCGCAGAGCCCTGCCGACGGCGGCTTCCGAGCGCGTGACTCCGTAAAGCGGCGCGGTGTCGAGGTAATTGACGCCTTCCTCAAGCGCCGTGTGCAGAGTGTGTATCGCGTCGGCTTCCGCGATGTCGCCGTAGACGCCGCCCAGGGCCGCGCATCCCAATCCGAGGGCGGATACGTCCAACCCCGTCTTCCCCAATCGCCGGTATTCCATTCGCCTTTCATTATCGGAATTTGGAGCCCGCCACGTGTTGCGTGGTATGGTCATGAGGAACCGTTATGCACAGGTTTCTTCCGTTCTTATGGCTCGCCGTTGCGGCGTCGAGCGTTTGCGCGCAGGCGGATCTGGGGCGCGCAGCCGGGGCCTTACGCGCGCGGCTGGTCGAGCAGCGCCGGGACTTTCACATGCATCCTGAGCTTTCAAATCGCGAAGAGCGCACCGGGCGAGTCATCGCCGAGCGGCTGCGGGCGCTGAAGCTGGACGAAGTACGCGCTGGCGTAGCGCGACACGGCGTGGTGGCGGTACTGCGCGGCGCAAAGCCTGGTCCGGTGGTCGCGTGGCGCGCGGATATGGACGCGCTTCCGATTGAAGACGCCATCGGCGCGCCGTATCGCTCGCGCAACAAAGGCGTGAAACACGCCTGCGGCCACGATGTTCACATGGCGGTAGGACTGGGGATCGCCGAACTGCTGGCGGGGATGCGCGGCGAAATCGCCGGCACGGTGAAGTTTCTCTTCCAGCCTTCCGAGGAGGGTCCGCCGGAGGGCGAGGAGGGCGGCGCCCCGCTCATGATTAAGGATGGCGCGCTCGACAATCCGCGCCCGGCGGCCATCTTCGGCTTGCATGCAACCGCGCTAACTCCGGCAGGCTCGGTGGGTTTTGCTTCGGGCCCCGCGCTGGCTTCCGCCGAAAAGTTCATGATCACGATTCAAGGCCGCAAGACTCACGCGGCATGGCCGCACCTGGGGTTGGACGCGATTACCATCGGCGCGGAGTGCGTGCAGGCGCTGCAGTCGATTCGCAGCCGCCGCATTGACCCGATGCAGCCGATGGTGCTGACCGTGGGTATTTTTCAGGCCGGCAACCGCAACAACATCGTCGCCGAATCGGCCTACCTGGAAGGCACGCTGCGCACGCTCAGCGAATCCGTGCGTGAGAACGTGCGCACGATGATGCGTCAGACGCTGGACGGCTGCACGGCGGCGCACGGCGCCAAGGCAGCGCTTTCATGGGGCGCCTTTCAATATCCGGTAACCAGCAATGAACCGGAGATGGCGGAATGGAGCGCCGCGGTGTTGCGCGGCGCTTTGGGCGGGAACCGGGTCCTGCAGGTTTCCGCGGTAATGGGCGGAGAGGATTTCTCCTACTACCAGAAGTTGATTCCCGGGTTCTTTTACTGGCTCGGCGGCGGCAACCCGGCCAAAGGCATCACTCACGGGAATCACACCGCCGAATTCGACATGGACGAAGACTCTCTGGTGGTGGGAGTGCAAACAGGAGCCGCGCTGTTGCTCGAGCATCTCAAGAGGCGGCCCTAGCGCTCAGCGGGACGGCGCTGCCTTCTCGATCTTACCCCACATTTCGCCGCCGTGATCCTTGGCGCTCCAGGTGCCGGCGTACTGGCCGCGATAAAACAGCACCCGCGCCGTGAAAGTGCCCAGACCGGGGATGCCGAGATCGGTGAGCGTGATCACCGGAGTGTCTCCAGCCCATTTCACGGCCACCGGAACCGGCACCGTGACATCGCGCTTGCCGTACTGGATGCGCGTCTGAATGGTCCAGATATCGCCGGAAAGCTTGGAGACTTTGGAGATGGTGTATCGATCCGAAGCGATCCTGTCGCCCACGCTGAACTTACCCACCAGTGTCGCCCCGGAAAGCATCTCCTCAAAAGCGCGCTCCAGCCGGGCCTGTTCCGTGGCCGGATCTTTCCGGCAGCCGGCCAGAAACAAAGATAGAAGCAAAGCTAGCCATAACCGCATACCCGCCCATCGTAGTACAATCCCCTTCTTATGATGCGCCGCCGGTTCCTGCAATCCGCCGCGGGCGCGGCAGCCGCCGTACACGCGCAGCCCGCCCGCCGCAATATCGTGTTCCTACTCACCGACGATCATCGCTACGATTTCGCCGGCGCCCTGGGACATCCGTGGCTCAAGGGACATACGCCGCACATGGACCGCATGGTGAACCGTGGCGTGCACTTTGCGAACGCCTTTGTCACCAGTTCGCTGTGTTCGCCGAGCCGCGCCTCTATTCTCACCAGCCAGTACATGCACCAGCACCGCATCACGGACAACTTCTCTCCGCTGGATCCGAAAATCCCCAACTTCCCTCAGCTTTTACGCCAGAACGGATACCGCACGGCGTTCATCGGCAAATGGCATATGGGCGGCGACAGCGACGCGCCGCAGCCCGGTTTCGATCACTGGCTTAGCTTTCGCGGACAGGGCGAATATGCCAACCCCGAAGTGAACCGCAACGGGACGCGTCAAAAGGCACAGGGCAACATGACGGATATTCTTACCGAGGAAGCCGGCCGGTTCATACGCGACAACGCTTCCCGTCCATTCTGCGTGTATCTTTCGCACAAGGCCGTCCATTCCCCTTTCCTGCCCGCCGAGCGTCACGCGCGCTTGTTTGAAGGCCTCACGGTACCGCGCCCGCGCACGATGCTGTACAAAGAGGAATACTATCGCCAGTGGCCGGATTGGGTGCGCAAACGCCGCGCCACACGCCACGGCGTTGACGGCATGCTCGATAGCGACGAAACCTTCGACGTTCATTATCGCCGCTATTGCCAGTGTCTGCTTGGGATTGATGACAGCGTTGGCCAGATCTTCAGCGAGTTGGAATCGCGCCGCCTGCTCGACGACACGCTGGTGGTTTACATGGGCGACAACGGCTACATGTGGGGCGAACACGGCTTGATCGACAAGCGGGCGATGTACGAGTCTTCGATTCGCGTGCCGCTAATGGCCCACTGCCCGTCTTTGTTCGGAACCACCCCGCGCAAAGTGGATGCGATGGCGTTGAACCTCGACATGGCGCCAACGTTTCTGGAAGCCGCCGGGATCAAGCCCGCTCCAACCATGATCGGCGGATCATTGCTGCCGCTTGCCGCGGGCCGGACGCCCGCCGGCTGGCGCCGCGACTTTCTCTACGAGTACGCCTGGGAGCAGGATTTCCCGTACACGCCTCATATCATCGGACTGCGCACGGAGACGCATAGCCTGATGCATTATCCTGGCGTTTGGGACATCCCCGAACTGTACGACCTGCGCAAGGACCCGGAGCAGATCAACAACATGATCGCTGAAGCGCACATCGGCGCGCGGATGCGGGGGCGCTACGTCAACCACATCAAGAACCCGGAAACAAAGAAGATGGTTGAGTCCATGCAGGACAGGCTCGAGCAAATCCTTAAGGAGACTGGCGGCGACCCGCGTCTTTCGGGTAAAGCGAGCGAAGCGGACAAGTTTGCCCTTTAGCGAGAAAAATCCGGTATAATTCGGTCCCAGAGGGGATTGTCCTTGAACAAACTGTTCCTTAGCGCTGTTTTACTCATCAGCGTTTCCACTGCCTTATATGCGCAGGGAGTACGGGCGACGCTGGTTGGACGTGTTACTGACGAATCCGGCGCCATTGTGCCCGGCGCGAAGATCACGGTGACAAACGCGGGAACAAACGAAGCCCGTGTAGCTGCTCCGTACGCCGATGGCGAGTATTCGGTGCCGCAACTGCTGCCAGGAGAATACATAGTTTCGGCCGAGAGCGTGGGATTTCGGAAGGAAGTAATCAGGGGAGTGATTCTGGAGACCGGTCAAAGCGCACGTCTGGATATCGTGCTTAAGGTTGGAGCGGTAACCGAAACGGTGGAAGTTACTGCGGCGACTCCGCTGATTTCCTCCGAGAATGCGGCTGTGGGCAGCGTTGTGGATCAAAGGCGGGTGGTCGAGTTACCGTTAAACGGCCGCGACTATCTGCAACTGGCGTTAATGGCGCCGGGCGTGGTTCCGCCGGCGCAAGGCTCGACGCTCGGTTTCCGCGGCGGGATCAACATTGCGGGAAACAGCGAAGTCGCCAACCAGTATCTGAAGGACGGCATCGACAACAACGATGAAACAACAAACCAGCCGCTGCACAAACCGATTTTGGACGCGGTGCGCGAATTCCGCGTGCTGACGGGCACCTATTCATCCGAGTACGGCAGGCAGGCAGGCGGCCAAGTGATCGTGACTACGCGTTCGGGAACCAACGCATTCCACGGCGCATTGTGGGAGTTCCACCGCAACTCCGTGCTCGACGCGCGCAATTTCTTCGCCCGGAACAAGCCGAGTTTCCGCCGCAATCAGTTTGGCGGCGTGGCCGGCGGGCGAATTGTTCCGGACAAAACGTTCTTCTTCGTGGGCTATGAAGGGCAGCGTCGCGGGCAGCAGGAAGCGAGTCTGGCGACGGTCCCAACCCCGGAGATGAAACGCGGCGATTTCACGGGACTGGCGGCGATCCGCGATCCGCTGACCGGTTCGGCATTTCCCGGCAACGCTATCCCGCAGTCGCGCTGGAATGCGCAAGGCGGCGGTTTGTTGGCGCTTTATCCCAATCCTAACCTGGGGGGCAGGCAGAACATCACCTCGACGGGCACAGGCGCTTTCGGCATGGACCAGTTTTCCGTGCGCATCGATCAGCGACTGACAGAGAAGGACAATCTGTTCGGAGTCTATGAATACGCCGACAACTTTGAGTTTTTCCCGCTGTCGAATCCGTTGTGCTCGGCGCGCGATGTGCGAGGTTGGGGCTGCGATGAGACGCAGCGCACGCAGCATTCCGTGCTCACCTGGACGCATATCTTCGGACCGAACCTGGTGAATGAGGCGCGAGTCGGGTACACGCGTTTCGGCTTCTTCCGTCTCCAGGAAGACCGCAATGTGGACGTGGTCAACCGCCTGGGCATCGGTGGATTGACCGACGCGGGAAAGACGCCGTTCAACAACGGATCGCCGCAAGTGAACTCGACGGGATTCGTAGTTATCGGCGGACCAACGAATCTACCGCAAGGACGCCACGACAACACTTATCATTATGTGGAAAACCTCACGTGGGTCAAGCGCAATCACACCATGAAGTGGGGCGTGGACATCCGCCGCTTCCTGTTCAATTCGTTCTTCACATCCTTCGGCCGGGGCGCGTTCGTGTTTGATGGGACCTTCACGGGTCATTCGATCGCGGACCTGCTGCTGGGGCTACCGCGCCAGGCGGATCGCAACCTGGGCGAACCGTTCCACAACGCATTGACGTTCAGCTCGGGCGTATTCTTTCACGACGACTGGAAAGTGTCTCAGAACCTGACGCTGAATCTCGGGCTTCGATACGAGTTGAATCTGCCGGCGGTGGAGAAAGTGAACAAGATGGCTTCCTTCGATCCGCGCTCGAACACCCTGCTGGTGGCCGGAGGGCGGGAGGCGTTCGTGAACCCGCAAGGGTTGCTCGAAATCCGTTCGCGGCCGGACGTGGGCAAGCGGTTGTGGAAGACGGATTGGAACAATTGGGCTCCGCGGCTGGGGCTGGCGTGGCGGCCGTTTGGCAACGCCAGAACCGTGGTGCGGGCTGGGTTTGGGGTATTCTACAACCTGCAAATCGTGGGCAACGGCATCACGCCGCTGTCGCGGAATTCGCCTTTCCGGATGCGGCAGACCGCGGGTCCGTTTGTGGCAACCGATCGTCCGAATCTGACGAACGCGTTCTCCGGCCGGCCGGCGATCGTTCCCCCGGGCATTCAGGAGGACTTTCGGACAGCCTACGTGAACCAGTGGAGTTTTGGGGTGCAGCGAGAAGTTGCCAAGAATCTTGCGATCGACGTTTCTTATGTCGGATCGCAGGGGCACAAGCTACCAGTGGACTGGCAGATCAACCAGGCGGCTCCGGGGCCGGGAACGGCGCAGTCGCGGCGTCCGTATCAGCCCTTTGGCAGCATCACGGGTGGGTTTGTGTCCTCAATCGGAAACTCCAATTTCCACTCGATGCAGTTCCGCGTTGAGCGGCGCTTCCAGCAAGGGTTGAGTTTCGTGTCGTCGTACATGTGGTCGAAATCGATCGACGATGCGGTTGGAGTCTCGACCAATTCCGACGCGAGCGGGACGGCGCAGAATTCGCGAGATCTGCGCGCCGAGCGTGGACTGAGTCCGTTCGATGTGGCTCATCGCTGGGTGATGAGCACAGTATGGGATCTGCCGTTTGGGGCCGGAAAGCGGCTTTCGGCGGGCAATGAAGCGCTCGACTACATCATCGGCGGCTGGCAGGTAACCGGCATTTTCACACTGCAAGGCGGCAGGCCATTCACTGTGCGGTCCGGGCGCGATGAAAGCAACACGGGGGTTGGAACGACAAGCGACCGTCCGCACGTGATCGGGGATTGGCGTGTTGCGAATCCGACGCCGGAACGCTGGTTCAACCCGTGCACGCTGACCGCGACTGGAGCGAGGCGCAACTGCGGACCGAACGACACGCCCGCCTGGCAGATCAACGCCATCAACACCTTCGGCAACTCCGGGCGCAACACTTTGCGAGGCGACGGGCTTGGCAACATGGACTTCGGACTGGCGCGCGTGTTCAAGATCACCGAGCGTTATACTCTACAGTTCCGGGGCGAAATTTTCAATCTAACCAATCATCCGGCGTTCTTCCTTCCCGACCCCAGCGCGGCCGGCGTGGCGTTTGGCCAGGTATCGCGCTCAGCGCAAACAGGAACCGGCGCCCAGCGCCAGATTCAGTTCGGATTGAAGCTGCTTTGGTAGGGGCAGCGGGGCTCCGGGCGGCTACAATCACGAACGGAAGCTAGTCTTGGCCGGTGCTGGGCCTGGTCTTCAAAACCAGTGTGCGGCATTCTGTGTCGCGGGTGGGTACTCGCCTTCGAACGCGTGATCGGCTTCCTTCGGCAGGCCACTCGCGGATACCACCTTACCCCCTGGCGCAGCCCTGGTTACGTACCTCATTGGCGGCATGCACGCAATCTGCTCGACTTCCGATAGTCGCCAGGGTCGACCATGCCGGCCTACAAATTCACGCCAAAGAGATCTGGATAGGATCACTACTTACCTGGTGTCGCTGTAAGTTGTCGTGTAGCCTTTCTGGGGCGGGCGGCCCAAGGCCGGATCACCGCGCCCAAGGAACAATTCTCCATCTCTTACATTTGCATCCATGGCCTGCGGCAAGCCGCCGGTCCTCTTTTTAACGGAATCAACGCGCTCAATAAACATTTCCCGCGAACCTCGATCTTCCACAATTGAGCGGCGCAACAACAAAACCGCCGCAAATCTGGAGGAAAGAAATGAACCCGAAATCGAATTGTCAGATTTTCGCTCTTGCAGCCGCGGCTTCGAAGGCAACGCTCGTCGCGGCTCTGGCCGCGCCGCTGTTTGGCCAGATCGACAACGTAGCGCCCTGGCGCGTTCAATTACGCGTCCACACCTGCGACCAGTCCGAGGCTGGCACCGACAGCAAGGTCTTTGTCCGTTTCACCTCGAATCCAATGGACCGCTTTTGGCTGGCCCACGGCGGCAATGATCGCAAACGCAACAACAGCAACACCTACGACGTGGTCATCCGTGACCCCATCCCGGGCGCGGCCACCAATCTGGGCCACATTACGGAAATTACTCTGGGCATCAATGGCTCGGACAAGTGGTGTTTCGATAAAGTCGAACTGTTCGTCAACAACCCGAATCCGGGCATCATCGGGGGCACAACGGCCCTCGCCCACCGGATCTTCGACTCCGGGTTCATTTCCGGCGGCATCTGGGTCAGCACCGGAGACCGCGGAGATTTCCGCGTCATGGGGCCGGAGGTCACCGTGGCTTCAAACTCAGCTTCGATGCCGCCGCTGTTTCGCACCCTGCGTGGAGGCCTTTGGAATGTCCTTTTGGCGCGCGTGGCAATCCTGAATTGCCCCCGAGCCGACGGTCTGGTCGGAGTCGACAGGCTGGTGCTGGAGGAGTATTTCGAGAGTTACCTAGGTCACATGATGGGTCCAGGCGAGGCGATGTCCGATTACCGCTACGGAGCCCTGGTAGGCAGAGCCTGGGTCGAAATCAAGCGCCGGACCGCAAACTCGATCCGAGTTGACGTGGATATCATCCGCGAGCGCTCCCCCGATGTGTTCTCGCGAATGTTCGACAAGGAATTCGCCCTCGAATTTGTGTGCACCAGCGGAGGTCTCTCTATCAACGTGCTTGAGGTGGACGTTGATGGCCACTTCCTTGTGCGCCTGTTCACTCTGGGTATCTCAGAAGGAGTCAACCGGCTGATCGAAGCGTTAGCGGGCGGTGGTCTTGCCCCAACTGTAATCCCCACTCCAATCTGTCTTCCGCCTCAGTTTAACGCCGACGGCGACCTGACCTTTACCGGCACCGCATCCTTAACAAGATGCTACGCACTCTAGCCTGTTTCAATGCACCCATAAGCCTCCCGCTCCCAGCGGGGGGCTCGGGCGTTTCAAATACCCGTTCGCGAAAAATTTGCGACTAAGGAGAACCTATCATGCCGATACTGGAAATTACTGGAATTCAAGGGCGTCATCGCGCCACAGTTGAAGTGAGCAGTGACACTTGGCGTCACCGAAGCGGCTCCCGCATTGGCGTATCCAGACAAGGGCACTGGCGGCGTGGACGCGATTTGACATTTTGGGACCGCGCGCCGAATGGGAGTGTGGGGGTCTTCGCTTTCGCTTTATATGAAATGAATCCGGCAGCACTGCTTGGTTCGCTTGGGCCAGGCATGGGGGGGAAGGGAGTGGTGGCTTGGGATTACCATCACCCCCGACAATTCATGCAGTGGCGCGTCTTATAATCGTTTTACCTGATGGAAACAGGCGCCGGATTACACGTTATGTTCCAGGAGCAAACCGATGACAAGAACTACTCTCCTCCTCCTCACCATCGGCGGCTCGATCGGCATCCCTGCCGCTTTCGCTCAGCTGCAAACAACGTTCAACAACATCGACATCCGCGAATTCGTTTCTGAGAACGGCAGAACGATTAGGATCAGCTCTTTAGGTAACCTCATACGACTCCAAACCCCCACTGCCTTTGACCACCTCCTCCCGAAAATCAGGCAAGGATCACTGTTCGACTCCAGACGGCCGCGCGAAGGCTACGGTTTAGTCTACATTGACCCGGCCAACAATCAGCCCAGAATCGTATTTGACGTCCACGACCTCTATTCGAGGACTCGGTCGGGCGACAGGACGCTGGTGCCGGTTTCTTTCGAAGCCCCGCCGGCCGCAAACATCATCCCGTTCGATTCGACGATGAGGGCGCGCAGCATCGTCGACACCAGTGACGGGCTCCTGCGGCTGATACACGATTTCGCCTGGCAGGCCGGAACGGGCGAGGTCTCCATAACTACCACCATCATGAACCGGCAACCTGGCTTACCGGTTGGCATACTTCGTTTTGCTCGTTTCGTCGACGCGGACGTCGATGGGCGCAGTCCGGGGTCGACTAGTAGAACCGAAACGAAAACCACGGGAAAGTTGGATTCTATCCTCATCAGCGGCGACGACTGCAACTCCGGGATCTGCCCGCCGGATCCGGATTGCCGGATTTGCCCGGACCATGTAAACCTTCGGACGCACGTGATGGTGATGCGGGGCATCCCGGCGCCCTCCTACAAATTGATTAATTCCGTTGCGGACCCCAGCGCAATTCTCTCCGTCGGCGGCGGACAGCCTGCCCCCGACGGCCTGCGATTCCCCGGAGATCGCCAAACAGCGCTCGTATGGCAACCAAACAGCAACCTCGGACCGAATCAGCACATTACATTCCAGGTGGAGTATAAAGTTCATTAGAGCGGTATGCATGCGCCGATACCTTCTCATCGCGCTTTTCGCATCCGCGCAAGGTCCGGCGAGCACAACAATCTACCTCGATGCTCTCCGCCAGGCGCGGGCGGGAGATGAGCGTTCGGCATTCGATACTCTCATTCGCATCGTTCAGAGTGAGCCGTCATTCGCCCGTGCCTATGCCAGCGCGGTCACGCTGGCGCGGAAAATGGGCCGGATCGAGCTGGCGCGGGCGAGTTTCGAGAAACTGGTCGAAACCCCCGCCGCGGCCCCCTACGCCCACTATGGCATGGCGTTTCTTCACTCCACCCAAAAGGAGTTCGAGGCCGCCGAGCGTCATATTCAGCGTGCCATCGAGTTAGCGCCGGAACATGTCCCGGCCTACGAAGAGCTGGTTTTCATCGCTCAGGCACGAGGCCGAGTTTCTGAGCTCGGCCTCGAACTGGAGCAACTATCCAAAGCCAAGCCGGATCTTGCCGGCCCCTGGTACGGCCTCAGCGCTCTCTCCCTGCACGCCCAGGAGTGGCAGAAATCGATCGATTGCATTCGGAAGGCCCGGCAGTTGGATCCCCATTCCCTGGACATTGCCCAATTCGAGCATTTCATCCTGGTGCGGATGAAACGGTACCGTGAAGCGCTCGAAGTGCTTCAGCAAATGCTGTCCAGAGCTTCGTCCATTTCCGATCTCGATTGGGAAGGCCGCATTCTTGGCCTCATGGGAATTACACAATCCACGGTCGGCGAATACCGCCAGGCGCGATCGAATCTTATAAAGGCAGTCGAGATCGCTCAGGATAGCGGCACCATTCAACACGAGCAAATGCTTCGGGGGAATCTTGGAGCGGTTTATTACTACCTTGGCGCCTTTGAGCAGGCGCTTGAGGAGTGCCGGCGCGCCGCCGATCTATCGCGGTCGGTTGGGGATCGCAGAAGTGAAGGCCGCAACGTCGGCCTCATTGCCAGCGTGCAACTGGAAATGGGCGGCTACGCCAAGGCAATCGAGGCATACGAGGAAGCGATTCGATTGGCCCGGGAGACCAGGGACCGCCGGAGTGAATCAGATCAGTTGGCGAGTCTAAGCCTGCTGCACTTATCCTTAGGCGGCCATGAACAGGGCCTCAAATCGATTCAGCAGGCTCTCGAAATTGCTCCCCAGTTGAAAAACGCCTGGCTGGAAGGCCGGTTCCATAAGATTCACGGTTCCGTCTACAAAGCCATGGGCCGCCATGCGGAGGCCACGATGGCCTACGGCCGTTCCCTGAAGCTTTCCCGAACAACCGGCGACCGCTACGCGGAAGCCTCCGCATTGATGGAGCTGAGTGCAACCAGATCCTCCACTGGGGATCGACAGGGAGCACGGAATGACGCTCGGGCGGCACTCGATATTGCCAGACAAAGCGGCGCACACATTCTCGAAGGCAGAATACACAATGACCTCGGCGGGATCGAGCTTGCTTCCGGACGTCTGGCCACCGCCGAGGATCACTTCCGGAAGGCGCGATCCTTCGGGGAACAAACGCGCATGCCGGAGGTGCTTTGGCGCGCCGAGGCTGGTTTGGCCCGCGTTCACGAAAGGCGGGGCCAGTGGAGCGAAGCCCGCGCCTTATACGCGCGTGCGGTTGACATCATCGAAGAGGTTAGAGAGAAACTGCCGGTTGCGGACGAAAAGGCCGGCTTCCTCGAAGACAAGATCGATACTTACAAACATTTGGTTCGCGTATTGGCCGCGCTTCACACTCGCAATCCAAAGGGTGATTTCGCCAAGGAGGCTTTTCAGTATACAGAGCGCGGGCGCTCGCGGGCTTTTCTGGATCTATTGTCGGAATCCGGCCGGAGCGGACCGCAGGAAGCGGACGAGCGCCTCAGAGAGGCCCAATGGCGCATTTCTCAGGTCCAAAGTGAACTCATGCGCGAACACGCCTCCAGGGCGCCGGATCCGAAGAGAATCACAAGCCTTTACTCCTCCCTGGCGCAGGCCGATGACGCCTACGTCGCTCTTTCCCGGGGTTTGCAACGCAGCCAGGTTCCCGCTCAGGGGCTGGCGCTCCGCCTGGAGCAGGTCCAGAAACTGCTCGGGCCGCGAGCCCTCCTACTCGAATACTCGCTCGGAGAACCTCAGTCGTTCCTTTTCGCCGTCAGCCGGGACGGATACCGGCTTGTTGCCTTGCCGCCCGCGGGTGCACTTGCTGAACGCGTCGATAGCCTGCGGAGGGCGATTGCCAACGGGCGCATCCGCGCGGCGCTCGGCGACTATCTCCTCAACGCGCGGGCGCTCTATCAGGACTTGATTGAACCCGCCGGACCTCTGCTACTGGGAAAGAACGAGCTGATCATCGTGCCTGACGGCGCGTTGCATTATGCCCCGTTCGCCGCCTTGCTTCATACCGGCCAGCCTCTGGAACCCCAGGCCGACATGAGTCAACTGCCTTATCTTGCCCGGAGCCACTCGCTGCGCTATTCACCTTCTGCAAGCGTGCTCGCGGCGCTTGCCGGGAACCGCGGGCAACAACCGGCGCCGGAAAAACTGGTGCTGGCATTTGCGGACCCGGACTACAACAACACGAGCCAGGCGGCGGCACAGCGCAATTTTCTCTTCGGCAAATGGGAAAGGCTGCTGGCAAGCCGCAAGGAAGCCGAGTCGATCGCCGCCGTCTATCCCTCCGGTCAAGTGACCTTGTTTGCCGGGCGCGAGGCTTCCGAGCAGAATGCTAAAGCGGAAAGCCTTCTGGCATCCCATCGCATCCTTCATTTCGCCGTCCACGGATTCGTCAATCACGAGAAGCCGCAACTCTCGGGTCTGGTTTTGTCACAATCGGACCGACAGAGGGAAGACGGCTTATTGCAAGCTTACGAGATCATGCAGATGCGCTTAAACGCGGATGTTGTTGTGCTCTCTGCCTGCGAGACAGGAATTGGAAAGCACATCCGCGGCGAGGGGCTGGCAAGCCTGAGCCGCGCGTTTCTCTATGCCGGCGCAAACTCGGTAATCGCGAGCCTGTGGAGAGTGGATGACCAGTCCACTGCGGATCTGATGTCTCGATTCCACCGCCGTTTGTTCGACGGAAAGTCACCCAGGGATGAAGCTTTGCGGCAGGCTCAACTCGATTTGATTCGCTCGGGGACCTTCTCTCACCCCTATTTCTGGGCGGCGTTTGCGCTCACCGGCTCGGCCCGGTAGGCTCAATAACCAGAACATATTCGGTGATGAGCCGCCGGTCGGGGTCGTCGCTAAGGATCCGTAAACGGTACTCACCCGGCGCAAGGAAGTCTTTGTCCATTGTTAGTGAGAAGTTTCCATGAGCATCCCGTTTGAGGCCGGAATGACTCCAGACCACTTCCCCGGAAGACCGGGCAATCTCCAAGAAATAGGAGGGCAACACGGTTACCCCCTGGGCGTTGAGTATCAGCGTGGAGGCAGGCTCCGCGCCAGGCCGCACCCGGTTCCCTGCGCTCCCTCCACCCGATCGAGTTAAGGATTCCCGCGTGTAAATATCTTGAACCGACACGTTGATCCGAGGAGCACGAAGTTTCGCTGTCAGCGACTCATGGCTCCTTTGCTCCATCAGCAGGCGCTCTCTTAGCCCGGCGTTTTCCTGCTCGACGGATTGCACTTGCTGTTGCAGTCCGATTCCCCACAGCAGGGCCAAACCAGCGGCGGCGGCGAGTGGAGCCCCCAGCGCCCAAGCCTGCCTCGGCCAGCGCCAGAAAGCAAACAAGCCTGGTTGTTCGTTCCCCAACCGGCTCCAGATCACCTTCCAATCGCGCCGTAATTCCGCCGGTCTCAGCGACGGCTCGCCGGGGCGCTCCTCCTCGAAAAAATCCGCTGCCTCCAGCAGCGTCTCGCGGCAGTCGCCGCAACCCATTAGGTGCGCTTGAATGAGTTCCCTCTTCTCCTCGGCCAACGATCCCTGCTGATACGCGATCAGCTCTGCCTCCTCCGGGCATGACCCTAAGGAACCATGAAATTCACCGGCTGCCGCTTTCATGTATTTCGCGAGTTCCTTGCTGCCGTCCATCATCGCACCTCCGGGATCAGGTCTCCAGGTCCCCAAAATACGGGCTAAGCTTTTCCTTCAATTTCTTCCGCGCCTGGTGCAGATGAACTTTCACCGTATTGATGGAAAGGCCCATGACCACCGCCACTTCCTCGTAAGAGCACTCATGCACCATTCGCAGCTCAACGCAGCGGCGCATCTGCTCGGGTAGCTCCCGTAGCGCATTGATAACACCGGCGAGTTTTTCCCCGTCAAGCAGCGCTTTCAGTGCGCTGCCGCCCTCCCCCGGCGCAGGCACAGCATCCAGTCCATGCTCGTCCATCTCCGTCTCTGCATGCACCCTCTTCTTGGCGGAGCGCTTTGCCAGCGCGCTGTGGTACACGTTCCTGGCAATCGTGAACAACCAGCCAGGGAAAAACGCCGGATCGCGCAGTTCCTTCAAGCCGCGGAATGCGAGAAAGAATGTCTCCTGAGCAAGATCCCGGCTATCCTCGGGCGAGCAGCCCTTGCGGAGGAAGAACCGGTAAACCTGCCCGGAAAAGCGTTGATGCAACTCGCTATAATTCGATTCGCTCTCCCGGCCTCGCTGGATGTCTCCAACTATCTCCTCGACGGGCCTTTCGGCTATCGGCACAGTCCGATTATACGATTGAATAAGAAACGCGTGTCTCGGTGTTCGCGATGCGAGGCTGTGATGCATACAGTCATTTAAGAGTGAAAACGGGGCGCTTTGTTTAGTCCGCCGTTTTTGCATAAACCTTAACATAAGCGGGGCTGCATGGTTCGCCACGTCAAGCCCTCGGAAAACACCCGAACGTATCGGGAATGCGGCTTACTCTTCCCGTCAAAGTATTCGTACTTTGGAGTAAATTTGCGCGGCGTGTCTTTGGGCCAGGTATCGCGCTCGGCGCAAACAGGAACCGGCGCCCAGCGCCAGATTCAGTTCGGATTGAAGCTGCTTTGGTAGGGGCAGCGGGGCTCCGGGCTGCTACAATCACGAACGGAAGCTAGTCTTGGCCGGTGCTGGGCCTGGTCTTCAAAACCAGTGTGCGGCATTCTGTGTCGCGGGTGGGTTCGACTCCCACTAGCTTCCGCCACGCATTCGGTCTGCCCAGCGCAGGAAACGGAACAATTCACCCCGCCGCTTCCACAGGAAGCTCCAGAACTCTTGAAAACCGATCTGATCGGCATGCCAGCCCCAGTAGGTCTCTATCCGCCAGCGCAAATACGGGCTGCGCCAGGGGGTAAGGCGGTATCCGCGGGTGGCCTGCCAAAGGAAGCCGATCACGGGCGCAGGGACTGAGTGACCTTTTTTGCCGCCGGCTGGGGAGTGGCGTAATAGCCCGAACGCGTGCGGACTACCGGTTTGCCGGGCGCCTCGACAGTCACCTTGACCTGCCGGAACGAGCCGTCGAGGGCCTGGTTCGAAGGCGAGTACGCAATCATGAACTGGTTGCGTATCTCATTGGCTACATGCAAGGCAATCTGCTCGACTTCCGATAGTTCTTTGGGATAAAAGGCCAGGCCGCCCGATGCGTCAGCCAGTGTCGAAAGCGCCCTTTTGGCGCGCACCGCTTCGCGCCGCTCTTCCTCGTTGAGCAACCCGATGCAATAGATGAGAACTTCGCTGCGCTGGCTTTTCTCGAGCAGCTTTTCGAGAGTGATGAGGCTTGTATTGTCGTTGCCGTCGGTCACCACGAGAATGACCTTCTTGTCGCGCTTGCCCTTCTCTTTCACCTCATCGATGGTCATGCTCAGGGCGTCGCGCATGGCGGTGCCGCCTCGCGAGTCGATGCGGGTCAGGCCCTCTTCCAGCTTCTGTACGTCATTGGTGAAGGGCACATCGAGAAACGCGTCATCGTTAAAGTTGACGATCAGGATTTCGTCGTTTCGCTTGGAGGCTTTGACCAACGCAAGCGCGGCTGCTTCCACTTTCTGGCGTTTGTCGCGCATGCTGCCGCTATTGTCGATGACGAGGCCCATTGAGACGGGGATGTCCTCGCGGAGAAAGCGCTGAATCTGTTGGGAAACGCCGTTTTCGAAAACCTTGAAGGACTGCTGGGGAAGGTTCGTAAGCAGCTTGCCGCTCTTATCCATGACGCTGGCATGCAAGACCACCAGCCGCGTATCGGTGCGAAAGGTGGGAGTCTCCTCCTGCGCATGGAGCGAGGCAAAAAGAATAGTGGAAAGAATCAGAGTCCTATTGCGAAGGAGCATAATACCCGAGGCGCCAAAAGGCTCGCAGCGGAGGCAGGCCGCGCGGCTGGTTCACCTTAACTTTAACCCTCCTGTATTTGCCGTCCCGGGCCTGGTTGGTGGGCGAGTAGCCGAGGACGTATTGATTGCGAAGCTCGATGCCGATTTTCGCCGCGACATCGGGAAGCTCGTTGATGTTCTCCACCGGGAAATGACGCCCTCCGGTCTGCTCGGCGATTTCATTCAGCAGGCTCGGGCCGGAGAGTTCCTCCGCGGTGCGCCCGCGCGCGGCCACCGGCTCGAAAATGCCGATCGCATAAATCTGGACGTCGGCCTCGCGCACCAGGTTTCGAATCTCGCTTTCGGTGTAGCGGCTGCTGTTGTCGCCGCCGTCGGAGAGAATTAGAACCGCTCTCCGCGGATTCCTGCTTTTCTTCATCTGATTGATGGCCAGATAAACAGCGTCAAGCAGCGCCGTGCGGCCCTTGGCCTGTGTGAAGGTGAGCCGGTTTTGAATCTCTTCGGTGTTGTGCGTGAACGCCACCATCAGCTCGGCGCGGTCGTTGAACTGGACGAGAAAGAACTCATCTTCCGGGTTGGCGGTCCTGAAGAATTGCGCCGCGGCCTGCCGGGATTTGTGGAGCTTGTTGCCCATGCTGCTACTGGCGTCGAAAACCAGCCCGATCGACAAAGGCGCATCCTCGCTGGAGAATTGGGCGACCACCTGCTCGGCGTTGTCCTCCCAGATGCGGAAATAATCTTTGTCCAGCCCGGTGACGAACCGGTTGAGAGGGTCGGTGACCGTAACCGGAATCAGGACCAATGTGGTATCGACGCGAATATTCGCATTTCCGACACGGTCGGAAGCGGCCGCGTCGCCCGGTCTGACCCTGGGTTCGATGGAAACTCTGGCCGGAGTGGATGGCTGGGAAGGAGTTTGCGGTTTCCCGGCGTCGGCCTTCTTCTCCTTCGGAAGCTCGTCCTTCGGAAGCTCGCCAGCGGCCAGTACGACGCTGAACAGGCCGAGGAGAAGGGAACTCTTCCAGCCGTGCATAGACAGTCCCTCCGTGCAACTAGCTAAAGTATAACATGCGGGTTGAAAACGCCTTCGCGTTTTTTCACTGAATTTCGCCCCAGTCTGGCAATGGCGTGGTACAAGAGAATCAGGTTACAGCGGCCTAGCCGCTGCGAATGCGTTTACAATCGAATGGGGTCTGGTTATGGAGAGCGAAAAAACGAACCTGGAGCGCCGGAGGTTTCATCTGGCGGTGATTTACGGGCTGGGGGCGGTGATTGGGCTGGCGCTGGCGGCGCCGGCGGCGATCTACCTTCTGTTTCCCCCACGCTCACGCAAGAAACAGGAATGGGCGGAGGCGGCCGATATCAGCCTGCTCCCCCCAAACACGCCGGAAGAGATCATCTTCCGCAAAAACCGCGTGGACGGCTGGAAAGTATCGAGTGAGAAGACATCGGCTTGGGTGGTTAAGAAGTCGAACAACGAAGTGGTCGCCTTCGCACCCCAGTGCACCCACCTGGGCTGCGCATTCCGCTGGGATGACAGGCGGAGAACTTTTCTCTGCCCTTGCCACTCTTCCAATTTCGACCTCGACGGGAACGTGCTGGACGGGCCCGCTCCACGGCCCCTGGACCGTTACGAGGTGAAACTGGAGGGCGCAAAGCTGCTTTTGGGCGACGTAGCGAAATCCACGGACTAGCGGCATGAGACGGATACTCGATTGGCTTGATTCACGCACCGGCGTCGAAACGGCGATCAAGAACTTCTTCTACGAGGAGATTCCGGCATCGAGCGGCTGGCGGAATGTATTCGGCAGCGTAGTGCTGTTTCTGTTTCTCGTGCAGGCGTTCACGGGGGTGATGCTGGCTTTCAATTACGCGCCTACGCCGGGAGACGCCTACAACAGCGTCCGGTACATCATGACGGAGCTTACGGGCGGGAAGCTGATACGGGGCTTGCATCACTGGGGCTCCAGCATGCTGATCATCGTGGTTGTGCTCCACATGATTCAGGTCTTCCTTTGGGGCGCTTATAAGAAGCCGAGGGAGATGACTTGGGTCATCGGCGTGGTGCTGCTCTTGGTCACGCTGGCGTTCGGATTGACAGGCTACCTGCTGCCTTGGGACAACCGGGCCTACTGGGGTACGGTGGTCACCACGCAGATCGCGGGTCTGGCGCCCGGGCTGGGGCCCTATGTAGTCCGCCTGATGGGCGCCGACGGCGGAGTGGGCGTGGTCACCTTCTCGCGCTTCTTTGCCCTTCACACGCTGCTGTTGCCGCCGGCGGTCACCTTTTTGATCGCATTTCACATCTACCTGGTCCGAAAGCACGGCGTTGCGCCACTGGCCGGAGACCAGCTACCCAAGAAGAAGTTTTACCCGGAGCAGGTGTTTCGGGATACGCTGGCCATCTTCGTCGCTTTTGTGGTCCTCTTCGTCATGGCGGTGACGATGAGAGCGCCGCTTGAAAGGCTCGCCGACCCTACAGATGCCACTTACATCCCTCGTCCCGACTGGTATTTCCTGTTCCTGTTCGAGACGTTGAAGTTCTTTCAAGGTCCGCTCGAAGTGGTGGGCGCGGTAATCCTGCCCAACCTGGCGATCGTCGTGTTGATCCTAGTGCCTTTTCTGGACCGCCGTCCCATAATTGCGGTCGCCAAGAGGAGAGCGGCGATGGCGATTGTTTTCGTAGGGGCAACCGTGTGGACGGCCTTGACCACGGCGGCGGTTCTCACTACACCGGCATCGTTCGGAGTTACCCAGGAGTCGGGCCCGCCAAGCTGGGCGGCTCTGTCGCCGGAAGAACTCGCCGGGCTTGGCTACTACCGCAAGGAAAACTGCACGGCCTGTCACACGCTGGGCGAAGGGGGAGTCAAGGTGGGTCCGGATCTGACAACCACCAAGAAGCGTGACGCGAAGTGGATCATTTTGCATTTCAAGAATCCGCAGGAGCTGGTGCCGGGTTCCTCGATGCCTCCGGTGAGATTGCCCGATCTCCAGCTCAACGCGATGGCGGCTTTCCTTCTGAAGCTGGACAGGGAAAATGCGAAGGATCTGCGGGAGGCGCCTGCTTTTGCCGTCGAGGGGGCCATGGTCTACCAGCAGAACCGCTGCGACGCCTGCCATCAGGTCAACGAAGTGGGAGTGAAGCTGGGACCGCCATTGAACGGCCTTTCCAACCGCCGCCAACGGGGCTGGGTGGAAGGACATTTCGCCGATCCTCAGAAATACTCCCCAGGGTCGACCATGCCGGCCTACAAATTCACCCCAAGAGATCTGGATAGGGTCACTACCTACCTGATGTCATTGTAGGTTCTGGTGTAGAGTGGATTCGATGAGAACCCTCGCCATCACCCTGCTGGCCGCTCTGGGGCTGGCGGCCCAAGGCCGGATCACAACGCCGAAGGAACAATTCGGTTTCCATTTAGGTGACGACTACCAGCTCGCCAACTACGTCCAGCTCACATCCTATTGGAAGAAACTTGACGCCGAATCCGACCGCATGAAGCTTGTCGAGATCGGCAAAACCGCCGAAGGCCGCCCGCAGTGGATGGCCGTCATCACGGCGCCGGAAAACTTCGCGCGCCTGGAGCGCTATCGCGACATCGCGCGGCGGCTGGCCTTGGCCGAGGGATTGACCGATGACGAGGCGCGCGCGCTGGCACAGGAGGGAAAAGCCGTCGTTTGGATCGACGGCGGTTTGCACGCCACCGAAACTCTCGGGGCCCAGCAGCTCATGGAACTCGTCTACCAGATGGTGAGCCGCGACGATCCGGAGACACAGCGGTTCCTCAAAGACGTGATCCTGCTAGCCGTTCACGCCAACCCCGACGGCCACGACCTGGTCGCGGACTGGTACATGCGCGAGAAAGATCCGACGAGACGCGAGTTCACCGGCATCCCGCGTCTCTATCAGAAGTACGTCGGCCACGACAACAACCGCGACTTTTACATGCTCGCCATGCCGGAAAGCGCCAACATGGCGCGCGTGCTGTTCCAGGAGTGGAATCCGCAGATCATGTACAACCACCACCAGACCGGGCCGGTGGGCGTGGTCCTGTTCGCTCCGCCCTTCCGCGATCCGGCCAATTACAACATCGACCCGCTGGTGGTGGCCGGCCTCGACCTGGTCGGCGCCGCCATGCACAACCGGTTTCTCGTGGAAGGCAAGCCGGGCGCCACTACGCGCAAAGGGGCCACTTACTCGACGTGGTTCAACGGCGGCCTGCGGACGACAACGTACTTCCACAACATGATCGGCCTACTCACGGAAACCCAGGGCAGCCCCACGCCCATCGAGATCCCGTTTCTACCGGAGCGCCAGTTGCCCAGCTCGGATTTGTTCTTTCCCATAGCGCCTCAGAAGTGGCATTTCCGCCAGTCGGTGGAATACTCGATCACCGCCAATCGCGCCGTGCTGGACATCGCTTCGCGGCACCGCGAACAGTTCCTTTTCAACATCTATCGCATGGGAAAGAACTCGATCGATCGCGGCAGCCGGGATCACTGGACTGTAACGCCCAAACGCATCGATGCCGTTCGCGCCGCCCTCGCGCGCGACAACCAGCAGGCCGACCAGACGCCGGCGTTCATGCGCGGCCGCGGCCCTCGCGCCGCGGGCGTGCCCCTGAAGTATTTTCAGAACCTGCGCGATCCAGCCTTGCGCGATCCCCGCGGGTTCATCCTTCCCTCCGACCAGCCGGACTTTCCGACCGCGATCAAGTTTCTTAATGCGCTAATCAAGGCCAATATCACGGTGCATCGCGCCACGGGGCCGTTTGAAGCCGCCGGCAAGCGGTACCCGGCGGGTTCCTTTGCCGTCAAGACAGCGCAAGCCTTCCGCCCGCACGTGCTCGACATGTTCGAGCCGCAGGATCACCCCAACGACTTCCTCTATCCGGGAGGGCCGCCCGTGCCGCCCTACGACAACGCCGGCTACACGCTGGCCCTTCAAATGGGCGTGGCTTTTGACCGCGTCCTCGATGGATTCGACGCGCCGCTGGAAAAGGTAAGCGGACTCATCAAGCCGCCCGCTGGAAAGGTCACCAACTCGACGGGAGCTGCTGGCTGGCTACTCAGTCATCGCAGTAACGATTCCTTCATCGCAGTCAACCGCCTGCTCAAAAACAAGGAGCAGGTTTCCTGGATCCAGGAACCACAGACCGTGGATGGCAAATCGCTAGGTCCCGGCGCGATGTTCATCCCCGCGGGCGCGTCAACGGCGACGCTGCTCCGCGCCATCAGCGCTGAGCTTGGTCTGGATTTTCACGCCGTGGCAAAACGCCCGGCGGGCAGGAGCCTTCAGCTTCGTCCGGTGCGCGTTGCTCTGTGGGATAACTACGGAGGATCGATGCCGTCGGGCTGGATTCGCTGGCTGCTCGAACAGTTCGAATTTCCCTTCGAAGTAGTCTACCCGCAGACCATCGATGCAGGCAATTTCGGCGCGAAGTTCGATGTGCTGATTCTGCCCGACGGCGCCTACCGCTCGAGTGAGCCGCGCCGTGGCCCCGCGCCCAATCCGGACCGTATCCCCGCCGAATTCCGGGACCGGCTCGGCAGCATCACCGACGAAAAAACAGTTCCGCAGCTTCGCAAATGGATGAGCGAAGGGGGCGTCACGCTGGCCATCGGAAGCGCCACACGCATGGTGTCCGCGCTCGGATTACCGCTTCAGGATGCGCTCACCGAGCGCGCCCCCACGGGCAAGGACCAGCCTCTGCCGAGAGAAAAGTTCTACATCCCGACCTCGGTGCTGCGCGCTCGCGTGGCCTCATCGCATCCGTTGGCCTGGGGGATCCCCGAGGAGGTCAACGTAACGTTCGACAACAGCCCGGTTTACAAGACGTCACCCGATGCGCCTTTGAGAGGCCTTCATCCCGTGGCCTGGTTCGCCGATGAGGAGCCGCTGCGCAGCGGCTGGGCGTGGGGCCAGCACTATCTGCGCGGCGGTGTAGCTGTAGCCGAAGCCGCGATCGGAGAAGGTAAGTTCTATCTGTTCGGCCCGGAAATCACGTTCCGCGCGCAGCCGCATGGAACGTTCAAGTTCCTCTTCAACGGGATTTTCCTGGCGCGGGCCCAACGCTCCGGTGATTGAGCGCGAAGGGCTGTACTGTAAGACACAGCCTATACAAGTTCCAGCCGGATTTAAGCAATAACAAAGTTCACATCGATCGGAGCGATCACCTCCACGGGCTCCTTATTAAGCAACGTGGGGCGGTAGATCCACTGTCGCACCGCGTCGACGGCCGCTGCCACAAGTAATGGATGGCCGCTGATCACTTGCAGCGAAATGATCCGGCCTTCCCGGTTGATGACCCCGACCAGCTTCACTGTTCCCGAAATGCGCGCTTGTTTGGCCAGCGGCGGATAAACAGGCATCACACGGTGGATCAGCTTCGCCTCCAGAACGTCGCCGCCGACACGGATGCGCTGCCTCGGTTTCTCAACGACGTCTTTGTTGACGGTGGGCGGCGGCGCCGGCGGTGGAGCCAACCGGGAAGCCTGGTTCACCAGCGAGCCGATGATGAGATCGGGTAATCCGCCGGGTACGCCAACACCTGAAAGAAACTCGGATGGAAGCGACTCCTCGACAATATCGGCGACCTTATTCGGAATGGCCCGCGGAGCCAGCAGTCTCCCGCTCTCAAACACCCTCGGGGCCACGCGCGAGCTAGCGGGCGCCATTTTCCGAAGCGGCGGCGCAGGCGGCGGTGACGGCGCCATCAGCGTCGCATGAAACCTGGATACCGGCGGCTGTTCCACCAGATACAGCGGAATCAGAATCAGTGCCGATGTCACCAGCATTTGAGCGGTAAGCGATGCGGCGAACGTATAGCCGCGCGGGCGGTTTTGCGGCCCGGCCAGCAGAGCCTGTTCAAACATATTCTCTCCTTCGATCCGCCGGATGCGGGCCCACATCCGTCTACGTTGCTATGGACACCGCATGCGGCGGCGCGGTTCCCGGTGCGGATAGAATATGACTCATGCAGACGACAACACGACGGGAATGGCTTCGAGCCGCGGCTGCGCTGCCGCTGTTTCACATCACCGGGCGCGCCGCGAAAACGACTGATGTTTCCATCGACGCGATCAGCTTCTCCTACGAGGACTACCTCTACCGCACTCCGATCAAGTTCGGCGGCGCCGTCGTTGACAAAGTGACGCTGCTCAACGTCAACTGCGTCGTGAAGAACCGCGCCGGGAAAACCGCGAAGGGCTTCGGCTCCATGCCCATGGGGAACGTGTGGAGCTTCCCATCGCGCAAGTTGACTTATGACCAGACACTGGCCGCAATGAAGGCGCTGGCCGTAAAGATTCACAAGATCGCGCGGGCCTATAACTCCGCCGGGCATCCCATCGACATCGGCCACGCACTGGAAGCGGAGTTTCTCAAAGCGGCCCTGGAAGTGAACAGCGAGTTAAAGCTTGCCGAGCCGATTCCGAAACTCTGCACGCTCTGCGCCGCCAGTCCCTTTGACGCCGCTATTCACGATGCCTACGGCAAACTGCTCGGCTTGAGCTGCTACAAGACATACGGCCCGGAGTTCATGAGCCACGATCTTTCTCACTATCTGGGACCGAAGTTCAAGGGCGAGTATCTCGACCGGTACGTCGAGAAGACGCCCAAACCACGCATGCCGATGTATCATCTTGTGGGCGCCGTGGATCCGATTCTGGACTCCGACATCACAAAGCGCTTGAACGACGGGATTCCGGAGACGCTCCCGGAATGGATCCGCCACAACGGCCTGACGAACCTCAAAATCAAACTGAACGGCGACGATTTGAAGTGGGACGTCGAGCGCGTGTTGCGAGTCGAAAAGACGGCGCTGGAAGCGCAAGCCCGGCGCGGCGCCAAGACCTGGGTCTATTCGCTCGATTTCAATGAGCGATGCCCGAATATCGCCTATCTGCTCGACTTTCTGCGCCAGGTGAAGGAGAAGACTCCGGCTGGATTCAGCCGCATTCAATACATCGAGCAGCCGACGGCGCGCGATTTACACGCCAACCGCCAAAACGTAATGCACGAAGCCGCAAAGCTGCGTCCTGTGGTGATCGACGAATCTTTGGCCGACGTCGAGATCCTCGATCTGGCCCAGGAGATGGGGTACACGGGAGCCGCGCTCAAAGCTTGCAAGGGGCAAACGCAGGCGCTGCTGATGGCCGCCGCCGCGCAGAAAAGGAGAATGTTCCTCTGCGTCCAGGATCTGACCTGTCCCGGCGCCTCGCTCATTCATTCCGCTGGACTCTCGGCTCATGTGCCGGGCGTCGCCGCCATCGAAGCCAACTCCCGCCAGTACGTGCCCGTGGCGAACAAGGGATGGGAGGATCGCTTCCCCGGAATTTTCCGCGTAAAAGACGGCACTATGGAGACGGCGGTGCTGAACAGGCCGGGGCTGAGCGCGGTCTGACTTATTCGTATCTGAGGCAGACGATCGGATCGAGGTTGGCGGCGCGGTTGGCCGGATAGTAGCCGAAGAAGAGGCCGACGCCTACCGAGATCGAAACGCCCAGCCCTACCCAGATCCACGACACCATGGCGGGCACCGACGGCGCCAGCGCTCGCACCGCAAGCGCGATGCCCAGGCCCAGCCCCACTCCGATTGCGCCTCCCGTGGCGCACAAGGCGATCGCTTCCATCAGGAACTGGGCGCGAATGTCCTTGCGGCGGGCGCCCATGGCTTTGCGGATTCCGATCTCCGCGGTGCGCTCGGTAACCGAAATGAGCATGATGTTCATCACTCCAACTCCGCCCACCAGCAGACTGACCGAGCTGATCACGATGGTGAGAATGACCAGGGCGCTGGTGAGCTGGTTCCACAGTGCGGTGATGAAGTCGGGAGAAGTGACCTCGAAATCGTTCACCGCATTGGGCGGAACTCTCCGGATCCGCCGCAGCGCTTGCACCACTTGGTCCTGGGCCTCATCCACGCTTCGTTCCGGTGAGACGCGGAAGACGAGCATCAGTTCTTTCGCCTCCGGATACCGTTTGCGAAAATCGCCCAATGGAACAAGCACAAAGTCGTCCGGGCCCGGGCCGCCGAACAGACCCGATTCCTGCACGAGCACCCCGCCAACCTGGTAAAGCTTGCCGTTCAAGCGGATCTCTTTGCCCACGGGATCGAGGGGTCCGAACAACGAGTTGGCGATCGCCGAGCCGAGCACGGCGACCGGGCGGGAATGCAGATCGTCTTCACGCGTGATGAAGCGTCCCTGACCTATGGTGAACATCGGAAACGCAGCTTCGAATTCCGGCTCAACGCCGCGCAGGATGAACCGCTCGACGCGCTCGCCTCCATAGCTGACCTCGTTGCTTCCGGCCCCGCTCAGGCCTGGAATAGCCATCCGCGTTCCAAACACCGTGATGAATTCCACCGAAGGCGCCCATTCGGCGACGTTGCGCGCATCGGAATACTGAAAGTACTTGCGCTGCCGGACATGTTCGGGAAGCTGGCCGAAGGAGAATGTTCCTGGTGGAAACCGTGTGATGAAGTAGGTTCTCGATCCCAGCTTCTCCACCTTTTCGGCTACAAAACGATTCAGGCCCTGAATGATCGCAGCAACCGAAATCACGGAAGTAACGCCGATGACGATGCCCAGAACCGTGAGGCTCGAGCGCACCTTGTGGGTGCGCAACGTCTCCATGGCGACTTCCATGGCTTCTCTGAGCTCGGCCCGCGTCATTCCGCCCTCAACGCGACCACCGGATCGAGCCGCGCGGCGCGAATCGCCGGATACAGACCGAAGAAGACTCCGATCCCTGAGCTCATCGCGATTCCGAACGCCACAACCCAAGTCTCTACTTGCGCCGGAAACGACGTGACGCTGCGCACCGCAAAGGCGAAAAGGAACCCAAAGCCTATGCCGAGTGCGCCGCCGGCCAGACACAGTATCAGACTCTCGGCCAAAAACTGACGCCTGATGTCGCTCTGCGTCGCTCCCACGGCGCGCCGGATTCCGATTTCCTTCCTGCGCTCGGTGACGCTCACCAGCATCACGTTCATGATCACGATGCCGCCGACAATCGCCGACACGGCGCTCACCATGACGAATACCGCAAAGAACGCCGTGCTGATGCTCTTCCACAAGTCGATGTAGCTGTCCTTGGTGGCCATGTAGAAGTCGTCGCCAGCGCCGGGCTGCACGTGCCGCGCGGCGCGCAGAGCCTGACGCGCCTCGTCCTTGGCTTGAAGCATGACAGCTTCGCCGGCGGTTTTTACATGAATTGTCAGACTGCTACGGCGGCCGTTGATGCGCTGAAACGTGTCCATGGGAACTACGAGAAAGTTATCCTGGTCCTGGCCCAATACGGAGCCGATCTTCTCGAACACTCCGGCGACGACACAATCGACGTTGGCGGCGCGGATCACATGGTTCAGCGGATCCGTGGCCGGGAAGAAATTCTGGCGCAGCGTATCGCCAATCAGGCAGATGGACGCCCCCCGGTCATTCTCCGATTCGGTGAAATAGCGTCCCAGCTCGACCGTCCGCGTATCAATCGAGTACATGTTGGCCGTGTGGCCGTGGATACTGACGTCTCTGAGTTCGATGTCCCGGTAGCGTGCGCGGCCCGACGTGTTGGCTGTCGCCCCCACCAGCTCGCAGTGCCGGCAACGCGCCGCCACGGCCTGCACGTGCTCGATCTCGATTTTGCGGTATTTGAGCGATTTCATGATCTCATTGAAATCGGTGACCGCAAACGGCGTCTTGGCCACCTGGAATACGTTCGTTCCCAGATTGGCGACCTTGGTTTCCACAAACCGGTTGGCGCCCTGAATCAGCGTCATAACCGCGATCAGAGTCGCAACCCCCAACGTCAGACCGAGCGTTGTAAGAAAAGCCCGCAGGCGATGCGCCCTGATCGCTTTGCGGGATTCGACCAGAATGTCTTTCGCCGAAACCAACTTTCAGGATACGCGGAGAACAGCCTTGAGAAATAAGGCGGCGCGTTAGCGCGGCTTCTTGGTCCTTTGCGGCGGTGACGATGGCCGCTCGGCCAGCAGTTTCTCCACTACTTGACGGATATTGCGGTCCTCGTCCTGGAAAAACGGAGTGCCGCCGAAATGCTGCTCCCGGATGCGCCCTTGCCGGTCAATCAAACTCAGCCAGGGGACGAAGGCGCGTTGCACGCTTGACACCGCCATGAAATCACGTGCGCGGTGCTCATCCGCCGTGCCTACGGGGTATGGAATGCGAAACACCCGGATAAATTCCGGCACTTGTGGATTCGCATTGATGGCCGCAAGCAAAACTTCCAGACCTCTGGCTCTGTACTGCTGATAAATGGCGCTCATGACCTGAGCGTGCTGTTGGCAGTGCTGTCAAGTAGTGAGGATGAAGGCCAAGGAAACCACTTTGCCCCGGTAGTCGGCCAGTCGAACCGGCCGGCCGTCGGGCAAAGTCACCGCAAAGTCCGGCGCGGGACGCGGAGTATCCGCGGCAGAGAGAGAGAGAGGAATCGCACTCAGCAGGATCAGGTTTCGGCGCGTCATATTTTTATTTTACCCGCGCGCTGTCACGACCACAAATACGACCCGTTGACACAGGCCGATTATTACCGGTTTCGCGCAATCTTCGAGCCACATCAGGTGCGCTATGATCGCGTCCCCGGAGAATTGGACACCGAGAAAAACGGGCTGGCACGCGTCTATGACGACGACCTCGCCGCGGAGACATTTCTGCTGATTGCCGGAGACATTCAGAATCCGGATAAGGAGCGAAAGCTGACGCCCGCGGCGCCGGCCGTTTTTGACGATGTGCTAGCCCCGAGGACACTCAACCTGAATCGCGAAGCCGCTCCTTCCGTGGCAGCAGACCCATTGCGTCGGCGAGGCTGAAAGCGGCGAGGTAGACTAGTCTGGGCGATTCAGAATTCAGCATACAGTTTCCGGACGGCATCCTCCAATAACTTCTTCGTTTGTTGGAATTCTGGATTGTTCTTCAAAGGATAAAGCGCCTGCCAGGGATGTCGAAGCTCCCAGTTAACGTAATGCAGTCCGCGATAGCCGTCTTCCACTGCACGACGGAAGTGTTTAATAGAAGCTGAGTAGTCCCCCAGCATGGAATGTATGAGAGCGCCCTCGAAAAGAACCCAGGGATCCTGGCTTACCAGAAAGGCCATCTCTACTTGTTGCAATGCTTTCAAGCGTTCCCCTAGCATCGCGTAAATGGAACCGAGAAAAGCGCGGACGCGTGGATTATTGGTTAGCGAAGATTGGTGCTCCAGCTGGATGGCGCCTTGGTGGAAAACGCGCCGCGCCTCGTCGTGGCGACCTGCGGCGAGATGAATACGCCCCAATTCCCACCACGCCGAGGCGGATGCCGGTGCTTTTTTAACAAGCTCGCTACCCAGTTTAATGGCTTTGTCGAATTGACCGTGCTCCGCAAGGAGAAGCATCCCAATCCAGTCGGCGCCGCTCCCTTGCCCCAGGATTGGGGCAAGCAATTCAATTCCTTTTAGATACTCGCCTGTATGGAAATAACAACGCGCCAGCCAACTCCTCAGACCGGCGTCCAAAGGGTCGGCTTCAACTGCTCGTTTGAACAACATAAGCGCTCGATCGATCATTCCCGCGCGGAAATACGCCTCACCGGCAGCTTCGAGCGTCTCGCGTCCGGTGGGTGAAAGGGTCAATGCCAGCCGGGCTTGACGGAGGCCGTCTTCTGCTTGCCCAGTACTGTGATAAATGCGAATTAATGCGTGGCGAGCCTTTATCAACTTATGCTCAAGGACCAGCGCCTGTTTCGCAGCTGTGAGAGCTTCGTCCAGCAGAAGTCGTCCCCCATCGCCGGCTGTGTATTGTTCCTCAAAAACCCTGGCAAGACCTGCGAAAGCTTCCCCGGATCTAGGGTCGATTTGCAGTGCCTTATCGAAGAGCAGACGGGCATTCTTTCTTGCGTTTCGTCTATCTTTGAAGCCTGCATCTGAACCGCTTCCATTCAGAACTTCATTGCCACGCATGACATATTCGAATGCTTGAAGCTGTGCCGGCGAGAACCTGGAGCGGGTAAGGGCAAAACTCATTGCCAGGATCAATATTACGCACACGCCTCCCGCCAAAACAGCTTTAGCAGAAGCAAGGTTAGGTGAAGGAGGAACCGTTTGGCTGCGTTCCCTGGATTCCACGGGAATCGCAAACTGGTATCCTCGCTTCGGAACGGTGCTGATGATGCTGATCCCGGTGCTCCCGTCGTCGAGGGTTTTTCGGAGGATGGAGATTGTATAGGTGAGGTTGCCCTCTTCCACGAACGAGTCGGGCCAAATCCGGCGCAGCAGGATTTCCTTTTCAACCACCTTCCCCGCGTTCTCCACAAGAAGAAGCAGGACATCGTAAGACTTGGGGGTAAGAGGCACCACCTCTGCATTGCGTCGGAGGAGCCGGGAGGAAGGATCCAACGAATAGGCGCCAAAGTGATAGACGGGCGGCGGCAGAACCATTTAACGCTCGCAATCTAACAAATTCTAACAATTCCAAAGGACGCCAACGACTGGTTGCGATCAAGCTAATCCAGGGAGCAGCCAAAATGACTCTTTGCGCAATTGCAATTGTGGCGCTAGCTTCCATAGGCGCCGCGGCCGAACTGCGGGTGATTGAAGTTGAAGTGGCCCGTTTCGTGTTCTATGTCCATAACGAAAACGATCAGAGCAAGTGGTCGACAGAAAGCGGAATCACGCAGGCCGGGCCTCTACGGACCTTTGGGACATTCCTCGCTGTAGCGGACGTTGTAAGCGTTAATGGAAGACCAGCGCGTGGAGCCTTCTACCAACGTGCGATGTTCGTGAATTCTTCGCCGAACCCGAATGCGGCCCAATCCGTTGCGGACACTCCAAGGGGGAACTTCTCAGATATCGTATTCGATCTGATGTCGGATGACGGCCGGATTGCGGGATCGATCATGGCAACGGGATTCCTTGCAACCACGCCTCCGCCAGGCGCGCCACGGGCCGCCACCCAGAACACTTTGACGATTACGGGAGGCACAGGCGGGTTTCTCGGCGCAAGAGGACAAGTAAGTGGAGGGGTGAATCCGCTGGCAGGTAGGGGCGCATCGGTGACAGAGAATCCCGCTTTGAGGCGAACCCTGGGCGGCGGCGGTCGGCGGTTTTTCATCCAACTCATGCCGGAATCGCTACCAGAGATTGTGGTGAATGGGGTGCAGGCCGAGGTTTTCCATCTCGATTTCACCGCAGTAAGTGCCGCAAGCCCGGCGCGTCCCGGTGAAATGGTAACCGCGGTTGCTATGAATCTGGGACCTACGGCGCCAAGCCTCGAGCCCGGGCAGGTTTTCCCGCAAGAACCCTTGTTCGCTGTAAATTCGCCCGTGGAGGCAATTGTTGACGGCAAAACAGTAGCTGTAGTCAATGCAATAGGATTCCCCGGCACTCAAAACCGCTTTCGCGTCGACTTCCGCGTGCCCGAGGACATCAGACCCGGCACCGTGGGCATCCGGTTAGCGACGGCGTGGATCAGCGGACCGGAAGTGCGAATCCCTGTCCGCTAATTGCCAGAGAGAATGGAGCATTCCCGATCATGAAACAAAAGCTTACCGCTTGGCTGCTACTGTCTGCTAACTTGGCGGCGGCGGAAGGGCCGCCAGTGATTCTCGATATGAGAATCGAAGACCGCGTGGTCTACTTTTTCGACAACGCGGACCCCACGAAGCTTGCCACTCAAGTCACAAAGACCATGCCTGACCCAGCGCGAACATTCTCTCAATTCTTCAGCGTCGCCGATATTGTTTCCATCAATGGGAAGCCTACGAAGGGGGTCTGGACGATCCGCGCAATTGTCACCAACATGAGTCCAACACCGCGTCCCGGAGACGCGATCGCCGATGTTGTGCGAGGAAATCAGATCGACTCGATTTGGGAGGTGCTGCATCCAGACGGCACGGCCATAGGCACAATTGCAGCCCTGGGCTTGTCTGCGGGCCCATCGCCACCGGGGGCGCCAGTCATCGCGCAGAACACGAACCTTGCAATATGCGGCGGGACCGGCGCCTTCCTCGGTGTTCGTGGTCAAGCGTCTCTTGTAGAGTTGATCCGTATCGAGCATCTGGCTTCGATGACTGAGGACCCATCGAACCGCCGCGTGCACAGTGGTGGAAACGGCGTGCGCCGACTAGTGCTGCACTTGATCCCGATGATTCGGCCTGAGATCATGACATCCGGCGGCCGGGCCGAGATACTACATTCGGACTTCTCTCCCGTGACTCCCTCGGCCCCTGCCCGGGCAGGGGAAGTTTTGCTGGCAATCGCGACTGGCCTGGGGCCCGTACGTTTGCGCATTGATCCAGGATCGCCCTTTCCTCAAGATCCCTTAGCGCCGGTTAGTTCACCAGTTGAAGTATTAATCAACGGAGAACCGGTCGAGGTTATTAATGCGGTCGGGTTTCCCGAGACTACGGAGCGTTACCGAGTCGATTTCCGCGTGCCGGCGGGAACGCCGCCAGGACCGGTTTCCGTGGGCCTCCGGGCCGCATGGATTGCGGGCACAACGCAACAATTCAATATCCGCTGATCCGCAGATCAGAGCACGTCCTGCGCCTTTGCCGTAATGATGAAAGCCATGCGACTATTCACGATCGTTTTCTCGGTCGTTTTCGTTGCGCCGGTTTGGGCGCAGCTTTCCGAAACGGCTAAATGGGCCGCGACGGCGAATTACCGCGTTACCCCGAACGCCACGTACCGCACGGCCAGCAATTGAGAGGCGAAGCTGGACGTGTATCAGCCGCTCGATACGGCCGGTCCCGTGCCCGTGCTCGTTTACGAAGGGACGAACCGGCAAACCTGCGCGGTTGCCTGGCTTGGCGGCCATACCAACAGGGAGGAGATTGTCAAGCGCGTTTCGCCACTCACCTACGTTCGCTCCGGCTTGCCGCCCATCCTCACCATACACGGCGATGCCGATACCGTGGTGCCTTATACGAACGCGGTCCGGCTGCAGGAAGCCTTGAACAAAGCCGGCATTCACAACCAGCTTCATACCGTTCCGGGAGGAA
>Ga0187893_10002863_pt1 | contig 36707 bp, 24 predicted proteins | sample MA1701074metaG_FD_139574 | JGI IMG/M metagenome (GOLD analysis project Ga0187893, IMG submission 139574) | White microbial mat communities from a basaltic lava cave in the Kipuka Kanohina Cave System on the Island of Hawaii, USA - MA170107-4 metaG ... | reverse complement strand
CATCGGGGTCTGGCGGTCCAGGTTGACGAATCGTGCAGGCATGCGGATCCGATCCCTTCGGCCGCCGTTTTGTTCAAAAGATTTTCAAAATATTCTCGCCCCCAAAGTCCGACAGGCTGCTAGTGTGGATTATTCTACTGTGGCCGCTGAAGCACCGGGTGATTTTGGTAACCGGTCGCCTCTCTCCCCCGGCCCTGCCCAGTAAAGCGGCGCTGGCTCGGAGTCCCGCCTTCAGGTGGCAGCGCATTCCGCCGGCTGAAGCCGGAACTCCAAACAATGCCAGAGGTTACGGGGTGCGAAGCGCGCACAAAGTCCGGGTATTCTCTCCTCATCTCGACTGGCCCCTTGACACTACGGAGGGCCAATTGCTATAAGCCCTTCAATCCAGTTCGCTGAGGGAGATAATATTATGAAAAGCCACTGTCGTTTTTCGGAGGTCAGTGCCGTGCTCTGTCTGTTCATGGTGACAGGCCAGGTTTTCGCCAATCCAACCGGCGAAAGTCTCCGGGCGGGCCGGGCTCGTTTTGATCGTTCAGCGCCCGGATCGCTTTCGATCCACCAGGACACGGATCGGCTGATCATCAACTGGCGCGACTTCTCTATCGCCGCCGGGGAAACCACCCGCTTCATCCAGCCCAGCGCCACCTCTATCGCGCTGAATCGAGTCGTCACCGGCAATCATTCCCGGCTGTTCGGCAGCCTGGAGGCCAACGGCAAGGTTTATCTGATCAATCCCAACGGCATTCTCGTCGGACGCGGCGGCGCGGTGAACACGCGCGGCTTCGTGGCGTCCACGCTCGATGTCTCAGACGCGAGCTTCCTCTCTACAGCAAGGCTGAAACTGTCCGGCGATTCCGAGGCATCTGTGGTGAATGAAGGTTCGATCCAGGCGATCGGCGGCGATGTGTTTCTGGTTGGCCGGACGGTGGAGAACTCGGGAACCATTCGCGCGGGTACGGCGGGTCTTGGAGCGGGCAGCGAAGTCATGATTGTGCCGACGGGCCGGGAGCGGCTTTCGGTCATCGCGGGCAGCGGCCACGCGGACAAGGGTGTAAACAACGAAGGAACGATTGAAGCGGTCTCCGCGGAGTTGAAGGCGGCGGGCGGCAACATCTACGCACTGGCGATCAACAACGGCGGTATCATCCGCGCCACTGGCGTCCGGCGCGCCGGTGGACGCGTGTTCCTGTCTTCCGACGGGGGTGACATCGAGAACTCGGGCACCATCGTCGCGAACAACGCCAATGGCAGCGGCGGCTTCGTCAGTCTGGCGGGTGGACACAACGCAGCAAATCCCTCGACGGTGTTCAACACTGGCGTCATTGAAGCGCGCGCCGAGGCATCCGGAACCAGAGGCGGCGAAGTGCGGTTGACAGGCGATTACGTCGGTCTGTTTGGCGCGAGTGTAATTGACGTGAGTGGGCATTCGAGAGGAGGCACGGCGTTGATCGGCGGCGATTATCAAGGCGCGAATCCGCAAATCCAGAACGCCCAGCGCACGTCCGTTGGCCCGAACGCCGTGATCCGCGCGGACGCGCTCTCGTCAGGAAACGGGGGCAAGGTGATCCTGTGGGCGGATGAAACGACCCGGTTTTACGGATCAATCAGCGCGCGGGGAGGACAACGCTCAGGCGACGGCGGCTTCGTGGAAACCTCCGGGAAACTCAACCTGGAGTTTCGTGGCACGGCGGATTTGCGCGCTTCCCACGGCAAGTTCGGAACGCTGCTGTTGGATCCTCAAAATGTGGTGATTGCAGACGTGGATGCGCCGCCTGGCTCGGCGGACGATGCCGAGATCGCCGACGCGACGATCAACGGCACGGATGGAGCGGGCACGTTCACCATCTCTCGCGGAGCACTCGAAGCCCTGTCTGGATCGGCTGACATTCTGATCGAAGCCACCGACAATATCACGATCGATCCGCTGGGCGGGGACGACACGCTCAACCTTCTGACTGGGGCTGGGAATTCGGTCACCTTCCGCGCTGATTCGGACAACGATGGCACGGGTGATTTCACGATCAGCGGTTCGGGCGACAAGGTCATGACACTGGGTGGCGACCTGTTCATCACCGGCAACACGGTGGGACTTCGCGACCTTGAAACCGGAGGCGGGTCAATCACCATCCGGGCCAACGAGCTTACCTTCGGCGCGACGACTGTTCTTGATGCCGGCTCAGGGAACGTGACCATTGAAACCAAGACCGCCGGCACGGCCATCACGTTGGGCACGGGCACGGGTGGCCTGGACATCAGCGACGCCAATCTCGACAAGGTTGACACGACCGGCATTTTCCAGATTGGCAATGCGTTTTCGGGGGACATCACCATCACGGACAACCTTACACAGGGGAGCAAGAACATCAGCCTGGTTACGGGCGGTGACATCCTGAACACAGCGGGCACGCTGACCACCAGTGGCAGCGTGAGTGCGACGGCTGGCGGAAGCATTGGCACTCTGGCCAATCCTTTTTCGGTCAGCACCGACGATCTCACCGTGACCTCCGGGGGCGGCGTGGGCGATGATATTTTTGTCGAGGAAGCCAACGGCCTCACCGCGCTGAACCTCAACGCCGGAGCGGGCAACGTGTCGCTCAACGTTCTGGCCGGTGATGTTTTTGACACCGATGGGGCGGTGGACATCACCGCAGCCGACGCGACCGTGACGTTGAGCGGCGACTTTGGCGCGGTGGCCAACCCCATTCAAACCAGTGTCGGTGGGTTGAGCGTGGACAGCGGCAACGGCAACCAGTTCATCACCGAAGCCAACGGGTTGACGGCGCTCGACCTGGATGCCGGCAACGGCAACGTGACGTTGGTGCTGACCGAAGGCGCCGTGACCGACGCGGATGGCGCAATCGACATCACGGCGGATGTGGCCACGGTGACGCTGACCGACACCGATGACTCGGGCGACGCCTTCGGGGCGCTGCTCAACCCGATTGGCACTTCCGTAAACGTTCTGAGCGTGGACACTTCGGCGGGCGCGACCGACGGCAACCAGTTCATCACCGAAGCCGACGGACTGACCGGGCTGAACCTCAACGCCGGAGCGGGCAACGTGACGCTGGTGCTGACCGAAGGCGCCATCAGCGACACGGACGGGACGGACGACCTTATCGCAAACATCGCATCGGTGACGCTGGCCGACACGGACAATAACGGCGACGATTTCGGGACGCTGGCCAACCCGATTGGGACGTCGGTCAACGACCTGATGGTGGACACTTCGGCGGGTACGACGGATGGGGATCAGTTCATCACTGAAGCCAACGGATTGACGGCGCTGAATCTCAACGCGGGCGGCGGCAACGTGACGCTGGAATTGTTGGAAGGGGCGATCACCGACGCGGACGTGGCGGACGACATCATCGCGAACATCGCGACGGTGACCTTGACCGACACCGACGACAGCGGTGACGCTTTCGGCACGTTGGCCAATCCAATTGGAACCTCCGTGAATGATCTGCGCGTGGACACCTCGGCGGGCGCGACCGATGGGGACCAATTCATCACCGAGGCCAACGGGCTGACGGGATTGACCCTAAACGCCGGCGCCGCTGACCTGGCGCTGATCCTAACGCTCGGCGGGATCGCTGATACGGACGGGACCACAGACATCACGGCGGACCAGGTGACGGTAACGCTGCTGGAAGGCACAGCGCAGGACTTCGGCGCTTCCGGTGACGAAATTGCCACGAGCGTGAGCGACCTGACAGTGAACACTTCGGTGGGCGGCGGCAATCAGTTCATCATCGAGGCCGATGGCCTCACGGCGCTCAACTTGAACGCCGGAGCGGGCAACGTAACGCTGGCGCTGACCGAAGGAGCCATCACCGACACGGACGCGGCGGACGACATCGTGGCAAACCTCGCGGCGGTGACATTGACTGACACCGATGACAGCGGCGACGCCTTTGGGACCCTGGTTAACCCGATTGGGACATCGGTCAGCGGCCTGACGGTGAGCACATCCGCGGGGGCGACGGACGGCGACCAGTTCATCACCGAAGCCGATGGTCTCACGGCGGTGAACCTGAATGCCGGAGGGGGCAACGTGACGTTGGTGCTGACGGAAGGAGCCATCAGTGACACGGACGCAGCAGACGACATTATCGCGAACGTCGCAACGGTAACGCTGACCGACACTGACGACAGCGGTGACGCCTTCGGGACGCTGGTCAACCCGATTGGGACCTCGGTCAGCGATCTGACGGTGAACACAGCCGCGGGCGCGACCGATGGCGACCAGTTCATCACCGAGGCCAATGGCCTCACGGCGCTGAATCTGAACGCGGGTGCCGGCAATGTGACTCTTGCCGTGGCTGAAGGAGCAGTGAGCGATACTGACGCCGCGGACGATGTCATCGCCAGCATTGCCACCATCACCTTGAGCGACGCCAATGATAACGGGGATGATTTTGGGACATTGGCCAATCCGATTGGCACGGCGGTCAACGAACTGACGGTGACCACGTCCGCGGGAGCAAGCGACGGGGATCAGTTCGTCACCGAAGCCGACGGGCTGAGCGGGCTGAACCTTAATGCGGGCGCGGGAGATGTTAATCTGACGCTGACACTGGGCAGTTTGCTGGACACCGACGGGCTTACTGACATCACTGCAAATCAGGCGACGATCACGCTACTCGATGTCACCGCCCAGGCATTCGGCACTTCCGGTGACGAAATCGCGACAAGCGTGGACGATCTGACCGTGAATACCTCTGCGGGCGGAGGAGACCAATTCCTCATCGAAGTCAATGGCCTGACCGGGCTGGATCTCAATGCGGGTGCTGGGAATGTGACTCTCACGTTGACGGAAGGGTCGGTCACCGACACCGTCGGGGCCAATGATATCGTGGCCAATGTCGCCAGCGTAACGTTGACCGACACCGATGACAGCGGGGATGATTTTGGAACATTGGCCAATCCGATTGGGACCTCAGTCGATGACTTGATGGTGAACACGGCGGCGGGCGCGATAGACGGCGACCAGTTTATCACGGAAGCCGACGGGTTGACGGCCGTGGAACTCAATGCCGGCGGCGGCGGCAACGTGACGCTGTTTTTGACCGAGGGCGCCATCAGCGACACCGACGGAACGGATGACATCATCGCGAACATTGCGACGGTGACGCTGAACGACGCCAACGATGGCGGGGATGCTTTTGGCGCGTTACTGAATCCGATTGGAACCATGGTGAACGACCTGCGCGTGAACACGTCGGCGGGCGCTACTGCCGGCGATCAGTTCATCGTTGAAGCCCATACTTTGACGGGACTGGAACTGAATGCCGGAGCGGGCAATGTCACGCTGACGCTGACCGAAGGAGCGATCAGCGACACGGACGGGACGGACGATCTCATCGCGAACATCGCATCGGTCACGCTGGCCGATACGGACAATAACGGCGACGATTTCGGAGCGCTGGCGAACCCCATTGGAACTTCGGTCAATGACCTGACGGTGGACACTTCGGCGGGCACGACCGATGGCGATCAGTTCATCACCGAAGCCAACGGCCTGACGGCGCTCAATCTTAATGCGGGCGCGGGCAACGTGAACCTCAGATTGACATTGGGCGCGGTGACGGATGCCGACGCGGCGACCGACATCACGGCGACCGATTTGACAGTGACACTGAGCGACGCGGCGGCGCAGAACTTCGGCGCGTCGGCGGCCCAGAGAATTCGGACCAGCGTAGGCACGTTGAGCGTGGACACTTCGATGGGCGACGGCAGCCAGTTCATTGTCGAAGCCAGCGGCCTCACCGGCTTGAATTTGAATGCCGACGGCGGTTCGGTGGATCTGACTGCCGGCGGGGCATTGACGGATACGGACCCCAACACAGACATCGATGCCTCGGCGGTCACGGTCGCGCTGACTGGCGCCGGGGCCATTGGGTCGAGCGCAAATCCCATCGAGATCGACGCCAGCGGGCCGACAGTGACGTTGGACGCATTGGGCGCTGGGGGCGGAGTGCATGTCGAACTGGCGCAGGCAGGCGCTCTCACGGTCACCGATTCCCAGCCGCACATGGCTACGGCCTTCCGAACGCTGTTCCAGCAGAATCCCGCGACGGTTTTTGACGTGCGATACGCCAGCGACCTGACGATTCGAGTGAACGGCGACATCCGCAGCGCCATTGCGGCCGGCAGTTCCTTGCTGGTCCCCGGCACCCTGACGCTGAACGCAGTAGGCGGCAAAATTGGCCGTGACCTGGGCGGGGGTATGGTTGGAGGCATCGCCGATCCGTTCGCCATCGACGCGGGGACGCTCAATGCGACGGCGGGCAACGGTCTTTCGTTCCTCGAGGCGGGCAACGTGACGCTAGGCAGCATCTCCAGCGCGAGCGGCGCGTTCTTCATCCGGGCAGGGGACACGCTCACGTTCGACAACTCGACGGTCATCGACGCCGGAGCAGCTGGCACGGCGTTCCTGGTGGCCGACGGCAGCCCGGGCGTCAGCGTGGTGGGCACCCCGGCGATGAATTCGCGGTTCCTCCTCTACGCTTTGAATGCTGCGTTGACGGATCCGCCGGTAATCATCGTCGGAGGCACCCCGGCCATCGGTGGATTGACCGCTGACGAAATCAATTCCCCCATCGACTTCGATCCGATCACACCCGACCCCTTTGGCGACATGGACAATCACTTTGTCTTCAGTCTTGAAGCCAATCCTCCGAGTGACCCGTCACTGTTCATCGACATTCCGGTGGAAATTTTCCAGCCGGTGTCCATCGTCTTCGGCGAGTATGATCCCGCCAAGTTCGGCGAATTGGGCGACCTGTGGATGTCCAGTTCCGAGTTGTATGAAATCGAGCGCAAGGCCGGCAAGGCGCGCAAGGCGCTGCCAACTCAGGTGAACCGGGCCAAGTACGTTCCACCAGGCAACTAGGCCAGGCGCTTCCATGGCCCATTCAATCTCAACTGAGCTCCTCTTAATGAAATCCATCCTCACTGCCGTCCTCAGTTTCGCACTGTATGCTCTGCCGGCAGCCAGCCAGACTTTGGACGAAAACCTCAAACCCAAGACGCCTCCGCCGAAGGAGCGCAAGGCGAAACTGGAAACTCCGGTTACGCCAGCACCGTCATCCGAAGATGAGGCCCTGGTGACGGAGAACCTGCGCGGCATCGTCTTCTTGAGAGCGAAGGAAGATGTCAAGCGCGAGGGCATGGACGGCGTAACGGGCGTCGAAGTGCGGGACATCCCGCTGATTGCCGGTCAGGATTTCGTGGACGTGCTGGCGCCGTATCTCAACAAGCCGGCCAAGCTCGGCACGCTCAGGGCGATTCAGCGTGATGTCATTCTCTATTGCCGCAGCCACGACCGGCCGCTGGTCGATGTCATCGTGCCGATCAACCAGGAGCTCAATCCCACCAACGGCGTCGTCCAGATTGTGCTCATTGAGGGCCGCGTGGGAAAAATCTCGGTGCAAAACGAAGGCCGGAAGTGGTTCAGTGACGAATCGATCCTCCGGTCCATCCGGCTCCAGCCCGGCGACGCCGTGAGCGAGAAACGGCTGCTGGCGGACCTGGACTGGATCAACCGCAACCCGTTCCGCGAAGCCACGCCAAGTTTCCGGCAGGGCGAGCAGGCTGGTCTGTCGGACATGCAATTGGAGGTGCGCGACCGCATCCCGCTGCGAGTGTTCGGCGGCTACGAGGACAGCGGCACGGAGGCAACAGGGCGCGACCGATTGCTGGCGGGGTTCAACTGGGGCGACGCCTTCTTCCAAGGGCACCAGTTCAATTATCAGTACTCGACCGACGCCGAGTTCGACACGTTGATGGCGCACTCGGTGAGCTACATCGCCCCGTTGCCGTGGCGGCACACACTCAGTGTTTATGCGACCTATGTGGACATCGACGCGCAACTGTCCACGGGAGGGAGCAATTCGACGACGTTCACTACGACAGCGCTGAATTATCAAGGCGCGCTACGATACTCCGTGCCGCTGCCGATTCTTCGCAACTACCAGCATGAGGCGTTCGCTGGCTTCGACTTCAAACACAATGAGACGGACCTGCTCTTCGGCGGTAACAGCGCCCAGCCCACTGAAACGGAGGTGTTTCAATTCGTGGCCGGTTATAACGGCTCCCATTCCGATCCCTGGGGCCGCACCAGTGCGGGCGTCCAAGGTTTCTACAGCCCTGGCGGTATCAGCGACAAAAATGAAGACACAGCTTTTGGAGACCCCGCGGTCGGACAGCACGAGGGCGCCGAGGCGAACTACTATTATGGCCGACTGACGCTCGAACGCGTCACCCGCCTGCCATGGAACTTTTCGTGGATTCTTCGCGGTGGAGCGCAGTTGGCCAGCGGCAACCTGATTCCCAGCGAGCAACTGGGCGTCGGTGGCTACAACACGGTTCGCGGCTACGATGAACGCGAGGCCAATGGGGATCGAGGGTTCGTGGTCAGCACTGAGTTGCGGACGCCTGCGCTAACTGTCCTGGGGCGCGTCCCGAAGTGGAAGATGCCTGATCAACTCCAGTTCCTGGCCTTCACGGATTACGGAATGGCGGAAAGTGTCAATCTGGCTGATGGCGAAAGGAGTGCGCATCTCTGGTCTGTCGGCGGCGGCCTGCGCTACACCATCAATCGCTACCTCTCGTTCCGCTTCGACTATGCCGTGCAACTGCGCGACAGCAAGGCGCCCGCTCCTTCGGACTTTGGTTCCCGCGCGCACATCGGCGTGATCGCCAGCTTTTAGAGTAAGAGCAGGAGCAAGAGCAAGAGGTTCGCTCCTGTTCCTGGTGGTTATTCTTGCTGGTGCTCTTACTCTCGTTCTAATCGTCGCAAGTTCCTGACGCTCGCGGGATTCCCTGTTGACTTTCGCGGGGTGTTTTCTTGAAATGCGGAACGCGGACAGCGGATTGGAGTGATGGAATGGTGGAGTGATGGGTGGCGCCCGGCCTTGCATCGCTCCAAAAGACCCAACACTCCAGTTCTCCAGCAACACTATGGACTCGTATTTGACGGAGGAGGCCTTGTGGGCCAGCGGCCTGGCGTCGCGCCTGAAGCTTCTTCAGGCCAACTTCGCCGATGACGCTCCGGCCACCCGTCAGACTTACATCACCGAGGAAATCGACCGCGCGCTCAAGAACGTTGTCCCCGCCAAACGCAAACTCTACCTCGAAGCGCTGGCCGAGCGTTTCCCCGCCTGGCAGTCCGCGCAGACGGTGCCGATTGCGCCCACGCCACTGTCCGCCGCGCCGGAAACGCCGTCCGAATTGCTCGCCCGTTTCATCGAGGTCATGTCCACGCTGCCGCCGGAAACCAAGTCGGAGTTTGTACAGAAGTTGCGGGAGGCGGGAGTTGTCCCGGAGTCCGGCCCGGCTTCCACCATCGAACTGGCCCCCGACGCACAGAAGAAGGTGGGCTTGGCGCCGGGCATCCCCCTGCACGTCGAACGCGCTATCAAGTTACTCGTCGTCGAGTCCGAAGCCGTGCTGGCGCTCGATCAACTGGCCTGGACGCTTTGGAAGCAGATGGCTGCGAAATCGACCATCCGCAAGGAAGCAGAGATGATAAAGCTGTCGGGCCAATACCTCGCCGGCGATGCCGAGGTTTCAACGCAGCAATTGATTCAAGCCCTGGAGAAAACCCGGCGTCTCGTGGCCGGCCTGATGGGGGCGGTGGGCCGCGCCGGTAATACTTACGCCAAGAAGCAGGTTGCCCGTCTCTCGCCCGAGGTCATCGAGGACCTGGCTAAGATGGAACGTAAATGGACCGAGAGCGTCGAGGTCACCGCCTGGCGCATCTTCCAGCGGCTGGCCAAGGAACACTTGAGCGAGCCAGCCATCGAGAACGGCATTCAGGAGGCTATGGTGAAAGTGGCAGAGGATCTGATGACCGGGCGAGGGGGGCGGTAGCCAATGAGTTTATCGAGCACCATGAGAAAAAGAGTAAGAGTAAGATTACGAGCAAGAGCAGGAAGTTCGGTGCCTGTTCTGAATCTTGTTCTTGCTCCTGCTCTTATTCTTAATCCTCTTTAACATGTCCGTTGAAATACATTGGTCGGAAGGGCTGTTCCTCCAGCCGCATCACTTGCAGCGAATGCAGCGAAACCTGGGCACGCGGGTGGCGGAGGAGCGGCGGCGCTTCACGCCGTATCCCTACGGCGTGGTCGAGGCGCGGTTGTCACGCGATGAACTGGAGAACAAACGCATCCGGTTCGACCGCCTGCATGCTGTCATGCCCAGCGGGCTGGAGGTCAATTACCCGGAGAACTCCGAACTGCCCTCGCTCGACATCGCGCAGGCGTTCGCCAAAGGCTCCGGGTCGTTCAACGTCTTGCTGGGCGTGCCGCTCTGGCAAAACGCCCGCGCCAACACGGTCAGCCAGGAAACCACGACCGACACTCGCGCCAAGCTGCTCTTTCGCGTCGGCGAAACGGACTGTGTCGATGAAAACACCGGCGAGAACCCGAAGCCGGTGCAGGTGCGCAAAATCAATTCCCGGCTCATGTTCGAACAGGAAGATCCGTCAGACATGGAAGTGTTGCCGCTGCTCAAGATCGTGCGCGCTGCGGGCGAGGGTGTCGGCCTGCCGAAGGAAGACCCGGAGTTTGTGCCGCCGTGCTTGTTGCTCGGCGGTTCGCGCGTGCTTCGTGAAATGGTGCGCGACCTGGTGGCGCAGGTTGAGGCCAGCCGCAAGGAACTGGTCGTGCAGATTTCGCGCGGGGGGTTCAGCCTCGACACCATGCGCGGTGTGCAGTTCGAGCAGGTCGTCCGGCTTCGCACCCTGAACCGTTACAGCGGGAGGCTTCCCGCCGTGGTGCAGGCCGGCGCCGTCACGCCGTTCCAGATGTATCTGGAATTGCGCGAACTGCTTGGCGAACTGGCGGCATTGCACCCCGACCGTGACGAGTTTGAGTGCGCTGCCTATAATCACGAAAACCCGTTCCTCTGTTTTCAGGAACTTTCGACCAAGATCCGTTCACACCTGCGCGGCTCGGTGGCGCCAAGTTTCCTCAAGCTGGCGTTCAAGGACGTCAATGGCGTGCTCACGGGGAATTTTTCCGAGGAGCACTTCTCCCAGCCTAACGCCTACCTGTTGGGCATTAAGACCAAGACCGACCCGACGGCGCTGGCCCGCTACGTCGAGGACGGTGACCGCTTCAAGCTGATGCCCTTGAGCCTGGTCACGCGCGCCATCCGCGGCATCGAGTTGAAGGAAGAACGTCATCCGCCACTCGAACTGCCAGCGGCCAGCGATCTGCATTACTTCCGGCTCGAACGCTCGGCCAGCGCGCGCATGTGGCAGCAGATTCAGATGGAGAAAGCGGCGGCCATCCGCTGGACCGGGAACGAACTCGACTGGTCCGACGCGAACTTCACCCTCTACATGACTGTGCCCGCGGGCGGAGCGCGAAAGGGAGAATGATTTTAACCACGGATGGACACGGATAACAAGATCTTGAAAGAGCACTTGATGATCGCCCGGCGATGCCGGCAGACGTGTCGCACTTTGGAGTGCGGTGACTTGTCACCGCTTTGTCTGCCTGGCCGGCTTCGCTGCCAGGCGGAGCCGCGTTCAGCGGCTCGTAGAAACTTCACACGCCACCCCATTCAACGGCGACAAGTTGCTTGCCGAAAGCGGCGAGAACCCGCCGCATTCCATATTGCTGCTCGCGTCGTCGTTAGCCGCGCTGAAATCCGTGTTTATCCGTGTTCATCCGTGGTTAAGACACCTTGGACTGACGAATCATGAACCTGCTTGAACTGACGGAACCGATCTTCCAATACGTCTGCCGCTTGAACCGGCTGGGGCGCAAATCGGGTGGGACCACTTCCGGCGAGACGACGTTCATCGCCAAGGCTCCCGCCGCTCCGGCGTCGCCACGCGTCGCCAGCCTCGACTACGCGGTGGTGCGCTCCGAGGTGAAAGCGATGTTCGAGGACTTCATTCAAAAATCGAACGGCGACGTGCGATTGAACGCGCAGGCAAAGAAAGTGGAGCTGCCCCTCCTGTTCTTTGTCGATTCGATGATCTCCGAGAGTACCCTGCCGTTCGCCGCGCAATGGAACCAGAACCGCCTGGCCTACGAGCGCAACGAGCTGGCGGGTGACGAGAAGTTTTTCGACCTGCTGGAGGAGACGATGAAGGATTCCAGCGAGGATGCTTCCGAGCGGCTGGCCGTGTATTACAACTGCATCGGGCTGGGTTTCTCCGGCATCTACTTCAAACAGCCCGAATACCTGCGCAAGACAATGCTCACCATCGCCCCGCGCATCCGCCACCTGGTCGAAGCCGACCAGACGGCGAAGATTTGTCCCGATGCCTACGAAGCCATCGACACGCGCAACCTGGTGCAGCCGCCGAGCAGCAAGATGGTGTTCGTCGGCATTCTTTTTCTCTGCTTCATTCTTGCGGTGGGCCTCACCTACTTCTTTCTCTACCGCGCCGCGTCGCGCAGCCTCGACACTTCGGTCAAGCACATCTTGAAGCAGGAAATGCCGGTGAAGAAATAGCGTTGCCTATGGATAAATTCGCCAATCTGCCGCCTCCCTTGAAATGGCTCGTCGGTGTCACCGGTATCGGCGCGTTGATGGGCGCCGGGGCCGCCATCATGTCGGGAGCGTGGATGTTCATCGTCGTGCTGGTGTCACTGCTGGGCGTGATTCTGGGCGGCTACGTCCTCTGGACGGCGTGGCGCCGCAAGTTGCGCAGCGCGCAACTTGGCGGTGAACTGGCCCAGCACAGTTCGGCGTCGCCCCGCGGCATCAGCGATCCGGGACAACGCGCCCGCCTGGATGACCTGCGCAAAAAATTCGAGACGGGCGTCCGCGAATACAAGTCGCGCGGCAAGGACCTCTACAAGCTGCCCTGGTATGCCATCGTCGGCGAACCTGGCTCCGGCAAGACCGAGGCCGTCCGCCACAGTAACGTCGGTTTCCCGCCGGGAATGCAGGACGAGTTCCAAGGCGTGGGCGGAACCATCAATATGAACTGGTGGTTCACCAACCACGCGGTCCTGCTCGACACCGCCGGGCGTCTTATGTTCGAGGAGGTCAAGCCTGGCGAGACCAGCGAGTGGAAGGAGTTCCTCACGTTGCTCAAGAAAAACCGGCCCAACTGTCCGGTCAACGGCCTGCTGCTGGTTATCCCGTCGGACAGTTTGATCAAGGACTCCGCCGACGACATTCAGCGCAAGGCCGGCAAGATCGCGCAGCAGCTCGACGTGATCCAGCGTGTGCTCGATGTGCGTTTTCCGGTCTTCGTCATTGTGACTAAGTGCGACAAGATCAACGGCTTCCGGGAATTCTTCGACGGCGTGACTGATCCGCAGCTCCAGCACCAGATGATGGGCTGGTCGAACCCCGCGCCGCTGGACCAGCCGTTCCGACCGGACCTCGTGGATCAGCACCTTAGCCAGGTTGTTCAACGGCTACGCAAACGCCGCGCGGGTTTGCTCAAAGATCCCGTGCCGGAAAATGCCGGCGGGCGTCGGACGGATGAAGTCGATTCGCTTTACGCGCTGCCGCACAGTCTTTCGCTCATTGCGCCGCGGCTGCGGCGCTATCTCGAAACAATCTTTGTGGCCGGAGAATGGTCCTCCAAGCCTCTGTTTTTGCGCGGCATTTATTTCTCCTCCTCGATGCGCGAAGGTTCGGCGCTTGACGCTGAACTGGCCGAGGCCATCGGCTTGCCGGTGGACGAATTGCCCGAAGGCAAGGTCTGGGAACGCGAACGGGCCTACTTCCTGCGCGATTTGTTCGTCGAAAAAGTTTTCCGTGAGCGCGGGCTGGTGACCCGCGCCAGCAACACGGCGAAGATGCTGCGCACCCAGCAGATCGTCCTGGTTGGAAGCAGTGCGCTGGCCCTGGTGCTCTTCCTGTTCTTCGCCTGGTTCGGGACACGCAATCTGGAAGGTACGGTCAAAAGGCAGAGCGACGCGTGGGTGAACGCGACCAACTGGTGGGCGAACAAAACGATCAAAGCCTCCATCCTGCCGCAGAACGCGGAGGGGGGTTATGAGAACACTATGGTCAGCCAGGTGGACTTCTCGGGCAAAAAGGTTTCTCTCGGTGAATTCCACGCAAAGCTCCGCGAGCAGGCCACCAACGAGATGAAGGCGAATTGGATGATGCCTGGGCTGGCTGGCTCCTACAATCGCGACAGCAAACAGGCCCAACGCATTGTCTTTGAGGGATCAGTTGTCAAGCCGCTGGTCGAAGCCGCGCGCAAAAAGATGGAACGCGCGCTGGCCACCGACACGCCGCCGGAGCGCGGGCAGAATGAGGCGTTCATCTGGCTGCTGAAGATTGAAGGCGACTACCTCACGCTCAACAAGGAGGCGAACAAGGGCGAGTTGGATCGCAAAGCCGCCAACCAGTTCCTCCATGCGATGCTGACTTACGTGACGGGGCAGGAGCCGGCGCCCAACGCCAACTATTACGCGCTGGTGGACATGATGGCCTGGACCTATTCGGAGAACGAAGAAGGCCGGGGCAAGTGGCCGCCGGCCGGACTTACCGGTCCTTCCTCCAGCCTGGCGGCCAACTCCGCGCTGCGCATCGCGCTGGATTTGTGGTTGAAGAACGCCGGGGTCAGCGCGCAGAACCAGTTCAAGGAATGGAGCCTTGTCGCGGATATCGTGGCGCTGCTGGAGAAGGCGCAGGCGGCGGAACCCTTGTTGTTTCGCGCGGCCAAGGACGACAAGGAGGCTGACGTGACACGGCACGTTGAGGCGCTGGCCAAGGTCAAGGACGACCTGGATAAAAAACTGCCGCAGGCGGCGCGGGCCACATTGTTCGAGCGTGGCATTGCCCTTACGAACGCCCACGCGCAATTCACCCGGCTCGTGGGCGGCGAAAGCGAGTTGGAATCGGTTCGCAAGCTGGCCGAGAATTATCGCCGGCTTTGCTCGACGCGAGAGAAGGTGCTCTTCAGCGAGATTTTGGAGCGCGTCCAGAAAGTGCAATCGTCACTGACGTCCCAACTGCAGGACCTGACGCTGGGCAACGCGAGGAATTATCCAGACCTGGATCGATATTATCTCGTCCGCCCCGGTTTCATCGAGCGCGGCGGCCTGTATCAGACGTGTTTCTACGTCGGCGGTTCGCGCACCAACTTCCCGGCTTCCGGCCTGATCGGCGAGAAGGCGGCGCGTTGGCAGAAATTCGGCGAGGAAGTTTTGGGCCGGCTGCAAAAGAACGCGACGGACTACAATGGCGAATTCGTGGCGGAGTTCAAGAATACAGCCGCCACGCTGATCCAGCGCACCGGGCGCCTGCAACGCGACGCTTATTTCGCCGCCTACGCGCAGGAAGCCAGCGTGAGGCTGGGCGAGCCATTGGGCTTCCCGCTGGCCAAATCCTCGACCAGAATGATGACGGTCGATCAGCTTAAGGAAGCCGAGAAATGGCTGAGCCGCATCGCGGACGACTTGAGTTTTCCCGCCATGCCCAAGCCTCCGACCGGAGAAAGCCCAACATGGCCGGGTTTCACCAACCGCGCTTTGACGCTCGCGCGCATCTCTCGCGCGATTCTCGGCGACGAACTGACGCCGGGCGAATGCGTCATCATGCTGCTCAAGTCGGACGAGGCCACCAAGTCGCAGGATGCCTGGCGCGAAATGGGCTGGCGCTACGTCCGCTTGCTGGCCAGCCGGGGCGGCGGCTCAGCGCGCACGAGCGAGTTGGAAGATCAGAGGCTGGGCGTGCCGACCGTGGACTTGTCCTTCACGCTCCAGATCGTGCAACACATCGACGACCCCAACGCCAGGAAGTCCGATTATCCGATGGGCGATTGGGGCGCCATCGGGATTCTTCACAAGAACAAACGAACGACGCTGCGCCTCGCGGATCAAACAACCTGGTCTGTGAATGTCCCTCTGAAACCTGAGGTCGGAGTGGAGGGGCTGATCCGGCTCAAGCTGAAGTTCGAGCGCCCGTTTCCGGACCTGGATAGCTGGCCGGAGAAATAGCCGTTGTCCGCAAGATGAGCGACTTCTACAAACGGTTTCTGATGGAAGACGTGCCGCGGGCCGTGGCCGGCGCGAACAAGCAGGTCTTCCTTGGCGCCTTCGGCAAGCATCCCGGCTGGGATGATCACGTCGAAGATCTCGGCCTGGAAACCTTCAGCCTCGTCGAAGCCAAGAAGCTGTTCTACGTGCAGGGCATCGGCGGCGAGATCGATTCCGGCGCCTGGGAGAAACTCGACGACTCGCAGCGGCTCCCGGCGTTCAAACACGTCTTCGTGTGGCAGCGGCCAGGCCAGTATTTGATCGGGCGCCTGTGGTCGTCCAGCGACGGCAAGGGGCGGACGCGCTACCCGATGGTCGTGTGCGCGCATTGCGCGGGCGTATCGCTGGCCTGGGCACTGGATCACGTGCTGCCGCGGCTGGAACAAATCGAGCAGGCTTGCGCCACCACTCAGTCCGCCGACGACGTGCGATCCATTCTCAACCAGCATCGCGCCGATTTGCGCGCGGTGGCCGCCGGGCAGACCACCGATCTCACACCGCCCACGCTCGACACTTCGTTCATTGCCAGGTTTGCCGCCCGGCCCGAATTTGGCCCGCAACAGGAAGGCTGGATGCGTATTCTCTACGCGCTGCAAAGCCAGTGCGGCGCTTTCGCACGGGGCAAATTCAACCCCAAGTCCCCGGCTTCCACCAGCCGGCCCCAGCACATCCGTGTGCCGCGCGCCGCGGATTCGATATCGAAGGCCATCGTGCAGTGGTCGGGCTTTTTTCTCACACAAGTCGATCCGCAGACCCCCCTATTGCTGGCCGTACCGTTGGAAGAACAGTGGCTGGACGTGACGCTGGGCGAGCCGACGTCACAGGAATTGTTCCCGCTCCGCGCCACGCCCAAGGCCATGCCGCTGGCAAGCGAAGTGCCGTACACGCTCTCGGCCGAGTTTCGCGAGCGAGCGCGCCAACTGCTCGGCACGCTGGAAGCGGGGCGACCTCCGGCTTCTATCCTGTCGGGTGACACTGAAGTGATCACGGCCTCGACATCGAATCCGGGCGCGCCGCGCAGCAGGTTTTTCAAGTGGCTGGGCGGCGGGGCGGCATTGATTGCCGTGGCTGCTGCGATCACGGCTGCGTTGCTGCCAAAGAACGAATCGACCTCGGCGGCTTCAAGTGGGACAGCTTCCGCACCGCCGCCGGGCGAAGTTGTTGCGGCCCGTCCGTCGCCCGAGACGAGAGCGCCTTCCCCACCGTCAACTGCTTCTGAATCGGTCGCTGGCAGTCCGTCCACCGAGGAAAAACGAACTGCCGACGCGAGGCGATTAGCGGAGGAAAAGGAAAAAGCGGCGGCAGCGGCCCGATTGAGGGCCATCGCTGACGAACAGGAAAAGATTCGCGTCGCAGCCGAGGCTGCCCACAAGCGGGCCGCCGAAGAGAAGCAGTTAGCCGAACAGAAGCGGCTGGCCGAGGCGAAGGCGCGGACAGAGGCTGCGACTTCAGCGGCTGCGACGCCGGGCGATCTGGCCTTGCGGCAGCCGGAGACGACCAGCCAGCCCGCAGTGGCGCTGGTATCTCATGCTCCACCCGGCCCGGTGCATACCAATACCATCGGCATGGTATTCGTGCGAATGCCCGGCGGCTATTGGGCCGGCAAATACGAAGTCAGCCAGGCGGAGTTTCAGAAAGTTGCCGGCGTCAATCCCAGCACCAATCGGCATCCCGCTCACCCGGTCGGGAACGTGACCTGGGCGGACGCGACGGAGTTTTGCCGCAAGCTGACCCAACGCGAGGAAGCGGCAGGCGCGCTGCCCAGAGGCTTGGCCTACGTCCTGCCGACCGAAGCCCAGTGGACGGAATTCGCCGCTGACGCAAGCCTGAATACCGGCATCTCGAGCTTGCAACGGAAGCGCGCCCGATCCGAGCCGGTGGGCAGCGGTCCGGCCAATCAACTCGGCCTGCACGATGTCCGGGGCAATGTGTGGGAGTGGTGTCTGTCCACCAACGACCACAAAGTGCTTCGCGGTGGAGCGTTCGACACTATGCGAGGCCTGGCTGCCGCGGCGCCGCCGCCCGACTATTGGAAGCCGCCCGCCAACCAGGGCCGGCCCCAGGCTGGCTTTCGCTGTGTCCTCGTCAAGCAGCCATGACCGTCCGCGAACGAGATTGCCGTTCACGACTGAAAACTAAAACTGTCAGCACAACATTATGATCTCTGTCGAAGACCTGGCCAAGCCCGTTTCCGCCGAGGCGCCCTGCGGCGCTGACCTCGCTTACGATCCGGCCTTCCAGCAGTTGGAAACTCTCGTGCGCGGCAAACCTGAGACCCAGTTCAGCGCCGCGGAAGACCCGGACTGGAAGCAACTGCGCAGCCTTGCCGTTGAGTTTCACAGCAAGTCAAAACATCTCACCGCCAGCGTGATTCTTTCGTTGAGCTTGCTCAAAACGGAAGGCTTTACCGGCCTGCGCGACGGGCTGGCGCTCGTTCACCGCATCCTCGCGGATTACTGGGACACCGCTTATCCGCGGCTTGATCCCGAAGACAACAACGATCCAACCGAGCGAATGAACATCCTTACCAATCTGGTTTCCTCCGGCGAACCGTATCGTTTCATTCCGCGTTTGCAGGAGACGGTCATTGCGCAATCCCCGAGTTTGGGGCGCGTGCGGCTTCAGGACATCCTTGCCGCCAAACAACCGTCCGCCGCCCCCGCCGCAGGTCAACCGCCGCCACTGACAGAGGCGCAGATTTCCGCCACGTTCAAGGACAGCAATCTGGATGCATTGAAATCCGTCCACGCCGCCATCGTTCAGTCTCTCGAAAGCGTCAAAGCCATCGACACCCTGCTCACCGAGAAAGTTGGGTCGCGTGGCGTGAACTTCGACGAACTGACGAAGAACCTGAAGCAGGCGCAGGCCAGTGTAGCTCCGTTCGTCGGCGCCCCGCCGGTGGAAGGCGTCACGGAAGCGGGCAGCGAAGCGGCGGCTGGCGGCGCGGCCAGGGCGGTAGTGTCCGTGCCGGGCGCCATCAACTCGCGCGAAGACGTGGTGCGGGCGCTGGAGCGCATTTGTGATTTCTACCGGCTCAACGAACCTTCCAGTCCGGTGCCGCTCATTCTCTACCGCGCCCAGCGCATGGCGAAGATGAACTTCATGGAGATCGTCACCGAACTGACGCCTGATGCCGTCACCACGGTGAAAGTCGTTACGGGCCGCCAGCCCGGCGAAACGACGACGGGATAGTGGGAATGACTTCCACGGATTCCCGCCTCGCCATCACAAGAGCAGTTTGTAGCCAACTCCGTGGACGGTGAGGAGGTGCTTGGGATGGTCGGCGCTGTCGCCGAGTTTCTTGCGTAATTGGACGATCACCTGATCGAGCGTGCGCGTGGTGCCGAAGTAGCCGTAGCCCCAGACTTCGTTGAGCAGTTTGTCGCGCGAAAAAACTTCACCCGGATGCGCGTGGAAGAGCTGCAGGAGTTTGAGTTCCTTGGCCGTGAGTTCCTCGATGGTCTTGCCCCGGCGCAGTTCAAACTTCTTCGGGTCAATGGCCGTGGCGCCAATCCTGAAGATCGCTTCTCCGTTGCCCGCCGTGGACGACGCAGCAGGCTGGCCGCGGCGCAACAAGGCGTGAATGCGAGCGACCAGTTCACGCACGCCGAAGGGCTTGGTCACGTAATCATCCGCGCCGAGATCGAGGCCAATGACTTTATCCATTTCCTGGCCCTTGGCCGTGAGCATGAGGATGGGCGTGGCAATTTTCTTTGCCCGAAGCTGTTTACAGACATCATAGCCGCTGAGACCGGGCAGCATCACGTCCAGCACGATCAGCGAGGGGCGGTGTTTGGCGACCGCGTCAGACGCCTGGTCTCCGCGCGAGCAGACGGCGACTTCGTGGCCTTCGCCTTTGAGAATCTCTTCGAGGCCCAGAAGGATGTTTGGGTCGTCTTCGACGATCAGGATTTTGGTCTTCATCTGTTCTCTTGTAGGAGTCGACCTGAGGAGGCTCATTTCAATACTTCAGGTCATTAGAGCCTCCTCACGTCGGCTCCTACGATTTGGCTCGCGGCAGCTTCAACACAAAACAGCTTCCCCCGCTTTCGCGCCGTTCAAACGTCACGTCACCGCCGTGGGCGCGGGCGATTTGGCGGGCGAGGGTCAGGCCAAGACCGGAGCCTTGGATGCCGCTGCCCAATGAATCGTGCGCGCGGTAAAACTGGTCGAAGATCTTTTCCTCGCAACCGGCGGGCACCCCGAGCCCGCGGTCAGACACGCACACGGCGACAGAGCCTGCGGTTGCCTCCAGCGCGACCTCGATCTCCTTGCGTTCACCCGAATATTTCTCCGCATTGGAAAGCAGGTTCACGAGCACTTGGGCAATGGCGTCACGATCGCCTTGAAAACCGACCGGCTCAGTCGAAACCTGCATTCGCAGCGTGAAGCCGAGGGTTTCCAGATGCGGACGGTAGGATTCCACGGTTTCCCGCACGACGGCGGCCAGGTCGAATGGTGCGCACTCGTACTTCTTTTCACCACGTTCGAGGCGGGCAAAATCGAGCACATTGTTGATGAGCCGGGTAAGCCGGGCGGTTTCGGCAGTAATGATACCGAGAAAATGTTGGCGCTTCGATTCATCCGGCACGCGCCCCTCGGCCAGCATCTCGGTGAACATGCGGATGGAAGTGAGCGGCGTCTTCAATTCGTGCGAGACGTTGCTGACGAAGTCGGTCTTTTGGCGGGCCAGGCGGAGCTGACGATGGAGATCGGCCACGATGAGCCAGCTTCCCACCGCAATGGCCAGCACGAGCAGCGCGATGAGCAGGCCAAGCGTCAGTTTCAACGTTGAGGCCGAACGGCCGGCGCGCGCCGGGTCGAGCAAATAGACGGCGACCTCCCAATGAGGAAGCGCCTCGCCAATTTCGGCAGCGACGAGTGGATGTTTCCAATCAGCCCGGCCGTTGGTGGAGACGAGCACACCGGCCCGCTTTCCACCGGTGGCAACCGGCAGCGCGGTGACGTTAGGCGCGGGATTGTGTCGTGCCGCTTTGGTCCTTACTGCGCCTCCGAAGGATATATGCCGAGCCGATGGATTGAACCCTGGATGCGAAAGTGTCACGGGCTTGCCAGAGTTATCAAGCAAGACAAGGCAGACCTGTTTCCTCAGATCTTCGCCGAGGCTCACATACTCGCGCAGTTCTTCGGTGAGGCGGGGAATGTTGACCTGCGCGCCAAAGAGAAGATTTGGATTGTCCGAGGCGCGGTGCCAGAACATGACGTGCAACTTGTCTTGCAGGAAGCGCGCGAAAGTGCCGTCGGTGTCAGTGCCAACCAGTTGACGAAAGTTGGTTTCGCCGACCGTGAGCTTGGACGAAAGCGCGTCGCCGGGCTCCTTGGCTGGCAGAACGGTACGCTCACCTTTGGTTGGCTTAACCAATGACTCGGCGCGTATAGCCGCCTCCTTGGCGTCCAGCGTAGCCAGGCTGATGGGACCCTTCGGGCTGTTCCAGTACACCTCGCAGCTTTCGGTGCTGCAAAGGAAGCGATCGTTCTCAACGCGGAACTTGCGCGCCTCACCGCTGCTTAACAGTGACGGAGCCAGTACGCCGCCATCCAGCGCGACCGCGAAGCCAACCTCAGCCAGTGGCCACGCGGCCCGGAGCCTGTTGTCGAACTGCTCCGCGAGTTGGCGTGACTGGCCGGTCTTGAACAGGTTCTCGACGCGATACGCGAACGCGCGTTGCGCGCTCGTGAGATGTTGTGCGATGGCCGCGGCAGTGGAGTCGGCGAGGTTTTGGTAGAGCAGAGTCTGCTGGCGGTCCGCCACGAACTCCTGATCGCGCAACGATCGCACCGCCAGCCACGCCAGCACCAGGCTGGGCGCGATGACCGCGAGCGTAAAGACCAGCGCGACCTTTTTCATGGCTGTGGTGAGTCTGGCGCAAAGGCAGCGGCAAAGCCAGTGTTCAGTGAAACAGTAAGTTAGTATTCAGTATTGGGTGCGCCTAGAAACGCTACTGAACACTCATTCACTGAATACTGAATACTGTTCCAATGCATCACTTCGCTGCCAGTTTCTTCGGCTGCGGCGCGGGCTTGGCAGTGGCGTTGACCAGGTCCCATGAAACCCGGCTGAACTCGGGGCTGGCCATTTTGCCGTTGAGGCGCCGGGTTGCGGGTTCCAGAAAACGACCCAGGCCAAGGTTCCGCGTGTCTTCGATGGCGCTGGTGCGAATACTCTCGTCCTTGTCCGAGAAGCGGACGACCTGCTTCATCAAGTCCCACTCCATCGAAGGCGTGATGAGTTCGGCGCGGCCTACCATCACGCGCACGACTTCGCGCGGCTTCGGCTCCAGCGTCAGCGGCAGCGTGCGGTCAGTCCAGGTGGCTGGCAGGACGTAGAGCACGCGCAGGCCCTGCTCGGCAAACCACGAGTCATCCCATGTCTTCACCATCGCGGACGCTTCGCGTTCGTAAAGGCCTTCCTTGACGAGCGCTTGTTGCAGATGGCGGGCGATGTCGGTGCGAAGTCTGGACAAAGGGGAGAAGTTTTTTGCGAGCTGAAGCTTGACGGTTTCATCTTTACCCGGTGCAAGGCGTTTCACGTAGAGAAACTTTCCCTGGCCTTGATGCACGCGGTAGATGAAGAGGTGGCGCAAGTCTTCGCCGCCGGTATTTTGCAAGGTGATGGATTCACCGTCGCCGCTCTGCGTGACGGTGAGCGGGGCGCGGAAATTGCCGACGCCACGATAGAATAAGAACTTTTCCGTCTCGTCTTGCTTGCCTGATTTGCCGCCGATGCCAACACGGAGGAAATCCGCGTCGGTCTCTCTCGCCGCGTAGTAGTGGCTGCCAGCGGTTTCGACGGGTAGGGCGCTGGCGAGTGCGTTGTTCTGCATCGACGGCAGCACACGCACCTTGTCCCACCGAATCATCCTGGGTTCGATCAACATGGCCTCCGGCTTGGTTTTGATGGCAGGGCTGAGTTGCGGATACCACTCTGTCACGATGCCTTGCGGGAAATTTACGGTCACATCCACGGTCTGCTCCTGGTCGGAGTAGAAGTAGATGACCGGTGTTTCCATTCGCTGGAGTGTGGTGAAGCCGAGCTTGACCGGTGGGACCGCCAAGCCGGCCTTCACTCCGGCGTGCGGACGGTTGCGGTCATAAACAAACTTCGGCAGGTCCGAGACGATGAGCGGGTTCCATTCGAGTTGGATGCCATCCGCGCCTTGCACAGAGGTGAAGGTGCCCCATTCGTGGGCGACGTAATCTCCGCCGGCCGGCGAAGCGGCGGCGAAGTGCAATTGAACGGCGGTGAGAACGGTGAGAAACAGTTTTGTTTTCATACACCGTCAATTAACGGCAGAACATCGATCGAGTTGTCAGTGGCCGGTCAAAGGTTTGTAAAAGAGTTGTGTGCCGAAAGCAGAGCGCATTGACGCGAATGGGCGTTCACGGAAGAGCGTGACCGCGCCGCGACATACTCCACCAGCTCACGGAACGTCTCGACGCAAGCCAGGGCCTCTTTGGGGAAAATCTCTTGTTCTTCCATTGCGATCAGGAAGGAAACGATGCCCGCGGTGGGTCTGACATCCCATCCAATCAGCTCTTCCAACGTGTCATCGGGCCGAATCAGGCGGTCGCCATCATCCAGATGCTTGAGAAGGAGGCGGGCCAGCAAAACCGCCGTCTCCTCTTGATCCTCCGGGAAGAACAGGCGGACGTAATCAACGTCCGGCGGCTGGCGGCTGAAGGTCATTCACCAACTGAGAAACTTCCTGGCGGCACATGTTCAAACTTCACCAGCGCGATTGATGCGGCGTAAACGCCGCGCGCCAGTTCAGAACCGCCTAACTCACTAACAACGCACAGCGAGCGAACACCTGCAGCGTATTCGCGATATTGCCTTCGAGTTCCGCATCGGATGGCATGGCGGGCTGATTTTCATCAGGCGAGTCGCGACGAGTGGCTTCGATAAAGGCGCGCATCTCGCATGCGAGCGCGGCTTGATCGCGTGTGCCATCGAGCAAGGTCAACAGATGCCGGCCCGATGGATGTTCCAGGGTCACCGGAGCGTGGCAAAGGTTGGGCAGATGTCCGGTCGCCCGTGCCAGCCAGCGCGCCAGCGGACTGCCCACCGGCCGTTCGCTCACGCCTTGCGCGAATTTGGATGGTGAGACATGAAGGGTGGCCAGGCCGGGCGCATAGATTTCCACGAACATCTCGAACAAGGCCAGAGCATCCTTGTCGCTGGCTGCGGTGTCGCCGAGTTTGCCGCGAGCCTGAGTAAGCACTTCGGCGAATGACAACGCGCGTGGCCAAATCTCAGCAAGCACTGCCAGGGCGGCTTTCGCGAGAGGCAGGTTTAATTCAATGTTCGCGTCCTTGTCGCCTGTGAATTTTTCCGGTGCATCGGAGATGAGGTCTGGCTTGGGCGAAACGGGCCGCGCCATACAGGAGACATGAAACCGATTAGCTGTCTCCGGCGAAAGCCCGAACCGCAGAGGCAACTCGGCGCGGCAGAGCAAGGTCTGGCGGAAGCGGCGCCCGGAAAGGAAATCCAGGTATTGCTCGCGAGCGACACGATTCTTGCCCAACTGGCGGAGCGCTTCGCGCACCGGCGCAGGTTGGTTGTGGTCGCGCATTTGCACGTAGTCGCCTTCGGCAAGGTATTGCAGGCCGTGACGTCGCGCGGCCTCGCAGAAGTCGTGGAAGAAGAAGGCATCGTTTATCTCCCCAAGCTCGTCGTGGAAGATGTTGTTTTCGTTCCGCAGGAGAAGCTGTTCGAGTTCGTCCTGGAGCAGGCGGCGGTAGCCCTCGACCTTGGTCTGTGTTTCGGCGAGGAACTTGACCAGCGCAATGGACTGGTGAACGCGTTCCTTCGGATCCGCGAAGCCTTTCGTGTGAAACAGCATCATCTCGCGGAACATCTGCTTGATGTGCCCGCCGGGCTTGGCGTTGTAACTGATGTAGGCCACGCCGTGCGGCGCGAGATTCGCATGGCAGATGGAGAGTATCTTTTCACGAATGGCTTCCGGCACCCACGAGAACAGGCCGTGCGCGATGATGTAATCGAACTGGCCGAAATCCGCGTCGATGTCCATCACGCTCCCGGCGCGGAGTGAAAGGTTCTTTAAGCCGATGCCGCGCGTCATCTCCTGGCCCTGGGCGATGGCGCTGGCGGCGAGGTCGATGCCAACGAATTCACTCTGCGGCAAGCCGAGCGCCATGGAAGCGAGATTGGTCCCGTCACCGCAACCCAGTTCCAGCACGCGACAGCGCTCGACAGAAGCGGGCGTCATTCCGAAGAGCATCGCCTTCGTCGCGAGTTGATCAGGATGTGTCTGGGCGTGGGTGTAGCTGGGATAGGCGACTTCGTCGTAGCGGGTGGACGATGATGTGGCAGACATTCTTCGGCGATTATGGCGAAGCCGCTACGTGAATCTTTCTCTGCAGGCTAGTCAACGCTGAACTATGGAGTCCAATTACGAACCCAACTAAGCACTGTAGCTCTTGGATTGAAAATAAAGAACCCTTCACCCGGAGGGATTGTGGGATCAACCGGATCTCCAGTGTTCCCGTCGTACCAACATATCGTGTCGATGCCGAAGCCACATGGCCCACCAATGATCACCCGGTAGCGCTGTGTAGCACAGTCAAATCTCACGATCTGCATTTCCAAAACATGAGGGAAGCCATTCGTCGGGACGAGGGTAATGGTCCTGGGCACGGGGGATCCAACTAACGAAAACCCCGGCCGGAGAGGAATGGTTATGATGCCCCGCGGTGCTTCACCAGTAAATGTTATCTCCAAATCCTGAGCCGTGGGATTGAAGAAAAAGAACCCCTCACCTGGCGAAACCGCGGTTCCGCTTGGTTCCCCCGTCAAGGCGTCCAACCACATCGTACCGTCAAAGATGTCCGCATGGTAACTGTTGTTGGAAAACTTCAAAACCTGGCTTTCGATCGGGACGTTGGGCAGAACAGAATTCAAGTTGTTCCCGCCAGGGTGATTCAGATTGTTTGCCAGGAGACAGAATCCCGGTGGCACGGTGCGGGTGATGGATTCAGTGGGCGCGGCGACCTGCGCCAACAGTGTGCCAAACGTTACGGTGCTTGAAGTTACGAGCAGAAGGAGTGCTTTAATTCTCATAGGCTTGTTTGGGAATTGCTGGGACTACCGTGCAACAAGGATCAAGCGAGTCAAGTGATTTCCAGACCTCCGAGGACGCAGGAATCTCCCAGGCTCGCCTTGCGAAGAGAGCGCCGCAATGCCAACCTTTGCTGGCTTCCCCGCTCAAACCAACTGGGCAATTTGGAAAGCAAATGAAGTTCGCCGTCGCTTTATTTTGCCGCGTCCCTGTCCGCTTCGACTGGCGCGGCATGAACTCCGGCCAGCATCTTATCGAAGTGAACTACACCGGCGATGGGCTGAACCTCGAAGCTTCGCGGCTGGGGCGCGTGACGCTGACGGGCGTGACTGATTCGGATGGGGACGGGTAGCCGGATTTTTGAGAGAACCAGAATTCTTTTAGCCCAACGAACAGCCTGGGTGCGGACGGGGCCGAAGGCGACCCGGACGGCGGCAGGTTTGCGAATCTCGAAGAATATCTGGCCGGTACGGACCCACGGAACGCGGCTTCGTTGCTGCGCATCACGGATGTCGTGGGCGCGGGGCGGGTGATTTCGTGGAGCAGCGTGCCGGGGCGCAACTATCAGGTCTATGCCACGACGAACGTGGCGGTGGCGTTCCAACCGTTGAGCGGCGTGTTCACGGCCTTTACGAGTCCAATGAGCTACACCAACTCGTCTCCAGTTCGTGCGCGGGAGTTTTATCGCGTGCACGCGGTCCCATGAACCCGATTGGAACGAGCTTTGGGCCAGTTACACGCGAGCAATTTATTGCGGCAAAGCGGCGCGCCCGGAGGTCGCGCCCTACCAACCGGACGAAGACGCACCGCACGCGTGTTAGAAAAACAGATAATTGGATCTCAACTGCCGCTCAGCCCCAGGACTTTCCTCAGTGTGGACAGGCACCGTGAATTCTCGGCGGGGGTGCCGATGGAGATGCGAATCCATTCCGGTAATTGATAGCCAGCCATGGGGCGGACAATGACGCCGAGCTTTTGCAATTCGGTGAAGGCACGCTGGCCATCGCCGACCTGGACGAGGATGAAGTTTGCGGCAGAGGGGATGAACTTCAGTTTGAGTTCGCGAAAGGCGGACTCGAAGAACTTCAAACCTTCAGCGTTGTTGCGACGAGTGCGGGTGATGTGTTCGATATCGTCGAGTGCCGCGAGCGCACCGGCCTGGATGAGTGAGTTGATGTTGAAGGGCTGGCGGATTTTTTCGAGCGCGGCGACCAGTTCGGGATGGCCGATGCCGTAACCGAGGCGCAGACCGGCGAGGCCGTAAATCTTCGAGAAGGTCCGCATGAGGAGCAGATTCGGGACCTTCCCTCCGCGCACGAGCGGGAGCAGGTCGCACGGTTCGTCGAGGAATTCGATGTAGGCCTCGTCCATCGCCAGCAGAACGTGCGGCGGCACTTTGTCGATGAGCCGCATGATGTCTTTGGCGGCGGCGAGAGTGCCGGTGGGATTGTTCGGATTGGCGACGAAGACGACCCGTGTCTTCGGCGTGATGGCGCGCAACATGGCCGGCAGCTCGTGGCCAAAATCACGCGCCGGAACGGTCACAAGGTTCGCGCCGAACAGTCGTGTGACGATCGGATAGACGGCGAAGCAATACTCGGAGGCGATGACATCGGTTCCCGGCGCCATAAGTGCGTGGCCGATGAATTCGATGATTTCGTTAGACCCGTTGCCGAGGATGAGGTTCGCCGGCTCGACGCCAAGTTTGTCCGCCAGCTTTCGCTTCAGATAAAAAGCGTTGCCGTCGGGATAGAGATGAAGGGATTGAATCGCTTTCTCCATCGCCGCGACTGCGGCGGGCGAGGGGCCGAGCGGATTCTCGTTCGAGGCGAGCTTGATGATGTCGGCGGCGGGCAGGCCGAGCTCGCGCGCGACTTCCTCGATGGGCCGGCCAGGCTGATAGACAGGGAGGCCCGCGAGAGAAGGGTTCAACGAGAGGAGGGAAGGCATGGTCAGCAGCGGGGAGGGATTGAGAATTGAAAATTGCCGATGCACCAGCATCGGAGCGCAATCCGGCAGCGGCGCCCATGAGATGGCGACGGCGTGCCTTGGGTGTTTTTCCAAGGCTCCGTGTCGAGCCGCAATTCTAAATTCTCAATTCTCAATTCTCAATTCCCCCGCTCCGTCAGAGCGCCTTGAGGATCTTGTTCACATCCACGTATTGGGCGATGAGGTCCCGGATGAGTGCAATTTTCCGCGTGTCGTCGGGGCGCGTCTTGACGGTCAAGTCGTGGACCTTTGAGGCGACGTGGTAACTGTCTTCGTAGGACTTCAGGACAGGGAAAGGAAAGGTTTTAATGATCTTGAGGACGTGGTCGCTGGGGCGCAGGTTGCCGGTAAGGACGATGCCGGCAAGCTCGGGGTACTGAGTGTTCGAAGAACTGGCCGCCGCGGCCAGGACGATGTCTTCACGATCACCCGGCGTGATGAGCAGCACGCCTTTCTTGATGAACCTGATGGCGTTGTTGACCCCCATGGCGCCGACCACAACCTCTTCGACGAGGTTGTGAATTTGGCCGCTGTCATTGAGCAATTCGGCGCTAAGCTCGTCCTGAATCAGGTCCACGCTTGGCGAAGACAGAATGGGCTGATGGGGGATGACGCCGAGCAGGTCGAGTCCTTTGCGCTTCAGGCCCCGCCGGGCAAAATCGCTAATCAAGTCCCGTTTATCGGAAGTGACCTTGTTGAGGATGACGCCGATGATCTCAACGCCCTCCTTCTCGAAGAGCGCCTGGTTCAGGGCGACTTCGTCGATGGGTTTGCCGATGCCGCCGCGGGAGACGATGATCACCTTGGCCCGGAGGATCTTGGCGACCTGGGCATTGGAGAGATCAAAGACGGAGCCGACGCCCGCGTGGCCGGATCCTTCGCAGAGCACGAAATCTTTTTCCCAGGCCACGCGGTCAAACGCCTTTTCAATCTTCTTCACCAGCGTGTCACGGTTGGAAGATTGCAGATATTTGCGCGTAAAGTCCGGCTCGACGGCGATGGGGCTCATGTCCAACAGCGGACAGTTGAGCCGATACACGCGATCCATCAGCACGGTGTCCTCGTCAATCTTCTGCTCCTCGATCTCGACGAAGCGCTGGCCGACGGGTTTAATGTAGCCAATGCGCGGGTAGCGCTGCTGGAGGGCCGAAAGCAGGCCCAGAGACGCGGTCGTTTTGCCGTCGTTCTGCCGCGTGGCGGCGATGAACACGCGCGGGGTTACCGTGTTCATGGCCGGCCTTCGCGGGGTGTTTTTTTGGCTGCGTCCGGATGCAGTTCATCGTAGGCGATCGACTGAAGGCCGACGATGGCGGCGACGCCCAGGATGTCGTGCGCGTTGGAGCCGCGGGACACATCGGCGGCAGGGCGATCCAGGCCGAGCAGAATCTGTCCGTAGGCGTTGGCGCGGGCGACGTGCTGGACGAGTTTGCTCGCGATGTTACCGGAGTTCAGGTCCGGGAAAATAAGCACGTTGGCGTGTCCAGCCACCTTGCTTTCGGGCAGCTTGCGGCTGGCGATTTCGGGAATGATCGCCGCGTCCACTTGCAATTCGCCGTCAAAATCCGCTTCCAATCCCTTCCGCGACGCCTTTTGCTGCGCGAGCGCGGTGGCAGCTTGCACGCGGCCAATCGTCGGGTGAGTCGCGCTGCCTTTCGTCGAATAGGACAGCATGGCCACGCGGGGCCGGATGCCAAGTATCTGCCGGGCGAGCAAGGCGGTGGACACGGCGATGTCCGCAAGTTGATCGACCGTCGGCTCCGGGATGACGCCGCAATCCGCGAGGAACATCACGCCGTTCTCGCCGAAGCGCGTGTCTTCCACTTCCATGATCATGCAACTCGAGGCGGTGGTGGTTTGCGGGGCGACTTTGATGATTTGAAACAGGGGCCGCAGCGTGCTGCCGGTGAACTCGCTGGCGCCGGAGATGAAGCCGTCCACCTGGTGCATCGCCACCATCATGGCCCCGTAGTAATTTGGGTTGAGCATTGCTTCGCGCGCTTCCTTGACCTTGATGCCTTTGGTGCGGCGCACTAACTCGTAGCGTTGAACGAAGCTGTCCAGGTCTTCGCTTTCCGCCGGGTTGATGATACGCACGCCCTCGAGCGACACGTTCAACTGCGCTGCGGCATCTTTGATTTTGCTGCGATCGCCCAGCAGGATGGGCGCTCCGAGCCGCAGCGAATAGAATTGCCGTGCGGCCTGGAGAATCCGCGGCTCGGTGCCCTCCGGAAACACGACCCGTTTGGGATGGCGCTGGAGTTTTTCGATGACGTTGCCAATGAAACGCATGGCGAGTTAAGTAGCGGAGCGGGGGGCAAAGCGCAACTGGCAATCCAGAAACCAATGCCCAGCCAGCCAATGGAACAATCACCCTAGGAGAGCCGGGCTACTTCTTCGCCGGAGCAAGCTTGCGGATCAGCTTGAGTGAACCGGCATCGAACCATGCCTGTCCGCGCGAGGCGCGCAGTTCGCAAACAAGCTCGGTGTCAGCCAGGCCGGTGATAGTGAAGTCGTGAGTGAACACCGTCCAGTCGGGCGCGTTGGTCAGCATCGTGGGCGTGCGGTCGCCGGACAGCCGCAAAGTGGCGCCGCTGCGTGTGATATTGTCATCGAACTGCAGGTCCTGGGTGCGCAACCGGCCGGTGAACCGGTATTCACCTTCCTCCAGCAGCACCTGCGTGCGCCACGATCCGTAGGCGTAGTTGTTCGCGCGGATCAGAAGCGTCTCCTGTCCGCTACGGTTCGGCCCGAAGGAGGGACTGCCGGCTTCGCGGCTGGTGCGCCAGCCGGTGAGCGCAGCCGTGCCGGCGGCGTCGAATCGCAGCGGAGTGTTTGCTTCCGCCAGTTGCTCCCGGACGCTGCGGATTCGAGCGAGGACGCGCTCACACAGCCAGTTGGCCGCCTGATATTGATTCGCCAAAGCGACAAAGTCACCCGCCAGAGCCGTCTGCACCCGGGCGGAAAGTTCCTGCGCTCGATTCGTGATGGCTTGAGCATCGAAAACATTCGTGATCAGAAGGCTCATCCGTTCCAGATAACGGCGCCGCATCTCTGGTGATTGCACCACGGCCTTGGCCACGACTCCTTTCATCATCGGGGTGATGGTGCTGGTAGGAGTGGAACGCCATACGCCAAACATCTGGTCCATGCCATGCGGGAGGAAAATCATCCGATCCGACTCGAGGTCGTGGAAGATGCGGTAATTGTTCCGGTTCATCGCGTAGCCGTCCCAATGTCCCATGATGACTTCCATCGCGGCGAAGGTCAGAAAGCGGTCCACGTCGAGCACTCTCTCGACCTTGGCGAAGCGGATTTCGAGATCGGTTTCTTGCACGGCGGTGACGAGGGCTTCCAGACGCGAACGATCTTCGGGGTAGTCCCCGGAATTCACTTCGATTGGATAGGTGATATCCTTCGCCGCGCCACCGTCGTAGAGGTTGCCCTTGGGATTCTTAAAATGGCGTTTGAGAAATTGTTTATTCCAACCTTCCACCAGAACATAAAGCCGCGCCGGACGCCCGTTGAGTTCCACCACCGCGTGCGAGGCGCGTGGCGCAGGAAGGCCCGCTCTCAGAAAGAGTTCGCGACAAACCTGTTCGCTGACATAGCTGGCATCCTGGATAGAGTTGTTGAGGTGAATTTTCTGCAGGCCATGAAATCGCTGGCCGTCGGCGAATTTATCAAAGTTCAGGGTGAGCGCCGGCTTTTCTGCGTCAATCGGACGAAAGCTGCCGGCGCTGCCCTTGAGATGAATGGCGACATTGGTGTAAACGATTTCTCCTTCGCGCACGATGGCGCGGACATCCTTGCGAGGCAAATTGTCTTCGTTCCGTCTCCAATGGTATTCCCGTAATACCTCCATTCCTTCCGGCGGTATTTCGATCCGCAAGCGTGGAATGATGCGCTGGCTGAACAGTTCGTCCCCCGCCAGGGGCCACGCGGCAAGACCCGGTTTGCCGTCGGTGGGTCGGTCTGCTCCGTGAGCCGTCGTAAGTCCAAGCAGGATTAAGCCGGCCAGCCAGTCCTTGCCTGCGGTTTTTCCACGTCGCTCCATGCGTCAACTTGGCTTCATTGACGCTCTAATCGCGCTGACGTTCAACTCGAATGTGAGACTTGTCCTGTTTTTTACAAAGTCCATTTGGCTGCCACGCCTCAACGCCGCGACAGAGCTCCCAAAAGACGCATCGTTGCGGCGGCTTTCAGCGTCTCGGAATCAAATGAACGGCGGGCGCTTTGATGAGCGCGGTTACGGTCACACCGGCGCACAATTCCAATTCCTCACACGCGGGGCGCGTGATCAAGGCGAAGAGCGGAAAACCTGCATCCAGTTCCACCCGCGTCAGCGGGCTGCCCGGTTGCACGGCAACAACCCGCGCGGAAAGCCGGTTGCGCACGCTGCTTCCCGCACCCCCGTCGCGTTGCAGCATTACATCCTCGCCACGGATACATACGAAGACTTCACGCGAAGCAATTGCAGGCGAAACGGCCGTCAGCGTCACCGAACCGACTCTAACGATAGCCAACCCTTCGCTCTCGCTGACCAGACTACCGGGCTGAAGCGTCTCCATGCCCACGATCTTTGCAACCCCCGCGTCGGCGGGACGATTGAAAACGTCCAGCACCGGTCCGCTCTGGCGCATCGCGCCGTCGCTCATCACGACAAGCTCGTCGCCCAACGCCAGCGCTTCGGCGCGGTCGTGGGTGACGAGGAGCACGGGGATGTCGCATGCGGCCAGCAGGCGGCGCAGTTGGCCGCGCAGTTCCTCACGCAACGCGATGTCGAGTGCAGAGAGCGGTTCGTCCAGCAACAACAGGCGTGGACGGCACACCAGCGATCGGGCCAAGGCGACTCGTTGCTGCTGACCACCGGAAAGCTGGCGGGGATGTTGTTGAGTCACATCCGCGAGATCGAAGCGTTCCAACATCTCGCGGACGCGCCGCTCGCGCTCGGCAGCGGAATCCCCGCGCAAGCCGTAGCCGATGTTGCCCGCGACGGTGAGATGCGGAAACAGCGCATACTCCTGGAAGACGAGGCCGACGCCGCGTTCCTGTGGTACGAGACAAATGCCTTGCCGAGCGTCAAACCAGGTCTCCGTGCCGAATTGAATCGCGCCCTCTTCCGGGCGTTCCAATCCGGCGAGGCAGCGCAGCACCGTGGTCTTGCCGCAGCCGGACGGACCAAATAGCACAGTGACGGAATTGCCACACGCGGGCTGGCGCAATTCGCCGCGAATGACCGCGCCGCCAGAAAAGCGCTTCGTAAAATTGGCAATCAACGCGTCGGCCATACATGGATGAATTTGCGTTGAAGGCCGTAAGTGATGGCGAGCACGGCGAAAGAGAACAACAGCAGCGCCAGCGAGGTTTGGTTGGCGGCGGCGTAGTTGAGCGCCTGCACTTCGTCGTAGATGGAAATCGAAACCGTGCGGGTGACGCCGGGGAGGTTGCCGCCGATCATCAGCACCACGCCGAATTCGCCAATCGTGTGCGCGAAGCTCAACACCATGCCCGTGAGCACGCCCGGCCACGCCAGCGGCAGCGCGACGCGAAAGAACGTGGCGAGCCTGCCAACTCCGAGACACCACGACGCTTCCATCATGCGCCGGTCCACGGTCGCAAAGGCGCTGGTGAAGGGCTGCACCGCGAAAGGCAGGCTGTAAAGCACCGAGGCCACAAGCAATCCTTGAAACGTGAACGGCAGCCGGTGGCCGAAGAGGGATTCATAAAACCGGCCCAGCGGACTGAGAGGGCCAATCGCCATGAGGACGTAAAAGCCAAGCACCGTCGGCGGCAGCACGATGGGCAACGCGACCATCGCTTCGATGAGAAATCTCCCGCGCCAGCGCGTGTTTGCCAGCCAATACGCCAGCGGGAGCCCGAACGCCACGAGCACGAGGGTCGTGCAAGCCGAGAGGCGCAGGCTTAGTCCAACGGCTTGCCAGTCCATGCGTTATTTTTCGGGCAGGAAGAATCCGTAGCGTTTGAGCACCGCGCGACCATGCTCACCCAATACGAAATCGCGGAAGGCACGGGTGGCCTTGGCATTTTTCGTCGAGTTCAGAATGATGCCGCCCTGCTCCATCTTCGGATAGGCATCGAGGGGGATTTCCCAATAGCGGCCCGAGTCGCACATCTGTGGGGCGATGGCGAGCGACAGCGCGATGATGCCGATGTCCGCCGCGCCGCTCTGCACGAACTGCGCCGTCTGAGCGATGTTCTCGCCGTACACCAGGTTTGGTTCGGCCCGTTCGTAAACCTTGAGCGACTTCATCGCCGCCACCGCCGCGACGCCGTAGGGCGCATGGCGCGGATTGGCGATGGCGATCTTCTTCACCGATGGCGCGAGAAGTGACTGGATGCCGAGCTGCTCCACGTTTAGAGGTGATTGCTTGGGTGACCACACCACGATGCGACCGACGGCGTAGAGGAATACGTTGGTGTCGAGCGCGAGTCCGGCCTCGGCCAACTTGCGCGGATAGGCGACGTCCGCCGAGAAGTAGAGGTCGAAGGGCGCTTTGTTCTGGAGTTGCGCGAAGAAGTTGCCAGACGACCCGTAGGTGACTTTGACACGAATGGCCGGTTGATTCGTGTGGAACTCCGTCACCAGTTCGTCGAGGGCGAACTTCAGATCCGAGGCGGCAGCGACGGTAAGTTCAGCGGCGCGCAAGTTCGCGCCCGCCACCAGTGCCAACCCAAGGACCAGCACGCGGATTCTGGAATTCAAAGACTGTTTCATCTGGTTCTTGGTTTCACAAGCATCTTGGAGTTTCAAAAGTTGAACCGCACCTGTCGCACGACATCAAACTCACGAACGTTATATCTTGTCAAATATAACGACCGCGTTGCCGCCAGGTTTCGCTTTGGCCGCATCAGATCGACCCCAGTGAAGAGAACGACAGGCTGTGCGCACATTTGCTGTACAAACACGGCTGCTAATTCGCAAAGAACTGGAGCATCTTTCCCCACGACACCCCCGTCGCTTCGAGGCAATCCGCTTCCATCTGATGATAAAGCGCAAGCACCTGGCGTCCGGTTTCAGAGAGTTGTGCTCCACCGCCCTTCGTGCCGCCGCGAACTGAGACGACCAGAGGCTCGCGGAAGCACTGATTCATCGTCTTGATGAGTTTCCAAGCGCGCATGTAGGACATGTCCATGCGGCGGGCGGCTTCAGCGATGGAGCCAGTGGTTTGGAGGTGTTCCAGCAACTCCGCTTTGCCAGGACCGATGGCGATGTCTTCACCGCACCGGATGCGGATGCGTGGATGAATCGCTGGCGCGGATGACTTGCGTGATCGTGGTGACATTCGCGTGTTCAATGAACGCTACGAGCCTGGCAGGCAGGACAAGGAAAGACAATTCGTTGCTGCGCGCCGCCTTTAGGGGCAAGGACTAAATCTCCGTCAAGTTCAGCACTTTGACGGAAACCGCGTAGAACCCCATCGCCCTTGTCCGGCTCACATAGATTGACGCGTTTGGCCAGGTAGCTGGATCAAACGGATCGGCGATCAGCGACATGGCGTCCTCCGCGCCGTCGAGCGAGCGGGAAAAGGGAACCACCGTCCAGGCATCCTCCATGCGCGAGCGGAACTGCACTTCATACTCGACGCCTTCTTTGGTCGGGAAATCGAGCAGGAGTTTTGGCGGATTAGTGTTCTGGATGGGAAGGGCCGTAACGGAATAGCCCAGGCGCGGAACCTCGATGGTCAGGGTTTCATCGCCGTCATACGTCAGGTTGTACCGAGTCAGGGAATTTGAAGACATTTGGTCGGGCCAGACCGTTCCGTCGATTTCATAATGCGATTGATGGCAGGGGCAGACCATCGCTCCTTCTTCGGGATCGTAGGGAGGCACAACACAACCCTCGTGCCAGCAGAACGATTCCATCGCGTAAAACTCATTTCCGAAACCGCGGTTGACCAAAATGGGATAGAAGAAGCCGAGCGGACCGCTGCTGTCAGACGCCATCGGGTTCAGACCCAGTCGCACGGAACCGATCTCATTCAACAGACTGGGGTAATCGCTCAACTTGATCTTGAGAATCCCCACGTCGGGATCTGCGGCCTGCGCTTGCGCCAGGAACGCTCCACGCCAGGGCTGGCCAGCCACAATGGCGGAGGCGGTGCCCAGGACAAACGATTTGATGAAGCGGCGGCGGGAACGATCTTCAAACAGGCTCATACGACAAGCACGGCATCGGTTACTGTTTATCCGGTGGCTTTGCTTTGCCTGCCGGTGATGCGTGCCAACATCGCTGACAAATCAAAAACTGCAAGCATAGAGAAGGCGCGTTGTCGGCAGAGTCAGCCCTTCAAAAAAAGTAGCCGCCGACGTGAGGAAGGGGAAAAGGCCCGGTTGTGCTCTACGGGCCAGACCTGTTTCGTTACCTCAGCAGCGACGTTGTGGGGCTTACGGCGCCGGTTCGAGCAAGACGCGGCCGCTCTGGTTGGTGCCCAGGTAATAGCCGGCGGCGTTGGTCCCCTTTTGCAGCACCGCCCCCGCAAAGCTCACCGCTTTGGCTCCCGCATTGGTCGGCGTGTAGCTCCCCTTGAACAGCCCGCTTGACAGCGTGAAGTTCATCGTCAGTTTGGTCGAACTGTTGTTGGTCACTTTGCTACTCAAGCCCACCGTCACCGAGGCGCTT
>Ga0187893_10002862_pt1 | contig 36708 bp, 26 predicted proteins | sample MA1701074metaG_FD_139574 | JGI IMG/M metagenome (GOLD analysis project Ga0187893, IMG submission 139574) | White microbial mat communities from a basaltic lava cave in the Kipuka Kanohina Cave System on the Island of Hawaii, USA - MA170107-4 metaG ... | reverse complement strand
CTTGCCCATTGCCGCGAGAGCGGCCGCGCGCACCGCGGATTCTCTGCTTTTCAGGCCGAACAAAGCTGCCGGCTTGGCCGAAGCGTCGCCTCGGGACGCGACTGCGGTTAACAGATGAATCTGTCCGACAGGCGGGAGCTTCGGAAATTCACTCACCAGCGCTTTTGTCACGTCCGGGCCTGGGATTCCATTGAGCAGCCGGATAGCGACAACCTGCCTTCCAGGATCCTTCGACTGCATCTCACCAACCAGTGTCGCCATGGCGCCCTTAGGGTCGGTCCCAGCGAGCCCTTTGAGAGCTCGAGCGCGCACCGTGATTGGCTCATCTGGCGCAATCATCTGCTTGTAGACGTTCACCGCCACCGCTTTCTCACCGCGCGCCGCAAAGTGGTCCGCGCATACAACATATGCTTCCGACACCAGTTCGCGCACCGGGCCGGCCCCGCTTCTCCTGGCCGCGGCTAGCGCGTTCAGCGCTGAACGATCCGAGATGCTGGCCAGTGCCGCCAGCGACGCAGCGGTCACTTCCAGACTCGATGGCGAAACGAACGCTGTGAGCGCCGGAACCGATTTCACGTCCCTCCGGCGTCCCAACGAGTTGATAATTCCAATTCGGATCCGGTCGCTGGGAGCTTGGCTGAGACCCTTCCGTAGCGCTTCATCCACGGCCGCACCGGGAATGGCGGCAAGCGCGTACCGTGCCATCTCTGCCGTATCGATCTGCGTCAACATGGGGGCAAGCACGGGGATTGATGCGTTCGAGCCGATCAAGCCGAGCTGCCGGAACGCAGCCTCCTTGCCCGCGGGTGTCGCGTTCGACTTCAGGAACTTCAGCAGCAGCCCTTCCACCGTTCTGCGCATCTCGGCCGAGCCGGAAATTCTTCCGACGATCTCGTCAAGTTGAACTGCCGGCGCGGGATCCCCACCGTATTGGTAGGTCGAGATCTTGGCCAGCAAGCTTTCAATTTCCGTAACCTTGGTCTGTGCCGCCAGTGTCATCGCTGCGAGAAAAATGGCAAGCGTCTTCATTGCGTACCTCGATGCAGCCTCGCGCTGGGTGTCGTGTCGGCTTCCAGATCGCCGAGGATGAATTGAATGCCGGCGAGGAAATATTCGGCCAGCGGTGGGGTCATGTACAACGTCGGATTGTGACCCAGGATGCAAAAGAACACCCGGCCCTTACCGTAACTTCGAATCCAACTCACCGCGTAATCATTGTCCGCACGGACGCACGGTTTGGGGCAAGGCCGGCCCTGGTTCATGTCGGTCTTCTCGACATCAATGGTCAGCAGCACGCGCAGCTTTTCTCGTGAATACGGCCCGATGGGAAACCGGAAGAATTCGTCCTGGTAGACAAATGCCTGGCCGCCGAAGGCAGAGGTGAGGGGATGCGTTGGGTCGTCAATTCTCACGGTTGCCTGCTCAGTGGGCTCGCGATGTACACCCCATTTGGTCCCGATCATCTCGCCAAACTCAGCCCAATCCATCGATGTATGGCTCACGCCGTGATTGCCGGCCAAGCCCCCGCCTTCGCGGACGAAGCGAGTCAATCCGTCCCGCACTTCCGGATCCACGAAGATCATACCGACCGTGTTGTTCAAGTAAATGGCGTCAAACCGCTGAATCCTACCCGGCTTCAGGTTGTCCAGATCGTTGCTGAACACGGCTTCGTAGGCGCCGGTCTTCTTTCCCATCAGCTCCACGGCCAGATTGGCGTGGGGGATCGACCGATGCCCGCCATAAGCGACGTTCAGATCCATCACAAGCAGTTTTCTCGGCTTCTTTGGTTTTACGGGCGCGCGTTGGGGTAGCGCCGCTTCGACCTTTTGTCTTTCCTCGGGAGTCAGTCGCTCGTGCCCGCGAATCGCCGCCGCGCGGGAAATCTGGTTTACTCGGTCCGCGAGGATCGGGTGCAGTGCCTTGTCCAGGTCGGCTACATTGGATGGCTCCACGGCAAGAAATGGAGGCTTGAGTTCCTGACGGTGCAGCTCGCGCAGAGTATCCGCCATGCCCGGGCTACGCAGGTTTACGATCTGTCCCGTCACACGGATGCCATATTCGGTCGCAAACTTTTGGATAAGCGCGGAGGGCTCGGACGCGGAAATGATCGTCTCCACGCCCAGGCTCTTGCCAAATTCGAATAGCTTGCGGATGGAGCTTTCATCCGGACCGATGCTCGCGGTGAAGTACGCTGGCATCCGCATGTTTAATGCGCGCAGCCGGTCTTTTACCGCCTCGAGCTCGCCGGATGCAAGTTTGTGGTCCAGCTTCTTGGGAATCTCGCGGCTGACGTTCAGCGCGCTGTCACCAGCGATGGCCGCCAGGCCCAATGCATCAACCTTCGCCGCGGCCTCCCAGAAAGTGAGCTCCGGAAAAGCGCTGGCACGAATGCCGATTTTCCATCCCAGCACCGCGGGCGCCGAGGAGCGAAACAGCGCCCAATCTTCCAGACGGACCGACGCGGACACCGCTGGCCGGGGGGTGGGGACCTGCGCGCAAACCATGGCAACCAGAATGACAGCGAATGGCCGCATCAGGCTCCTTTCCCAACCGCACCGGGAATCTCGAGCCTCCAAGGGCTTCGCATTACCCGCGATAGCTTGCGGTTGGCTGCCTCATCGTTTACGAACGCTTCCTTCACCGGATCCCATTGCAGCTTGCGGCCCATGCGAACCGCGATATCCCCCATCTGGCAGATCATTTCGTCGTTTGCTCCCACTTCGACAGGACAGACATTCGGCTGACCCGTCCTGACGGTGTCGAGAAGATTCTGTGGATGGTCGTCGCTCCGGAGAACCCGGACGTCGCTGGGGCCGAACACGGTCCGTACCAGTGATTCCGGATGCGTTCGCATGCCAACGCGGCTGACCCAGATCCATCCCTCGGTTCCGATCAGAATGAGACCCACGCTTACGCCCCGAACGCTTTCGCCGAACTGGAATTGCCAGAAGCGCTTCCTCGCCGTAACAAGATCCATCAGAAGCATACGGACCCCGTTGGCGTATTTGTATTCGATCTCGTAGGTGGTGAGGGTGTCGCGAATGTCGTGATAGACCTCGCCGTTGCCCTCGACGCTGACCGGCGTGGTGTGATCCGAGTTGTTAGCCCACTGTCCGATGTCGATGTCGTGAATGCCATATTCGCCGCCGATGCCGCCCAAGCCATAATCGGCGATGGACATCCAGGTACGTGTGATGCGCAAGTCGCTGTATGGCACCCAAGGCGATGGACCCAGCCACATGTCCCAATCCACACCAGGCGGAATCTCCGCCGGGCGCTCAACCGGCATCTTGGTGAAACCCAAACCCAGCGGCAAGGCGCTCTGACCGCCGCCCGCCGAGCCAATCGCGACAGTCTGGAGCTGGCCGATCTTTCCATTGCGAACTAGTTCGACCGCGAAACGGAACGGTGCGCTGGATCGCTGCTGGGCGCCCAATTGGAACGCAACGCCATAGCGTTGGACCGCCTCGCGGACGGCCTTCGCCTCCTCGACCGTGAGAGCGAGAGGCTTCTGGCAAAAAATGTGCTTGCCCCGGCGCGCGGCCTCGATAGACATTAGCGTATGCCAGCGTTCTCCGGGAGCGATATTGACTGCGTCGATGTCCTTGCGGGCGAGCAGCTCACGGAAGTCGTTGTAAACGGCGCAGCTCTTATCGCCGTATCTCGCATCCACCAACTCCTTGGCGCGCTGACGCGAAGTTTCTCTGACGTCACAGACGGCGACCACGCGCACGTCGTCCTTGGTCATCCACGCCCGCATATCGCCGGTTCCCTTCGAACCCACGCCGATCGCGCCAAAGGTGATCTTGTCGCTCGGGGCAACTACACTGGCTCCTAGCACGGAGCGCGGAACGATGATTGGAAATCCCAGGACGGGTGGCGCGGCCAGCGCCTTCTTCACGAACTCACGCCTTTTCATGCGGTACGCCTTTCTCGATCAGAAGGTAATCCGCGCATTGAACTGAATCTTGCGCGGTGAGTTGCTCTGCGTTGTGACCTGACCGAAGTTCGCGGAATCGATGTTGGTTCCCGGAGCGGCGAAGCGAACATTATTCGGAACGTTGAACACGTCCGCGCTGATGAGGAATCTCCAGCGTTCTCCGAACCCGATCTGGCGCCGAACGCTGACATCCTGGTTCGAGAGGCTTTGCGCAAACAAGCCGTACGGAGCTGACCGCGGCAGATCACCGAAAGTGTAGGGCGTCGGGTTCACGAATGCTCGCGAGTCCAGATAGCGGACCGCACCGGTACCGAGAGCGTTGCCGCTGCCATAGTCTCCATTGATGCTAACGGGCCCACTGAACGACCGGTTGTAGCTGGCGATGCAACTGCCTCGAACGCCTGTCACGATGCAGCCGGAACCGGTAACCGAGAGTGCGGGCGCCGAACTGAAGGTGATGATCCCAGAAACTGTCCAATTGCTGGCAAGAGCTCGAGCAACCCGATTGCCGCCACCCAAAGAGTGACCCGCGCCGAATGGCAAATCGTACACGAAAGTGCCCCGGATCAGATGCGGGCGATGGATCACTCCGAGACCCCGGTCCAGCCGGCCATTGTACGGATCCCTCGTGCCGCCCACAGTACCCAACTGGCCGCCACTGGGCAAGTTGTCGATCTCTTTGCTGAGCGTATAGGCGAACTGGGTTGTTAGCCCTCGAGAAAACCTGCGATTCAATGTCAACTGGAAAGAGTGATAGGTTGAGTTGCCCAGACCTGCATAGTAACTGACGTTATTGTATTGAGGAAACGGCGATAGCATCTGGCCGATTGTCCCCTGGAAATTGCTAAACGGCAGTCCGACTCCCGGCAGGATCCTTTGGGCGGCGGCGAGATTCTGCGGTGTGGCCTGAGCCGCGAGAAGGGGACCAAGTACGAGGTACTGCGGGTGCATCGAGTTGGTCCAGATCCCGTTGTCGCCGTTTCGGGGGAGGAAATGGCCGACACTCGCGGAATACGTGGTGCCCATGGTCATGTCGCCGGGGATGTCGCGCTGAAGGCCGAAGCTCCAGTTGAGATAGTACGGAGGCTTACCAGACAAATTGGGGTCGACGTAAGTTACGCCCACCGCACCGCCTGGATTGGAGGTCGTAAAGCCGGCGCCAAATCCAGGAGTCAGCAGAGGTGGGGCGGGCGCCACTGGCACGCCCTGGTCCCAGTAGAACGCCGGTTGGCCTGTCACAATGCTGGCGTACGCCGCGGGCTGGTTATACCCTGTCCGGCCCGGCCCCTGGGCGCCGTTACCACCAACACCCGCGGAGCCGTGAGTGTACGCCATGAGAAATCCGGCGCGAATCACCGTCTTGTTGCTCAATGAATATGCGAATCCAACGCGAGGTTGGAAATTACGGGAGTGCGTCTTGATGATGGTGCTGCAGTTACAAGTGTTCGGCCCGGAGCCGCCATACTGCAGCGCCCCAGGCCGCCCACCAGCCTCCGGATTGGGCAGGTTGGGATCGAGGTATGAGAACCGGTGATACTGTTCCCTGTACGGCCGGAAGATATCGTGACGCAGCCCCAGATTCAAAGTGAGTCTCGAACTGATCTTCCAATCCTCCTGCGCGAACCACGAATAGTCGTGGAAACGGTGACCTGCCCACACCAGGTTGTTGTTCGTGATGGTAGCCGTGTTCACAGCTCCGAGCATGTAACTGGCGTACGCATGGCCAGTTGTGGCGATCAGGTTTCCGTTGGCGGCAAACCCGGCCGTGGCGCTGTTGCTGAACGCGAAACTGGCTTGGGTGCCCAGGCTGGGGCGGGCGTCGTTATTTTGCATGAATTGGATCTGGACACCGAATGAAATGACGTGCTTCCCGCGAACCCATTGAATGCTGTCCTGAAGAACATAGTTGTTTTGGGCCTCGTCAAACGGCGCGCCTCCCCAGTTACTGGGAGAATTGTTTCCAGCGAAAGAAATGCCCGGAAATGCATTTGGAGCATTCCCATGTTGCGGCAATCCTTTGAGCCCGGCGGCTTGCGGGTACTTGCCGTCAGAGGTGGTGCTGTAGATGGGAATCCATAACCGCGTGGCCGCAACACTAAAGTTGTTGATCATAGTGGGTGTCAACACACGCGTGTAGTGGATCTGGGCAATGGTAGGCAATTCCTCCACGATCCCGGGCGAGGTCGTATAGGGCAGCGGAAGCGCTGTGCCCGTCGGCGTCAGGTTCCCGGTGTAATCGGTGGTCCATTTTCCCCGGACGAACACGCCGTAGAAGCGATCCTTTTCCGAGAGATTGACGTCTACTTTGTTCGTCGTGTTCCAATTCTGTATTTGTCTCGGCAGAGCACCCAGAAAGTTGTTCGTGATGCTCGAATTGGTTGGGTTGGGCAGATAGGATTGAAACGACTGCGAGACGGGAGAGAGGCGATTCGCCGGGATCATGTTGCCCGCAAAAGGCTGCTTGGAGCAGATGGCTCCGGCACAGGTCATGGTGGCCGGATCATAGATGGGAGCAGCCGCGGGCAGTGCGCTGAAATCCCCGCGCCGGAAGGCGAGCGATGGAATCGTTATGAGGTTCGGAGCCGACGATGTATTGAAGTAGTAACCGCTATAGTTGCTAAAAAAGAAGATCTTGTTTCTCTTGACCGGCCCGCCAATGTTGCCGCCGAACTCGTTCTGATGGTCGACGGGCACAAAACCGGCGAAGAATCCGCGGGCATCGAGCGCTGTATTGCGGAAATACTCATACACCGCGCCATGAAACTGGTTTGTGCCGGATTTCAACTGGTAGTTATGAAATCCCTGTCCCTGCCATTGCGCCTTCTGTCCGTTGACCTCCACCTGGAACTGCTCCACCGCTTCTACCGAGACGCCTAGCGCCAGCGGGCGAGTGTCACCCTGCTGGTTGGGGAAGGTCATCGCGACACCCTCCAGATAGAGTCCGTTGGTTTCCTGCTGAGCTCCGTTGAACGAAGTGTAGGAGGGGCCGGCCGACTGGGTCACAACCGCCGCCACTCCGGGGGCCAGGGCGATAAACTGCGTGGGATCACGCGGGACTCCACTCGACATGGCCAGTGGAAGGGTGTTATAGACCTTGTTCTGCATTGTTTGACCGAGCGACACATCCTCGGTGCGGAGTGTCGGGGCCGCAGCCTCGATGGTCACTTGCTCGGCAGCCGTGCCGACCTTCAGCGTTAGATCCAGAGGGATCGTCGCCAGCGCGTCGACGGTGAGGCGCTCATGCGTAAGAGTTTGAAAACCGGGCGCGGCTACCTGGACGTTGTACTGACCCGGTGGGAGCGGTGACAGCACATACAAGCCGGCGGCCGTGGTCATGCGCGCTGTTTGCACGCCGGTCGCAATGTTGGTGGCTGTAACCGCTGCTCCGGGAATCACCGCCCCGGTGGGATCGGTGATCGTCCCCTGGATCGTCCCGCTACCTCCGACCTGACCGATTGCCACCGATGTCTCGATCAACAGAATGAGTCCATAAGTGAGCCATCGCAAACTGAGAGTGTTCCTCATGTGTCGCCTTCCCTGGAGCAGTACCTGCCCGAATTAGCCTGACACTGCTCAATAGCGACACGATGCGCCTCTGGATGCCACACCTGGGCGTTCGTGCCACTTTGACGATTGAGCCGTGCCTCATGGCAAAACCCGGCCTGATGCGAAATATTATCCTACGCGGGAGCCGTTTACAAGGGTTCATCCGCGGTTCATCCGCGGCTTGTAAGGCAAAGTAGAAATGTCCCGTTGCCCGTGCCTGGGAGAAGTGCGTGTTATCTGCGGGCGCCGGCTCACCTGGCTGGTCCTCCTGGAGAACATGATCACCGAAACCGGCGCGTCAGTCGAGTACCGCCAAGTCGAGCCGACTGAGTCGCTCGGGATCGGCCACAGCTTCGATCTCGACGATCTTCCCGCTTTTGATCGTGAAGTTAAGTATCATCATGAGCCGTCCGAGTGGAGCCACGACGACTCCCACTGCTCCGTTGACGAGCACCGGCTGTGCCGCCCGGGCGCCACCCTTAACTGCTCTGTTGGCAATAATCGGCGCACCACGGAGCTCCGCCGCTACGCCTGAAGGCATGGCAGCACCATCGATTCGAAGTACGACGTCCGGATCGAGCAGGGCGAGAAGCGCGTCGAAGTCACCGCCCCGCGAGGCGGCGAGGAAAGCGTCGATGACTTCCCGCTGGCGCGTGACATCGGCGCTGGGAACGGTGGGAGTTCCCTGCACGCGGCGGCGCGCGCGACTGGCGAGCTGCCGTGTGGCTTCCGGGGAGCGTTCCACGATGGGAGCGATCTCGTCGAAGGGCATGTCGAAGATGTCGTGCAGCACGAACGCCAGCCGCTCGGTGGGCGCCAGCGTTTCCAGCACCACCAGGAGCGCGAGACCGACCGAGTCGGCCAGGAGCGCCTCGTTCTCGGGGTCGATCCCGGCCTCGCGGCTCGCGATTGGCTTGGACACAGGTGCATCCTTCGCCTCTTCACGCCGCGACTTGCGGGAGCGCAGCATGTCCAGGCAGAGCCGCGCAATAACGGTCGTCAGCCATCCATCTAGGTTCTGGACTCCGCTCGTATCAGACCGGCTCAGCCGTAGCCACGCTTCCTGAACGGCGTCTTCCGCTTCGCTCAGCGAGCCGAGCATGCGGTAAGCCACCGCCCTCAGGTGGCTCCGGTTCTGCTCGAACCGTTCCGACAACCAGTCGTTTTCGCTCACGTCACATCCCTTCGTTTCGTTTCGTCATAGCAGTGACGAACCTAGGCCAGGCGACGTGACAGGGAAGCGAATTCTTCGCCGGAAAAAAGAAAGGAGAGCACTCCAAGCCTTGCTCCTCTGGAAAAGGTCCGCCAGCTACTACATTCGACGATTGACCGTCTAAGATATGAACACATGCGCCCCGACTCCAGCAAATTCCTCCCGCTTCCCGTTGCAAGGAGAATAACAGAATGATTCTTCGTGATTTGACACATAGCTTCCGCCGTCTCCGGGCGCACCCGACCATAGCCACCGTCGCAATCCTCTCCCTGGCGCTTGGGATTGGCGCCAACACGGCAGTCTTCAGTGTGATCTATCCATCTCTGCTGCGGCCGCTCCCCTACCCGGATTCGGACCGCCGTGTGATTTTGATGACCACGAATCTGAATAGTCCGAACCGGAGCAACCGCTCGGGCGCGACGACGGCCGACTTCCTGGATTGGCGGACCAACAGTAAGACTCTCGAAGGCTGGCATATGTTCGGCTATGCAGGAACCTTTACCGCAACTGGCGCGGGGCTTCCCGAGCGCGTCACATACCAGCATGTTACTCCCGGTTTGCTGGATTCCTTAGGTGTTCGGCCCGTGATTGGCCGGCTGTTTCGTCCCGGCGAAGAGGGTGAACGCCCAGCGTTAATCAGCGAACTATACTGGCAACGCCGCTTTGGCGGCGCGGAGGATGTTTTGGGCCGGAAACTGACTGTGGGTGGGGAAGTTCACACGGTCATCGGAGTGGTTCCGGGCGATTTCGAGCTATTCGATGAGCCCGGCAGAGTGGATTTCTGGAACACAATCAACCTCTCGAGTACAAACTGGATCCAGCGCCAAATTCCGTGGCTGATGGCGGCAGCGAAACTCAAGCCCGGGGTATCGCTCGAACAGGTACAATCTGAGCTGAGCGGAATTGCCGCGGGCCTCGCTACAACCTATCCGGACACCAATCGCCATCGCGGCGTGGTTGTCACGCCGATGCACCAAGCCCGCCATGGCGGTCTTGGAACGGTCTTCTACCCGCTGTTCGGAGCAGTCGGGTTCGTGTTGCTGATTGCCTGCGTCAATGTCTCCAGTTTGCTGCTCGCTCGCGCGGTAGCGCGCCGGCGTGAATTCTCCCTGAGAGCGGCTCTGGGGGCCGGCCGCGGACGCCTTCTCCGTGAATTGTTTGCCGACGGCATCGCGCTGGCGGGTCCGGGAGTGGCTTTGGGCTTGGCGTTCGCCTATAGCGGCATAGCTTTGTTCCGGCTTTCGGCGCAGCAAGGATTTCCGCAAGCCGGAAGCATCGAGTTGAATCGTGCCGCTCTGCTGTTCACAATCTCCGCGGGGCTCGCGGCCGGCCTCCTTTCAGCGATCTTCCCCGCCCTGGTGGGTTCCAAGACGAATCTCACCGAATCGCTCAAAGAAGGCGCGCGCGGTTCAGGCGGTAGGGCCCGCAGCCGCCTCCGGTCATCTATGGTGGCAGTGCAAATCGCGCTGGCCCTGATCCTCCTGGTTGCCGCCGGCCTCTCCATCAACACTGTAGTCAGAATGGAGAGCCATAATCTTGGCTTCGATCTGAGCAATGTCACAGTCGCTCAATTGCATCTGGACAACAAGCGATACAACGTGCCGGCGCCGAAGCGTGAGATCGACATGCGCTTTGTGGAACCAGCCACTGGCCGGTTCGTGGAACATGTGCTGGCGAAAACTCGTTCTCTTCCCGGTGTTGAGAGTGCGGCCCTCGCCGCCAACGTGCCGATGGGACCGGCCTCATCGCCTGGTGTCCAGTTCCGGATGCCGGGAGATGCGGCCGAGGAGCGCAAGAACGCGCAGCTTAACGCGGTCACGGCGCAGTTCTTCGAAACCCTCCGAATACCTCTGAGAAGGGGACGCTACCTCAACGACAGGGACGTGGCCTCGGCGCCTTGGGCTGTTGTTGTGAACGAGACCTTCGCCCGCGAGTTCTTTCCCGGCCGCGAAGCTTTGGGCCAGACCATTGTCCTGATTGCCGGACCGGAAGAACGGCCCCGGGAAATCGTAGGCGTAGTGGCTGACTTCACTCAATATACGCCGCGGATGCCTGTGCGGTCGGAGATCTATACTTCCTATTTCCAGCAGACTCGGGAGATTCCGGGAAACTATCAGGGCCTACGGTTCCGGCCAAAACTGCTTGTACGGGCGCAAGTGCAACCTTCCCCGGAAACCATCAGCAGGATTGTAGCCAGCTTCGACCCCGAGCTCGCGGTCTTCGAAGTGAGGACTCTGGAACGATACGCCGCGATGCGCGGTGTCCAATACCGCTTCTACGCGAATATGCTCGGTTTGTTCTCGGGCATCGCGCTGGTACTGGCGATCGGTGGGATCTATGGGCTGATGAACTACTCTGTAACCGACCGGTTCCACGAGATTGGGATCCGGCTAACGATGGGAGCTTCTCCGGGGCGTGTTGTTGGCCTGATTATGGCCGAGGGCGCCAAGCTGGCGGTCGCGGGTCTCGTCATGGGTGTGGCGGGCGCCCTGGCGGCAACGCGTTCGATAGAGTGGATGCTGTTCGGCGTGAGACCGTGGGACCCCCTTACGTTCGCTGCCGTAAGTCTTTTCCTGCTGATGGTCTCCGTGGCCGCCTGCCTCATGCCGGCTCTGCGCGCCGCGCGAATCGATCCAGTCTCAGCCCTGCGCCGTGACTAGGTATGTGCGTTTACCTCTTTGGAAGGTACTTCTTGGGGATGATGGTGACAATCGTACCGTAGTAAGTCGCGATCTTGTGCTGAACCGCCGCGCCCATCAACAAGTGCGCTTCAGGTTGCGACAGTTTGTATTCACTGGTCAGCCACTGAATCATGTCCGAATTCGCATTCCGGAGCGAATGATCCATCGATGAGGAAAACTCCGGCTGGCTCCCGATCGATCCAATGAACTCGTCGTTTTCAATCCGCGGTATGGACACTGGTCTCTTCTTGCGCACTTTCACAGTAAACTGCACGTCGAGCGACGTCTCGACACCGCTGCCCAATCCTTCTCCGTCACCCTGCAGAGCGTGTCCGTCGCCAACGTAAAAGTACGCGCCCTTGTGGTAGACGGGAAAGTACAGCGTGGCGCCTTCCACGACGTCGTTGTAGTCCATGTTGCCACCGTGAGGACCCGCCGGGCCCGACGTCTCGACGCGCTCGCCGGCCGGAGCCACTCCGATGCAGCCCAACATGGGCCGCACCGGTAGCTCGAACCCTGCCCCTTCCAGCAATCGCGGGCGCGCAGTCTGTTTTTGCAAATCAAGTTCCCATGGGATCAGGTCCGCACGCCCCGGCCGCAACACATCCATCTTGTAATGGTTCTTGTAGAGGTTCTCGACTGTGTTGGGACTCAGAATCCCCGGCGCTAGCCGGAACGACGTGTATCCATAGTTCCGGTTGATCCGCACCTTGTCCAGATGCACTTCGAGCGAATCCCCGTACTCCGCCTCTTCGATATAGAAGGGACCCATCAGCGGATTGCCGGACTCCGGATATTGATATGGATGCACGATATGCTTGACCGCCTTGTAATCGGCTCCACCTGAATCCCACGTGCGGGTGATCACCGTGTCCCCGGAGCGGATCCGCAACACAGGCTCCTTGAAGGCGGAAAACACGCGTGAATGATGACTGGGATAGATTTCGTAGGTTGCGGCGCCGCAAGTCGCGGCCAACAGCGCAATCGCCATGAACTTCATGGCTAAGATTATGCCGTAGTGGGCGGAGGCGGTGCGATAAACGCTATCGCACTGCGACCCGAATGCCGTCCCGCCGCGCCCGGTTCCGCTCTAGATATTCGGAAAGTTTCAAGAGCGCCACCGCCCCCCGATCCGCATGCCGGTGGACCGCCTTTTGGTATCGCCGTAGTATTTCGCGCCGGTTCGCGTCGCGCAAGTTGCAGCTCTCAATATCGAGCAGAAGCTCAATCTCCCACGGCCTAAAGGTGTTCCTGCTTAGGGTGCCTTTCAGTAAGTCATGGATCAACCGGTTAAACTGCATAAGCTGCAGATCGGAATCAAGCATCGGCCTTGACATGCTCTCTTTATGCCCATCGGCAGTAAAGATCTCTGCCTGGATGAGGTGAATCCCTTAGGGTCGACACCCACGATATGATATGGGGGATCTATGCTTCCCCGTATTCCGATTTGCTGTGTGATCTTCTCCGGCCTTCTCCTGGCTCAACCTGTCCCCTCCACGAAGGAACAGGTCGCACGCCCCGGCGGCCGTCTCCCTGGGAACCCCAGAGTCGCTCTCGTCAAAGTTGCCGACGGTTTCAATGATCCCACGAACATTGCATCCGCCAATGACGGCACTGGGCGTCTGTTTGTCGTCGAGCGAGTGGGGCGGGTGAAGATCGTCAACAAGGACGGCTCGGTCCGGCCGGAGCCCTTTCTCGATCTCACTAAGATCAACCCCCTCGGCACCGACGTGCAAACCGGATTCGTCGAGCAAGGCCTGTACTCCCTCGCTTTCCATCCGAGATTCCGGCAGAACGGTTATTTCTATGTCCACTACGCCTCACTGCCGTTCAACGGCGACGGCGTCATCGTTCGCTTCCAGATCGACCCAAAATCCCCCAACGTCATGACCCCGGACCGCACCAACAAGACGGCTAAGGTCTTGATGCGCATAGAGCAGCCCTACTACAACCACAATGGCGGTCAGATCGAGTTTGGACCCGATGGCTACCTCTACATCGGTTCCGGTGACGGCGGTTGGGAAGGCGATCCCTACGAGGCCGGACAGGACTTGGGTACTCTGTTGGGCAAGATGCTGCGCATCGATGTCAACACCAACGAAGACGACTCGATTCCCTACAAGATTCCCGCATCCAACCCCTTTGCGCGCGCCCGCGACGAGCGCCTGATGCAGTTGTTCGGCATCACGGAAGTCGACTTCGCCAAAATCAAGACACGCCTGCGCCCTGAAATCTGGGCGTACGGCGTGCGCAATCCCTACGAGTTCAGCTTCGATCTCAAATCGGGAAATCTCTTCATCGCCGATGTTGGCCAGAATCACTGGGAGGAAATCCACTACCAGCCTGCCGCCTCCAAAGGCGGTGAGAACTACGGCTGGAACAAGATGCAGGGTTCATCCTGTCATCCACTGTCAGGACCGAACGACAAGTGCCCGCAAGTTGGCGTGCTCCCCGCTGGCGAGTATCCTCATGAGACGCCCTATCCCGGCGCGAAACCCCTCACCGAGGGACACGGCTGTTCCGTCGAAGGACTCGGCGTTGCCAACTACGGCGGGATGAAAGGTGTCTACCTCGTTGGAGACTGGTGTACCGGCCGCGTCTTCGGGCTTGGCTGGGATGGCTCCAAATGGCAGTTGCAGGAACTCCTCCACTCCAATCTCCAGTTCACCGCGGGCGGCGTAGGCGAGGATGGCTACGTCTATGCCGTGAACTGCAACTGCTTCTACACGGCCGACCGCGGACCTACGGGCAATCCTCCCGGCGCATTGTGGCGAGTGGTTCCGGCCTCCGAAGTCAAACCGGGACAGGAAACCGCTCTTACGGTGCAGCAGATTTCTCAGGCCGTCGGCTCCGGCTCGGGTGCTCCATCGTTCCGCCATCCGCTCACTGGACAGGCGATCAAGCTCAACCTCTACCCTAATGAAACCGTCACCAAGAGCGTCCTCGAATTCCAAAAGTCGGGGAAGAACCCCTATCAGGGTGACAAGGACGCCATCGCTGGCGGCCGCGTTATCTACGACCAGTGGTGCGCCGCATGCCACTTGGCCGACGGCATGGGCCGTATCGGATCCAACCTGACTGACTCGCAGTATACCTATCCGCGAACCGCCAATGCCGTGGGAACCTTCGAGGTCATCTATGCCGGCGCCACTGGCGCCATGCAGCCGTTCGGTAACCGCCTCACTCAGGATGAGATTCTGCGTTTGATGGCATTCCTCGATACGCTCAAGAAGCGATAGCGACGCGTTCCATGGACGCAAGCGGGGCATCGGCATGAGTGCCGCGATGAGCGTCACGGCTGAGTGGCGACCTGAGCTTCGGTAAACGTTGCCATTTCCTTGTAGAGGCCGAGAGCAGCCTCCAGGAGATCGATCGCAAGGGCTGCTCCGGTGCCCTCTCCGAGCCGCATTTCCAGGTCCAGAAGAGGCCTAGCGTCTAGTGCATCCAACAGGACTCCGTGTGCTCGCTCGGCTGAACGGTGAGAGAAGATCAGATAATCCAGAACGCCCGGATGGATCGAGCGAGCTGCCAGCGCCGCGGCGCCCGCAATGAAGCCGTCCACGACCACCGGCAGCCGGCGGGTTGCCGCACCCAGGAGGAAGCCCGTCATCATCGCGATTTCAAAGCCTCCGAGTGCAGCAAGGGTCCGCACCCGGTCGCCCGAATCGGGCCGGTGAAGCTCCAAGGCGCGCCGGACGACTTCGATCTTTCGGCGGACTCCGGCGGCGTTGAGGCCAGCGCCATTTCCTACCGAATCCTCCGGTGACACGCCAGCGAACGCGCATAACAGAGCGCTGGCCGCAGTCGTGTTGCCGATACCCATTTCGCCGATGCCTGCGACATCGGCAGCCAGCTCGAGAGCGAGATCCGCGCCCCTGCGAAGCGCGATTTCCACTTGGGGCACGGTCATCGCAGGCTCGCGGGCCAGGTTGCGGGTGCCGCGTGAGATCTTGCGGTCAAGTACGCCAATCTCAACATCGCTATTCACGCCGGCGTCGACGATCACGGGTTTGATTCCTTTTTTCCGGCACAGCACGGAGATCGCCGCGCCGCCGCGAACGAAATTCTTGACCATCTGAGTGGTGACCTCGCTAGGCCAGGCGCTCACACTCTCAGCAGTGACACCATGATCCGCGCAGAACACCACCAGGGTCTTCGACTGGAGCGGAGGCGTAGCTGTGCCGTGCATCAAGGCGTATTCGAGCACCAGGGACTCGAGCCGTCCGAGGGAACCTGGAGGTTTGGTCAGCGAGTTCCAGCGGTCTTGAACGGCTTGCGCCAAAGCCGGGTTATCCCGACGTGGGATTTCAATCTCGAAGCTCAAGGTTCAGGACCTCACAATAGTCTTGTTGAAACAGGAACGGGTCGATGCCGGCGATGTTTGCTGCCAGAGCAGAGTTGACGCCAACATGCGCTACAACTGCGGCCGGAAATAATCCTTTTCGAACCTGATCGAGCGCGCGACGTATGCGTAGTTCAAAGTCGGACCAGGCTTCCCCGTTGGGAGGCGCGACGCTACGCCAGTCGGAAGCTTTTCTGCTCGCGGTTTCTGGCCACTGGTGCTGGATTTGATCCCACGACAAACCTTCCCAGTCACCGAAATCGCACTCCGCAAGATCGGGAACCACAACAATTTCGCGCAATGGGAACAGCAGTCGCGCCGTATCGAGCGCGCGACGGAGAGGGCTTGAGTAGATGATCGTCGGGTTGAGCAGGGAAGGCGTCACTGGATGCGGCGCCAAGGGCAGGTCTAGCCGACCGAGGAAAATCCCGGTGCGAGTGGGCCGGGCATGACGAATCAGGTGAATTAGATGCATGCAAGAATGGCCAGACTGAGCGCTTCCGAGAACTGGCATGTGAATCCGAGACAGTCGCCCGTGATGCCACCCAGCCGAGCGTGAAACCAGGCACGTAGTGCAACAATGACGGCCAGGTTCGCAGTTATGAGGAGCGCCCCCGCCGGCCAACTGGCGCACGCGGCAAGCAATAGCGCTTGCAGAGCCACCAGCCATGCCGAGGTCCGCGAGACGGATTGAACAAACGCTGCGCCGAGTCCGTCTCCGGCAGGCCGGCTCCTGGCCGCAAGCAAGACCATCGACGCACGGGCGATCCCGCAGACCGCTGGAAGCCGCAGCCACACGTCCCCCTGCAAGTGCGCCATTGCCTGCCAGCGGATGAGGACGGAAAAGATCAACGCCAGCGCCCCATGAGCGCCGATGCGGCTGTCGTCCAGAATCTCGAGCATGCGCTCGCGACTCCGGTGGGCGCGCAGCGCGTCGCAAACATCAGCGAGACCGTCTTCGTGCAGGCCACCAGTGAGGATTGCGATCAGCAGCAACGCTAAGATCGGGCCGAAGGGTGCCTTTAAAGCGATCGCCGCGGCGAGGCCCAGCAATACGCCAACGAGTGGGAACCATGGCGCAGCGCGACCCAGCGGCACAGCCGGAGCGGGCACCGGCAGGATCGTCAAGAACTGAAGTGCGGCTCGCATGGTCACTTCACGCGGAAAGGGATCCCGAAGATCATCCAGTACACTTGATCCGCCCGCGCGGCAATGCGTTGATGGAGCGTGCCAGCGAGGTCGCGGAACCGGCGTGCGAGTGCGTTGTCCGGGACGATGCCGCAGCCGACCTCGTTCGTGACAAGAATGCATGTCAGCGGAGATCGGCCGGCAGCATCGAGCAAATCATCAATGTCGGGTTCCCGGCCGGCGAGCACCAGATTGCTGAGCCACACCGTAAGGCAGTCGATCACCAAAACATCGAGCGATAAGTGACAACCCCCGATGGCGCCACCGATGTCTAACGGCTCCTCGATGGTTAGGAACTCGTCGCCCCGGTCACGTTGATGCTGCAGGATGCGTTCCTGCATCTCCTGGTCGAGCGCTTGCGCGGTCGCCAGGAACCCGCGACGGGAACCGTGTTGCCGAGCTAATTCCAGCGCATATCTGCTCTTGCCGCTACGGGAGCCGCCACCAACCAGAATGATCGGCACTACGCGCTCCTCGCGTTCTGTGATCGCAGAATCCAAACCAGACCGGGACCGCCAAGAAGCGCGGTGATCACTCCAACCGGTATATCGGCGGGAGCGAGGATCGTGCGTCCGACCGCGTCGCATATCGCGAGGAAACTGCCGCCGAACAAGAGGGAACAGGGCATTAGCAAACGGTGATCCGGTCCCGTGATCTGCCGTACCATGTGAGGCACCAACAAACCGACAAATCCGATAGGGCCGGTGAGGGAGACCGTCGCAGCCGTGAGCAGCGAGCCAGCCAGGTAGCCACCGATCATAAGCTTACGGACGTGAGCGCCGCGCGCCGCGGCCCACTGGTCCCCAACCGCGAGCAGGTTCCATGCCGGGGCCTGCCAAACGATGAGCACGCTCACCGATAGCACGGCAATCGCTAAGGGTCCGAGGCGGGAAAGACTAATGCCGTCGACGGCTCCGGTGAGCCAGACGATCGTCGAGAAAGCTTGGGTGAATCCCGCGAAATTATGAATGAGCATAATGAGCGCCGAACAAACGCTGTGGATTGCGACACCGGCCAGAATGAGTGCATGCGCCGAGAGCGTCTGCCGTTGCGACGCAAAACCGAGGACGAGCAGGAGCACCGCAAGTGCACCTGCAAGAGCGCCCATCCAGACAAAGGGGACACCCAGGCAGATAAGGAGGACGGCGCCGAGAGCTGCGCCGCCCGAAACACCGAGCGTATAAGGAGTCGCCAGAGAGTTGCGCAGCATCGCCTGGAAGAGACATCCCGCCAACGACAGCGCACCACCTGCCAGGATCGCGAGTAGCGTACGGGAGAGCCGGAACTCGATAAAGATCCGGCGCTCGAGCGCATCGCCCGCCAGAACCAGATCCGGGCTGAGACCGCCCGGCCCGACCCACGGCGTGAGCAGGATTGATAGAACGGCGAAGCCCGAGGCAAGCAGGAGAATGCGCAAGATCATCCTCCATAGAGAACCAGCGGCTGTCCGGAACCTGTACGCGTGGCATGCACGTCCGGTCCAAAGATGCGATTGAAACCCGGATCATCGAATGCAGACGCAGGAGGTGCGTCGATGACGACCCGACCGCGGTCCAGAATTACGAGACGGTTGCAGTACGCGGCTGCGAGGTTGAGGTCATGAGTGGCTGCGACACAAAGGAGTCCGTCCCGGCAGAGATCGCGCAGCGTACGGAAGATCTGCACCTGGTGGGGAAGGTCGAGGAACGTTCCGGGCTCGTCGAGAAGTAGCACGCGAGGCCATTGCGAAAGAGCCGAAGCAAGCAGGACGCGTTGACGCTCGCCTCCGCTGAGAGTATCGAAGGGTCGTTGACGGAATTCAAGGCAGCCGGTGAGGATCATCGCTTGTTCCGCCGCGTAACGGTCGTCCTTGGACTCGAACCAGAGGTCGCCATGAGGGAAGCGGCCCATGAGGACGATCTGTTCAGAGAGGAAGGGTAGCGCCGCGGATACGAGTTGTGGGAGGAATGAAACCCGGCGGCTGAGCTCGCGCGGGTGGATCTGGCGGACTTCACAACCTTCCAAAGAGCAGCTTCCCGAGTAAGTACGCAGCAGCCCGGACATGATCTCGAGCAGGGTACTCTTGCCCGCGCCATTCAAGCCGGCAAAAGCGGCGAATTCGCCTTTGCGAAAGGAAAGGGAGACACCGTCCAGAGCTTGGATGGGACCGCGGCGGCACGCAAGCTCGTTTATTTCGAGGAGCGTGCTCACGGCGCTGCCTCAGGATGGATCAAGCGAGCCATTTCGCGAGCCGCGTCCACCATGCGCGGCCCAGGGACTACATAGATATCGCTGGCGACTGCGACAACTCTTCGCGCCGTTACTGCCGCTAACCCTGACTGCGACTGCCAAAGGTGCACCACAGCCTGCTTGCGCTCTTCCGTGACACCGGTTGTTTCCGCCATCTCGCCCATATCGATGATGACGTCCGGATTCAAACGGACCAGGGCTTCCAGCGAAATCCGCGTGTAGGCCATCGGGCTGTCCGCGAGAACATTGGCGCCCCCGGCGATTGCGATCAGCTCATTGAGATAGGAACCTTTACCGACTGCAACAATGCTTTCCAGGCGGCCTGGAGTGCGGCCCACAACGAATAGAACCCGGCGTGAAGGGCCGTGGGTGCGCGATGCGATCTGGTCAAGATCGCGCCGGATGTGGGAGACAAGGGCTTCCGCCCGATCCTCGACGCCGGCGGCGCGGCCAATCTCGCGCATCGTTTCCAGATTGCGAGCGAGATCGCCGTTGTCGACCTGCTTGACTTTGACCTCTACGGCACGAAGCTGTTCAGCGACGTCGTTCGGGAGCCTCTGAACAATGACGAGATCGGGTCGCAGTCGGGCAATAATTTCAGCGTTTGGCTTAAGGAACGTTCCGACACGCGGCCGGGTCGCGACTTCAGGCGGGTAATGACAGTAGCGCGATACGCCGATGACACGGTCGCCGAGGCCCAAGGCGAACAGAGTTTCGGTGATGCTCGGGGAGGTTGAGACGATTCGCGCAGGTTGGGCCAGGAGGAAGAGGGGAGTGATGAGGAGGCAAAGTGGCGCACGCTTCAGCGTGCCGCCGTGGGCTTGAGCCGACGGTCCACACGGCGAGTTGAAACTCGCCGCGGCACGCTGAAGCGTGCGCCACTTGGTCACGGTAACTCCTTCCAGGCTTCGATCAGCCGCTCATTGTCCTCGCGTTTGCGAACGGCGACGCGGACGGCATTAGGAAACTCTATGCCGGGCCAGCTCGAACAGTCGCGGATAAGGATCTTGCGCTCGAGCAGATGCCGAATGAGTGGCGATGCAGGATAGTCGAGGACAACGAGGAGGTAATTCGCCGAGCTTGCCTGCGGATGAACTCCATCGAGGATCGCCAACTGCCCTGTCAGCCACGCGCGTTCCCCAGCGACATAGGCGAGCGTGCGCTCGGAGTGAGCGGTATCTGCAAGCGCTGCGAGAGCCGCTTGCTCGGCTAGCCCATTCACCTGCCAGGGTTCACGGATGCAACGCAACTGCGCAATCGCAGCCGAGCTACCGAGTAGCGCGCCAACCCGCAGGCCCGGAAGTGCGTAGAACTTGGTGAGTGAGCGCAATACATAAAGTTTGGGGCGCTCGTTCAACCTCCGTGCGATGGATGGCTCACCCGTGAAGTCCAGAAAGGACTCGTCGATCAATACCGGATGGTTCGTATGCAGCAAGTAATCTTCGAGATCAATCAGACAGCCAGTCGGATTGAGCGGCTGTGTAAGCACGGCCAGGCCTTCTCGCGGCCAGTTAGAATCAATAGGGACACAGACTGCGCGCGGGTAGGCGCGATGAAACTCGGAGAAGACAGGGACAACGAGAGTCACACGCTCGAAGGAATTCGTACGCGCGAAAAAGTGGATCAGCTCGGTAGCGCCATTGCCCAGCAGGATCTGTTCCGGCTGCACGTTCCATTTGTAGGCCAGAGCTTCCACCAGCGCGCGGGGCTCTCGCTCGGGATAGTGTGCAATGCGGTCGAGCGACCGGCGGATAGCGTCGATCACACACGGCGAGGGCCCTAGCGGGTTGATACTGGCGCTGAAATCGAGCACCTCACGCCAGTCCCAGCTCATTTGGCGGCTGATCGCGAAGATGTTGCCGCCGTGCTCGAGATTCATGCGATGCTCCCAACTACGAACGCAAGCGCCACCGCCGATGTCGCGTAGAGCATCAAGCGGACCTTCGGAAAGATACCGGCGGTCAAAGGCTCGCTTGGGTCGCCAAGGTAAGGCTTTGCGCTCGCGTTGCCGTGGTAGTAATTCACTCCACCAAGCTGAACACCGAGAGCCCCCGCAGCGGCTGCTTCAGGCCAGCCGGCATTGGGACTCGGCTGCGAACCGCCATCGCGCAGCGTGACCCGGACTGCATCGCGGAAGCGAAAACCGGGCAACAACGCGCAGAGGCAGACGAGCGCGGCCGTGATTCGCGCCGGAATGAAATTGGCCAAATCATCCGCTCGGGCGGCGAACCAGCCGAAGTCGCGGTATCGCTCATTCCGATAGCCGGCCATGCTGTCCATGGTATTCGCGGCTTTGTAAGCGGCCATCCCCACGGGGCCCGCCAGAGCAAGATAGAACAGAGGCGCAACCACGGCGTCGGAGAGATTTTCGGCCACGGTTTCGATGGCGGCACGAACGATCTCCGGTTCGTCCAGCGAGATCGTATCACGCCCGACGATCCAGGAAAGCCGCTCGCGTGCGGCCGCGAGGTCGCCCGCGTGGACAGCCGTAATTACACGCCAGGACTGGAAATCGAGATCGCGGATGGCCAGCAGCGCATAGATCCAATACACATAGGAGTAGGGTCGAGGAATCAGAAGGGTGCTCACCACGACGAATCCTGTAGCGACCGTCATGACGGTGAACCAGAACAAAGCGCCGGCAACGCGAAGTTTCAATCCCGTGGCCCGCCACGCCGCCTCCACTCGCTCGATCACGCGACCGAGGGCACGAATCGGATGCGGCAGCCAGCGTGGATCACCGAGGCAAAGATCCAGTGCCACACCCGCGAGCAGTTCGTAGGGCACGGGCCTCATAAGTAAAGCTCCTCAAAGAGTCGCAAATTGGAATGCGTCTCGAACCAATCGGCTAGGCGATCATAGACCGAATCAGCGTGCCAGGCGATGGCGTCTTCGCCCATTAGCTCTCGAACCACGGCTGGATGCTCGAGTGCGCCATGCAGGTATGTGCCAAAGGAGCCGTTCGCGTGTCCACCGCTCGAGCCAAAAAAGGAATCAAGTGAGCCCAGAGGCTCGGTTCGGCCTATGTGAATCTCGTAGGCCGAAAACTCCACACCGCCGTATGTCGCGGCACGGACGACGCGAGTTACTTTTTCCCCTTCCAGGATCGTGCGCACGGGCAATAGCCCAAGCCCTGGAGCAGAGCGTGGCACGGGCGATTCCATGGCGTGTGGGTCCTCTATGGATTCACCGAGCATCTGGTAGCCGCCACAGACGCCCAGGATTCTCGCACCGGCGCGATGCCGCTGCAGGATCCATGCATCCAGGCCTCGCGCACGGAGCCACTCGAGATCGCCAATCGTGTTCTTGGTGCCCGGTAGGATGACCCAGTCAAGCTCTCCGGGAACCGGCGACGTAATCCACGCGCAACGGAGCAGACGGAAGTCGGTAAAGTTCGAAATATGCGGGAGGTGTACGATGGCGATCCTTGCACTCTGATCGAAAACTGTTTCGTCGAGCGAGACTCCATCCTCCTCCTGAATTCGGACGTCGTCGAGCATCGGAAAGACCCCAAGGCAGGGTCTTGCAGTGTGGTTTTCCAGCAGACCCACACCGTCTTCGAACAGCGATCTGTCGCCGCGGAAGCGGTTCACGGCGAAGCTGCGGATCAACTCGCGCTCTTCCTGTGCCAGAAGATAGAACGTCCCGACGAGGGACGCGAAAACGCCACCACGGTCGATGTCGGCGACCAGGAGTACCGGTGCATCGGCTGCGCGAGCCATCGACAGGTTCACAAAGTCGCGATCCTTCAGGTTCATCTCAGCAACACTTCCCGCTCCTTCGATGACGATGTATTCGAATCGTGCGGCGAGCCGCTCGTAGGCGGCGAACGCCTGCTCCCGGAGATAGGAATGATGTTCGTAGTAATCTCGCGCCGAGAGATTCGCCCAGACGTGACCGTTGATGATAACCTGGCTGCCGCGGTTCGACGTCGGCTTCAGCAAGACAGGGTTCATGTCCGGCTCAGGCTCGAGGCCGCAGGCTTCCGCCTGGACAACTTGTGCCCGTCCGATCTCACCACCTGCCGCGCAGGGGAACGAGTTGTTCGACATGTTCTGCGCTTTGAACGGAGCAACACGGAGACCGCACCGATGAAGATAGCGGCAGATGGCCGTAGTCATCCAGCTCTTGCCGGCATGAGACGCTGTGCCGCCGACGAAAATTGCCTTTGCTCGCACGGATCCGCTCACCATGCGCGTGACCACCGCGGTCCGGAATTTTCGCGTAGTTTGGCATCGAGGCCGAGCCGGAATTCGATCAAACGTCCGAAGAGCCAAAGCAAATCGGAAAGCCGGTTCAGGTAACGAAGCACGTTCGGCTGGATTGGCGCACCTTCATCGATTTGAGCGACAACCAGACGTTCCGCGCGGCGGCAAACGGTGCGCGCAACGTCGAAGGCGGCACTGGCTGGATCTTCCCCGGGAATGGACCAATCCGATAAGACTCCTTGCATCGCCTCGATGCGGTGCACTTCAGCAGTGAGCCCGTCGACGAGCGGATCTGGGATCTCAGGCACAGGTTTCGGGCTTTGCGGTGGAGTTGCGATCGCCGAGCCCACACGGAACAGCTCACGCTGGATCGACTTGGCCAAGGCGCTAATGTCGGCATCCTTGCAAAGCGCCCGCGCCAGCCCGATCGCCGAGATCAACTCGTCGATGGTTCCGTAGGTTTCCACGATAGGGTCTGCCTTCGATACGCGGATTCCACCGGCCAGTCCCGTTTGGCCGCCGTCACCGCGTTTTGTAGAGATGGACATAGGAACCTCCTAAAATCGGAATGCGAGACCTCCGATGGCCCATGCGCCGGGCGTGCGAAAGCCGTTTTCGAAGTAGGTGGAGTCAAAAACGTTAGAGACCTTCAGAAAGACCCGGGCCGTGGTCTTGTCGGACACAGGAATGGTGTAGTTACCGACCAGATCCACTTTGCGCGCGCCATCGAATAGAAACGCCCGGCGCGAAAGGATCGTCGGGTGCTTGCTGACGATCCATGCATCTGCCGTGATGTCGAATCGGGTTGTGACCGGCACCGTAGCAACCGCGGTGAACTGGTGCGAGGAAATGAAGGGTGTCTGGAAGAAGTCATTGTCCCGAACTGTGGAACGGCGCTGATCGGAGTTGGCGTAGGTATATGAGGCGAATACACGGGCACGACGCGGCAAGGCGGTCTCGGCGCTGACTTCCATGCCGCGAGCGATGCCGCCGCCCGTATTCATGTAGCCTCCGTTGCGACGAAAGGGATCGGTGGCAGGAATGATGAAGCCGCTGGTGTCGAATATGATCACCTCGCGGAGGTCCGTGTAGAACTGGGTGGCGCTTAGGCGCAGGCGGCGCCGGAACAGGTACTGATCGATCCCGAAATCCAGGCTGAAGGAGCGGTCGGGGCGAAGGCGCGGATCGCCTTGTGGTGTAAAAGCGCCGCTAAAGAAACTGGCTCCGAAGCGCTCGAATAGCGACGGCGCCCGGTAGCCATTGCCTGCGTGAGCGCGCAACTTTGTGCCGGTCCTGGCTTGAAACCAGGCGGCGCTTGCATCGAGAGTCGTAGCGTTTGGTGGACTCTGGAAAACCAGACCGGCGTAGACGGGCGGTGCGCCGCGAAAGGCCGGTGAGTCGAGGTCAAAGTGCTGGCCTCGCGCCGACAGCGAAACCTGGAGCCGGTCGGCCAACAACCGATTCTGGCTGTGCACGAAACCTGCGTGGCTGCGTTGCACGGCCGAAGCCTGATAGTTCAGAGTAGCGGGAGGCGGCGCGGTGTCGCGCGAGCGGCTGAGATAATCTTCGCGCTCCCATTCGTATCCAGCCGAGAGCAAGCTGGCGCGATTCAGCCACAAGTCGGTTCGAGCCTGAGCGGTATCGATGCGGCCGCGGATGCGATCCTCAACGAGGAAAGCGGGTTCGGAACCCGCCCCCGCGGGTCCTTCTTCGAAGAGACGGCGGGTATAGATGTTCTGGTAACTGATCCGGTAGGACGCGCGCGGGTGGAGTTGATGAGATAGCAGGACCGAAGTAGCGGCAAAACGCGACGCGCGGTTTCTGTCGGGATCGTTCGAATTCGGTGTGAAGTTCGAGCCGGCGATCGCTCGGATCGTTCCTCGCGGCGGCAGCGCAGAACTCGCGGCGGCGAACGGCGTGTCGTTGACATCCGAAAAACCGTCGCCACCGAAAATCCGGGTGCTCAACGAGAGATTCGATCCCGGCCGGAACTGCGCATAGCCCTGCAGACTGGTATTGCGAAACCGATCCTTCCCATCGATACCGTTCGACACATTCGTGTGCTGCGCGCCCAGACTATACAGCAATTGACCACGGGCGGCGCTTCCCGCAACGCGCGCGAGGCCACGAGCGAAACCTAAATCACCGCCTGAAGCCTCGATATCGCCGTGAGTCTCGCCTCCGCCTTCGTCCGTGACAACATTGATCACGCCGCCAACAGCATGCGTGCCATAGAGAGATGTGCCGCCACCGCGCAGCACCTCCACCCTCTCCGAGTTGACGATCAGAAGACTCTCGAGGAATGTCGAGGCGTCCCCCTGAGTTGTAGCGGCGTCGCGAAAGCGAAGACCATCGATCGTGACCCCCGTGTCCTGTGCGCGCAGCCCGCGAAATAGAATTCGCGTGAAGCTGCCAGGACCGCCGAGCGACTGCACGCGCAGACCGGGTAGAGTCTGTACGGACTCTGACAGCGAATACTCTGCGCGTAGCGACAAGTCGCGCGCGTGCAACACGTCTACCGCGCGCGCTACCTCGTCGGTAGACTGTACGGCAGCGTTGGCCGTGACCAGGACCTCGGTTCTGACCCGAGTGACGGATAGAATCAAGTCAGCACGGGAATCCACGTCCTCCGCGAGCGTAACGGGACGCGCCGTCATCGAGAGGTGATCGGTGGCGGCTTCCAGGAGAAATTCTCCGGCTGGCAGATCTGCGAAGCGATACGCGCCGGCGCTATCCGTCTGCGTCGTCAGCCGGATTCGGTTGTCTCGAGAGAAGACAGTTACTTGTGCGGCTGCAACGGGCTGTCCCGCAGGGTCGGCAACGGTTCCGGAAACAGATCCGGCGAATATTCGCCCAATGTAAACAACTCCAACTAGAACGAGACGCATCGGCCTCCCCTTCGAAGGCTTCTGTGAATTCCGCGTTTGTGCGCGGGCGATCGGCAGGTCTTCGGACTTGCGGGCTGGTTGTCGTGCCTACTGGCCGTCGCTTCCCGATCCGAGAGCACGGATCAGTGCTTCATGACGGCGGTCGTTCCCGCTCACCGCTGCGGGGCAGCTCCGGATTTTAACCGGATTCCCTATTTCAGTCTCTTCGCTGGGGCTCAGAGACACCGACAGCATCCGTTAGCATAACGTCTTTGATGCGATAAGTCCAATGTGAATTGGGTGTTTCTTTGTGGGCTTTATTCCGAAGCGGCGTCGAGGCGAGCGCCTTGGATCCAGCGAAGAATCGTGCGGTATTCACGGCTGTTCTTTTTGGCGGGCCAGCGGATTCCGCCGTTATGCGTGAAGGCGATCGAGTCGCCGATGCCGGCGTCGTCGATGGGGACGGTTGGTTTGAACAGCAGGAGACTGGATTCCGGATCGCGGACGTTGACCATGCGCGCGGTGGCGGAATAATTGGCGCGCGATTGGGAGAGAGTGATGACGCCGTACTCGTCAGGCTCGTTGAGTTTGAGAATCGCATGGCTGGCGTGGCAGTGGGCACACGATTCACCATCAGCTCCCTTTGCGAAGAAAATGGGTTCGACCTGTTCCTTAAAGAAGAAATAGTCGAGGATTTCTTCGGGCTTCACCCCCTGTGAGCCGGCGCGGGCGAGTTGCGACGATTCGAACGCCAGAGCGGATGCACGGACATTCTTGTCGGGATCGCGTTTGAGCGCAGTAACACGCTGAAGAATCTCGGGGTCTTTGTGAAGCGGCTCGACCGATCGAAGCGTGGTGAGGGCTTGCGAGCGGATTGTGTGGACGTCGCTCGCGAGACCGAGCACCAGAATCCGGCGGATCTCAGGGAGCGGACTGGTTGTGTGGTCGAGTGAGGCGATCACCAAGAGCGAGCCACCAATGGCGAACGGACCGTAATTCTCCGGATAGCCATTGAGCGTTCGGATCTTGCCAGGGTGCGTGAGGGCGAGGCGCAGGACGGCCTGTTGCGGCTGCGGACGCTTGCTCGCGAGTCCACTGAGGATCTTGTTTACCACCTGTGGATTGTCGAGGAGAGCGGTGGACATAGCCACCAGTTGCGGGAAAATGCGGTCCTCGGGGGATGCATTCAACAGACGCTCGCTAAGTACCTCCGGAGACGCTTGCTGCCGAAGCGCGCCGAGGACTTCCAATGTCTGGGCGTCGCCAGTGCGGGCGAGACGATCGACAAGCGAATGGTCGAACTTCATGTTCCTGAGCTGCGTTTTGATTACCGTGGCGACGTCAGCGCGGGCAGGTGATTCCAGCAACGCGAGAATGCGGTGGGCGAGGGGCTGTTCGATCTTGAGGTTGCGGAGAAAAATCAGGGCACGCATCGCGCTCGCAATAACCTGTGGCGATTCGTCGTTTAGCGCGGCGAGGAAAGCCTCATTCATCACAGGCGCCGAGTCGGCGTAGAACACTGGAGCCTCCGAGTCATTGCCTATGCGCGAGATAGTGCCTGTGCCGGCGGTAAGAGGGTCGTACATCGCGGAGAACTTATAACCATTAACCCAGTGGCCTTGCACTGTGGGAGGAATCGTGACGTTCGCCATGGCGGAGATGTCGGGGAGTCCTTCGCGGATATGGTGGGTGTAGAGGGCGCGGAGCAGGCCGTCGCGCGTGAGCGAATTGCCGTTGATCATGGCGTCGCGATAGCGGAGGGCCTGCGAGAGCACCATGGCCTTATGGCCGTCTTCAATCACTTTCTTGTCTTCGGGGTGCTTTACGCGCGGGAGCCAGGACCCGTACAAGTAGCGTACGTTGTCATCGAGAGTGGAGTAATAGGCTTCAATGAAGTTGCGGCGGACCCACGGATGCTCTTGGCGACCAAATCCGGCGATGAGAGTTTCCTCAATGGCGGCCTTGTGGGCAGGGTCGCGATCCCAGTACCACCATAGGTAGAGTGCCTGGATCGCCGCCATCTTGACAGATGGAACGGGATCTGAGGAAGCAAGGCGCCGCAGACGTTCGCCCAGAATCCATTCTTCACTGAGGTATTTGAAGTGCTGATTGAAAATGCGCGTGGCGCCCCAGCGGGTACGTCCGTCCGGCGAGTCGAGTGCGGCGGCGATGGCTTGGACGGCTTGAGACTTGGCTTGCGGATTCCGAGAGGCGATCTGACGGAGGGACCATGCGGCGGCGCGTTGGACGAGTTTGCTGGGATCGCCGAGGAGGATGGCGAGTTTGGGGATAGAATCGGCGGAGGCAGATTCACCACGAGCTACAACGGCTTGGTAACGAACGAGCACGTGCGGAGAATCGATGCGGGCCAGGGGTGCCACTTCCGACGAGGTTTTCCGCTGCTCAGGGAACAGAGTCGACAGAGCCATGAGGGCATATTGGGTGTCGCGGAAGGGAGTATCGAAGTTCTTGTAGTCGGGATTGCCTTGCCATGCTCCGCTTGGGGTTTGACGTGAAAGGCAGAGGTCGACTGCTTTCCTGAGGCGGGGATCGTCGATCTTTACTCCAGCCCGTGCGAGTGCATAAATGGCATGCCAGGTCTGAAACTCGGATGCACGGGGACCTTCCTGGCCCGGTCGCGCTGGAATTTTCTTGATGGTCTTGCGCTGGCGGGCGAAGTCGTATTGAACCTCTTCGAGACCGAAGGGCATGGCCCAGCGGCCGTCCTTTTGCTGCAGCGCAAAAAGCTGATCCCGGAGGGCATCGATTTCCTGAGCGTACTTTTCTCGGCCAAGCCAGACCAGTGCGTCGATCTTCCAGCAAAGGTCGAGCGTGTCGTCGATCTTGCCATTGACGACGATGTTCTCGATTTGATCGCGAATGGATTTGTATTTGGCTTCGCCAGTACGCATGTACAGGTCGTCGAAAAGCATCGCGTTGTGAAGGGCAACTTCGTAGCCGGAAATACGCGGAAGATTGCCATTGGATTCGTGACCCGGCTCGGTCATGTTGGGCCAGTACATCTCAAGGTAGGAGGCGATGCCGCGGTAGAGTTCTTCGCGCCGCTCGCCCGACACGAGACCTTCGTGCTTGCTGGTGAGATACGCGATACGGCTTAGCACATTCCCTGGAGCATGGATCATGCGCGCCCAGGAAGCGTCCGTCTTCCCGTAAATGGGGCGGGGATTGTTGTACAGACGCTCGATGAGAAACTGGAGCGAGCTGCGAGCGCGAAGCTTATAACCGTTCTCGATAGCAAACAATGCGCCGCGCGTGGAGAAGTGCGTGGGGTGGCAGGCGATGCACAGGCGTGTTTCCTGAAGATTGGTCGAATTGCGAAGCGAGACGGCTCCTTCGCGTGGGACATTGGCGTGCCACGAGTCCCCTTTGCGGACGATGTAGTCCATGGCTGTTCGGACGGCTTGGCGGGGATCGGTGTAGGGAGGCGGCGGATAGTGATCGGTCTCGAGCTTGTAGAAAGGATGATTCGCCATCACGCGGATGTAGTAAGAGCCGGGTGACAGAATGCGCGGGGCGAATTTGGCGAGACCATGGAAGTTGGTGGATTTCTCAGTTTCATAACGCTCGCGGCCACGGGTGTATTCGATGGGTTGGTTGTTCTCGATAGTGAAGATGGCTAGGCCGGCCGGGACGTCGCGATCGAGGATATCAACATTGAAGTGGACCAGGCGGTCGCCGTGCCCGGTGTAGTCGAGTTTGTACCAGTGGATACCGGCCGTCATCTGGTCGAACGTTTCAGCAGGGGAGGAGAGGCGCGGGATGTAAGGGCGATCATCCGCGGCGGCGTATACAGTTCGGCCGAGTTGGATCGGTTCGGCGGATTGCCAGGAGCGGTTGAAGGTGGAGGCGATTTGGAGATCTGGCGACGCGGGAATCTCGTGGATTGAAGTATTGAGATTGACCGCCCCACTGATTGTGACGCTCCCGGATTTGGCGGGGTGGACGGTAAGGTACCAGTCGGCATCGCCGGCGTGAAGCGACTTGGTAAGGGTAGCGCCGGAGGGGTCGACTACGGTGATTTCGGCTTTGGAATCTTTGCTGTTGAATACAGATAGTTGGGGGGCGGAGATGAGGACGCCGTAGGTGCGATCCTTCTCTACCGGGAAGCTTCGGGATCCGGAGTCACCGCGGGAATAGAATAGTGCGCCGGCGATGGCGGCAGCGAGAAGGATCTTGAGAAAGATCGGCCGGAAGGATTGGGGCAGGCAGCACATAGATCTTGACGCTAATCTATTGTAGGCTACTGGATACAGGAGGCGGCTATGAATAGGCTATCGCGACGGGATGTGTTGAGTGGGATTACTTGCGCTGGGATGCTGCTCAGTAGGGCCGAGGCGCAGGTAACTCCGGAGTTGGTGCGATTTCGCCCGGATATGGAGCCGCTGGTCCGGCTCATGGAAGAAACGCCGCGCGAGAAATGCGCGGAGATGGTGGCGAACCAATTGCGGCAGGGAGTTTCCTACCGCCAGTTGCTGGGGGCGTTGTTTCTCGCCGGAATTCGCAACGTGAACCCCCGGCCGCCCGGCTTCGCCATGCACTGCGTATTCGTGATCCACTCGGCGCATCTGTTGGGACTGGAGGCGCCCGCGGATGTCCGGATGCTGCCGCTATTCTATGCGATGGACGTATTCAAAGCGTCGCAGGAGCGCGATGCGCGGCAGAACGACTACGCGATGCACGCGATTCGCGGGTCATTACCGGCAGCGGAGAAGGCGGGAGCCGAATTGCAAGCCGCGATGGAAGCATGGGATCAGGAGCGGGCCGAGCGGGCGGTAGTGTCCCTCGCTCGGCAGCGGAGCGCGGGCGAGGTGTTCGATCTGCTTTGGCGCTATGGAGCGCGCGACTATCGCAACATCGGTCACAAGGCGATCTACACCGCCAACGCCTATCGTACGTTGCACACGATTGGGTGGCAGCACGCCGAGCCCGTCTTAAGGTCGCTGGTGCTCGCCCTGTTGGATTTCGGAAGGTCGCAGGAAGTGAATGGATACAAGTTTGAAGATCAGTGTTACGCCGCGAATCAGAAGCACGGGAAGGAGACGTTTTCGAAGTTGCCGGCGGGGTGGGCGGAAGATTCTGGGTCCGGTGAGGCGACTCGTGGTGCTCTAGGCGCGATTCGTACCGCAAGCCCCTCGGAAGCCTGTGCTGACGTGGCAGGCCGGCTCGCAAAGGGGAATGCAAACGCCGGCGCGATTTGGGACGCAGTGCACCTGGCCGGAGCCGAACTAGCGATGCGCGCGAGAAACATCGTGGGCATTCACGCGGTCACGGCGGCGAATGGATTGCGTCACTGCTACATGGCCGCAACAGATCCGCAGGTGCGCCACCTGCTGTTGCTGCAAGGGGTCGGATGGATGGGACAATTCCGAAGCTGGGCGGAGTCGCGGGAGCAGAAGCCGCGGGCATTTCCAATCGCAGATCTGCCAACGAGCAAGGGTTCGCTGGAAGAAGTCTTCGAAGGCTTTTCGGACGCAGACGCTACCGCAGGTCGAGTAATCGGGCTGGCGAAGGCCGGTGAGCCCGGACGGGCGTTTCTGAGTGCCGCGATTCGTCACACGATCACAAAGGCGAACGAGGTTCACTACTACAAGTACCTCGCGGCGCTGATCGACGACATTCCTCTGGCGAGTCCGGAGTGGCAGCCGCATCTGACGGCATCGGCTGTGTACTACATGAAGGGGCCGAAGGATCCCGAGCCAGCGGCGATGAAGCGGGCGCGCGAAGTCTTGGGATAGGTTTGCCAAAAAGCCCGCTGGCAAGCCGGAGGCTTTCCCACCTGCCTGATAAGATAGGAAGTACCGCTGTTTCATCGAGGTAGCAGTTCTATGAAGAAACCCGACTCACGCCGTCATTTTATTAGCAACTTGGCTGGCGGGCTCGCCACTACCCTGGCCGTGCCCGGCAAGGTGCTGGGCGCCAATGACCGGATCCGCTTGGGCATCATTGGTCCCGGGGATCGCGGAATGCAGATTGTGCGAGAGGCGATGGCATGCGAAAACACGCAAATGGCGGCTTTCGCCGATATCTACACGCGGCGGCTCGAGCAGTCCAAGACTGTGGCGCCCGATGCGAAGACGTATCTCGACTATCGCTATCTGCTCGAGGACAAGAGCGTCGATGCAGTCCTGATCGCAACGCCACAGCATCTGCATTGCGAGCACTTCGTGGCAACGCTCGAAGCGGGGAAGCACTGTTATCAAGAAAAGACGATGGCGTTCACAGTGGATCACGCCAAGCGGATGCGGGCGGCGTACAAGAAGATTGCTGGGAAGCTCACTGTACAGATCGGACACCAGTCTTGTTCGTCCGGGTTGGTGACCGACGCCAAGGCTCTAGCGACCGCGGAGCGGATGGGCAAGATCACGGCGATTGAAGCGCACATGTATCGCAATACGCCGCACGGCAAGCCTCAATGGTCCCGCCCGTTGTTTCCCGACATGACACCGGAGAACATCTTGTGGAACTCGTTTCTGGGCGAGGCTCCCAAGCGCGAGTTCGACGCCAATCGTTACGTGAACTGGCGGTTTTTCTGGGATTATTCGGGTGGGAACGTCTACGAAAACATGTGCCACCAGCTTTCGTTCTGGTACAAGGCGCTCAACCTGCAAATTCCGAAGGCTGTGACTATGGTGGGGGGCGTGTACCTCTGGAAGGATGGCCGTGAGGTGCCGGACACGATGAGCGTCGCGATGGAGCATCCGGAGGACGTGTTGTTCACGTGGGCCTCCGGATTCGGCAACAACGCTCTAGGGTCCACCGAGAGCGTACTGGGTACCGATGGGACGTTGAGCCGGGGACAGACGGTTCGTTATGAGCCGCAGAAGGTCAACCGTCCGAACGCGCAGGAAGAGGTGGGACAGTCCAAAACGCCGCGGCACGCGCACATGCAGAACTTTCTCGATTGCATCCGGGAGTCCAAAGAGCCGAACTGTCCCTTCGACGTCGGTTTTCGTGTGTCGATCGCATGCAGGATGGCGGTGGACAGCTACCGGCAGGGGCGGACGCTGCGGTGGGATCCAGGGAAAGAAGAGATCGTTTAAAGCATTTATGGATTTTCGCTACACCGATGAGCAGTCCCAACTGCGAAAGGCGGTGCGCGAGTTTGCGGAACAGGAAATTGGTCCGCATGTCCAGGAGTGGGACGAGCATCAAACGTTTCCGGTCGAGGTGGTGAAGGAACTCGGGTCGCTGGGTTACCTGGGTTCGGTGTTTCCGGAAGAGTACGGCGGGGCGGAGCTCGACTATGTCAGTTACTGCCTCATCATCGAGGAGCTGGCGCGTGTGGATCCTTCAGTGGGATTGATTGTCGCAGCCCACACTTCGTTGTGCTCCAACCATATTTATCTCGCAGGTAACGAGGAGCAAAAGCGGAGGTACCTCCCGAAGCTGGCATCTGGCGAATGGATCGGGTGCTGGTCACTCACGGAGCCGGAAGCGGGCTCGGACGCCGGCGGCACGCGAAGCGTGGCTGTTCGCAATGGGGATGGCTGGATTTTGAACGGAGCAAAGACGTTTTGCACCAACGCGCATCACGCCGATGTCTGCGTTGCGATGGCCGTCACCGATCGCGCAGCGTCCCAGCACGGGATTTCAGCGTTCGTGATTGAGAAGGGAACACCCGGATTCCGGTTGGGCCGGAAGGAGAAGAAGATGGGCGTGCGGGCCAGCGCGACCGGGGAAGTGATCTTCGAGGACTGCCGCCTTCCGGGCAGGCAGTTGCTCGGCCTGCCAGGCGAGGGCTTTGTGGATAGCTTGCGCACGCTCGATGGAGGGCGGATCTCAATTGCGGCCCTCTCGATCGGAACGGCGCAAGGCGCCTACGACGCAGCAATACTGTACAGCAAGCACCGGCGGCAGTTCGGGCGGTTCATTTCGGAGTTCCAGGCGATCCAACACAAGCTGGCTGACATGGCGACGGATATCGATGCGGCGCGACTGTTGACCTATCGCGCGGCGACGATGCATTCGCGTGGAGAGAACGTCAACAAGGAGTCGGCGATGGCCAAGCTATTTGCGTCCGAGATGGGAGTACGCGTGTGCAATGAAGCGGTTCAGATCCATGGCGGCTATGGCTACATCCAGGAATATGGGGTCGAGAAGTTTTATCGCGACATCCGGCTGATGACGATTGGCGAGGGGACAAGCGAGATCCAGCGAATGGTGATCGCGCGGCAATTGTTGAAAGCCTGATGCAAACGGACTTAGTACAGGAAATCCTTTCAGGAGACCCAAGGGCACTGGCGCGAGGCGCGACGCTGATCGAGCGGCAAGGCGAAGAGGCCAGGGACCTGTTGGAGCGGGTAAGGGATCGCGCGGGCCGGGCGCGAGTCGTTGGGGTGACCGGACCTCCAGGCGTGGGCAAGAGCACGCTGGTGGATCAATTGACCGGGGCGTTCCGGCAGCGCGGGAAGACCGTGGGGATCGTGGCGGTGGATCCATCGAGTCCTGTATCGGGTGGCGCGATCTTGGGCGACCGGATCCGGATGCAATCGCACCACGCCGATGCAGGGGTGTTCGTCCGGTCAATGGCTACGCGCGGGGCATTGGGCGGAGTGGCCCGGGCGACACGGGATGTGGTCACCCTGCTCGATGCCGCCCGGCGCGATATGATTTTCATCGAAACGGTGGGGGTGGGGCAGGCTGAAGTCGACGTAGCGCGCATCGCGCCAGTAACGGTTGTGGTGCTGGCTCCGGGGATGGGCGATGAAGTTCAGTCGTTGAAGGCGGGGATTCTGGAAGTGGCTTCGCTGTTTGTAATCAACAAAGCCGATCACGCCGGGGCCGATCGCTTATTGCGCGAGTTGCATTCGATATCGGATAGGCCAGTGTTGCAGACCGTCGCGGTCGAGAGAAAGGGGATCGAAAAGTTGGTGGAGGCGATCATGAATGCGGCAGACAACTGGTTACAAGGAGCGGCTGCGGCTGCGGGAGCAGTGATCGATCACCTGGGGATCGCCGTCGAGTCGATCGAGGAAGCGATCGGGTTCTACCGCGATCAGTTAGGGCTGAAGGAGGGGCCGCGGGAGACCGTGGAGGCGGAGGGGGTAAGGGTTTCGATGTTGCCGGTGGGCGAGTCGCGGATCGAGTTGCTGGAGGCGTCCGAGCCCCGGTCCGTCATCGCGAGCTTTTTAGACAAGCGCGGCGAGGGGCTGCATCACGTTGCATTGCGGGTGCGTGATTTCGAGGGAACGATCGGGCGGCTGCAGGCGGCGGGAGCGCGGTTGTTAAATGAGCCGCGGCGCGGGGCAGGTGGTCACTTGTATGTATTCGTGCATCCGTCGTCGGCCAGTGGGGTCTTGCTGGAGTTGATTAAGGAAGAATAGGCAATTGCAACTACAATTGAGCTTATGATTGGGCTTAACATAAACCACGCGAAGACACATCTTCGCCTCGATCGCGTCCTCGGGGTCGACAAGGATCGCATGGTTGTGCCGCCAGAGTTCTTCGCAACGCTCGAGTTGTTCAGGAAAGGCCACCTGTTCCGCTTGCTTGCCTGGTTCTGCAAAGCGTCAGGGCTCTGAGGCGCCGGGTCCGGGAAGGGAGAAGGCTTGTCATCGACAACGTTTCGGATTCATCATTTGAGCGATGTCCATTTCGGACCATCGCACTATCGGCCGACACGCCTCCTGCCTGTCCCCGAAAGCGACACCAGGAACGCCGATGCCTATTTAGCGCACCTGGACAGCCTCAAGGAGGAGGAATTCCCTGATCTGATCGTCATCTCCGGCGATCTGATGACTTACGCCAAAGAAGAAGAGATGTTGGCCAGCGCGAAGTTTATCTCAGGCATTGTCAAGAGCCGCGGATGGCAAAAGAGAAAGAACGAACTTTCTGAAGCGCCACGCGTCGTGATTGTTCCAGGAAACCACGACGTGGACTGGAGTAAGGAGGGCCGGGCCGATAAACACCAGCGATTCGGAACTCTCTCCGAGTTGGTCCGGGATGGCGGGAGAGTGGCATCTTCGATTTACCTCAACACAGATCCGACCTGCGCCTTCGACCTGGGCGATGAATGCAACGTCTTCTTCTATCTGCTCAATAGCACCTATCTGGGAGGTATCGACGACCCGGCCCTCAAAGCGTTGTATGAACACATTCGCAAGCACGCAACCCTTGTTAGCAACGAGGAAATGGAAGCCTTCCGCCGGGCCGTGAAAAAGGACCCCGGCTATGTTGACGCTCGCGAGATTACCGCGATGAAGAACGCCGCCGGAAAGGCGCCCGCCGGTCGGATCAAAATCGCGGTGGTCCATCACCACCCCAATCACGTGCCCTCCGACGATGTGGATGCCTTTGACACGATCATCAACGCCGGAATCCTGAAGGCGGCCCTGCTCGAATCGGGATTTGACATCGTGCTCCACGGTCACCGGCACATCTTTCATTGTTCCGCTGAGCTCAAATCGGTTCCTGGAAACCAGGAACGCCGGTTGCACTTTATTAGTGCGGACTCCCTCGGCTGCCAGGTCCACG
>Ga0187893_10002861_pt1 | contig 36711 bp, 15 predicted proteins | sample MA1701074metaG_FD_139574 | JGI IMG/M metagenome (GOLD analysis project Ga0187893, IMG submission 139574) | White microbial mat communities from a basaltic lava cave in the Kipuka Kanohina Cave System on the Island of Hawaii, USA - MA170107-4 metaG ... | reverse complement strand
GCGCCTTGGCGACCCCGACGCGATCCGCCGCAAGCCCCTCCAATATCCAGTGCAGAGAATTCCGCAATTCGAGAACGCGTTTTTACCACGCTCTAAACGCTGGCTAAGGATTCAGGCATCCTCCGGCAGGGAGCATTGAAACTTGAAGTCTTTAAGCTTTGAGTTTGGAACTTCTATCAGCAGAGTTGCGACGGGCCCTCTTCTTACCAAATAAGTCTTGCGCCCTGCCCTGCCCCGCCCGAAAACACTCCCTCCATGTTCACCGAAGTAAAGAGCGTCCATTTCATCGGCATCGGTGGCACCGCCATGGCCAGTGTCGCCGGCGCGATGAAGGATAAGGGCTTTGTCGTCACCGGCTCCGACCAGAATGTCTATCCGCCGATGTCCACGTTTCTCGCCGCGAAACAAATCGCGGTGATGAACGGCTACTCCGAATCGAATCTCAATCACAAGCCCGACCTCGTCGTGGTCGGCAACGCCATCTCGCGTGGCAATCCCGAAGCCGAAGTCGTGCTCGACCGGAAGCTGCGCTTCTGCTCGCTGCCAGAACTGCTCAAGGAATACTTCATCCGTGGCAAACGCTCGATTGTCGTTGCCGGCACGCACGGCAAGACCACCACCACCTCGCTGCTCACCTGGGTCTTTGAGCACAACGGACTGAACCCGTCCTACCTCATTGGCGGGATACCGAACAACTTCGGCCAGGGCGCGCGGTTCACCGACAGCGAATGGTTTATCATCGAAGGGGACGAATACGACACCGCCTTCTTCGACAAGCGCAGCAAGTTCGTTCATTACCTGCCCGAGGTCGCCATCATCAACAACCTCGAATTCGATCACGCTGATATCTTCGACGACCTCGGCGCCATCCAGAAGAGCTTCTCGCACTTCATCCGCCTCATCCCGCGCAACGGCCAGCTCTTAGGCAACGGCGACGATCCGAACCTCGCCGAACTGCTCAACGTCACTCATTGCCCGGTGAAACGTTTCGGCCTCGGCGACGCCAACGCCGTGCGCGCCTTCAACCTCAGGTTTGGCCCGACGGCCAGCGAGTTCGAGATCCCCTCCGCGAAATTCCACATCGACATGGTGGGCGAACTCAACGTCCGCAACGCGCTCGCTGTCGTCGCCGCCGCGAAGCACTGCGGGCTGAAGAACAGCCAGATTCAAAACGCGTTCAGCACCTTCAAAGGCATCAAACGCCGCATGGAAGTGCGCGGCATCTCCGGCGGTGTCACCATTGTCGATGACTTCGGCCATCATCCCACCGCCATTCGCGAGACGCTCCGCGCGCTGCGCTTGAAGTTCGCGGGGCAAAAGGTGTGGGCCATCTTCGAGCCGCGCTCAAACACCACGCGCCGAAACGTCTTCCAGCACGAACTCGCCGCCTCCTTCGCCGATGCCGACGCCGTCATCGTCTCCCAAGTCGCCAAACTGGAGCAGTTGAAAGCTGAAGAACGCCTGAACCCCGAGCAATTGATGAAGGACATCCAATCGCTGGGCAAACCCACCGCCTACCTCGCCGACGTGGACGCCATCGTCGAGCACATGGGGAAGAACGCCCAAGGCGGCGACGTGGTGTGCGTCTTCAGCAACGGCGGCTTCGGCGGCATCCACGCCAAGCTGCTGGAGCGGTTGAAGGGAAGGAAGTAAAGCTGCGAAACCGGCTTACGGACGGATGAGGCGGAAGAATCTTTTGGCTTCTGTGCGGGGGAGAGTTACGACGTTAAACTCTCCAACAATGGTCGGTTGAACAGAAACATTATCCCAAGGCCCGGATAGACCATCGAGCGTGGAGCTTTGAAGAAGGAAATCCGTGTAACGCGCTGACCACGCCATCGCAATTACATCTCCCGTTTTCGCGATGGCAAGAGACGGAAGCCGCACGAACGTCAACGAAACCGGGACCGTGCCGTTATCTGTCGTGTCGATCACTGCTTCATAACCTTGAACCGTACTGTCCAATGAGGAGAACTCGTTGGGCAGCCAAGGACCAAACGTGCCATTCAGCAGATCAGTAAGGAGGAAAAATTGACTTACAAGGTCAGTTGGGTGCATCAGCATGTAGGCAAACAAGAACCCCACACTGCCGTGCGAACTGTTGGTGACCACAAAGGACTCATCCGCAGTCGTGGGAGTGAATTCATTTCCCAATAAAGAAGAACTATGAAACGACCAGGAGAAGAACGAGTGTTCGGCGAAATTGACCTCATTACTGGAGTCGGGTTCGTATCCACCCAAAACATCCGCAGCAGGGTCGAGAGTGACAATAGTGTTTACGCCTCCAGGAATTCGTTGCGCGACTTCATCAGACACATAGCTACCGAATGAATGCCCAACGAGATTGATATTTGTTCCATTTAACCCATGACGATTCAAGGCACTCGCCGCCAATTGAGCAACGGCAACAATTGAATCTTCGGCAAGGAATGGGGAAACGGTGCTGGCAGCCGTGCTCCAGTCCAATGTAAGAACTTGATCTCCTGGTCGTGTTTGGAACAAGGCGCTCGCAACGTCAAATATGTTGGGGTTCGCCCGCGAACTCATCCATCCATGCACCACGATCCAAGTTCTTTGATTTGTGTTGATTGCCACTGGGTTCGCTCCAAAGCGGAGCAAATCCACCAGATAATCGGCTGTATCCACCCCTCTGCGGATTGTTCCGGCGAGCCCGGGTGAAACGACAAACGTGTAACTACCAACGCTGCCATTGGCATCACCCACGCCCGTCAGCGGATTGTAGTTCGTATTGCTGAACCCAGAGAGGCCCATGTAGAAAGTTCCTCCGGTCGTGAACGTGTGTTCCAAGTAAGAATGCTGGCCACTCATCTCACCTGGGCCAGCGCCGTCATTGTTCGCGGCAAGTTCTGCCCCGTCCGCGTTAAACAGACGGAGGTGTGAATCCCAGCCGGAAGTCTGATCAATATCGAAAGTGACTCGCTGGCCAGCCATGACCGTAAACGAAAACACATCCACATCCGTAGGTGCGTCGATTGCCCCCGGCATTGTGAGTGTGCTGTTGACCCCGCCCAAGACAAGCGCGCCGGACAACTGATCGTTCGGATCGTCGTCCGCCACCGTGATGGTCTTCGTGTATTCATTGTCGCTCTCGTTGCTTTCCGCGATGACACCGGTCGAGTCGGCAATGATCCGGAGGGTGTAGGTGCCTGGAGACAACGGCCCAAGCGCGTGGTCTTGGACGTTGATGAAGAAATCGGCGTTGAGAGGCGGATCTGCAAACCAAGACGCTCGGAGGACTCCATCGACGTGAAGTTCAGTATGGAACCGGGTTGGGGTTCCCGCGTTCCCCGAATTCAGGATGGCCCAATCCACATACAGAATGTTCGTTGAGGTCAGACCAGTGCCATCACTTGTGGTTCCTGCTGATTTGGACACCACGATTCTATCCGACCAGCCCGATGGTTGATAGGGAGCCAAGTTCGGCCTAGGCAAAATCAGATCGGCTCGAAGCGAGTAATCTCCCGAACCAGCACTCGAAAAGTCTGCACTCCCAGAGACGATGAAATACGTCGTGTTCGCGACTATTTGGGCGTTAGTTAGCGATTCTGGTACGTGATCAAAACCGAAATCTCTTTCCGCCAACAGCGTTCCGGTTGAGTTCTGCAACTGCATCCAGGCATCCAGCCCCCGGTCGGCGGAAGTCGGGGTCATGGTGACTACCAAGGTTCCTTGCCCGACAAAAGATGGCGTCGTCACACTGAAGAAATCTAAATCGTTCAACGGGTTTACTCGTCCTGTCGTTGTCGCTTGATTGCTCGCATTGAAAGTCAGCGCGTTTGCCTGCGCACGATTGTTGTTAGGTTCCAATTCCGCAGTCACCCCTGAGGAGGTGGACATTGCAGCCACGATGCTGGCCAGCACTACTGAACGCATGGATTTGCAATCTTGGCGCTTCACAGATTCCTCAGATTGCCGCGTTTCATAAGGCATTTCCGTCCCGAAAGCAAGCCACAGTCTGCAGTAGCCGCAGTAGCGTGCCGCCTCAGCAACGCCCGACATTGAACCGCGTCTTGCCAGCCTGGCCGACCAACGGTAGTTTCCCGTCATGACCGTTGCGCTTGCCAAAGACGTCGAAGCGTTCCTCGAAGAACAAGTCCGCTCAGGAGTCTGCTCCGACCCAAGCGAGCTGGTGAATGACCTTCTTCGCTCCCTTCGCGAGCAGCAACGCACCGCTCTGCAGGTCACACCGGAACTGGAAAACTGGCTGCTGGAAGCCACAGACAAACCCGCCAGTCTGCTTTTGAAAGAAGACTTCGATGGCATCCGCGAGCGGGTGCGCACCCGCACTGGTTCTTCCGGGTCATGAGCCTCCTCAAGTCCGGCGAGTTCATCTCGGATGTGGAGCATCAATTCGAGTGGTACGTTACGAACGCGAACTGGGACGTTGCTGAACTTTATCTAAAAGCGGTTGAAGCTACTTGCCGCCTGCTGGACAGGCACCCACTGCTGGGTGCTCCACTGAGAGCTAAGCACCCGCGACTTGCCGGCTGGCGCTTCATGGTCGTCTTTCGGCCTTTCCAGAAGCATCTCCTTTTCTACGAATGGCGCGACGCGGACGTTATTCTCCGTCGCGCTATGCACGGCCATCGCGATCTGCCACGCCGCTTGGTGGAACCGCCGTCGGCCTGATCAACGCGGCATAAGGCGGCAAGGCGCCCGCGTCTTTAGCAACGGGGCCTCGGTGGCATCCACGGCAAACCGCTAGAGCGACTGAAGGGGAACCCGCGAGACGAACGCAATCCAAGCTACCTTGGCTGAGGTTCCACCGCCTTGGTAGTTGCGTTTGTTTCCTTCGCTGCGGCTTCCCGGTTGTTAAGTTTCGTGAGCAGCGTCTTCTTGCTCCCCAACCACAGGTCGTTGGTCACGGCGGCGAGGCTTTTGCGCGCCTCGTCGTAACGGGCGGCGTTGATTTGCCAGCGGGCAAAGTGAATGTGGACGCCCTCGCGTTCGAGTTCGTTCGACGAGAGTTTTTGCGCGACACGCCAGGCGACGAGCGCTTCGTCGGCAAGCTTCAGTTCGGCCTGGCGCGTGGCATTGGTGTCGTCGAACTTCGGCGGTTTGACGCCGTAATAGGTCTGGGCCAGTTCCGCCGCGATACTGAAGTTCTCCGGGTCGAGCGAGAGCGCCTTGTGATACAGCCCCATCGCCTTCGCGAAGACTTCTTGCTCGGTGATCTTGTAATACTCCATTGCGTCCTTGCGGAACAGGAACACGGTGGTGGCGAAGTTCTGCACATAGACCGGCTCGGTGGGGTCCAGTTCCATCGCCCTGGCATAATACTCGAACGACTTCTTCACGTCGCCGTTGTGTCCGTAGAAATTGGCGAGGTTGTTCCACGTCGCCGGGTTCTTCGGATCGATTTCTCGCGCCTTGTTCCACTGGGCTTCGGCGGAAGCCTCCTCGCCGATGTCGTTCAGGAAACTGCCGTAGGCGATGCGCGCGTTGGCGTGGTTCGGGTGAGCGTTGAGGAAATCCTCGTAGCCTTTGACGATTGGCTCGAAGCGGCGCTTGATGCGGAGATTGAGGGCAGCTTTCTCAACATCCGTCTGGGCAACGCCGCTGCGATTGCGCTCCTTGATCCATTCATCCACCTCCGCCTGCGCGAGGTCATCATCCGTCATCAAGTTCTGATAGGCGCGCTCGACGGGATCATTCGCATCGGCAATCGCGACGGAGAGGCCGGTCTTCTTCTGCACGAGGTTGCTGACGGCGGCGGGCGGGTTCGTGGCCACCAGCGCGCTGAGCAGGCCAATGAGCAGGTCGTTCACGCGGGCAAATTAGCATGGGCAGGCGGACGGTAAAACGTAAAACGTAAGGCGTGGTGCGTGTTTCGTGAAGGACCCGACCCCGCGTCCGTTACGTATTTCGTTTCACGCTTTACGTTTGCGAAATAACTCCCGCCAGTCCGCTTCATCAAACCCTACCGTTCCACCTTCCTCTGTGAGTAAGAACGGACGCTTTACCAGGTTCCCATTCTTCGAGAGTAGATCGAGTGCCTCGGCTTCGCTCATCCTCTGCAGCCGATCTTTCATGCCCAGTTCCTTGTAGTCGCGCCCGGACATATTGAAGAGCTTGCGCAGGTCGCCACCCATGAGCGCGAGCATTCTCTTCAACTCCGCTTTCGCTGGCGGCTGCTCGCGTATGGGCGCGACCTGTGCCCCGATGCCACGCGCCGCCAGATATTTCAGGGCCTTGCGGCAGGTGTCACATTTTTCGTACGCGTAAACTCGAATCATGAGGGTTAAGGCGTGGTCTGTTTTAAGGCCGATCAAATACAATAGCTCGCGTGTTCCAGTTGATCGGAACCACTCTGGCGGCGCGAGGTGTTCCATCATGGCCGGGCCGGATGTGGCCGAAGGTCCAGGCAGCGCCAGTGGGAGTCTTCCATTGCGGCCACGTTAATCGCGGCCAGGCCGGGGAGTTGTTCAGATCCTTCGGGTCAAAGCCTTGGATAGACACAAGCAAGTCCGTGTTCAGACCGGACACTTCGCGTTCCAGCCCGGTTACGAACGGGCTTGGCTCGCCGGATGGAATGAGCCGCTGATAACGCGTGGGCTGACTCGATTGTAATATCGACAGGCAATTGGCGATTTGGCCGGATGGCGATCCGGACAAGCGATCTGGCGTGGTGACGGCAGCGAGTTCGGCAGGTGCCTCGTTCAACAGCAGCGAGCGCAGTTGCACCAGCGAAGGCACTCCGTTGGAATCGGCCAGCCACCGGCGTTCGGGGGGCCAACGGTGCTGCAGCCAGTTCAGCTCGCGACGCGCGTCTTCCTTCAGATACTCGCGATAGAAACGCGCCACGTCCCAATCGTTGAATCGCGCCCAGCGGTGGTTGAACAGCTGTTCATCAGCTTTCGCAGGATAATTCGGTCCGTCGATTCGCCATCCGACCACACTGGTGTCGAGATTGGCCAGAAACACCTCCTCGTCCATGAACTCCAAGGAATGCCACGGCTGGTGCTGACGGAAATAATCCGCGCCGCGTTGCTTGAGGAACAGCAGTGTCAATTGACGGGCAAAGATGTAGCAACCGTAGTTGTAGGCGTCCATGTCCCCTGCCCTGTAAGCCAGCCGGGCAAACGCCGCGCAATGGGCCGCTTCATCGCCAATGGCCGCAGTGCCCGCAGAACCAAAGCCAGCCCATCGTGTTCGTGTCGGAGTGACGAACAACTTTTTCATCGATGGCCAGCGCTCCTTCACCAATTCCCAATCGCCAGTGTGATGCGCGTAAGTCCACAGGGATCCAAACTCGTTCACGTTGGACTGGGTGGCGGCCTCATGAAAGGTCTTACGCAGACCGGCCAGCGCGTTCGAGCGTGTGACTTCGTCGAAATGCGGCAATGCACTGGCAATCCATCTTGCGCTCTCATGGCCTTCAGATACGCCTGCCTGAAAAGTCCGCGCCGCGACACCGCGAAGTTTGTCGAGCGCGAGGTGAACTATTGGATGCGCGTTCGTCGCCGGCGGACTGAACGCCCCCGCTTCATTCACGTATTGGAGCACGGAAAACGTCGCGTCAAACTCGTTCACGCCTTCGATGGCCATGTACGGCCCGTAAGGCGTCGGCATCTCCAGATCAAACCACCGCCCGGAGAGTTGCGCGGGGAATCCGCCCAACTTCGCCGCGTGGGCCAGCACCGGACTCAGCGGCGCGAGCTTGATATGCCGCGTCTTCCAGTCGTCGTCGATGGAACGCCAGCGAAAGCGCGAACGGATCGTCACGCTGTCCCTGGCACGATCGACGCTGAAGCTGTCCTCGCAGTGAACCGGAAACTCGCGCGTGGCCGAGGCCCAGTAGCGGATGCGAGTGAGCGGATCGCGCGTGAGAGCTTTGGACCATTCCCAGGTTTTGACCTTCACCTTGGGCTGCGGCAGTCCGTGTTTGGCGCGGAAATCGCGACTTTCCTGCGGCGGCTTGTCGTATCCGTAGAGGGGCAACAGCACCACGTCGCCCGCTGACCGAGGGAACTCCAAATGCAATCCGTCGGCATCGAGTCGGATCGCTTCCGGCTGGTGCTGAAGATAAACGACCCACGGGCTGTCCCAGTCCGTCCACCCTTCCGCGCCCGCCCACCAGACGAGCACCCAGTTCTCCGCCATGTTGGTCACCGCGAAACGTTCGCCGCGCTTGAACGTGCGCGGGCCGTTCATCGTAGCCCACGCGAGGAACGTTGGCGCGCTGAGGCCGTAGTTGGTCAGGCCCGCAAAAAGATGGAGATGTTTCCCCGACGTGTGGACGAGTGTCGCCGGGCTCAACTCGGTTTGCAGCACGTAGAATGGCGCGGACTTCCATGCGGAATCGCTGGCGCCGGCCGGCAACGCTCTCGGAATCTCTTTTGACTCAACGCCAGTCGGCGGGCCATAGAGCGCGGGCGCAGCAGGGTTTGGTGGAGTGCGCTCGCCGGAAGGCGCGGCCTCACGGTGACAACCCAATGCCATGACTGCGAACACCAGCGCCGCACCAACCGCGTCACAAAGCTGCTTCGACCGACGACAATTCATCGGGCGAAGCGTAGAAGCTGCCGCGAAGCAGTGACAAGCTAACTGTTCTCCAGACGCTCGCGCAGCAACCGCGCCATGTGCTGGTGCTGCTCTATCAGGCCGGTCAGGAAGTCGCTGGTGTCCGCGTCCTTGAACTCTTCGACGCACACCTCCAGATCGCCACGCAATGTGCGCACCATGGCTTTGTGGTCGTCGAGCAGATGCGCAATCATCCGCGCGGCCGGCGGGTGCTTGCCGGGATGCTCCTTGAGTCGCGCGTATTGCAGGAATTCGGACATCGTGCCCATCGCCTGCGCGCCCAACGCGCGGATTCGCTCGGTCAGACTGTCGATCACATCGGCCAGCCTGTCGTATTGCTGCTCAAACAGGCCATGCACCGGACGGCCCTCCGGGTTGCTGACGTTCCAGTCACAGTTGCGGGTCTTCGAGTAGAGAAGACATTCGTCGGCCAGCAGCAGATTCAGCATCGTTACGACACCGTTTCGCTGTTCTTTGCTGATGGCGGGATGGGGCTTCATAGGTGCTCGCAGGATTCAACTGTCTGCCAGCCGCGTTGGAAATGTAAGCGTCGCGGGCTTCAGGTCAAATGACGCCTCTGAAAGGCGCTCCTGGAGCAGAAAAAACTCAGCTTGCTTCACAACGCCGTTTCAGCTATGAGTTTCGCACATGAAAAAACTCCTTATCCTTTCCGTCGTGGCCGCTTTTGCCTGCGTCAACGCAGTACTGGCGGGTGAAAACAACGCCAACAAGAGCCAAGCCTCGACTTGCTCCGAGAGCAAAACCTGCTGCGCCTCCGCCAAGAAAGTGACGAAAGTGACGAAGAAAGCCGACACTTCAGTCAAGGGCGCCACGCTACTGGTCCGCCGGTAAACCGCTTCTCAATCGAAAACCCCGCTCGTTCGCGCGAGCGGGGTTTTTTATTGCTGCCGCTCGGCAGAGGCTGGTTAGCTTTTGCGCAATGAAGTCACCGTTCGACAGCATCGAGTCCGTCATCCAGGACCTTCGCAAAGGCCGGATGGTCATCGTCGTGGACGACGCCGATCGCGAGAACGAAGGCGACTTAATCATGGCGGCCGAGCATGTCACCCCGGCCGCGATCAACTTCATGGCCCGTTTCGGGCGCGGCTTGATCTGCGTTCCGACCACCGAGGAGCGGCTCAAGCAACTGGGCATTGAACGCATGGTCTTGCAGAACCGCGAGACCTTCAAAACCGACTTCCAGGTGAGCGTGGACGCCGCGCGCGGCATCACCACCGGCATCAGCGCCGCCGACCGGGCCGTGACCATCCGGGCGATGGCCGATCCAACCGCCGTGCCGGAGGATCTCGCGCAACCCGGGCACGTCTTTCCGTTGCGCGCCCGCGCGGGCGGGGTTCTCCAGCGCGCCGGCCATACGGAAGCCGCCGTGGATTTGGTGAAACTCGCCGGCTGCCGTCCCATCGGTGTGATCTGCGAAGTGCTCAAAGACGACGGTTCAATGGCCCGGCTGCCGGACCTGGTAAAATTCGCCCGCAAACACCGCCTGAAACTCGCCACCATCGAAGCGCTGATCAAATTTCGTCGCGCGCGGGAAAAGCTCGTCCAGCGGGTTGAGGTGGTGAAAATGCCGACGGACTACGGAGATTTCGATCTCCACCTCTACCGTTCCACCACCGACGGCCAGCACCATCTTGCACTGGTCAAAGGCGAAGTGGCGGCAAAGCAGGGCGTCCTCGTGCGGGTCCACAGCGAGTGCCTTACTGGCGATGTCTTCGGCTCGCGTCGCTGCGATTGCGGACCGCAACTGCAACAGGCGATGCGCCAGGTAGCGCAGGAAGGGCGCGGCGTGATCCTTTACATGCGCCAGGAAGGGCGCGGCATCGGCCTTGCGCCAAAGATTCAGGCCTACAAACTCCAGGAACGAGGCTACGATACGGTCGAGGCAAACCTGAAGCTCGGATACAAAATGGATCTGCGCGAGTACGGCCTCGGCGCGCAAATCCTCGTGGACCTCGGGTTGCGGACCATCCGCCTGCTCACCAACAACCCGAAGAAGGTCGTCGGCCTGGAAGGTTACGGCCTGGAAATCGTTGAGCAGGTTCCCATTCGCGTCCCGGCCAATCCCCACAACGCAACTTACCTGAAAACCAAACGCGAGAAACTTGGACATCTGGTCTAGCGCCGGACTTTTCGCGCCACACGCACTACATTCCGTCACCCATGCTCAAAGCCATCAAACGCGCGAAAGCCCATCGAGCCCGCGGCCGCTTTGCCATCATCGCCTCGAAATACAACCCGCGCTATGTGGACGCCATGCTCCGCGCCGCGCGAAAATGCCTGAGTGATGCCGGTGCGGAGAAGATTCTTGTCGTGCGCGTTCCCGGCGCTTTTGAGATTCCCGTCATCGCGGGTTGCCTGGCTCGCGCCAAGACGCCGCCTTCGGCGATCATTTGCCTTGGAGTCATTCTGCGCGGCGCGACGACTCACGCACAGCACATAGGCGAAGCGGTGAGCAACACACTCTCGCAACTCCAGGCGCTTCACGGGATTCCGATCATCCATGAAGTGCTATTGCTCGAGAACGAGCAGCAAGCCCGCGAACGCTGCCTGAGCCGCGAGCACAATCGCGGCGCCGAAGCCGCCCAGACCGCGCTCGAAATGGCGAGCGTGATGCGAAATCTGCCCTGAACGTTTTCGACCGACGGGCCGCAAAGCAACACCGCCTCGGTTTTCCCATTGAGCAGTCCTTGCAAGACCGCTAAACCTTCGCGCATGAATTCCGCCTGCTTCCGCCCTTTGAGTGTGATGGTCGTTGTCGTCGCTTCCCTCTGTCTGTCTCTTTCCGCCTTCGGTTCGACCAACCACCACGTCATCCTGATCACCATTGACGGCTGCGCGGCCTACTATCTGTCTGATACGAAGGCTCCGCTCCCAACCCTCCGCAAACTCGCGCGCGAAGGCGCGACGGCCGCGGGCATGCGCGTGTCCAATCCCGCCATCACCTGGCCCAATCACACCACGCTCGTCACCGGCGTCCATCCGGAAAAACACTCGGTGCTGTTCAACGGAGTGCTCGTCCGGCCTGGCCTCGGCAAACCCGTACGGGTCGATGGGCAGCGCGATAAGGCTGAACTGGTCGCCGTGCCCACACTCTACGATCACCTTCATCGAGCCGGCTATCGCACCGCCGAAATCAACTGGCCCTGCACGCGCCGCGCAGAGACACTTGATGATTCCTTCCCCGATGTGCCCGACCAAATCACTCATATGACGCGGCGCTTGCGTGATGAGCTTGTGACGGTCGGGATTCTCGAAGGCACGAATGACTCGGCGTTCCGGCTGCAAAGCGCCGCCGCCAAGGATCAAATCTGGACCGCTGCCGCTGCGCACGTCATCGAGAAGCGCCGGCCGAATTTCATGCTCCTGCATATGTTGATCTGCGATTCGATCCAGCACAAATACGGCCCGAAATCACCTGCCGCCTATGCCGCGCTGGCGCAGGTCGACGCTCAACTCGGGGAAGTGTTGCGTTCGCTGGATCGCGCCGGTATTCGTGAGCGAACCACTCTCATCATCACCGCCGACCACGGCTTCGAGACGGCCCTTAAGATCATCAACCCCAATGTCGCCTTCCGCAAAGCCGGCTTGCTGGAGTCGGCCAGCGCGCCGGGCATTCTGGCTGCGCGCGCGCAAATCGTTTCCGAAGGCGGCATCGCGATGGTCTATTTCACCGACCCCGCGACCATAAAGGAAGACAAGGACAAGGTGTTGACGTTGATGCGTGAGCATGAAGGCATCGCAGACATCCTGAAGTCCGATCAATTTCCGGCACTGCGAATGCCCGATCCCGCGAAGAACCACCAGATGGCTGAACTCATTCTCGTCGCCAAGGAAGGCTATGCCTTCAACAACGATGCTCACGGGGAGGCGTCCCTGACGGATGTAACGCTGGAAACAGGAAACCAGGGACACCATGGCTTCCTCTCCACCAACCCAAAGATGAACGCGCCATTCATTGCCTGGGGCCGCGGCATTAAACCGGGCGCCCAACTCGGACGCATCGACAACATCGACGTGGCGCCGACCATCGCCCGCCTGCTTGGACAACAGTTGGCCGGCGCCGATGGCCAGGTCTTGAACGAGATCCTAGCCGGAGAGTGATTGTCACGCTGGCCTGCCTCCTCAGCCATCCTTGGCATTCTCGTCGCCGTGACGGCAGGGATTAAGAGCGCCCCTGAGTTTGCCGAAGATTACTCCAAGCAGCGCAAGCGGTTGGCCGCGCCAGGTTCGGCGCGGCGGCGCGATATTAAAACTCGCGCCGTCGGCTGGCATGGTGTATAAAACACGGCAACCACTCGCCTGCGCGGTTCGGAGCCGCTGCGGCGCGGCGTAGGCCCGTTCTTGCGGATAGATGTAACGGCGTTGTAGCAAATAGAACGAATCTCAATGCAATTGATCCCGGCTTTTCCCGCTCGGACGCGATCCTCTGTGTTCGCGGCTTGTCTGCTTTTTTTTACGGGGCTGTTCGCTGCCGCCGCGCCATTAAATGACCAATGCTCCGGTGCATTCGTGATTCCGGGCGCAGGTCCTTTCCCAGTGGCGAGCTTGCCGTCGCTCCTCAACGGGGCGACCACCACCGGAGATCCACCGCTGCCTCCGCCCGACTTTGACCCCAGGATCACCCACAGCGTGTGGTACAAGTTCACGCCCGCCGCCTCCGGCCTCTATACCATTTCCACGGGTTATGACACCGACACCACTCCCACCTTCAGAGACACTTCAATGGTGATGTACACCACAACAGGCGGGGCCGATTGCGCGAACTTTAACATTTACGCTTTTAACGAGGATTCCGGAACGCTCCGCGCCGCCATCAGCACCAACCTGATCGGCGGCACCACCTACTACATCGTCGTGTGGGTGGGCCAGACGGAAGTCAACACCACCGATCTGGAATTGCATGTGCGCGTCACCAAGCCATCCGTGCCATCCAATGACACCTGCGCCACCCCCATCGTCATCCCCCCCTCTATTACCGCCCCACACATCACGCCGTTGGTGGACACGACGCTGGCCACGACCACCGCGATCGCTCCCCCGCCTTGCGTGACCAATGTCGGCACCATGCCCTCCCGCGAAGTCTGGTTTCAATTCGCCCCGGCCACCGCCGGCACCTACATCTTTTCCACCGGAGCGGACACCGATACACGCATCGAAGATACCTCCATTCAGTTATACACTCTGACTGGCGGCAATTGCGCTTCTCCCAGTCAAGTCGCGTGCAACGACAACAGTTTCGGGCGCTCCGTGCTGTCCTGGCCGTTGTCAGCGGGAGTCACCTATCACTTGGCCGTATATGACAACGCGATGAAATACGTTCCCGGCGAAACTGACCTCCAACTGCGGGTCGCCCCGGCTACCGCTCCCACCGTTGTCACCCTGCCGCCCTCCAGCATCACTTCCACCGGTGTGGTGCTCAACGGGACCATCAACGCCAACGGCTTGCTCTCTCGCTTTTGGTTTGAATGGGGGCCGACGCCCAGCCTGGGCAGCACCTCCTCCGTGAGAGTTCTCTTCGCCACCGCCGCCACCTTCCACACCAATATCACCGTTTCAGGATTCCAGCCTGGCGTTACTTACTCCTATCGCATGGTGGGAACCAACAATCTGGGCCGGGGCGAAGGCCAGTTGCAAACCTTCGTCTTCAGCAATGCGCCTCCGCAAATCACCACCCACGGCTACGACGTCAGCCGGGCCTTCCTCTTGGAATACTCGGGCGCCGCCAGCCACCTCTACCTCATTCAAGGCTCGACCAATCTGATCGACTGGCTCGATCTCGGCCTGGCGGAGGAATTCTCTCCCGCTCGGTTCCGTTTCCGCGACAGTGACTTCAACCGGCAGCGCTTTTACCGGGTGAGACAACCATGACGGCCGCCGTCTCAACTGCCGCGCTCGGTTAATCGGATTTCAATCCAGACGTACCCAACCCAACTTACCAGTGCATGAGCAGTGACGTTTACTCTCACCCGCCCGAGCCAAATCGAGAAGCGCGGAGCCAAGCGCGAGAAGTAAGGGGTCGATCCCGTTTCTCCCTTTTTCTGTTTTGCTTCACGTTCACTCGCGGCTTGCTCCGCCTGTTGCCACTGTTCGCCATCCTGTCGCTGGGGTTGGCCCATGCTCAACCTGTCATCACCACCCAGCCCGTCGGTGCCACGAACACCGCCAATACCGCCGTTGCCTTCAGCGTAGCCGCCACCGGCGCCGCGCCCCTGCGCTTTCGATGGTTCATCAACGGCACGAACGTCGAAACCCGGACCCTACCTGGCTCCGCTATTGAGATAGATGACACCGCCACCACCTCCGCACTCAGCATCAGCAACGCAGTCAAATTCCATCAGGGCGACTACACCGTAGTCGTCACTAATCTCTCCGGCGCCGTCACCAGCACGCCGGCCTTCCTGCTCATCCAGGAGCCGCCGGAAGTCCTGCGCCAGCCCACCAATGTGCTGGCCGGCGTCGGCGGCACCGCCATCTTTCGCACCACGGCGCGCGGCGACCCACCGCTAACCTACCAATGGTTCTTCAACGTCATTTACCCCATCACCGACGCGACCAACAACATCCTCGTCCTCACCAACCTCCAGGCATCCGATGCGGGTACTTATCAGGCGGAGATCACCAACCCCGCAGACACGGTGAACACCCGCGAAGCCGTGCTGACCGTCAAGTTTCCTCCCGGAATCATAACGCCTCCCGCCAGCCTCACCGTCACACAGGGCGGCACCGCCCGCTTTACGGTGACGCCAAGTGGTGACGCTCCTCTCACTTACCAATGGTTCTTCAACGCGACCAATCCCCTCGCCGGCGGGACCAACATCGATCTCATCCTGCCCAACGCTCAGCCGACCAACGCTGGCGCTTATTCCGTCCGTCTGGCCAACGAAGTCGGCGTCATCACCAGCGTTCTGGCCACTCTTACCGTGCTGCGCCCTCCGGCCATCGTCCAACAGCCGACAAATCTAACCGTCGTGGTCGGCGCGCCAGCGTCCTTCCACGTCACCGCCACCGGCACCGCGCCTTTGGGCTACCACTGGTTCTTTAACCGCACCAACCCCCTCGCTGTCCCGTCCGAACCCACGCTGACCTTGCCTGCCGTGCAAGCGTTCCAAGCTGGAAGCTACTCGGTTATTGTCTCCAACCAGGCCGGCCCCGCCACCAGCACCGTGGCCATCCTCACCGTGATCACTCCGCCCGTGATCACGCAGCAACCCACAAATCGAATCGTCGCGCAGGGTCAAACGGCGATCTTCACCGTGGTAGCCAACGGCATCGGTCCCTTCACCTATCAATGGTTCTTTGCGGGGACAGGTTCCACGAATCCCATTTCCGGCGCCACCAGTTCCACCCTGAATCTCCCCAACGCTCAACCCGCCAGCGCCGGGCTGTATTTCGTTACCGTTAGCAACCGCGCGGGTGCCGTCACCAGCAGCGCAGCCTCGCTGGCAGTCGAATCGCCACCCGTCTTCCTGCAACAACCCATCAGCCGCGCCGTCGTGCCCGGCGGCAGTGCGACTTTCTCTGTGACCGTCCAGGCTGCCGAGCCAATCCTTTACCAATGGTATTTTAATGGCGCCACTCCCATTCCCAACGCCAACAGCGCCACCCTTTTGATCACCAACGCGCAGTCGGCCAACGCGGGGGCATATTCCGTCCGCATCACCAACGCCTTTGGATTCGCCATCAGTTCCAGCGCTACTCTCGTCTTAAGACAACCTCCCGTCATCACTCAGCAGCCTGCCAGCCTCGTCGTTACCCAAGGCAACAATGCTGCCTTCGCCGTCACAGTCACCGGCGATGGGCCGTTTGGATACCGATGGTTTTTCAACGGAACAAACGCGCTGACCGTACCGAACAGCCCGACACTGACTGTCTCCAATGTCCAGCCTGCCCACGCCGGCCTTTATTCCGTGCTCGTGACCAATGACGCAGCCACTACCTTAAGCACGAACGCGACCCTGACCGTGCTTATCCCTCCCTTCATTACCCTTCAGCCAAGGGACATCGCGATCACGCCGGGCAGCCCCGCAACATTCATCGTGGCCGCTGGGGGCGACGAGCCGTTGCAATATCAGTGGTTCATTGGCGGGACGACGGCTATCCCTGGCGCCACCGGGCCGAGCTACACGATTGAGAACGCACAAACTGCCAATGAAGGAAGCTACTCCGTCCACGTCTCCAACGCAGTCGGGTCCACCCCTAGCGCAGGCGCTGTCCTGCGCGTGAGGAATCTTCCGACCATCGTCCAACCGCCCGCCAGCCAGACCGTGACTCAAGGGCACACGACGGTGTTCACCGTGCAAATCGGCGGAGACGGCCCATTCACTTACCAATGGTTCTTCAATGCAACAAATCCGATCCCGAACAGCACCAACGCCACGCTGACCATCCCCAACACACCGCCTTCCGCCGCTGGCCTTTATTCGGTGCATGTGACCAACCTGGTCGGTTTTGTCATCAGCCCGGAAGCGGCTTTAACCGTCCGGCTGATCCCCACCATCACCGGGCAACCCGTCGGAGTAATTATTCCTGTCGGCGGCACCGCGTCGTTCAGCGTGGCGGTCACCGGCGAAACTCCGTTCACTTACCAATGGCGCTATCAGCAGACCAACCATCTTGCCGATGCAACCAATGCCACTCTCGTCCTCAGCGACGTGCCCCTGTCCGGCGGGGGCCATTATTCCGTGTTCATCAGCAACGAAGTGGGTTTTGCCGTCAGCGACGAGGCGCTGCTCGACGTGAAGTTGCCGCCCTCTATCGCGCAACAGCCGGCCAGTGTCGTCTCAACTCAGCGACTCTCGGCTGTCTTCACCGTCGTCGCCAATGGCGATGCGCCTCTCGCCTACCAATGGTTCCACCACGGCACCAATCCGATCCCAGGCGCGACCGCTGCCACGCTCGTCCTCAACAACCTCCAGCCCGCCGACGCCGGGGACTACTCAGCGCGCGTGACCAACATCGTCGGCTCCGCGCAAAGCGCGCCAGCCACGCTGACCGTGGAACTCCTGGCCCAAATCACTCAGCAACCGGCGAGCCTGGTTGTCACGCAGGGCAACGAGGCCGTGTTCACCATCGGGGTGACGCACGATTTGCCTTTGACCTATCAGTGGAGACACGACGGGGCCAATCTGACTGCCGGTCTCGAAACCGCGTTGACCTTGACCAACATTCAACCGGCCAATGCCGGTGCTTACGACGTCATCGTATCCAGCGCGCGGGGCGCCGTGACCAGCGCCGTGGCCGTGTTGACCGTTCGTGGACTTGACTTTGGGGACGCGCCCGAGCCGGCTTATCCGACACTACTCGCCAGCGATGGAGCGCGGCACGTCCTCCTGCCTGGCGTGTTCCTCGGGCTGGTAGCGGATCCGGAGCCGGACGGCCAGCCAACTGCAACTGCGAACGGTGACGACATCGCTTCGTCGAATGACGACGATGGAATACGCCTGCTGTCTGCGCTGCGAGTCGGGCAACCTGCAACCGTGGAAGTCATCGCTTCCACCGACGGTCTGCTGAACGCCTGGATCGACTTCCAGCCCGCCAGCGGTTGGAGTCAGGCAGGCGATCAAATCTTCACTAATCAGGCACTCGCGGCCGGCACGAACGTTTTGACATTCGCCGTTGCCCCGGACGCTCTCACCGGAACCACCTTCGCGCGTTTCCGTTTCAGCACCGCTGCCGATCTGACATTCACCGGGCTGGCGCCGGATGGTGAAGTGGAGGACTACGCTCTGACCATTGCGCCAGCGGCGGATGTGGAGATCACACATACCGCCCCGGCCACCGTGGTTCCTGACAGTGAGGCCACGGTCATCATCCACGCTACAAATCGTGGCCCGTCCACGGCCACGGGTGTCACTGTGATCAACCAGTTGTCCAGCCGTTCGACGTTCCTTTCCGCCACCACAACTCTGGGCGCCTGCACGAACGTCGGCGGACTGGTCACTTGTAATTTGGGAACTTTGCCGGTCGGTTCCGGCGCCAACATCACCCTTGCAGCCCGTATCAGCCAGGGCACGAACACCGCGCAGTCGAGCGTGACCGCGACCGAGTTTGATCCGGAGACGAACAACAACGTGTCCGCGCAGGTGGTGGTTGGCACCCGCATCCTGCCACAGTTCGCTAACAGCGATATTATCCTCATGCCCCTGCCGGACGCCGGTCGAGCTGACCCCTATCCGGCGCCCGTCGTGGTTTCCGGCGCCACCGGAACGGTGCATAAAGTCACGGTCACGTTGCGGAACGTGAACCACGATTTCCCGGACGATATGGACGTGCTGCTCGTCGGACCTGGGGGCCAAAAGGCGATGCTCTTTTCCGATGCCGGAGCGGACAACCCGCTGTTCGATGTCACCCTCACGTTCGATGACGACGCCGAAGCTGCCGTGCCCGATAACGGGGCCTTTGGCACCGGAACATACCGGCCGTCCAACTACCCGCCGACGGCGGATCCACTTCCGTCCCCTGCTCCGTCCCCGTTGTACGCGTCTGCTTTGTCCGTCTTCAACGGCGCCGATCCCAATGGAGTCTGGTCGCTTTACGTGGTGGACGACGCGCTGGATAACGGTGTCAGCCAAACCCCGGGCTTTATCGCCGACGGATGGACGCTGACCATCGTCACCGCCGATCCGCTGGCCGATCTGGCCATCACCCAAACCCCACAGTTAGCCACGGTGCCGGTCGGTGGCCTCCTGCGCTACACCATCATCGTCACCAATAGGGGGCCGGCGGCTTCAAGCCCGGTCCTGCGGGATGTGCTGCCTCCAAACGTCACGTTCGTTTCCGCGACGCCGTCTCAAGGCGCCTGCACGAACATCACAGGCACGGTCATTTGCGAACTGGGCAGCCTCCTCAACGGCGCCGGCGCCTCGATTACGCTCGAAGTTGTCCCGACGCTTTCCGGCCCGCTCACCAACACTGTCACCGTCACCAGCCCTGACCCGGATCCCGTCCTTGCCAACAATACCTCCACGACCATCGTTCCCATTCAACCGGTCGCAAATGTCGGGCTGGCTCTGTCCGGCCCTTCCGCCGCCGTGTCGCTTGGTCAGCCGGTGAATTATTCTCTGAGCGTGACGAACATCGGCCCGGACGCCGCCAGCAGTGTGGTGGCGTCGAATCTGTTGCCTGCAGGAATGATCTTTGTCTCCGCCACGGCCACTCAGGGCCAGTGTACGAATGCCGGAGGAATGGTCCGCTGCGAGTTGGGAAGCCTCGCCGCTGGTGGAACGGCGCTCATCCAAATTGAAGGCCTGGCCGGAACCATCGGTGTGAACAGCAACTTCGCAGCAATCGCCACCGCGGAGCTGGATTTGAGTCCAACCAACAACACGGCGTTCCACCTCGTCACGGTGAATCCCGCAGCCGACCTGGCAATCAGCGCTTCGCCCGCTTCAGCCAATGTGGCCGTGGGACGGGATTTCGTCACGGTGCTCACGGTCTCCAATCGTGGCCCCAGCACCTCGGACGCGGTGCTCGCAGACACATTGCCACCCGCCGTAGAGTTCGTTTCCGCGACCAGCGCGCGCGGAAACTGCGCCCACAATGGCGGCATCGTGCAGTGCCAGTTCGCCAATCTTGCCCCGGGCGAAAGCGCCCCCGTCATCCTCGTCTTGCGCACGACGGTGTTGGGAGCGTTGACGAACATGGCGCAGGTGTCCGGCCCGCTGGCCGATCTCCAGCCCGCCAATAACACCGCCACCAATCTGGCGTTTGTGGTGCCCTCCGCCGATCTGGCCCTGACGATGAGCGACCGGCCCGACCCGGTGTTTCTAGGCGATGACCTGACTTACACGCTGGCCGTGACGAACCACGGGCCGAACGCAGCCACAGCCATCAGTCTCACCAATACGCTGCCGCCGGGATTGAGCTTCATTTCCGCAGTGTTGAGCCAGGGCAGTTGCGGGCGCATTGGCAATGAAGTGGCCTGCAGCCTGGGCAACCTCAATTCAGGGGCCGGCCTGTCGATCAGCTTGTTGGTGCGCCCTGTTCTGTCTGGCCTCCTCACCAACCGGGCCAGCGTCAGCTCGCAGACCATCGACGCCACGCCGGCCAACAACACGGCCGCTCAAGCCACGCTCGCGCTGGCGAGCTCCGGCAGTTTTGCCAATGTGTCACCGGTGCTCACCCCGGTGCTAGGGCCGGCCAGTCCGTTCCCGTCCACCATCTTTGTTTCGGGCCTCACGGCGTCGGTGTTCCATGTGCGGGCCACGTTGAACAATTTCTCGCACAGTTACGCGGATGACGTAGATGTCTTGCTCGTGGGCCCCGGCGGGCAGAGCGTGTTGCTGATGTCCGACTGCGGCGGAGATTTCCCGATGTCCAACGTCACGCTGACGTTCGACGATTCGGTAGCCAACATGCTGCCGGACAGTTCCCCGGTTTTTTCCGGCGTGGTGCGGCCGGCCAACTATGGCGCAGAGGCGGACGTCTTTCCCGCGCCCGCTCCAGCCGGCCCGTATGGGACCAATCTCGCCGTGTTTGACGGCACCGATCCGAACGGCCCGTGGTCACTCTACATTCTCGACGACGCAGACAAGGATTCGGGGCTGCTGGCCGGCGGCTGGAGTCTGATTTTCACGACGCTCAATCCGCTGGCCGACGTGGGGCTGGGCCAAAACATTTCCGCCAACCCCGCGGCAGTGGGCAGCAATATCGTGTTCACTTACACCGTAACCAACCGCGGGCCGGCCGCCGCCTTCAACGTCCGGCTGACGAACAGCCTTCCGCCTTTCCTGACTTCGCGCACGTTCACCACGTCGCAAGGCGCGTGTAATTTCACCGGCGACTCGCTGATCTGCGCCTTGGGCAACATGCCAACCGGCGCGGTGGCCACGGTCGTCGTCAACGTCATATCGCCGGTGACGGGCACAGGGACCAATTCCGTGAGGGTCAGTTCTGATTTTATCGACCTCCGGCCGGGGAACAACTCGTCCTCGGTGGAGATTGTGTTCGAGTTGCCGCCGGTGATCACGCTGCAGCCGTCGAGCCAGACGGTGCCCGTCGGCGCGAGCGTGGAGTTCGCCATAACCGCAGTCGGCACCGCGCCGCTGCAATACCAATGGCAACACAACGGTACGGATTTGCCCGATGCCACCAGCCCTACATTGACGCTGAACGGAGTGAGCAATGCCAATGCGGGTGTTTATCGGCTCCGCGTGAGCAACCGCGTCGGCGTCGCGCTCTCCGATCCGGCAATTCTGCTCATCAGCGGCCCGCCCGTTGTGTCCGCAATCTCCGACCGCGCTATCGACGAGGATACCGACACCGGTCTGATTCCTTTCACCGTTCAAGATTTCGATACTTCCGTGGACACCTTGGCGTTGAACCGCGACTCTTCCAACACCGCTCTGGTTCCGTTGTCCAACATCGTCTTCGGTGGCAGTGGTTCGAACCTTACTGTTCGCGTCACACCCACGGCGAACCTCTCTGGTGGCTCACTCATCAGCATCATCGTCACCGATATCACCGGCGCTGCCACGACAAATCGTTTCACTCTCACGGTGCGCCCGGTGATTGACGGCATCCAAGTCACCGCCCAACCACAAAGCGCCACCGTGGTCACTGGATCGACCGCGGGTCTTGCCGTGACCGCCACCAGCACGTTGCCACTCTCGTATCAGTGGCAGCGAAACGGCGAGAACCTCGCGGGAGCCACGAGCGCCTCGTTGAGCCTGCCGGACGTCCAACTCACCAACGCCGGCAGCTACCGCGTCATCATCACCAACGCGGACACGAACGTCATCAGCGCTATCGCGGAGTTGCGAGTCGTCGAAGTGCCAGATCCGAACATCGTCTCGATCACTCAGAGCGGCGCGGACGTGACCATTTCCTTCACCACAATCGCGGGACCAACCTACACGTTGGAATACAAGAACAGCCTGTCCGACGCCAACTGGACACCAGCAGGGACAGCGCCCGGCACAGGCAACACGGTGTCCATCACGGACCCGGCGGCGACCGCGGCGACGCGCTTTTATCGCGTGCGGGCAAACTGAGTGGCTGCGCTGCCTTGGTTTCTGGCGTCAATTGCTTTTCCACAACCGTCGCGGCGCTGCTGTTGCCGCAGTTGTCCACCGCCGACACTCCGATGACTTCCGGCTTGTTTTGGAAGGTAAACACTGTCTCCGATTGTGTGCCCCGCACAATGGTCGAGGTCCACAATCCGCTGGCACGCGTCTGCACCAACCACCACTGAATCGGCTCACTGCCCGTGGGCTGACACGTCACTCTTACTTCACCGCTGGCACTGAGGCCCGCCAAAATTTGTGGCTGGCCGGGCGGTTGCCTGTCCAGCCACGGATAAGCCGGCGGCAGCGCCGGCTGCTGATACACCTGCCGCGCCAACACCTCGGCCAGCCCTCGCCGATTTTCCGTCAACGCCCGCGCGCCCCAGAGAATGTTCCCGTCCGCGCCAGATTGCGCGCGCGTGGCGCGCACCTGCTCGACGATTTCCTCTGGCGCACGGCTTCCGCCCACGCGGCTGATGTCCAGCCCAGGCCAAAGATGGCGGTGATGAGTGTTCTCGCCCGCCCACCAATGCAACAGCGCGCGGAAGCTCGTCTCGCGCCGCTCTTCACCCCAGTACAGTTGCGGCGCCATGTAATCCAGCCAGCCATCGCGCAACCATTTTCTCGCGTCGGCATAGAGATCATCGTAAGCGTCCAATCCTTTAATTTGCGGCGGATGACCCGGACGCCAGATGCCGAACGGCGCAATGCCGAACTTGACCCTCGGCTTGAGCGCCTTGATGGACTGACTGACGCGCACGATGAACAAGTTCACGTTCTCACGCCGCCAGTCCTCGCGGCCCAATCGGCCGCCGCCCTTCTGATACTGGCCCCAACTCGGCCCATCAGGGAATGCCAGCGGCCGGCCCTTCTCATCTTTCTCCGGATACGGATAAAAGTAGTCGTCAAAATGCACTCCATCGATGTCGTAGCGTTGCACCACGTCTTTCACGACACTCAACGAATGTTCCTGCACCTCGCGAGCGCCCGGATCGAGCCACAAGCTCTTGCCGTAGGTTTTGACCAGATGCGGGCGCGTCCGGCTGATGTGGTCCAAGGAAACCGGCGACAGCGCCGCAGTGTGGCGGGCGCGATAGGGATTGAACCACGCGTGCAGTTCCAGACCGCGCTGGTGGGCCTCCTCGACGGCGAAGGCCAGTGGATCGTAAAACGGCGAGGGTGGCTGCCCCATCCGGCCCGCCAGATACTCGGACCACGGCTCGATCCTTGACGCGTAGAGCGCGTCGCACGACGGACGCACCTGTAAGAAGACGGCGTTCAATCGGAATTGTTGCGCCCGGTCCAACAGCGCCCGCAGTTCGGATTTCTGCTGCGCGGTCGTCAGGCCAGGCCGCGATGGCCAATCAATGTTCTTCACCGAAGCCAGCCACACGCCGCGAAATTCGCGCGGTACCGCAGGCAGCCGGATGTTGGACGGCACATATTGCTCCGCGGCACGGAGCGGGCAGGTGAGCAGGTGGGAAATTGAGAAAGTGAGCACAGCCAGCAGAAGGCAGGTGACAAAGCCGGCAGGCCGGCAGGCCGGCAGGTGGGCTGGCCTGCGCGCCTGCCGGTCTTCCGGCCTGCTGTCCTGCTCGCCTCCCTTCATGGGCTACAACTCCCGGATGAAGACGTTGCGAAACTGCACCAGGCTCGGCGGGCTGTTCCATTGCCCGTCGCGCCTGCCACCATGATGCTGAAAACCCAAACGCCCGCGCGCGGGCAAGTCGGGAATCTGCGCGCCGGCAATCACCGTCTTGCCGTTGAGCACCGCCGTGATCGTCTTGCCACGCACGGTAATCTCAAAATGGTTCCATTCCCCGACGGGCTTGTCGGCCTGAGTGCGCGGCGTGACGGCGGCGCGCAATTCCGGCGACGACTTCGGATCGGTGCGGATGCCGTACATTTCACCCGAGCCGATGGGCCAGCACCAGATATTCAACTGGTATCGGACTGCACCGCGAACGATGATCCCGGAGTCCGAATCCGGCAGCGCCATGCTGATCGTCTTGCCGCGCACGTCGCGCGCGTGTGTGCCGTCGGGCAGGATGTAAGGGACGCCCGGATTAACATAAGGCGTCTCCTTGATGCGCCAATCGACGTGCAGCACGAAGTCGCCAAACTCGCGTTCCGTCCAGAGGCTTTTGTCACCCCTGGCCTCGCTGGCGGCGTCATAATCGATCACGCCGTCGAGCACCTTCCAATGCCCGTTGTCGCCCTCCGGCACTTTCCATTCGGAAAGATCGCGGCCATTGAACAAAGACGCAAAACCCGCAGGAGGATTCTCCGCGGCCATTGCCACCAGCGGCGCGAACATGCCCAAGGTGCACAGCGAGGTAATTGCGGGAAAAACGAACCGTTTGCCCGGCTTGAAAAGGTGGAGCGTTATCATGCGGGCGATTGGAAATGATTTTCAATCGGCGCGCAACAACCGAAGCAACCCCACCATGAGCGTCCGAATATTTCTTGTCGGAGAAGAACAGCCGCCTACTATCGGATGACGACGCGGACGTAGTGGCGTCAGCGAGATGCAACGCCACCCGTCCGCGTCGGGCGAAGCCAGTTTAGCTCAGTGGTAGAGCAACGGTTTTGTAAACCGTCGGTCGTCGGTTCAAATCCGACAACTGGCTCCAGCCTAAACTCCTCATTTTCTCCGATTTAGTGCGATTATTTGACACTTTTTAGGCCGAGCCTGTCAGAAGGCCAAAACGGCAAAACTCGGCATCTCGGGGCAAAAAAGTGATAGAAAAGTGATAGACGGTGATAGGCGAAACCGAGAGCGAATCGGGTTCCCCTGACGTGCTGGTCGCGACCTATTCTGAGGAAGGGGGGAGGGGGTCGAAGTTGGCGAGGCTATGCCCCGACCCGATGGGTCGGTGTGGAGAAAATTTGAACCTAAAAGACGATTTGAATTCGTCGTGTGTGCGATTCGCTTCAAAAATTTTCACAAACACAAAAAGGGGGGTTCCTTTGGTAAGATTTCCTTTGAGTGCGCTTCACCGTCTTGTGGCACGGAAAAACCTGGACTGATTCGTGGCAAGCAGCGGGATCAGTTGCTGAGGGCTGGTGAGCACTCCTTCCCACACAGGTTGCCAGATCGCTGATGGACTCAAGCTCCCAGTCGACTCGATGTGATATCTCACGCCCGTCTCTCCACGTAGCGACAGGTTCAAATGGCCTTGAGCGCTCAAACTTGCGTCAAGACGTGCGCCGGCAGCGGAGTTTCGTCGGGCGCGGAAGACCATCATTCGGTTGGTCGTGTTCGGAGGTTGAATCTCCTGGAACAAACTCGGTTGTTCACCTTGCCAGATGGTCTGCCACGATACAGTGACATCAAAGGAGGGCTTTGCTTCGATGGCATAGCCCGGGCCGGGAGAGCCGTAGAGAATCAGACTCGGCCGGCTGTTTGTGGTGATGATGGCTTCCAGTAGTGGTTCCTCTCCGATAACGACGGTGCGGCCGGCTTGCGGTGCGAAGTTGCGGACCTCCTGACCGTCTGACTGATAGCCAACGGTGTTGTCCAGGTGAAGACTCACGAAGGAGGATGATTGGTTGGATTTGGCGCTGAAGTAGAGCCACGCCACTTGCTGCGTCCCTACTAATGATGCGCTGGGACACGCGATGAGTTCAATCAAGTGCAACGAATTGCTCAGAGCGACAATCGAGTTTGAGCAAATCTCCGGAACGATGGGATCGAGCCATAGATTGATGAGTCGGTTTGTGTCCGTCTCCACGGTCATTGAGAGATTGGTGAGCGGAACGCTGGAAATGAGGTTCACCGGCACGCGCCCGTTGTCGCCGGCCAGCAGCACAAAGCGGCCGAGTTCGGGCACGACACATTCGCGGGTGGTGACGGCGAAAGCGCGCACGTCGCGCAGGTTTGGATTGCCGGTGTCGGTGACGAGGACGGTGAGCGTGTGCGTGCGGCTGGCTTGGGTGCAGTTCGGGGTCCAGCGGAGGATGCCGTTTGTGGGATTGATGGAGGCGCCGAAGGGCGCCGGTGTCGCAAGGCTGAACACGAAAGAACCGATGGGCGTGCCGGAGACGGCGTTGGTGATCAGCAGCACGCTGCCCACATCCGCGGTGCGGTTGGTGATTTCGGAGAGCACGGGGGCGTTGGTCGGAACAAACACGATGGTGTCGGGCGATGCGGGCACAAGCTCCGCCAAGCCGACGTTGTCGCGGGCCACCGTGTGGAACCCGTAAGTTGATCCGAGCGCACCGCTCCACCACGCGCTGGTGGCCGTGGTGTTTTCCAGCCAGCGGAAGGTGTTGGTACCATCGGCCGTCACCCACACTTCGTAGCTGGCGATGCCGCTGCCGCCCGCGTCGTCCTGGCCGCTCCATTGCACGAGGATGGCGGGGCCGGCTTCGGCGGGCAACGGCGTGACGGTGCTGGTGGGCGGGGCGGAGTCGATGGTGTTCGAGACGAGGGGCGTGTCGATGGGGTCGTTGAAATCGAAGTAAATGCGGGCGCGGTTGGGGATTTGCGTGCCGGTGGGCACGTCGGCGCGAGGCTTGACCATGTAGCTGAGACTGCCTTCGCCGCGCGCGGTGGCGTCGTTGGGATAAAGCAGCCCGGTGAGCGGGTCTTCGGGGAACCAGCCGGTGGACGGGTCAAGGGCCCGCAACTCCAACCGCAATTCACGCGTGGTCATGTTCAACGCGGCCTGCACGTCCGCCAAGAGACACGAATTGCACGGATTATCACGGATTGAATTCAAGTCCGGACCAGGCAGCAACATCCCATTCGTGACAATTAGTGAAATTCGTGTCTCGTAATGGTTCAGGCCCATCGGCACGGGGATGATTTGATTGGCGAAGGTGATTTCGGTCAGCTCGAACGTGCTCAAGTCCAGGTTCGGGTCCAGCGTGTCGGTAATGACAATCTTCTGGGCCGGGGCGGTGGCGCTGGGCTGGTTCTCGAACCGGATTTGGTAGGCCAACGCGCTGTCGGCCCGGACGAAGGCGCTCGCGCCGTAGCCGGCGGGGGCGAGTTTGTCGTTCGGGTCGCGGGAGCGAACGGTCGGAGTTGGATAATCTGTCGTGTCAGTGTTGGGTGGAACTGGCGTCGGCGTTGATGGCGGTGCGTTTGGGTTTCGCCTCTGTCGTTCCAATTCGTTCTGCTGTTCAATGAACTCCCTCGCTCGCCTTTCTCGGTAGGTGTACTCATCAAGGGTCATCCAAGAGGGGTCTGGGCGATCAGGATGCTCAATATTCTGAGGATCATCTGGGCCCATATATGGGTCCTCGCCTAGGTGGTGAGGAAATATCGCATCCCACACAAAATGCGCTGCCCAGTGTATGAAGACATGCACCAAAAAGTGGAGAGTACCGGACGGATCCACGAATGAACCGGGATCATTATCGGCGTATGTGTAAACGTTCAGTCCATCGCGGATTCCGAGCGGGTCCTGCTGCAGGAAACGACCATAGCCCGGATGATAAACACGCGCCCGCATCGAATTGAGGCCGCTGTCGTCACTGGTCACTCCGAACTCACCAACGAACTCAAACGGATTCGGAAGCGCTTCGGTCTTTGCAACCGAAACACCGAACGGGTCGTAGGAGTACGCGTTGGCCACGGTACCAGCCGAATCACTCAATTCGCTCGCGTGTCCGATGGCCGAGAAGCTGTAGTGAGCCGGAGTGCCAGCGGCATCGGTACGGCTCAACAATCCGAACCCGTGCTCGTAACGAGCAATGAGAGCACCGCTGTCATCAAGTTCGGCGGCCACGTTTCCCAGTCCGACAGGGTCGATGACGTAGCGCGTCACCGCGCCATCCTGCGCCGTCGCGATGCGGCTCCCAAACGCATCGTAGCTGTAGCTCCACGAGTTCGTCGGTGTGGTGACGCCAATCAGGCGGTTCTCGATGTCGTAAAAGTAACTGGTTGAGAGTTGAGGGTTGAGGGTTGAGTGACGGTTGGTGAGGTTGCCGTCGGCATCGTAGAGCAGCACTTCGTCGCCGACGGTGGCGTATTGGTTGAGGGCGTTGGGCGTGTAAATCGTGGACGCGCCGTTGTCCTTCACTTCGGTGCGGTTGCCGGCGGCGTCATAGACGTATTCCACCACACGGCCATCGCCGTATTCCACACGGGTCAATTGGCCGAGCGCGTCGTAACCGTAGAGTTGCGTGTCGGCGGGGAGGGGAGTGAAGTTTGATTGTACGCTCGCCCTCACCCCGGCCCTCTCCCCCAAGGAGAGGGAGGAGCCATCGGGCGTGGTCGTGAAATTCGATGCGCCTTGTGCTGTCGCCGCGTCCCCTTGATCGAGCGGAGAGAAAGCGGGGAAAGCGGGGACTGCAACGAGCGCGTCCGAATCTCCCGAGACGGTCGCCACGTTCTCCCTCTCCTGGGGGTGAGGGCGGTTCAAACTCTGACTTGCTGGGGCCACCTCACCCGCCCTTTGGGCACCCTCTCCCCCAATGGCGGAGAGGGAGTATCCACGCGCCACCTTCATTGAGGTGCGCCTGCCGCTCGCGTCGTAGGTGTATTCGTAGCGCGAAAGGAGCGAGCCGTCGGGTTTGTGATTGAACAGGTCGAGCACCTGCCCGGCGCTGTTGTAGTCGTAGGTGGTGAAGACGCCGTTGCCGAGGGTTTTGCGCTGGAGACGGCCCGCCGCGTCGTAGTCGTAATCCACAATCAACTGCCCAAGCTCGTTGGTCATCACGTCCAGCCGGCCCACCGCGTCATAGACGTAATGCGTGCGGTGCCCGTCCTGGTCGAGGCGCGAGGTGCGGCGACCGGCGTCGTCGTAGCCGAACTCGAACCAGTGCGCGCCGGGATATTCGATGCGCTGCAGCCGGTCGGTATCCGCGTAATAATCCATGAGCGTTGTGCCTTCGGGACCGGTGGCCGAACGCAAGTTCCCCGCCGCGTCGTAGGCGTAGAAGTAATCCACCCGGCCTGTGGCGGTGAGGTAATGCTTGTTCGTCAGTTGGCCGGCGGCGTTGTAGCGGTAATTGATGACGCCGCCCCGGCGATTCGTGGCGGTGAGGACATTGCCGCGCGCGTCGTAGCCGAAGGTTTCACGCGTGTTGTCGGAGTAGGCGATGGAGGTCAGGTTGCCGCGCGGGTCGTAGCCATATTGCAGGCCGTTGCCGCGCGCATCGGTCACGCGGGCGAGACGGTTGAAGGCCGCTTCGTAGAGGAAGGAATTGGGCCGGCGGAGCGGGTCTTCGATGGCGCCGAGGTTGCCGCGTGGGTCGTAAGCGTAGCGGTAACGCTCGCCGCCGGGGCCGAGCAATTGGCTGAGTTGGGAGTTGGCGTAGCTGAAGTTGACGAGGCGGCCCTCGCCGTCGCGCACCTGCGCCAGTTGCCCGCCGAGGCCGTAGCGGAGGATCGTCTGGCGGCCCGTGGCGTCCTGTACGGTCACAGTGCCGGCGGAGTCGTAGGTGTAGGTGACGCGTTGCGCGCCACCGTCGGAGTAACTCGCCGCGAGCCGGCCCCGGTCGTCGAAGTCGAAGTAATCGTGGCGGAGATCGGGATATTCCACCGAACGCAAGGCGTGCTGGCTCGGCGAACCGGCGGTGGTGTCGTAGGTGTAGCGCGTGATGCGATTGCCCGGCGCGGTGACGGTGGTGAGATGTTCGCCGGTGTAGTCGAAGGTGGTTACGCGGTCATCGGTGGGTCCGGGGCCAAGCGGGTCGATGATGCGGTCGAGGCGGTCGCCAGTGTATTCGAGGAGCAGTTGCTTGCCGCTGGAGTGGGTGAGGCTGGTGAGGTTCGTTCCGGTGTAGCCGCAGGTGATGCGGTTGGCGTTGGCGTCTTCGACGTAATCGAGGCGGAAATCGGTGCGGAACTTCCAGATGGTCTTGTCCGTCTCTGTAAGGCGGAAGCCGTCGGCAATCGGAAGCAACTGGCCGAAGTCACCTGGCGATGGTTGGTAGCCAACTCCCGGAGTGAGCGTGAAGAAACGGTCCACGCCGCCCGGCCCACGGACGATGACGTTGCCATTCGTGAGCGGTTGAACGGAGATGTCCCAATTGTGCGTCCAGCCTCGCCCGAGCGGACCGAGACGGAAACGCGAGGCGATGGGTTGGCCATAGACGCGGCGGAAGACGAGCGGAAAACCGGGCGAAGCCACGGAGGCATCGACGGCACCGGCGAGATTGCGGACTGGGTTGAGCGTGGCAGCGGCTTTGGCGATCTCGAAGTTGAACAGCGCGGCGGGATCGCTGACCCGCTGTCCAACTGTGGCCAGGTAGTTCATGTTCTCCGCGAGGCGTTGCACATAGCTTCCCCATTCCGGGCCAAGCTCGGCCCGCGCCAGAGAAATCAGGCCGATTTGATCCGCAAGATTGGTCCAGATGATGTCCCAGGCATCGGCGGGCACGGTCTCAGGGCGAATGTCGTCTTTGAACGTGCCGCGATACCAGCCGATTGACCGATCCACGAGCGGGGCAATGAAGCCCGGACACGGTTGTCCGGGGACAAAGATGGGGCTGATGTAAACGATCTGGTGCCAGCTCACGTCATCCGCCGTTACCTGGCTCAAGGAGAAAGTCACGCGAGCTGCCCCCGTATCACGGCGCAGCCCCAGGTAGTAAACGGCGATGCGCCCGCGATCTCCCGGCTGCAATATCCCCGGCGTGGCGCCTGATCCGGCCGCCATCACTTGCACTTGCGTGCTGACATTCGGAGGCAGAACGGGTGCGCTGCGGAGGGCGATGGCCGCATTTGCATCGGTGGTGAGGAGAGCGCCTTGATCCGCTTTCACACTCAGCAGCGGCGCAAACATCGAGCCATTGCCGTGGTTTTCATACTCGATCCAAAGCGTTTGCTGGACCGGAAATCCGGGATTCATCGCCGATGGAACAATCAACCGGGCCTGGAAGTTTGCTGTCCCAATGGGATCGACGGTCAGCGCGTCCGGCTGCAAATGGAGCGCAGTGCCTTTAACAACGCGGACATCGTACGTGTCGGCCGGCAATCGCCCGGTGTCCAGATTGACCGTCAACGCGGCGGACGAAACGAGTTGAACCGCCAGCGGATTTCGCGTGCTACCATCGCTGCCAACCAACTCCACCCGCGTGTTGGCGTCAAAGCCGACGCCGCTGATCGACAAGCTTGCCGGCATCACGCGTCCGAAAGGTGATTGGAAACCAACGTCGTAAGGCAATGGGCACTGTGATGATAGATACACAGTGGGCCGGCCTGCGCTGAGGCGGCTCGGTGAGATGCTCGTGACGAAAAAAGAACCCGTTTGAGCGACGACCTGGTAAGGATTGCTGCCGCCGACCTGCTCTCCATAAACCAGCACGTAGTAAGTCGCGCCGCCGGAGAGGCCGGTCAGTTCGATGGCCTGGTTGGCGCTGCCTGCGATGGAACTGAAGTCCGAGTTTAATCGCGTAGGGATGACGCTTTGACTGACGAAGAGATGGCTCACGCCGCTGGTGCCGGTAAGGTTCAGACGCAGACTCTCGCCCCCGGGGACGAAGATAGCGAAGTAATGGGCGCGATTGCCGGGCGTGAGGATGCCGTTGAAGACGGTACCGTCCGTGGCCAGCGGGCGGACGGTGAGCGGCACGGGTCCAAAGGCCACGATGTTGTTCGTCTCGCTCGTTTCGCGCTCGGCGTTCGCGATGTCCGCGCGCACGAGAATGTGGTAGTTGCCGGGCAACAGGCCGGGCACAACCACGCTGGATTGCGCGGCATAGACTTCGTTCGACGTTAGACCGCCGGTGTGAAGGTTGGTAGCGAGCAGAATGTCGTTGATGTCCCAACGATTGTCCGCCGAGAGATAAACAGCATCGAACCAATCGCCCAGCAACGGGGCGCCGGAGTTGTTGCGCCCCGTCCATGAGACGGTCAGCGGGTCGCCCGCGACGAGTACGTTCGTGTTCAACGCCACGTTGCCCAGCTCCAAATCCACCGCCACGACGTTGAACGCCGCGTCATAAGCGACTCCCTCTTCCACCGGTTGGGAGAGGGCTGGGGCAAGGGTATTGCCGGCGAGGTCTAAGACGTTCGTCCCGACGCGGACGTGATAAGTACCAACCAGCGTCTGCGGCGCAAAGCCGATGCGCCAGCGATTCAATCCGACCTCCTGAATGCTGCCAACGGCAACGCCCTGCGTGTCCGGCCTCACGATGCCGATGTCCGTCGCCGTGAACTCCGCCCGGTCCATCTTCTCACTGAACCACACGTTCACATTCGTTACCGTGCCAGCGATGTCGCCCGCAGGCGCGTGTTGGGTGACGCGCGGCGGCACGGTATCGACGATGAGCGTGAATGAATACGCATCCTCCGGCTCACCCGGAATGCCATTGGCATTCTGGTCGAGAGGGAACCCCTCCGCGTCGAGCAGACTGGGCAACAGCGTGAAGTGATACGACCCGTTCTCGGACAACAGCGGGAAATCAATTCGGTAAGTGCGATTGCTGACCTCGACCATCGTTGTTCCCCGCACCAACCCCATCGGTCCATCAATCAAGAAATCCGTCGCGTCGAAGGAGTTTGTGTTGATGGGTTTGTTGAAATGAATAGTGACGTTGTCGAGAGCGTAGCTGACGTAGCCGCCGTTTCTGCCACGCGGAAAGTAGATTCGGACATGCGTATGGAATCCGCCCTGAACAACATGCACCGTACCGGCGCTGCCATTGCCGAACCCGTTGGTGCCACCGGATGCAGTGATCGCGGCGACATTGAACCCGCTGAAATCAGCGGCATAAACCGCCACGCGCCCGCCGCCACCAGCACCAGCCAGGCTCGGGGTTCGCTCCGCATTGCCACCGGTTGCGGCAACCATGCCTGAACCGACAAGCTGACGCACGAAAACCAAAATCCCCCCACCCGCTCCGCCTCCGAAAGGGTAAGGAATCCTGGGATACCCTTCCGACCCGTTGGCCAGCAGGCTCCCATCAAGCTGAAGGCGACTGCCAGCGATCCGTACCAGTCCTCCGCCAGACACCCCACTGCTACCGCTGCCCCAGTCCTCCGGGTCCGCATAGTCGCCATAGACCACGCTGGGACGCCCCGAATAAAGCTGCGGATACGGATTGCCTCCGAGACCTCCATAACTGCCACCGGCGGCTTCCGTGCTCGCGCCATCGATGCTGTTGCCCGTGGTGCGTCCGGCCACGTAGCCTTTGCCGCTCACATCAATCCGGCTGTTGGTTGAAACGGTGATCGTGCCAGCTACGTCCACTTCCAGCTTGTGCATCTGACTCTCCGTTGAGGGAGGACAGGTTAATATGCCGGCGTTCGTCACAGCCAATTCGGGCGCCACTAACCGGTCCAGCGAGAGAGTGCCGTTCGCAACGATTACTGGCATGGTGGAGGTGACTGCACCGAATACTTCCAAGACACCACTGCCTCCCAGCCGCAGTGGCTCAGTGGTCTGCCAGCGCATATCGCCACCGATTTGCAGATAGGCCGCGTTGGTGATGATCCTTCCCCGTTGAAAATCCACAAACAAGTCCGCGTGATCATTACGCACTCGCGTGTTGCTGCCACGGACCATTAGCAGGTCCGGCACGGTAAAAAGATTGGTGCCGGGCAGCCCGATAATCCCCCAGCCGTTTCCGCCAGAGCCCGCATCGAAGATCAACGTGCCGTATGGCTCATCCGTGTCGCGCAGATACACTGTGCCCGGTCCGCCAGTGGCATACCCATTTGTGCCGCCCGGAGCGATTACAGCCGCAAGATCAAACCCGCCGAAACTACCAGCATACACCGCCACTCGCCCGCCTCCTCCGGCGCTCGGGAAATCGTTCGCGTTGCCACCGGCCGCTCGAATCATACCGAGACCATCAAGCAGACTGACCGCTAGTTTGATCCCACCGCCCGATCCGCCTCCGTGCATTACATTGTTTATGCAGCAGGCTCCATTGGCACCGTCGGCGAGGATTTGTCCGTGGACCAGCAATCGATCGGCACGAAGACTCACGTATCCTCCACCCGTAGCACCGCTGCTTCCACTGCCCCAGTCGTCGGGCACAGCATAGCTTCCATACACAGCGTTTGCCCTTCCGCCCCCACAGTTTCCAAACGGGTTTCCATTTGCTCCCAGTCCGCCGTGGCTTCCGCCCGCGCAACCGTTGGCTGCGCCGACTGTGGTGTTGCCAGTCGTACGCCCACCCACGTACCCCTTGCCACTCACATCAATCCGACTGTTGGTCGAAACGGTGATCGTGCCGGCAACTTCCACTTCCAGCTTGTGCATCTGACTGGCCGTCGAAGCCGGACAGGTGAGTACTCCGGCATTTGTAACCACCAACTCCGATGCGACTAACCGATTCACCGAAAGCGTGCCGTTGGCCACCACCAGCGGCACCGACGAGGAGATCTCGCCAAAGACCTCCAATGCCACATCTCCACCCAGCCCCAGCGGCTCGACTGTCCGCCAGCGCAGGTCGCCGTCGATTTGCAAATACGCTCCGTTGGTAAGAATCAGCCCTCGCTGAAAGTCCACGAGCAAGCTCGGATGCTCGTTGCGAACTCGCGTTCGACTGCCTCGTATGACGAGCGCATCGGGGATCGCAAATTGGTTCGTGTCTGGCAAACCCAAAGGAGTCCAGCCGTTACCTCCAGCACCAGCGTCGATAATCAAAGTTCCGAACGAGGAGTTTGTGGTTCGCAAGTAAACCGAACCGGCTCCCCCGTGAAGATTATAACCGTCAACTTCACTCAATCCTCCTTCCGCTATCACAGACTCCAAATCGAAGCCGCCGAAGCTTACCGCGTATACCGCGATTCTACCACCACCCCCAGCGCTAAGGACTCCAGGAGCATTTCCGCCATTTGCCTTGATCGTCCCGTGCCCTTCGAGAAAAACAACGGAAACGTAAACTCCACCACCGGCTCCCGCTCCGTAATTGACGTTGTTGATACAGCAATAGCCAGTCCCGCCATTAGCTACGATCTGACCGTTCAGAATCAAACCGCTCGCTCGTAGGCGGATTAGCCCGCCCCCTGAAGTCCCCCCAATACCACTGCCACTCCCCCAGTCGTCCGGGTTCGCGTAGTCACCGTAAACTGAATTTTGGGTTCCACCGCCACAAAAAATGAATTGATTACAGCTCGCTGCGCCGAGCCCTCCGTGGCTGCCGCCGGCCCAGCCACTAGCCGCTCCGGTAGTTGTATTGCCGGTGGTCCGCCCGGCCACATAGCCCTTGCCGCTCACGTCGATCCGACTGTTGGTCGAGACGGTGATTGTCCCGGCTACGTCCACTTCCAGCTTGTGCATCTGCATGTCCGTTGAAGCCGGACAGGTGAGCACGCCGCCGTTGGTCACGACCAACTCCGGCGCCATCAACCGGTCCGCAGAGAGGGTGCTTCCTGACACGACGATGGGCAGTGCGGACGTGATGCGCCCTCTGATTTCGAGCTGCGCGGAGTTGCTCATCACCAGTCCGCCTTGAAGGTCGATGGCCAAATCCGTTCGCGCACTCACCACGCGCGTGTTTGTTCCACGAATCACGACCAAATCCAGTACGGAGAATTGGTTCGTACCCGGCAGTCCTAGCACGCTGATTCCGTTACCACCACCACCTGCATCGAAGATCAGCGTGCCGAATGGTTCATCGGTGTCGCGCAAATACACTGTGCCGGGACCGCCCTGTTGATATCCACCAACAGCGCCGCGAGCGCTGATGGAACCCGGGTCAAAGGTGCTCCAGTCGCTCGCATGCACCGCGATGCGCCCGCCGCCGCCGCCGCCGGCCAAGTTGGCATGGCCCCCATCGCCGCCGTGGGCCGTGATCTGGCCGCTGCCACGCAACACCTGGGCCTGGACATACACGCTGCCCCCGGAACCGCCGCCCGCTGCGTCGAAGTCGAACGAACTGAAGCCACCCCGAGCGCCGTTGGCCGAAAGCACCCCGTCCACCGTCAGCGTGCCCACGTTCAGTCGCAGCACCCCGCCGCCAGTGCTGGGGACAATCACCCCGCCGCCCCCGCCGCCACTGCCCAAATCCACCGGCGTCACAACCGAGCCGTAGGCCGTACCACCGCCCGGCGCGCCGGAGGCGCTGGCTCCGCCCAGCCCGCCGTGGCTGCCGCCCACGCCGAATTCCGCCCCTGTCCCGCCCCCTCCGGGTCCCTCGGAGCCAAAACCTCTGCCGTCCGCTGCCACTGCTCCGCCTGACTCGATTCGCAGTTCATTCGCAATTTGCAACCATAGGCTGTTGCTCCCGACCG
>Ga0187893_10002860_pt1 | contig 36715 bp, 32 predicted proteins | sample MA1701074metaG_FD_139574 | JGI IMG/M metagenome (GOLD analysis project Ga0187893, IMG submission 139574) | White microbial mat communities from a basaltic lava cave in the Kipuka Kanohina Cave System on the Island of Hawaii, USA - MA170107-4 metaG ... | reverse complement strand
CGCGTCTCGATCGAAGTTTCGGGGAGTGCGGGCCTCTGGCCCGCCGGAATCGGTCGCGGGAGCATGGCGGGCGGGACGCCCGCACTCCCCCAACCCGAAGCATCGATCGAGACTTGGTACTAGCACCGAGCCCCCCGACGGCCCACGATCTTAAGCTGCCGACCGTGTCGGCGGTGAACCAGGATTCGGGCGCATGGGGCGATCGTTGGTGTGGAACGCATGCCGCCTTCACAAAAGGCGGCTCGCGATGAAGGCGGTCAGGCCCCCTTCGATCGCGCCCACCGTCCCGCCACCAGAGCCAAGAGATAAGCCGCTCCGGCCAGCACGATCGTCGTGGCCCCGGTCGGCAGGTTCGGCCCGTAGCTGAGCACCAACCCGCCCACGGTCACCAGCGCGCTGAGCCCGATCGCGAGCAACATCATCCATCCCAACGTGCGGCAAAACTGTCCCGCCGAAGCCGCCGGCAGCGTGAGCAGGGCGATCACCATGACGATGCCGACCACCTTGACCAGGACCACGACGGTCAGGGCGGTCATGCCCAAGAGCAGAAGATAGTGAAACTCAACCCGTATGCCTCGAAGACGGGCGAACTCCTCATCGAAGGAGACCGCGATAAACCGATTGTAAAAGGCCAGGCCCAGCGTGATGACCAGGGCATCCAGGCCGACGATGAGCCACAAATCCCGGCCGGACACCAACAGGATGTTGCCGAACAAATAGCCCATGAGGTCTTGCCCGTAGCCCGGTGTGCGAGCGATGAACAGGACACCAACGGCCATGCCCATGGCCCAGATGGCCCCGATGACCGTATCCTCGCGCTCCTTGGCCCTGATGCTGACCCAGCCGATGACCAGGGCGGCTAGGAGCACGGCGACAGTCGCGCCCAAGAGTGGCTCGCACCAGTCCCAACCCAAGACGACTTGCAGGTAGCGCGCCGCTCCCATCCCGCCCAGGGCGCAGTGAGAGACGGCGCCGGCGATGTAGCTGATGCGGCGGGTCACCACGTAGGTGCCGATCATCCCGCACGCGACGCTCGCCAGGATGCTGGTGGCCAGCGCATAACGAAGGAAGCTGTGGCTCCGCAGGGCTTCGAAGAATTCCATCACGCCTGCACCAGGCTCCCGTCATCCGCGATGACCGACGTCAATGGGCGCCATGCCTGACCATCCGCACGTCCCGACCATATAGCCGGATGATCGACTCGCCGCTGAGATCCGCCGCCGAGTGCACGTGCACGCTCCGGTTCACGCAGACCACCGTCCGAACGAATGTTGAAACGAAGCCGACGTCATGCGAGACCAGCACCACCGTCAATCGACTGCTCAACTCTCGCATCAACCCGTAGAACTCATCCTGCACCCGGGCGTCCAATCCCGCCGTCGGTTCGTCGAGCAGCAGCACCTCAGGCTCGCAGGCCAGGGCCCGGGCGATCAGCACTCGTTGGCGCTGCCCCCCGGAAAGCGTCGAAAACGGCCTCCGCTCCATGCCCGCCACGCCGACTTCGGCTAGGGCCCGCAAGGCGGCAATTCGATCAGACGCGCCATAGGGCCCGATGCGCCGGCTGAGTCCCAAACGCCCCATCAATGCCACGTCCATGACGCTGACCGGAAAGGCGCGATCCAGGTCAGCACGCTGGGGCAGGTACCCGATCCTCGATCTTGCCTCCGCCGGGGCGCCGCCGAAGACCCTGACGGTGCCGCAATCGGGCTCCAACAGCCCGAGCATCAAGCGCACAAGAGTCGTCTTACCGCCGCCGTTCGGACCGACGATGGAGACGAAATCCCCGGCCTTGATGGACAAGTTCACGTCTTCGAGGGCGCACTCGCTCCCATACGCGAACCAAAGCCCTTCGATTCTGATGACCGGTTCACCATCCATTCGGCTAATCTCCGCCCTGAAACCGGCTGCATGGCCTGCCCGCACTTTAACGGCGCGGCGAGGCCAAGGCGCCCTGGACATCCTCGGAACGCATGGAAGCGGCGATTTTCTCGCTCATCTCCAGAAGGTTTTCCAGGTAGTCCGGGGCCAATGGATCAAGAAGCTGCACGCTTCCGCCGATCTCGCGCGCGACGGCCTCCGCTCCCGCGGTCGGGAACTGAGGCTCGATGAAGACGACCCTCGCGCGGTGTGCTTTCGCCTCGTCGACCAGGGCCGCGAGCCGTCTTGGGCCCGGCTCCTTGCCCTCCGCTTCGACTGCCACCTGCCGCAGGCCATAGGCATCGGCGAAATATCCGAAGGCCGGGTGATAGACGAAGAAGGCCCGCCCTTTGAAGGGAGCCAGTTCCCCGGCGATTCGGGCATTAACCGCATCCAGATCGGCGGCGAATTCGGCGAGATGCATCTCGAAGCTCGCGGCATGCGCCGGATCGCGCCGAACGAGCGCCGCCGCGATGTTGCGGGCCTGGACTTTCACCAGCATCGGGTCGAGCCAGATGTGCGGGTCCGGTTCGCCATGAACATGATCGTGCGACTCCTCGGAGTGAGAACACGCCTCGCCAGGGCGTCGGGAAATGCCGGCGCCGGTGTCAACGACCTCGAGCCTCGCGTTCGCGCCGCGCACCTTTTCAACTAGGGGTTCCTCGAACGAGGCTCCCAGGGTGAAGTAAATGTCTGCTTCCGCCAGGGCGGCGACGGTCCGGGCCGTCGGCTCGAAAACGTGATAGGACTGGCCGGGGCTCACCAGGACCTCGACCTCCACGAAGTCGCCTCCCACGCGCTTCAGGAATTCGGCCTGGGGCAGAATGGTCACGAAGCAGCGAGCTTTGCCGTCGGCTTGCCGGGCGTCCGGCGAGCCGGGAGCGCAGGCGCCGATAACCAGGCTGAGTGTGAGCAGGACCGCCCGCGGCGCCTGCCCGCTGGGCCCGAACCAGTCTTGAGATAGCCTCACCGGTCCACCTCGCGCTCGAAATGCTGTTTCGGTCCGTCCGCCGGGTACGTAATACATTGTAATACACTCCCATGGCCTCCGCCAGCCTCTTCCGGCGGCCGGCACGTGGAACGTTCGATGGGGCACAGCCGCCCTCGGGTGTGTGTAGCCGGCCGCACGGACCGATAGGTCCTCGCGCAGCGAGGCCGAGAGCGCCCAACGACGCAAGTCGTCATGTCAGGGTGTAAAAAAGCGAAACGGGCCGGCCGAGGCCACAGCCCGTTTCATAGGAGCGAGTACGCAACGGAAAGGAGCGGAGGAGAAACGTTGGTACTCGAAAGCAAGCTTGTTCTTATCCGGCCAGGTCCTCCAGCAGACGTTCGGTGGCTACGTCCAGCTTCTCCACCGTCTCGTAGGTGCCGGCTTGGATGGCATTGCGCACGTCGACGATTTTGCGGGCCCGCGCCTCGGGCAGCTCGGCCAGCCGACTCAAAAACGCCGCAAGCTCCGAGATTTCGACACGGTCATCGAGGATTGCGGTATTGCCCGAATCGGACTGCGGATGGTACCGATCCGCGTATTCCCGCAATGTCGTCGGGGGGACGTGGCTGTTGATCGCATGGATGTCATTCATGGCCTGACCTCATCTGCACCGGGCCTTGCCGCCCCCGTCGTCACTTACCGGCATTACGAATGGCTTGGCGGCCCTGTTCGCGCCATTCTTGGTCACGGCTGCGCCTTAGAGCAGCCCGGCAGTTATTGCGCAAGACCTGTCGCTCACGACGATATTCCCTATGCATGAAATATCGGTACGAGGGCATCCAAACCTTCAGAAAATCACTCTTGGGACCACTAGATATTGGGATGCCGTTTGTCATGTACATTTCTTCACAGCATGTGACTTGTCGCGTGCTTATCGGCCCGAATGCTATAAGTTCCGCAATATCAGCACTTCCATCTGTTTTGATCTCGGCCTGTGCTTGGCCCGACCCGCGTAATCCCTCTTGGTCGCCCCCACAACAGGTTGTGTATTGTCCGAATTGCGATTCCTCACCTGCCACTGACGAGCTCAGATGAAATGACCGTCCGTCTGGTTACAGGAAGCCAGGCAGTTTTCGCGCTTGGCTCTCCCCCACCCCCAGCTAAGCGACACCGGGAACCGGATTCAGCCGTCGGTATAATGGCCGCATGAATCGACCCACATCCGCCGACTCGACGAGCCGGCGACTCGCGGACTTCGCAGAGATTGAGCCGGCCTACACCCGTGACGAAGCCCTGACCGAGGCCTCGCGCTGCCTCTTTTGTTTCGACGCGCCCTGTACGCGGGCCTGCCCCACGCACATCGACGTGCCCAAGTTCATCCGTCAAATCCTGCACAAGAATCCGGTCGGCGCCGCCGAGACCATCCTCGGGGCCAACATCTTCGGGGGCTCGTGCGCCCGGGCCTGTCCGACCGAGGTGCTTTGCGAGGGCGCCTGCGTGGACAACACCCTGCTCAGCGCCCCGGTGCGCATCGGTCGGCTCCAGCGCTTCGCGTGCGACGTTGCAGCCGACAAGGGCATCTCGTTCTTCGAGGCGGCCCCCGACACCGGCAAGAAAGTCGCAGTCATCGGCGCCGGCCCCGCCGGACTGACCTGCGCCCACGAACTGCGAAAGCACGGCCATGCCGTGACGGTCTTCGAGGCCCGCGAGATGCCCGGCGGCATCAATACCTACGGCATCGCCTACTACAAGTACGACACCAAGTTCGCCCTCTCGGAGGTTGAGCAAATCATGAAGATCGGGGGCATCGACCTTCGGCTGAACGCTCCGGTCGATGGCCGTCGAATCGCCGAGCTGCTCTCGGAGTACGACGCGGTCTTCCTCGGCGTCGGGCTCGGAAAAACCGCGTCGCTGGCGATACCCGGAGAGGACCTCGGCGGCGTGTGGGAGTCCCTGGACTTCGTCTTTCAGACGCACACCATGCCGCTTGAGAAATGTCAGTGCGGCAGGAGCGTCTTGGTCATTGGCGGGGGCAACACGGCGGTGGACGTGGCCACGGCGGCGGTGCGGCTCGGCGCGGAAAAAGTCACCATCGCCTATCGCCGCGGAGAAGACGACATGCCCGCCTTCGCTTATGAGTACGAGCTGTCGAAGGCCGACGGGGTGGATTGGCAATTCAACGCCGCTCCGCTGAAGATCGTCGGCGCCAACGGCGCCGCCACCGGGGTCGAGTTCATCCGCACCAAGGCCCAGGGTAGCGGCCGTTCCGCAAAGCTCGAGCAGGTTGTGGGCTCCAACTTCACCTTGGAGGCGGACATGATCGTCAAGGCCCTGGGGCAGGAGGCCCTGCTCGACGTGCTCCGGGCTGTTCCGCAACTCAAGATCGACCGCGGCAGGGTGGCCATCGACGCGGCTACCGGGGCGACATCGGTGCCGCGGCTCTTCGCCGGCGGCGATTGCACCAGCAAGGGGGCCGAGGTCGTCGATGCCGTGCAGGCAGGCAAGGTCGCCGCGGCAGGCATCCACGCGACCTTGTGCGCATAGGAGGCGCTTGCGTCGGCAGACGGAACCCGCTTGCTGAGGCGCGCGGCTCTGTTCAATCCGTCGGCCCGCGAATCGTGTTGATTGATGGTCTGCCCGCCGGGTTGGGGCCGTCGGGGATGCCCGCACCGGCCCTCGTAAGTTTTCGCTCCGCCGAGTCCGGCGCGACGACCGGGAGTTGCCGCCCCTCGTCCGGGAGCTCGATCGGTTGCTCCTCCTGCCTTTCTGAGTATGCCGCAAGCACGATGCAAGCCGCCAACCAGGTGGCCTGCCCGACAAGGAAAACCCACTGCCCCCCGACGAACGCGTGGATGCCTAAAAAGACCGTCGCGGCCATCGCCGCATAGACAGCCGCTTTCGGGAGCACGGCGCGACCCGCCCGTCGCGACAGCAGCCAAAAAACCAGCAGGCACGCGGCCACCATCGCCTGGGCCAGCAGGCCGCCGATCAACCAACCGGCGCCGAGGCCGTCCTCGGCCGCCTGGGCCAACAAGCCGCCGTCCCACTCCAAGCCGCTGGAGGCAACAGCGCGATTCATTGAATTCCCCGATCGGCGCGGTTCATGGCACGGGCACGGCCTTCTCCTTTTCGACGGGTGCGGCCGGCCGCGCGGCGCGCTCCCTTAGCGGCACGTACGCGCGGAGCTGCTGCTCGACGACCGTCTGCGCCTCGCGGTCGAACCCGAACGAGAGCATCTCCTCCATCGCACGCTCCACCGTCCAACCTTGCCGTTCGATGCGATATAGAGCGCAGAGGTAGCCGGTTCGATGCCGCCCCGCGGAGCAGTGCACCAGGACCGGATGGTTCGCCTGGTCATCCACGCACTGGAAGAACCGGCGCACATCGTCTTCTGAGATCGGCGTGCGACTCTCGATCGGGATTTTCTCCACGCGCATCCCCAGTTCCTCGGCGTGGGCCACCTCCTCGGGAACGCGTCGGCTGTCGCCCCTGCGAACAATCAGCAGCGTCTTGATGTCGTAGTCTTCGCGCAGGGCGTCGAGCTGCGAGGTGCTGGGCTGTCCGCAGCGATAAAGCACTCCGGGCTCGACAGCGGCGAACCGCTTCGGGGTCCGATTCAGTTGGGACAGGACGACCCCGCCCGCGACCGCCGCGACAGTGGTCACTAACCCGGCGATCAGGACGGTCCGGCCTTTATGCATGCGACTTCGGAGAATCACGGGTTTGCAGGCTACCGCGGACCATCCGCACAGGCAACCGGCGCCCCGCCCGATCAGCCGGCCCGCCGGTAGAGCAGGACGAGAAAGATGGGCACGCCGATCACGGCGGTAACCACGCCGATGGGCAGGCTCACGGCCCCAAGCTGCCTGCCGCCGATGTTCCCGGCCCAGACCATCGCCAACTGCGAGATCCAATCGCAGACCGCAAGAAACACGCCGCCGAGCATCGCCGACATCGGCAGCACGATCCGGCTGTCGCGCCCGACCAACAGCTCGACCACGTGCGGCACCACGAGACCGACGAACCCGATCGGGCCGCAGATCGCGACCATCGCCGCGGTCGAGAGCGAAACGAACAAGATCAAAGCCCCTTGGAGACGAACCACGTTGACGCCCCGGGCCGTCGCCATCTCCTCGCCCAGCGCGTACTGGTTGAGGGGACGGGCCGACAGGATGAGCACGATCCAGGCTGGCACGACCAACGGCAGGCTCGACGACCACTCCAGGTTGCCGATGGTGTCAAGCGATCCCATCATCCAGCGGATGATCTCGAAGGTCTCTCGGGCGCTGGACAAATAGGTGACCAGCATCATCATCGCCGAACAAAACATCCCTAGGGTCACGCCGGCCAGCAGCAGCTCGTTGGTGGTGAGTCGCCTGATCCCTCGCGTCATGGCGAAGACCACGCCGATCACGAACAGGCACCCGGCAAATGCGCTGAGCGAGATGGTCGAGATCCCCCACAGAGAGAATTGGAACCCGCAGCGCACCGCCACCAGGGCCCCGAGCGAGCCGCCGCTGGCGATGCCCAGGGTGTACGGAGTGGCCAGGGCATTTCGAAAAAGCGTCTGAAAAACCGCCCCGCAAAGGGCCAATGTCATGCCGGCCTCCAGCGCCAGCAGCGTGCGCGGAAGGCGAAGGCGAAAACCGATCTGGTACTCAATCGGTGGAATCGCGTCGTTACGCCCTCCAAATGCCCGCCACACGTCGAACAGGCCGATCGAACCGGATTGGTTGCCTATCCCGGGGCTCAGGATCAGCACGGCGACGACCAGCGCCGCGCAGACGGCGAGCAGACCGAGGTACCGCCGCCGGGTCAGCCGCTTCATCGGGGCCCCCTGTCAGGCGCGGTGTTTTCCCTACGCGGCTCCACCGCCACAATCCAACGGCCCAAGCCGCCGGCGGCCTCGGCCACCGAGAGCCGGACCTCATAGACCGCCTCCAGCCGTTCCGGGCGGATTACCTCTGCCGGCCCACCTGAGGCCACAGCCACGCCTTCATCCAGGAGCAGCACATGGGTGCAGAACCTGGCCGCAAGATTCAAATCATGAGTCACCACCACGACGGCGATGCGACCGCCGTCCGTCAGATGCCGCAGGATCGTGAAGATGCTGAGCTGATGGTAAAGGTCGAGCGACGCGGTCGGCTCGTCCAGAAGCATGACCGCCGGTTCCTGGGCCAGGCAGGCCGCGATGTGGATCCGCTGGGCCTCGCCGCCGGAAAGCGCCAACAGCGGGCGATCCGCCAAGTCCGTCGTGTGCGTCGTGGCCATTGCCCGATCGGCGATCGCGTAGTCCGCCGCGCTCTCGAACAATCCGAGCCGCCGGTGCGGATACCGGCCCATGAGCACCACTTCGCGAGCCAGGATCGGCAGGTCCCTTGGCGGCCCTTGCGGCAGGAAGGCGATGCGCCTGGCCCGCGATCGAAGCGGCTGCTCGCCAAGAGGCGCGCCGTCGAAGTGCACATTCCCACTGCGAGGCGCGATGAGGCCGGCCAACAGTCGCAGGAGTGTGCTCTTTCCCGCCCCGTTGGGGCCGATGATGCCCCAGCATTGTCCAGGAGCGACGTCGAGCTGAATCGATCGCAGAAAGTCCGGCCCACGGCCGAAGCCGAAGGTGATGCCCGCGGCCCTGAGGATCGGCGGCGACGGCTCAGTCAATCTCCACCTCCGGGTGCAGCAGCCGGGCGAGCTTGGCGACCATGTCCACGATCCGAGGAGACGGAATATAGCAATTCTCGTCGGAGAGGATGAAGACCCGGCCCGTCTTGACCGCCGGGATCGGGGCCAACTCCTGCCACTGTCGTCGGATGTCCGCTTCCACCGCCGGCGTCAACTTCACCTCGGGCATGGCCTCGATGATTACGTCGGGCTTGGCCACCAGGATCGCCTCAAGAGAGACGCTCGGATAGTCCATGCCCAGGTCGGCGAAGACGTTCTCGCCGCCGGCACGGACGATCATCTCGTCGATGAAGGTGCCGCGGGCGCCGGTCATGATCGAGGCGATGGACTCGGGGTTGCGGGCCAGCGTCATGAACACCCGCGGCCTCGGCTGACCGGACACCGCGGATTCGACCCGCCCGAGCCTGTCGCGCATCTTGGTCTCAACGGCCGCGGCCTCTTCGCGACGATCTAGGATAGCTCCAAGCTCGCGAAGGGTCCGGTAGATGTCCTCGAATCGCTCGGTGGCGTCGAAATAGAGCTGGATGCGGTTGTCGGCGCAGAGCTGCTCCACCGACTGGTTGTGACCCCTAAGCACCACCAGGTCCGGTTGAAGCCGGAGGATGGTCTCCAAGTTGGCGTCGAAGAGCCCGCCGATTCGCGGCAGCTTGGAGATAGCCGGCGGCCAAACGCAGAAATCGCTCACCCCGACCAGGCGATCCGTCGCCCCAAGCGCCTCGATCATCTCGGTGGCGTCCGGGGCGATGGAGATGATCCGGCGCGGCGTCGCCGGCCTGCTGGACGGCTGCTTGGCCGACTCCGACCGACAGGCGCCATGCGCCAGGACCATAACGACTGCCGCCGCGCAGAGAATTCTGTGATCACCCGCGCCTCGTCTCATGGTTCCGCCGATTCTCCCGCCGGCGCGGATAGAAATCAAAGCGAGGCCGCGCGCCGATCTGCCGGGGTCGGCGGCCGGATCGAAAGCGTGACTTCGCCGACGAATCGGGTATCCTTCCGCGCATGTCAGCGCCGCGCGTCCTCGTGCTCCGCGCCGCAGGGATCAACTGCGACGACGAAACCGTCTTCGCCTGGCGACAGGCCGGCGCCGCGGCCGACAAGCTCCACGTCAAGCGGCTGATCGAATCGCCGAGGCAGCTCGACCACTACCAGGTCCTCACCATCCCCGGCGGCTTCAGCTACGGCGACGACATCGCCGCCGGAAAGGTCCTGGCGAACCTCCTTCTGAACAGATTGGGCGACGACATCGACCGCTTCGTCGAGCGGGGCGGCGCGGTGCTCGGCATCTGCAATGGTTTCCAGGTACTCGTCCGAATGGGCCTGCTGCCCGGGCGAACCTGCCCGGCCCGAGTCACCATCACCCACAACGACTCAGGCCGCTATGAGGACCGATGGGTCAGGATCAAGGCCTCCTCGTCCCGATGCGCGTTCCTGGATCCGGAGGCGGAATTCGAGGTACCGGTGGCCCACGGCCAGGGAAAGGTCATGGTGGATGGCGGAGTCGATGGGGTCCGGCGGCTTAGTGCCGACGGCCTGATCGCCCTGTCCTACCAGGTCCGGGGCGGCGGGGCCCCCACCTTCCCCGAAAACCCCAATGGCAGCATTGGAAACGTGGCCGGGCTCACCGATATGACCGGCCGCGTCCTGGGCCTCATGCCTCACCCGGAGCGGAACATCTTTCCCTCGCACTCGCCGGACCGCCCCCGCGATACCAGCACTGAAACCGCCGGTGCGCGCTTCTTCCGACGGGCCGTCGAGCGCCTGTCTTGAGAGCCGACGGGCAACGCCGGAGTCCATCGCCTCGTCCGGATGCAAGGCCATCAAGGACGTTGCGCAGCGGAGACGATACACGAGCGGGCGATGTCGAAGCCCCAGGATGCGTCGGCCCCGCCTCGAACGCCGCCACGCTGGCACTCCCCGCTCGGAGAGGGTCGGCTCGACCAGCCGATCGGCGCGTCGCCGGCAAGTGCGCTGCGCTAATCGTGTTTGACTGTGGTGCGGCGACATCGGCCCACGTACAATCTTGCCGGAACGAAAACGCCGCAGGTAAGGATGCCGCTCATGCCACGAATCGCACGGATGCCATTCTCTATCTTTGTCCTGTTGATCGCCGTGGTTCAAGGATGCGGTGAGTCTCCGCCGCCATTCGCCGTCGCCGAGCGCGCGCCGCGATCGGACAAGAACGCCCCGTTCGATCCGCCGGCCACCTACCCCGAGTGGGCCTACGACCAGCCCCGCTACATGCGCCCGGCGGAGGAGCTGGTGCCCGAGCCGAAGATCAACGCCAACGATCCGCTGCACTACTTCACGAAGGAAAAAGTCGTCATGGTTCGCAAGCCCGAGGGCTACGACGCCGAGGAATCGCCGCGGGTCGCCCTGTGGTGGACAGACAACAACGGCTTCCACTGGAACAAGGCCGGCTACTTCGGCCGCACCCAGTCCTACTTCCCCTTCGAGGTCGAGGAGGACGGGGACTACGGCATTCGCTTCGTCGGGCCGGGCCAGGACGCCGCGATTCATTCCCTCCCCTACCCTGAGCGCGTCTATCACGTCGATACCACGCTGCCCGAACTCGATGTCGCCATCGAACCGCAGCAGACCTGGTACACAGTCGGTCAGGCCGTCACCATCTCCTGGCGGGCGAGCGACTATCATTTGACCGAAACCCCAGTCCGCATCGGCATGCTGCTCGACTTCACCCACGACGGGGCCGACGCCGTCGAGGTGCAGCGCGACCTGGCCCCCGAAGGGTCATTCAGATTCACGCTCCCGCTGGAGACGCTCGACCACGAAGTCCGTTTCCGCGCCGACGCGCTGGACCGCGCCGGCAACCTCGGGATCGCCATCTCCTACGCGCTGCAAGTTGTCCCCGACATCGCGGAGCAGGACGAAGCCACCGATGCCGCTGCCGGCAATGAGAACGACGCCGTGTCGCAGGCATGGCCCGCCGTCGGCGCCGAGCATGCTCCGGCGGATGACGCGTATCATCCCTTCCGCGACCGGGCACACGAGTCGAGTCTGCAAACGCAGACCCTTGAGTCTCTCTTGCCCTCCGCCACAGCGGCCGCTCGGTTGCCGAGCCTGGACGGCGGCCTTGCGTGGACCGACGAGGCAGCCGACGACTCGTCTCTGGAGGAGGAGTCCCTCGAGTCCGCCTTAGTCTCGGCGGATGACCCTCTAACCCAGGAATTCGACGAATTCGAGGACTCACAGGCCGACGATCTTGCTGCCAATGCCGCGCCGGAGTGTGATCCGATCCAACCCATTGCGGCGATCGACGAGGATGACTCGCCGGCGGAACCAACGGAGGCTTTGACAGTACACCCACCTCGCGACGTCACGCCGCACGATCCGCCGTCGCCGCCCGTGTCCCCATACGGCCGCCTCCAGGATGCTGACCTGATGCGGGCCTACGCGCTGTGCGCGGCCGCCGCCGACGGCCTTCTGATCCCGATGCCGGCCACGCTCAGCCTCGACAAGGACGACCTCACCTTGGCCCTGGCCCATCCCTGGCGGGCGCTCTGCGGGCCCTGGCCGAGCGAGGACGAGAGCGTGTGGCTCCTGCCGCGCCCGCGATTTACACCGCAGCTAGACTTGTTGTTCGAGGGGAGCTACTTGGCCGATCAGCGGCGCGTCGTTCCGATGTCCGAGCCCGGCAGGGTTGAGAGCGCCTTCGCCGGCATGCCGTCCGAAACCGCGCCAGAACAAGGCGTCGTCGACGTTCCCTAAGCGGTTTTCATTCACCTGTAGCGTCGGGCCCTGCCGGAGGCGGATATACGACTTGTGCCCGACGACGCAATAACCGGCCTTGAAAGAACGTCACCCACAAGGGGTGACGCTACGGCCGTGTAATAAACGCTTTAAGCCCCTCACCATTGGACGCAGCCGCGGCCGCCCACGTCACCCCCGCGCAAGCGGGGGTCCAGCAGTCACGAGTCCTGGATTCCCGCCTGCGCGGGAATGACATGCGGCGTAGATGAGCCGCGGCCTTCAGGCCGCGCGGCCCGACTGACACCCGACTCGTTCGGTCCCTACGGCACGACCACGATCTTGCCGACGAAATCGCCCGCCTCCATTTGCCGCTGGGCCTGGGCAAGCTCGCCGAGCGGCCACGACTTGGCGATGATCGGCCGCACGAGTTTGTGACCGGCCATCATCCATGCCTTGTCGATCTGGTCGGTGTCGGCGTAGAACTCGACTACGCCCTGTACGCGCACCTCTCGGAAGAGCAGGTTGGACACTTTCAGCGTCGCGTCCAGCCCGCCGACCATGCCGATGACGATCCAACGAGCGCCCAGCGCGACAGCGTCAAGTGTGCGCCGCGCAGTTTCGCCCCAGACGGGATCGAACACGACGTCGACGCCGCGTCCGTCGGTCAACCCGCGGCAGAACTTCACCACATCCTGCGACGTGTGATTGATCGCGTGATCCGCGCCGGCCAATTCCTTCAGCCGAGCGCATTTCTCGTCCGTCCCGGCTGTGGCCACCACAGTCGCTCCCATCGTCTTGGCGACCTGGATCGCCGCCGTGCCGGCCCCTCCGCCGCCGCCGTACACGAGCACGACCTCGCCCGGACGAACGCCCGCGTAGCTAACCAGTCCGCGGTAGGCCGTCAGGTATACACAGCCGAACGCCGCCGCCTCTTCGAAAGACAGAGTGTCCGGCTTCGGCCGAAGGCAGTGCGCCGGCGCCAGGACCTGTTCCGCGAAGCCGCCGGGCCGGGTGATTCCGACGATGTCCAGTCGGCCACGGGCCTCCGGGCCAGTCACCCTGGCATCAACGACGACGGCCTTTCCGATCCACGACGAATCGCCTCCCTCCCCGACCGCCACGACCTCTCCGGCGATGTCGAACCCACCGGTATGGGGCAACGAAAAGCCCGGCATCGTGGACGCCCCGCTTCGCAGAAAGAGGTCCAGACGGTTGATGGCCGCTGCGCAGACCCGCACCACCGCTTCGCCTCGTCCGGCCTTCGGATCGGGAAGCTCCTCGGCCCTGAGGACCTCCGGCCCGCCGGTCTGGTGATAACGAACGGTCTTCATGCTCAATCGCCTATGCGGGGGTCGCGTCTGTCCAGCGCTTACCAGCGGCACCCTCGCTCCAACACCTATTTGTCAGCGAGTCCAAGATCCTTAACGACCTGCAATTCCCATTTCCAGTAGGTGGAATTGTCGGTTGTAGCCCTGAATCGACACGCAGCGCGGAGGAGTGTAGGAATCGTGCATGATCGAGGATCGATCGCCGGGCCGTCCTTTCTAATTCCGACGAGGCCGGCGTTGGTATCAGACAATCGGATGCCATGGGATGCAAGCACCTCGGCGAAATGGATCGTGAAGTCCTTGGACGCAGCGCTGCTGATCAGTTTGTCCCGCAGGTCACCTTGCTTCCTCGACTGGGCCACGTAGAAGTCCCACGCCTCCATGAGAGGGTCGCGCATCGTCGCATCGGGGTCACCGGCATGTTGGCTTGCCCACCGGGCCAGCGCGATTCGCAGGCTTGGCGAGGGATAATACAGGTCTGTCGTGGCCAACAGCGATTGCTGCCCAAGCAAAACGCAACAAAGACTGCTGACGAACGTATATCCGCCGACGAGACCGGCGAACACGTCTGCCGCGATCTCTTGCAATGCCTGCTCCGTCGAATCGACTTTCTTGCCGGCGAATTGGCGGATTTCCTGGGTGAGGGTGCTTCTCTCATCCGGATCGAGGAGATCGGAAAAGACCCAGTGGCCGATCTCATGATACAACAATGACATCGTCAACAACGATCTGTTCGCGGGAGAGAATACGAACACCGGGATGTGTCCGAATGTATGGTTGACGGCCAACGGGCCGAGGAGCGAATGATGAATCGTCAGCGGGGTAACCTCTTGGATGCCCAACTCCTCCAGCAGCCGTTGAATGATCTTCTCGTAGCGATGGTCAGACTTGGTACGTGACCGCAGCACTGGGATGATTACATAGTCGACGGGACCCACCGCGGCTTCCGCGATCAACAGCATGTGACGAACGCGCCCAAGCTCGTTGAGCGAACCGATGGCCAAGCCGTTTCTGGCATCGATCAAGTAGTCCGCTGCGTCAGCCAGGCGGCCTCGACCCTCGCTGATCAGTGAGACAATGGCCCCGGATTTGGAATAGCTCTTGAGGTTTCTGGCAACTTCTTCCAACCGACTATTAACCCGGCTCATCCACCGGGTCAGCTGGTCCAGGCGGATCTCTACGCCGCGCCGTATAGACTCCCTGTTCTCGCCCATGTGACTTTGGTAGTGCGTGAAGCTCAAGTGCTACGGGAGACCCAACACACTCAGCAAGGGCCTCGAGCAAATCGAAATCGTCGTCCGTAAGCTCATCGTCGGCTGAAAGCCTTTGAGACAGGTTTTCGATTGTATCGCTGGCGACCGAAGGAGTAAACGAGGCGGAAGCGGTATGATGCCGATGAGCCATCATGGTCGAAAGCAGAGCCTTCGCGGTACATCCGCATGACAATGGCCCCGTCCGGGTACCCTGAAGTTCAGCATGCAGATTGTTCAGAAAGTCAACGACGACTTCTCGACTATGAGAAAGTTGCGGCGCTTCGATCTGCACCGACCCGTGCTGGCTACGATGAAGTTGTCCGATTGAGCGAACGAGAAGTCCGTACCGGGCAAGGTGCTCACGAGATAGGCAACTGGAACTCATAAAGCGTCTCGCCGGCATCGTCCCCCCCCCTCCGCGCGCGGCCCTCCACCGCTCGAGCTATCCATCCCAAGCAACGGTTGAACGCCCGTTTATCATAATCGCGCTTGACAATCAAGTCAATAATCCGGGCCTTACGACGCCGAATAATCGCAATTCATTAGCCAAGCAAGGTGTCATAAGACTGGCCTTCGCAGGGCCGAGTCAAGCGCCACGACAGCGACCCTCGATATAAGCGTCGCCGCGTTCACGACGCCAGATTATCGAGGAACGCCCGGTTGGACTCATGCTTGCGCAGTTCCTCCAGCATGGTCTCCATCTGCTTTTGGGGCTGCATGTTCAATAGCCGTCGCCGTACCCGAGTCAGCTTGTCGTAATCCTGCTGGCCGAGGAGCAACTCCTCCTTGCGGGTACCGCTCTCCGAGAGATTCATCGCCGGCCAAATGCGCATATTCGCCAGTTCCCGCGACAACACCAACTCCATGTTCCCCGTTCCCTTGAACTCCTGGAAGATGTACTCATCCATGCGGCTGCCCGTGTCCACCAGGACGGATGCGACAATGGTCAGGCTTCCGCCGTTCTCGATCTTGCGCGCCGAGCCGAACATCTGCTTTGGATGTTCCATGGCCCGGATGTCCAGCCCGCCGGTCATCGTTCGCCCGCTTGAGCCCACGATGTGATTGAACGCCCTGCCGAGGCGCGTCAGCGAGTCCAGCAGGATGAGCACGTCCTCGCCGAGTTCCAGGTGCCGCTTGGCCTTTTCGATCATCAGCCGCGAAATCCTGGCGTGGCTCTTGGCGTCCGAATCGTTGCTGGAATAGACCACCTCCGGAGACCCGTGCTGCCAGCCGCTTCCAGCCTTGCAGACGATCCGCTTCATTTCCGTCACTTCCTCGGGCCGCTCGTCGATCAACAACATCATGAGGAAGATTTCGGGATGATTCGCCCGGATGCCCTCGGCCATCTGCTGCAACAGCACCGTCTTTCCCGTCCGCGGCGGCGCCACGATCAGGCCCCGCTGCCCCTTTCCAATCGGCGCTAACAAGTCCACGATGCGGGTCGAAGGGGGGCCCCCGGGCGTCTCGAATTTCACCCGCTCCACCGGATGCACCACCTGCAATTCGTCGAAAGGCTTCAGCCGGCCGTATGCTCCCGGCTCTATCCCGCAGATCGATTGAATGGCCGCAATGAATGGCGGGCTCTTGCCCTTCTTGCCGCGGCTGACCGAGCCGGTCACGGTCTCACCGCCTCGGAGCCGAAAGCGATCGGCCAGCTCTCGCGAAACTTGAGGATCGTTGTGCGAGGCCGGGTAGTTGCGTGCAGAGTCGCGAAGGTATCCGCCCCCCCGCTCGCTCAGTTCCAGGGTTCCGGTCAATACATTGTTGGCTTGCTGCATCAAAGATGTTGTTCCCAATGGCTCTTCTCAGGGATGCCGGTGCCGGTTTGTCGGCCGGCGCCTCGTGAAAAATATTTCTTAAGAAACGTCACCGGCTAAAGGCGAACGTCGAAACGACCGAATACGCCCGAGGCCGCCGCATCCTCGGTCTCAATCTTTCGGATGTTGTCGGACATTTCGGTCTGCATCGCTGCCAGAAAGCCGCTGACTTCCGGTTCCGGCCCCTCCACCACCGCCTCCACCCGTCCGTCGGTCAGGTTCTTGACGTAGCCGACCACGTCGAACCCCTCGGCAATGCGACAAGCCGTGAAGCGAAAGCCGACCCCCTGGACACGCCCGGAAAAGTACGCGTGTCTCCGAATCTTCGCGGCAGGTTCCATCGCTTCACTCCATTGCCGTCTGGAACCAACCGCCGCATCGTAGATTGACGCCCTCGGCTCCGCAACGGCAGATTGCTCTGACGGCCGAGCCGCGTCGGCCTGTCCCCTGGCGTTTCACCCTTGCCAGCCGACCCGCTTATTGCATCTCGGTCATCGCCTGCCGCGACTCGGCGGTCTCCTTGCCTGATTCAGCCTCCTCTGTTACACTCCTGCCCGGCTCAACAGGACATACTGCTCGACTCCGCGTAAGGGACCGGATCCGTGTACAAGAAAAAGATGCTCGCCAATCGCAAACATCGAAGACGCATCGAGCGCCTCAAGTCCAAGGCCAAGGTGCTCAAGTCCAAGGGTTCCAAAAAGGCCCTGTAGGACTTGCCCCACTGAGCGAACCCCCCGTGGCCGATCCGCGCCGCTACCCCTGCACGGTCACGGTCCGCCCCCTCGCATCCGGCTTCTTGGGGATCATCAGGGATAGGACCCCGTGCTTGCAAGTCGCCGTGACGGAGTCCTCTTGCGCCTCGGTCGGCAGTTCGTAGCGGCGGCAGAAGCTGCCATAGCGACACTCGTCCCGCAAAACTCGATGGCCTTCACCGGGCTTGGCCGGCGAAGGCTTGCACCCCCTGATCGTCAACATTCGACCCAGGATCGAGACGTCAACCGCTTCCGGCCCCAGGCCTGGAACCTCGACCCGCACCGCGTAAGAATCCGGCCCCTCAACCACGTCGATCGACGGGGCCCAATCCTGGCCGTCCAGGGGCGGCGTGTTCAGCCCGCCGTGCCAGACGCGATCCAATAGCTGATCGAATTCCTTGCGAAGGCCCTGTAAGGATAAGGGAATGTCGCCTGCAAAAGGGATGTTCGGCATGACATGACCTCCACATTTCCCGGGTCCGGACCCAACTCAATCATCATACCGCGCCGCGCTGTCGGCGCGCCTCATAGAAAAAAGTCGCCGCTGTCGCCGAGACATTCAGGCTGTCCCCCTTGCCCGCCATCGGCACCTTGGCCGTGACGACTCCCGCTCCATGCCACCTTTTCGACAGCCCCTGGGCCTCGGAACCGAAAACGATCGCCGTCGGCATCCGATAATCCACGTCCGTGTACCGCCGATCCCCTACCGGGACCGCCGCGACAATTTGCATCCCTTTCGCGCGAATCCAGACCATGACATCCGCCGATGACGCCTCAACGACCTGCACGGAAAAGACCGCCCCCACGCTCGATCGAATCACATTCGGACCGTAGACGTCCGTCACGGCATCCGCGGCCACGATCGCGTCCACGCCCGCGCCGTCCGCACAGCGAAGGATCGCGCCCAGATTACCCGGCTTCTCGATCCGCTCCACGACGCCGATGAGGGGTCGCTCGGGGATTCTCAACTGATCCAAGGGTCGCTTCGGGCGGACCGCGGTCACGACGATCCCCTCTCGGCGTTCGCCATAGCTGATTCTTTGCAGCACCGTGTCCGCGACCTCGATGCAAGGCACGCCCCGCGTTCGGCACGCCTCAAGAGCCGCCCCGAGATGCGCAGTCCCACCGCGGACAGCGCCGACCGAAGTCCTCGGGCAGTAGAACGCCTCGGACAACTCGACGCCGGCCTCGATCGCCCTCGTGATCTCGCGAATGCCGTCAATCAGGATATGCTCAGCGCGATCCTTCGGCCCCTTGTCGCGCAGTTTCACCAGGGCCTTGATCCGGGGGTTTTGCAGGCTGGTGATGGGGTCGCTCATGACAAGTCCGGTTTGGCTCGCCGATCGTCTCGGTCACGACGCACCCGGGGAGTCGATCCCAAGCCTCAGAAATTGCTCCACCGCGCCGCCTGGGCGGCATTGCGATAACGCAGCAGCCAGAGGCAGCAAGCCACGCCATTGCCTGCCAACACGGCCATGGATTCGGGCGGAATCCCAATGAACCACGGGAGGCCCAAGTATTGATGTATGTCCGAGACCCAGTTGTTAAAAAGGAAATAACTGGACAACAATGAACCCGACACCAGACAAAAGACCCACAGGTACGCCGTTTCGTAGGCCAGGATCGTCTGGGCCCACCGGGCGTCCGGAAGCGTACGACCCACGATCCAACCCGAGTTGACGAATGCGCCGATCACGCGATGGACCGCCCAGCCGGCGAGCGGAACGAGGAACAGAAACAGCGCAGGAATGAACACCATCCCCAATCCCCATCCTGGACTGTCGAAGCTGAGCAGCATCAAGAAAATCCAGGCCGCCCCGCAGCAACCGATGGCCGGATAATGATACCAGGAGAACCGTCGGGCCCGCGCCACTGGATCGCGCATACGCAGCGCGCGATAGAACGCGCCGGGCTTGAACAGCAAGGTCAGCGTCGTCTCGATCCATTCGCGCGCCTCGCTATGTCGCTGCCAGGCCGCGCCGGGACGACGCCCGGGCGTCAGCGAGTCCGCGGCCGACGCGGCGCACTCGGGGCAGCGCCCGTCCGCCGGAACGTGGGTCAGATCATAACCGCACCCTTCGCATCGGGGCGGCAATTCCGGTTGAACGTTGGGCATCGGGGCGCCGAGCGCCGCCCTCGTCAGCCAATAGATTAGGCCGCCGGCCGAGGCGAACACGCCGACGACGATCATCGGTTCGGGATCAAAGGAGGGTTCACCGGCGGCGAGCAACGACCGCCGATTCATCCATGCGATCGTCATACCTACGACCACGCTAGCCGCCCATAGAACGCCGATGCCGCCGATGACGACGCGGAACGATCGCCCGTACGCTGCCCACGGCGATCCTCCGCCATACACCGTCGGCAGAAAGAGCCACGCCGCGAACAGCGCCGCGATGAGCACACCGAGAACCAGAGTAAGAAAGAGGCGCTCCGCGGGGCCCCATTCGCCGCCCGGATGCCAGTCGCTCCAAACCTCGGCGAACGTCCTTATGCCGGCGTCAGCGCCGGGGACTTCGCCCGCTCGTGGTGGGATCGTCTCGTTCCAAGCGACAATAAGAACAATCGATGCCGCGTAGAATGAGACGCCCAGCGCAGTCACAGCCGCAAACTTCCAGCGCGGCGCGGCCGCCAGCGTCCGTGCCACCTTGCCCGGGGAGTAGATGCAAAGCAGGGGAGCCGCCAAAACCTGCCACAACCGCGGAGAAGGGTCCGCCGCGGCGAGTTGGCCGCCGCTGGACAGCATCTGCGAAGTCGCCGGCAACGCCACGCTCTGCAACCGCCTCCCGACTTCCTCGCGCCCCTCGATCCGCTCCGAACTCAGCGGTAGGGCTCGACCTTCGCCGGTCCGCGCCGGTCGAACTCCTCCGGGTCCCGAATCGATTCCAGGTTGAACGGGTCGGTCGTTCGGCCGTACAGAGAGCCGCCCATCCGCCCCACCGCCTGGAGCTTCAGCGGATCGCAAACCATGTCGCCCGGCGCCAGCATCGTCTCATCCACGTGTACGGCCAGCACCTCGCCGAAGATCGCCTGACCCGCCCCAGGGCCGTCCCCCAGCGAGACGATCTGCCGCAGACGGCACTCGATGTTCACCGGGCTCTCCTGGACCAGCATCGCCTTGACCTTCTTGGCGGGCACGGCGGTCAAGCCGCTCTTCTCGAACTCGCTTTCGCCGTGGGGGAACTCGGTGCTGCACACGTTCATCCGCTCGGCGATCGGCTCGGTCACGGTGGCGATGACGAATTCCTTGGTCTCTCGGATGTTCCGCAGCGTGTCCTTCGGCAGGCCGTGGCGGTTGATCGCCGGTGAGAACACGACGACCGGTGGATTGGCGGAGAGCATGTTGTAGAAGGAAAAGGGGGCGAGGTTCGGCTGTCCGCTCTCGCTGAGGCTGGAGACGAAGGCGATGGGCCGCGGCTGCACGAACGATAGATACAACCGGTGCATGGCCCGCCAGGAGTGCTCGGTGTCGGCCAGGTCGATGAACATGGCGGCATTGTAGGAGAAAGCGTCGCCGATGCCATTGTAGGGCGAATCCGATACAATAGATGAATGAAGATCCCCGATGTGAACTTTCCGGTGACGCCGGTTCGGATTCCGATGGAGTGGATCATGCGCGCCGAGCGAGCGGTTGAAAAGGTGCGGGAGCGGCTTTTGCGGACGTGCCGGGCGCTGGAGGGCGCGGGCGTGCCCTACGTGGTGATCGGAGGCAATGCCGTGGCGGTGTGGGTCGGCAGCAAGGACGAAGGGGCGATACGAAACACCAAAGACGTGGACGTGCTTCTGAATCGCGACGACCTTTCGCGCGCCGCAGAGGCCATGTCCACGGCCGGCTTCGACGTGGCGGAAGTCAACGGCGTGACCATGTTCCTTGATCGTGCCGACCCCATGCCTAGCCGCGGCGTACGCGTGATTTTCGCCGGCGAGAAGATCAAGCCGCACGATCCGTATCCGGCGCCGGCCGTAATCAAGGGTATTCGCAGCCCCGAGGGAGTCGATGCGATTCAATTGCGCGAGCTGATGATCCTCAAGCTGATCGCGTTCCGCCGGATAGATCAGGTTCACCTAGCGGACATGATTCGCGTCGGGCTGATCGACGACGCCGTAGCCGAGCAGATACCCCCCGAACTCCGTCCGAGGCTGGAAGAAATCCGCGCGAACCCGGAGGGATGAAACGACCTGGATTCTCATGATTTCATCATATGCGGCATGACAAGTCCAAGGGCTTGCCGCAGCGCATGTCTTTCGGAGAAAGCCGCTTCTTATCCTTGAAACTCCCCGTGTAGCAATCACGATCCCACAACCAAGCCTCCTCAATGCAGTACATTCGATCATAGAGTATCCAAACTAATCGATTCCATTCGTAGTTCTTTGGTTTCGCGACGAGTGTGACTTTGCTTCCAGGCTTACCACTCGGCCGATTGGCCTTTACTTGGTAGCGCAAACCGCCGTGAACAAAATCATGTCCCTTGGACACAGCAGTTCTGGTTTGCATTTGTCGAGAGTATTCCTCTTCCGAGCAACCGAGGAGCATCGCCACGTCATATTCGGAAACCGCCGACGTAATCGCCGGTGCCACACCGAATCGCTCTTGCCACTCAAGGGCGACCCGCACGAGCCGTTGGCGTAAGCCATTTGCCGTCATTTCTTATTTGTCGTGCTCAACGCGGTTTTCCAAGACACCGAGTTCGTCGATCTCCAATCGAATCGTGTCGCCGGGTTTGAGGAAGGTCTGGCGTTCGGCGCCGCAGCCGCCGCCGACGGTCCCGCTGCCCAGAACGTCGCCGGGAAACAGCGTCCGGGCGGCGCTGGCGAACACCACCATCGACTCGAACGAGTGTTTGACGGCCCCATACCGTCCGTCGGTCCACTGCTCGCCGTTGACAAAGGCCCGCATCCCCAGCGCGCCGAGGTCGCGAATCTCGTCCTTCGTCACCAGGTACGGCCCCAGGGCGCTGGCAAAGTCCTTGCCCGGCGCGGGGCCCATGTTGATCGGCATGGCCTTCTTCTGCCGGCCGCGTGCGGACAGGTCGTTGAGGATCGTGTACCCGACGATCGCCGCGGCGGCCGTTTGCGCCGTCGCATTGCGAACGGGGCGGCCAATAACGCAGGCCATCTCGCACTCGTAGTCCATCCGGTCCTCGCCCAGCGGGTAGTGCGCCGTCATGCCGTGGCCGATGAAGCTCGTCGCGTTGGAGTTGTAATAGGCGGGTATCTCGTACCACTCGGGCACGATGGTGTCGAAGCCGCGCTGCTTGCGCATGGTCATCACGTGCTGCTCGAAGGCGTAGAAGTCGAGATACTGCGAGGGCCGCAGAATGCACGGGCCGAAAAGGACCTTCGCCGGGTCGAGGCCTCCCGCCGGGCCAAGGGACCTAATCTCCGCTCGGAAATCGGCCCATTCCTCTCCGCCGGCGATGCAGGCCGTCAGCACTCCGGCGCGCTGGGGGTCGTCGAGCCCATGATGCTTCGCCGCGCGGTCGGTGAGATCGACAATCATGCCGCCGACGAGCAGGCCCAACCTCGCCTCGACCGGCACGCGCCGCGCCAAGTCGCGCTCACGATCCTGCGCCGAGGTGTAGAACTGACAAAGCTTCATACCCGCCTCCTGATTCAGTGTAGGTCAGGTCATCGCCCGACGTTACTGCACAGATGATACAAAAGCCCCAGGCAATTGCCTGAGGCTTTGAATACGCGTCCGCCTCGCCGGTCGATCGGCACGGTTCAAAGTCACGTCTCCCGACGGGCCGCCTCGAACAGCGCTCGGAAGTTCCCCTCCCCGAACCGCTGCGAACCGCACCGCTGGATCAATTCGACGAACAAGGGCCCGGCGTGGGGCCTGCGGAATTGCACACCCTGATCCTGGCAGAACGCCTGTAACAGGTAGCCCCGCTTGTCGCCGTCGACCAGAATGCCGAGCTGCTGCAACACTTGAGCCGAGGCCCCCACCTGACCCACTCCCTGCGACGCCAGACGCGCCTCGAGCTGCTCGTAGTATCGGGGCGGCGTCACCATGAACAACACGCCGTTGGTGCGGCAATGCTCGACGGCCCGCGCCAGGTCCGCCACCGCAAATGCCACGTGCTGCACGCCGGGCCCGCGGTTCATGTCCACGTAGAGCTGAACCTGCGACTCGCCGAACCGCGGCCGCAAGGGCTCGTTGGTCGCCAGCTTGATCCCGCTGACGCCTTCACCCATCGCCACGCTCTTGAGCCCGCTGCCGACCCCGGGGCAGATATCCTCGGTGTGAAAGGCGGTGTCCCAACAGCGAGAGAAGCCCATGACGTGCTCGTAGAAGGCGATCACCGGCATCATCGTTCGAGTGTTCGCCGTGAGATGATCGATCCCCATGAGCCCGAGCGGATTGTGCAGCGGATCGAAGCTTCCGCACGGCTCCATCCCCGGCATGATCGGGGTTCCGTCGCCTTCGATCTCCACGAAGCCGAACTCCACGTCGCCGACCGGCGTGGCGATCGCCAGGTGTTTCCACCAGCCGGAGCCCGCCTGCTCCCGGCGGACGTGATCCACTGGAGTGGCATTGCGCTCCAGGAGCGATCCCTCCACCCTCTGGACGTCCTGCACCAGGAAGTTCACCCGTGAGATGCCTTCGGGGTGCTTTTCCAGGTATCGCCGAACAGCCGACCCGGCATGGACCGACTCCTGCACGACCAGGCACAGGTCCCGGCATGCCAGCAGATGCCGCCGGGTGCCAGTTGCCTCCATCGCCGCACCGCCGCTGACTCCGATGTGCTGAAAACCGAACCCCTGGCAGAGATAGGTCAACCAGGGCCCGGCCTCGTGGACCGAGATTTCCAGACTGTGTAGCCGCTGAATCCCGAGACTTGTCTTGGCCATGTTCGCACTCCTTCGCGAATCCCGCGCCATCCCTAACCGCGGCCCGACCCGGCCGCTCAGCCCCAGTCTACCCGGCCCGCCCGTGGGGGTCGAGCCAAAAGGGGCGCATCGGTTTTTTATCTCTACGGGGGAACTGATCGGCCCCCGAGGCGTCCAACCACGGGGAAATGACCGCCAGACCGACGCATGGGGAACCGCCTGTGTCTGACGTTGCCTCGCTTCGCAAGTGGCTGATGGTCCTGGCCGGGCTCGCCGGCGTGGTCGGGTGCTCCCTCTGGACGAACCGGTTGCAGGAGTTTCGCGGCACGCTGAAAAGCCACCTGACCGACGTAAAACCAGCGGTGCTGGGAGCCGTGCATTGGCCCGCCCGACTGATCACCGCGACCGGGAACTCTGGACTGGACCTCCGGCGGCTGTCGGATTGGCGGCAATTGGTGGAAGCGTGGGACGGCCGGCAGGTCATCGTTCACGGGATATCCCGCACCAAGCTCCGCCGCTTCTGGCCGGTACAGAGGTTCATTGAGGTGATCGACCTGCGACTCCTCGGGGATTCGACGCTGGCCGCCCTAGAAAAGCAGCGACCGTGGACGGCTTTTTCTGTCAAGGCCTGTGGAAGGCCCAAGCCGCCCGCGGCAGGGGCTCGGCTCAATCGTCATTTGAACTGCCGGTCCTTGAAGGCCTGGTAGAGCGGCTTGAGCTTTCCGCGCTGATACTTGCCCGTCGACGTCACCGGGATGTCGTCTCCAAAGATGATCACCTTGGGACACTTTGACGCCCCAAGCTTGGCGCGACAGTAGTCGATCACCGCCTGTTCCGTGAGCGCCTGCCCGGGTTGCAACTGCACGTACGCCCCAACTTCCTCACCGTAGTAGCGGTTGTCGAAACCCACGGCCAGGCCGACCCGAATCCCCGGCATGCTCATCAGCACCTCGTCGATCTCGAACGGCGAGATGTTCACCCCGCCGCGGATGATCAGCTCCTTGATCCGCCCGGTGATGAAAAAGAAATCCCGCCCCCCGGGCCCGTGCAGCTTGAACCCCTCGTCCCCGCTGCGGAACCAGCCGTGCTTGAAGGCGTCGGCGTTGGCCTGCGGATTGCGGTAGTAACCGCTCATCACATTGTGCCCGCGGATGACGATCTCTCCCTTGGTCCCTTCGGGCGCCGCCTGGCCGTTCTCGTCGTGGATGGCCATCTGGTTGGTCACGATCGGACAGCCGATGGAGGGAAACCCATGGTCGTACATCCAATAGGCGTGGTCGTGCCACTCCAGATCGGTGGGCAGGAAACAGGAATAGCAGACGGTTTCGGAGAGGCCGTAGCCGTGCATGATCTTGAGCCCGAATCGATCCTGAAAGTCCCGGGCCAGCTCGACGGAAAGCGGTCCCGCCCCGCAGATGAAGTGGCGAAAGTTGGGGATACTCTCGGCGTCGAAATCCTCGTTGGCCTCGAAGAGGAATTGCAGCAGCGTGGGGACGACGCTGACGATGGCCACGTCGTGCCGGGCGAGCTTCCGCCAGAAACCGCCGCTGCGGAACTTTCGATTGACCACCACCTCGGCCCCGACGAACGCCGGAGTGATCAGCGTCACCACGATCCCGTTCACATGGTGGATCGGCAGCACGTTCATCAGCACCGTGTGCTGGTCGATCTCGTGCCACTGGCTGACGGCGTAGGCGTCCGCGAACATCTGCCGCTGGGTCAGCACCACGCCTTTGGGATTGCCCGTCGTGCCCGACGTATAGACCACCAGGGCCTCGGCGTCGGGTGACACCTCGGGAACGGCGCCCGGCCGGTCCGGCGTGTCGATGGCGGCCAAGGCCGACTTGAAATCGACCCAATCCGCTGGAATGCCCGACCCGCCATCTTCTCCTCCGCCGACCAGCGCCCTCTGGACCGATGAGCCGATCATGGCCTCGACCCCGGCGAAGTCCTCCCGACAGCTCGCATGGGCGATGAGAAGGGTCGCCTCGGAGTTGGCGACGATGTAGCCGACACGATCGTCCGTCTCGCTGGGATTGATCGGCACCATGCGCGCCCCCAGCCGCCAGACCGCGAAGTAGATCGCCACCGTGAGCGGCTGATTAATGGTCAGCGTGGCGACCGAGCCGCCCGCGCCGATCCCGAACTCCCCCGACAGCAGCGTCGCCACGCGCTCGATCAGGTCGGCGAATTCACGGAAAGAAAAACACGCCGGCTGCTCGTCGTCCGCGGCGCAGGAGTAGTAATCCATCCAGGTCCGCTCGCCGTGGTTGGCGGTCAGCGAGGACCACAACTCGCCGAAGTTCCTCCACGGCAGGAAATCATCCATCGATTCCAGCGCGCCACTCCGATGCGCGTCGGTTATGAGCCGGGCGGTCTTCTCGTCCATGGATCGCGCATCGAAGCCGGTAGTGTTCTGCGGCATGATCTTGATCCTCGCAGTCGTCTGCGGGCAGGATGAATTGATCGTCCCAGGTTCCGCCCAGTCATTCAAGCGTAAGGACCCATGCCCGGCAACGTTTACTGTTTTAGGCCTATTTGCAAGGCCACGAAACTTAGCTCCACGGTGACGTGTCGAACGAGCCGCACTCCGTTGACCCGACTTGCCGGGCGAGACGCCTCGTAAATTCATGATCAACCAACAGGTAAAAGACGCATTCACATCCGATGAGGCGTGTCCTAATCAAGACGAATACGCTCCAATTGAGGGACATCCAACGGACCAGGCTAATCCCACGTCATAGCCAGCCAGGAGGGAGCACTCCATGCTCATGATCCGAGTGATTGTCGTTGTTCTTACCGCCATGTCCCCCGTGGTCGCCGCGGAGGACTCTCCGCACGCAACCAAGGGAGGAGCGAAGCCTCAAGCCACCCACGCCCGAGTACCCGGCAAGACATGGGAGAAAGTGGCCTCGCTGATCGATGCCGGCTGGTCAAAGGAGCTGCTTGGCGAAACTCGGGCCTACTCGAAGAGAATCGGCAACCTCGCCGTCATGATCGTTGAGGACGGATTAGTGGTGGACTCGTGGGGCGACGTAACACGGGAGACGATCGTGCAATCTGTGCGCAAGAGCTTCATGAACGCACTCTACGGCATCGCCGTCTCAAAAAAGCAGATAAAGCTCGGCGCAACCCTCTACGAACTCGGCATCGACGACGCACATCCGAGATTGAATCGGTCAGAGAAGCAGGCGACGGTGCGCGACCTTCTGAAGTCCATGTCCGGGGTCTATCACGCCGCGGCTTCCACTCCGGATCACATCAAACGGGTGATGCCCAAACGCGGCAGCCACAAGCACGGTGAATTCTGGTTCTACAACAACTGGGACTTCAACGCTCTCGAGACGATCTACGAGAAATGCACCGGCGCCGATATCTACGACGCCTTTCATCGGCTGATCGCCAAGCCGCTTGGATTCGAGGATTTCACGCCCGCTGACGGTGAAGTCCGGCGCGAACCGGTTTCCATTCATGCCGCCCATCACTTCTCAATGTCGGCTCGAGACATGGCCCGCTTCGGCCTGCTTTACCTCCGGAACGGCAAGTGGGGGGGCCGGCAAATCATCCCCGCGAAGTGGATCAAACAAAGCACACGCGCGTATTCCGGCGACGATCGGGAAGGCTACGGCTACCTCTGGTGGATTCAACACCGAATCCGCGGCTTCGCCGCCCGTGGTGGAGACGCGCAGTTGATCCTTGTCGTTCCAGATCGAAACCTGGTCTTCGTGACGCAGGTCGACCGCCATGATCGGCGAGTGCCTAACTGGAACGAAATCGGGCAGTTGTTGAGCCTGGTACTTAAGGCGAAAACAGGCTGACGACGAGGGCGATCACTACCCCGCGGCACGTTCTGGAATTCTGTAATGCACGGTCGGGCGGATCGACGGGCCGCCGGCTAAGGGTGTGCCTACAACAAGGGGGTCGCCAGTCGGGCGGCGCCTGCCGCCAACGATTGCCGATAGCTCCAACCCCGGACGTCTTGCAAGCCGATGCGACTCGCCCGACTTTGCAGCACCTCGATGTCCGCCGCCAATCCCTGGGCCAATTCCGCGTCATATAGGAGCGCCGTCAGCTCGAAGTTCAGCCGGAAGCTGCGCTCGTCCATGTTCGCCGAGCCCACCATGGCCCACCGCCGATCCACGACCACCACCTTGGAGTGGAGCATCCCCTTGCCATACTCGAAGACCTCCACGCCCGCCTCCAGCAGCTCCTCGTAGAAGCTCCGCCCGGCCCACAGGACGAACCAATGATCGGACCGCGAGGGCAACAGCAGCCGCACTCTCACCCCTCGGTGCGACGCCGACTGAAGGGCCAACAGCATCGCCCGATCCGGCACGAAATAGGGCGTCATGAGGGCGATCGAGCCGCGCGCATCGGAGACGGCGGCATAGAGCAGTTGGAGCATGACGTCCGGCCGTCGATCCGGGCCGCTGGCGACAAGCTGCACCAGGTGGCTCCCCTCCATCGCCGGCTCCGGAAAGTACGTCGCGGAGGCAAGGTCCTCCCGGGTGGCGAAGTGCCAGTCTTCAACGAAGATCTCCTGTAGCTGCACCGCCGCCGGCCCACGGATTCTTAAGTGCGTGTCCCTCCACGGCCCGTACCGCCTGCGCCGGCCGAGATACTCGTCGCCGATATTTTGGCTCCCCGTGAAACCCACACGCCCGTCCACCATCACCAGCTTGCGATGGTTCCGGCAGTTCAGGTTGAAACGACGCCCGGTCATGCCCCAGGGGAGAAAGAACGCCACCTTCACCCCCGCCCGCTGCAATTGGCGGACGTAAGACCTCGGCAGACGCCAACAGCCGACAGCGTCGAGCAGGAGCCGCACCTCGACGCCATCGCGGGCCTTGCGCATGAGCAGATCCCCCACGGCACGACCGGTTTCGTCGGCCTGTAAGATGTAGTACTCCATGTGCACGTGTGACTTGGCCGCCTCGATAGCCAGTCCCATCGCCAGGAAGACTCGCTCGGCGTCGTGGTAGACCACCACCTCGTTGCCTCTCGTGACGACGGCCTCTCCCATTCGAGTGGCCAGCCGCATTAGAGACTTTTGCGAAGGCTCCAGCTCCGCGAAATCCAGGGCATCGAAGCGCCGAACGACGTCGTCGGTCTGCTTGGCCAGGGAGGGTTCGATCAAGCGCCGCCGCCGCAAGCGCCGACGGACCTTGCGCTGGATCGGCACTTGGCCGATGAGCAGGAAGAGGATCAATCCCACCCCCGGCAACAGGAGCAGGGCCAGGATCCACGCCAGCGAGCCGCGCGGCTCCCGCCTCCGTCGAATGATGTGCTCGATCGCGACCAGAACCGACGCGTAGTTGACGATGGAGAGAATCGACCAGACGTTCCACGACATTGCCGGTAGTGCTAACCGACCGAACCCCGGGGAGCAATAGACCGCCGGGCTCAGTGCGCCGGCAAGTGCTGCACGAGTTGGTCGATTTCATCCTCGGTGTTGTAGAAGTGCGGGCTGACCCGAATGCGCCCTTCCCGCGCCGCGATGACCGTGCGGTATTCCTGTCGAAGATGAGACACAATCCGATTGTGGTCGTGGGTCGCCGAAACGAATGAGACGATGCCGCTCTCCTCCCCGGGCGCCCGGGAGCTGACCACCCGATAGCCCTTGGCGCGGACGCCATCTACCAGCCGGTCGGTCAGGCGCCGGACACGCTCCCACACCATCTCCACGCCAATCTCCAGGAACCACTCGATCGACGCCCCGAGCCCCCAGATGCCCGCCAGGTTGTAGCTGCCGCCATCGAACCGCCGGGCATCGTCGCGGAACTCCAGGCGATAATCGCCGTGATTCATCGCATCCTTGACGCTCAGCCAGCCCACGCTCGATGGGCGCAAGAGGCCCAGCATCTCATGGCGGCAATAGAACAGTCCCGTACCTTCCGGACCGAGCAGCCACTTGTGGCCGCCGGCGCTGAGGAAGTCGATCTTCATGGCCCGCACGTCCATCGGGATGCAACCCAAGGCCTGAATCGCGTCCACGCAGAACAGTACGCCGCGCTCCTGGCAGGCGGACCCCAGGGCCGCCAGGTCCGACCGAAACCCGCTGGCGAATCCCACGGCGGAGATGGTCAACACTCTGGTGCGATCGTCGATCAGCGAAAGGATGCGGTCGATCGGAATCCGGCCGTTGTCCTCGGGGGCCATGCGAAGCTGGACGCCGGCGGAATGCAAATTCATCCAGGGATAGACGTTCGCGGGAAACTCGACCCCGCTCGTAACGATGTTGTCGCCCTTGGAGAAGTTCAGGCCGTTGGCCACGAAGCTCAGCCCCTGACTGGTGTTCTTGGCGAACGTGATCTCCTCGGAGTGACAATTGAGCAACCGCGCCGCGAGCTGTCGGACCCGCTTCGACTCCGTCAGCAGGCCGCCTCGGGCATGACCGTGACTCTGGGCTTCCTCGACGAAGCCACGCATTGCCGCGGCGCATCTGCCTGAGATCGGTGAGGCCGCGGCGTGGTCCATGAAGTTGTACTGCCGAGTGATCGGCATTTCGGCCCGAATTGCCGCGATTTCCATGGCCCCTCCCTCCTGCTTGCCCAGCGATTCTGCTGCGAAGGTCAATCCCCCGATGGCCTCTCGCATTATTATACGCGCAATCGCCCGTCGATCGTCTAATCGCCTGATCTCCCACCATGATTCAATCGGCCTGCGTCACCCGGACTCGCCGCTGAGACGCCCCCAAGCCGCATTGGAGCCTCGGCTCCCTTCGCACCACGCCCGAAAAAACAGTTCCGCAAGCGTAGTTCCGAGCGGCCAGCGCCGCCGCGCCGTCCTCCGACGGTTTTCTCACCAATTACAGCTGTTCCCAATTCAGCGGATGACTGCCCGTTGCGAAGAAAGCCCAGGGGCAGGCCTGCCCTGGGCCTAGGTAATCGGGCGAGGATCGTCAAGGCGAATCGGGAATCGCGATAGGTTGCTCCGGCGTCTCGCCGGTGTCTGAACTGGGTGGTACCGGCGTCTCGCCGGACGAGACGACGAGTGTTAGGGGTACGACGGCCTATGACGGCCTGCGGGGACGCGGGCCGCTACCCGAGTCGTGAAACCAGACACGGGCCGCCGCATGAAGACCCGCTTCAACTCCAGGCAATCAGGCCGGTGTCGTAGCGGTGGATCAGGTCGGCGTGACGCGGGACCACCCGAATGGCATAGGCGTGCTGGCCGCTGCGGTAGCAGGGGATTTGCCCCCGGAAACAGTAGGTGCCATTCTCCAGGTGGTCCTTGCAGCTCATGGCCTCGCTGTTGCCCTCCACGAGTTGGCCGTGGGCGTCGAGCCGGCCATGATACAGTTCGACCGCCACGTCGTCGGGCTTCACTCCGCCCAGGTGGACTTTGGCGCTGACGTTGACCTTGGCCCCGACCGGCAGTTCGCGATCGTCGTCGGCCTCGACCTGCTCGACCCGGACCTGGTGCCACTGGCGGGAGAGGGCTTGCTTCCACTGGGCGAGCGACTTGGCCCTGGCGAAGGAGTCCTGCGAGAGATGTCGCCAGCGACGTGCCGCCGGGGCATACATCCGATTCGTATATTCCTCAACCATTCGCGTGGTGTTGAACATGGGACAGACGGTGCGCATCGAGGCCTTCATTCGGCGGATCCAGCCGCGTGGCAGGCCGTCGGAGGCGCGGTCGTAGAACAGCGGGACGACCTCTTTTTCCAAGAGATCGTAAATGGCCTCGCCCTCGATGTGGTCTCGGTAGGTCTCGTCGTCGTAGATGCGCCCCTCGTCGAGGGCCCAGCCGTTCTCACCGTCGAACGCCTCGGGCCACCAGCCGTCGAGGACCGAGAGGTTGAGGCCTCCGTTGGGCACCACCTTCATCCCGCTGGTGCCTGAGGCCTCGCGCGGCTTGATGGGGTTGTTCAGCCAGACGTCGGCGCCCTGCACGAGCTTGCGGGCCACAGTGATGTCGTAGTTCTCGATAAAGACGAAACGGCGGCGCAGCCGCGGATCCTGGATGTGCGAGATGATCTTCTTGATGACCGCCTTGCCGTTCTCGTCGCGAGGATGGGCCTTGCCCGCGAAGATGAACTGAACCGGGCGATTCTCGTCGCTGATGATCTTCACCAGGCGATCCATGTTGCTGAAAAGCAGAGCGCCTCGCTTGTACGGCGCGAACCGCCGGGCGAAGCCGATCGTCAGCGCTTCGGGATCGAATAATTCCTCGGCGGATTTGATCTCGGCCGGCGGAGCCCCGCGCCGTCGCAGTTGATCCCGCAATCTCCTCCGGGCGAAGGTCACCAGCGATACCCGCCGTCGCTCGTGAATCCGCCACAGCTCCACGTCCGGAACCTCTTCGACGCGCCGCCAGATATCGTGGTCGGCCGGATTATCCGTCCAGGTCGGTCCCAGGTAGCTCTCCAGGAGGTCCGCCATCTCCGGCGACAGCCAGGTGTTGGCGTGTATCCCGTTGGTGATCGAGGTGATCGGCACCTCGTCGCGAGGGGCGCCGGGCCAGACGCCCCGCCACATCTCCCGCGAAACGTGTCCGTGCAGCGCGCTGACGCCGTTCGCCGCGCCGGAGAGCCGCAGGGCCAGCACCGCCATCGAAAACTTTTCAGCGGCGTCGTCCGGGTTCGTTCTGCCGATCGCCATCAGGTCCTCCAGCTTCAGTCCGGTGGCCGGCAGATAGGGGCCCAAATAGCGGGCCAACAGCTTCTGATCGAACCGGTCGATGCCCGCCGGCACCGGCGTGTGCGTCGTGAAGACCAGGCTCGGCATCACGGCCTCGCGTGCCTCGGACGAGGTTAGCTCGACCCCGCCCCGCTGCTGGGCGAGTTGCTCGATCGCCAGGAAGGCCGCGTGACCCTCGTTCATGTGGCAAACATCCGGAGACACCCCCAGGGCTTTGAGGGCCCGCAGGCCGCCGATCCCCAGCAGGACCTCCTGCCGGATGCGCATTTCCTCGTCGCCGCCGTAGAGGCGCTGGGTGATCTCCCTGTCCGCGGGGTCGTTCTCGCTCAGGTCGGCGTCCAATAGATAAAGCGGCACGCGGCCGACCTGCACCTTCCAGACCCGAGCCTGCACGGTGCGCTCGCCGATCGGCAGCGACAGCATCACCGTTTGGCCGTCGGGAGCGGTGGCCGGCATGATCGGGGCCTGGAAGAAATCCAGAGCGGGGTATTCCTCCACCTGCGTGCCGTCGTTGGTCAGTCGCTGCTGGAAGTAGCCCTGCCGGTAAAGCAGGCCGACGCCGATCAACGGCAAGCCGAGGTCGCTGGCGCTCTTGAGATGGTCGCCGGCGAGAATGCCCAGGCCGCCGGAGTAGATGGGCAGCGACTCGTGCAGGCCAAACTCCATCGAGAAATAGGCGAAGGTGGCGTCGCGAAGGCCCGGATGGGTCTTGCTGAACCAGGATTCGCGGCACATGTAGTGGTCGAAGGCCGCCAATACCCGATCCATGTGAGCCAGATAGGCGTCGTCCGCGGCGGCATGGTCCAGCTTCTGCTGGGCGACGTGCGCCAGGAAGCGGACGGAATTCTGAACGACGTCCTCCCACAGCTCCGGATTCAGTCGTCGAAAAAGCTCCTTGGCGCTACCGTTCCACGACCACCACAGGTTGTAAGCCAAGTCGCGCAGCCGGGTGAGCCTCGCCGGCACCGATGGAACGACCGTGTAGGTTCGAAGCCGATTCATGTCCGCCTTCCTACTTCATGCATGACCCGACGTTCCGAAGCCCGATACGCCCAGGGGCCCGATCCGCCAACTTCGACCGCCTCGCCGTCTGAACCTCTTACCCGTTCTCCTGATACCAGGCAACCGTCCGGGCCAGGCCGTCGCTCAGCGAGACCGCCGGTTCGTACCGAAGTACCCGTCGGGCCTCGCCAATGTCCGCCCAGGAGTGACGGATGTCGCCCTGCCGGGCATCCACGTGTCTCGGCTTCGCCTCAGCGTCAAGCAGCTTGCCGATTTGGGTAATGATGTCGTTCACCGTCACGCACCCGCCGGCGCCGATGTTGACTACCTGGCCGGCGACGCCATCGGCGCTGACGGCCAACAGGTTCGCCTGGACGACGTTCTCGATGCTGGTGAAGTCGCGCGTTTGGAGACCGTCGCCGTACACCGTCGGGCGCTCGCCCCTCAAGAGGCTGGTGATGAAAGCCGGGATGGCGGCTGCATACTGGCTGGCGGGATCCTGCCTGGGCCCGAAGACGTTGAAGTACCGCAGGGCGATCGTCGCCAAGCCATAACAATGGGCGAAGACCCGGCAGTAGTACTCACCGGTCAGCTTCTGAACCGCGTAGGGGCTCAAGGGGCTGGGCGGCATCGATTCGACCTTCGGCAAGACTTCCGATTCTCCATAGACGCTGCTGCTGCTGGCGTAGACAAATCGCTTCACGCCGCCATCGCGGGCCGCGGCCAGCATGTGCAGCACCCCATCGACGTTGACCCGATGTGAAGTCAGCGGATCGGCGACGGACTTCGGCACCGATGGGATGGCCGCCTGGTGCAGAACAACCTCGACGCCTTGGCAGGCCCGCCGACAGGTGGCCGCATCGGCGACGTCGCCTTCGATCACGTCGATCTTGCCCGCGAAGGTGGAAAGGTTGTCCCGTCGGCCGGTCGAGAAATTGTCCAGGACGCGGACCTGCCAGCCTTCCCTGACTAACCGCTCCGCGAGGTGCGACCCGATGAACCCGGCTCCGCCGGTAACCAACGCGTGCATTCTGCCCATGGCTCCCTAGTCGGCCGCGAGGTCCTTGCGGCCCACGATGGCGATTCCGTAGCGGTCGGCGAGGGCGATCGTCTCCTCCGGTTGCAGCAGCAGGGTCTTGCCCGCCTCGACCACCACGCCGGCGCCGCCGGCTCGCGAGAGCTGCTCGATCGTCGCCGCGCCGATGGTCGGTACGTCGAATCGCATGTCCTGGTTGGGTTTGGCCACTTTGACGAGAATCCAGCCGCCGGCCGCGCAGAGCGCTCCGGCGCGGGCGATCATGGCGTCGGTGCCCTCGATGGCCTCGACGGCGATCACGTCCTTGTCCTTCACGGCGACGGATTGGCCGACGTCCAACCGCCCCATCTCCTTGGCCACTGACCAACCCATTTCGGCGTCGGCGGCCTGGGCCGGCGTGAGGCGCTTTCGAGTGAGCACCCCCTCCGGGGCCATGGCATCGGCACAATACGCGGTCGAGTCGATCAACTGCACGCCCTTACGCCCCATCTCGTCGGCGACCGCCCGCAAAAGCGTGTCGTTTCGGCGATCCGCGGCGGAAAAGTACCAGACCTTGATGCTAGTCCAATCGGGTAGGTACGCCAACCACCGCCGCCACCAGGGCAGCTCCAGCATCTGGCTCTTGCGCACCCGGCCCGCCATGATCGCCCGACGGGCCTTCTCCCGGCGCAGGATGCGAATCCACCTGCCCAGCCTGGCGACACCGGCCTCGTAAAACGCATCGGCCTCGTCGCTGATCCCCGGTTCACAACTGCCGCGCAGCCCGACGACGACCACGCGAAAGCCGGCGTTCTTGGCTCCGCGCAGCACCAACCTGGGAAAGTCCCCCGCTCCGGCGATCAACCCCAAGGTGTCGGCGTCCGCCTTCGAATTCAAGGTTTGTCACCCGCGCCTGGCGAGATGCAGGCGATCGGTTGCCGAAAGCGACATTCCGGCCACAGGAAATCCCAACCGGATCGATAACCTGCGAACGAGGTATCATACACCTGCTCGACGGGGGCCGCACTGGGTAACGCACACAGCCCGACAGAGGTCCGTTTGTGACGAAGGATGAGGAGCTGCTCCAGGCGTTCGCGGCACACAGGTATACGCTGCGCCCCTTTCCACCGTATCGGTTCTTGCCCGGCAGGCACCCTCACCCGACCGCCAGTCCCCAGGGGCATAGTTATGCCTCGGCCCGCGAAGCCGCGCCCGCGCTTGAGATGCCTACCGCGGAGAATTGGGAGGCAAGCGAAGAGTATCTGTACGGTTGCGATCTCTATAACCACGGCTACTGGTGGGAGGCCCACGAGGCTTGGGAGGCGTTGTGGCATCTGCCTGAAAAAGGCAGCGTCGCCAAGCACTTCCTGCAAGGCCTGATCCAGGTCTCGGCCCGCCATCTGCAACTACGGCTCGGCCATCTACCGGGCATCGAGCGGCTGCGCGACAGCAGCAGGGCCCACTTCGACGAAGCACTCGCACATCTGGACGGGACCCGCTTCATGGGCATCTGCATCGTCTCGTTTTTGGCGGACGTCGATCGTTACTACGAGGCGGTTCTCTCAGACGTCCGCCGGCCTCCCCGACATGACCCGTCGACCTATCCCTACGTGCTGCCTGCGAGGAGCTAGCGCCTCCATCACTCGCCTCATCGCCGCGCCGGGGACCGCGCGGGCGGCGCTAGAACGGGTCTCCTACAGGCAAGCCAAGCTCCTTCAGCTTCGCGGTTAGGCGCTCGAACTGGGCCGCGCCGGCGTCTTCGCACTTGGGGCCCCAACACTGGCTCGCCGACCAGTCGAAGAACGCGGTCCACGCGGCGTCGAGCTCCTCGGGT
>Ga0187893_10002859_pt1 | contig 36745 bp, 30 predicted proteins | sample MA1701074metaG_FD_139574 | JGI IMG/M metagenome (GOLD analysis project Ga0187893, IMG submission 139574) | White microbial mat communities from a basaltic lava cave in the Kipuka Kanohina Cave System on the Island of Hawaii, USA - MA170107-4 metaG ... | reverse complement strand
TCGTGTACGTCAGCCCCGCGCCCTGGTTCACGGCCACGACGCCATCGGTCTTCGTGATCGCGAGATCCGCCGTCGGCGTGATCTGGGTGTCGTTATCCGTCGCGCTGTTATTGCCCGCGGGATCGTTCACCCCACCCGGGGCCGTCACCGTGGCGACGTTCGTGATCGTGCCGGTGCCCGTCACCGTGGCGGTCGCGGTGAAGGTCGCGGTGCCGCCGCTCAAGAGATCGACGGCCGCCGCGATGTTGCCGACGCCCGACGCCGGGCAGCTCGACCCCCCCGACGCCGCGCAGGTCCAGGTCACCCCCGTGAGCTGCGCCGGGAAGACGTCGCTCACCGTCGCGCCCACGACCGGGCTGGGCCCGGCGTTCGAGACCGTGATCGTGTAGGTCAGGCCGGCGCCCTGATTGACCGCGACCAGGCCATCCGTCTTGGTGATCGCCAGATCCGCCGTCGGCGTGATCTGGGTGTCGTTGTCCGTCGCCGAGTTGTTGCCGGCCGGATCGTTGAATCCACCCGGCGCCGTGACCGTCGCGACGTTCGTGATCGTCCCCGTGCCCGTGACGGTAGCCGCGGCCGTGAACGTCGCCGTGCCGCCGCTCAGGAGATCGACCGCGGCCGCGATGTTGCCCACCCCGCTCGCCGGGCAGCTCGAGCCGGCCGACGCCGCGCAGGTCCAGGTCACGCCTGAGAGCTGCGCCGGGAAGGTGTCGCTCACCGTCGCCCCGACCACCGCACTCGGCCCGGCGTTCGAGACCGTGATCGTGTAGGTCAGGCCGGCGCCCTGATTGACCGCGACCAGGCCGTCGGTCTTCGTGATCGCGAGATCCGCCGTCGGCGTGATCTGCGTGTCGTTATCCGTCGCCGAGTTGTTGCCGGCCACTGGATCGTTGACGCCCCCGGGGACAGCCGCCGTTGCGGTGTTCGTGATGGTCCCGGTACCGATCACCGTGCCCGTCGCGGTGAAGGTGACCGTACCCCCGCTGAGCAGATCGACCGCCGCCGCGATGTTCCCCACCCCGCTCGCCGGGCAGCTCGAGCCGGCCGACGCCGCGCAAGTCCAGGTCACGGCCGACAGCTGGGCGGGGAACGCGTCGCTCACCGTGGCGCCGGTGACCGCATTCGGCCCAGCGTTGGTGACCACGATCGTGTACATGAGCTGCGACCCTTGCCCCACGGCAGTGAGCCCGTCGGTCTTCGTGACGCCCAGGTCCGCGGTCGCCACCACGACCGTGGGATCACTCGACGAGTCGTTCGCCGCGTTGCCGTCGGCCGGCGTGGACACGTGCGCGCGGTTCGTGACGGCCGGTGCCGCGCCGGCGGCGACGCTGACGGTGATCGTGACAACCGAGTTCGCGCCGCCGGCGATCGGTCCGGGATTGGTGCACGTGACGACCTGGACGACGACGGAGCAGTTCCACGCCGCGCCGGCGAAGGACACAAAGCCGAGGCCCGCCGGCAGCGTGTCGCGCACCGTGATCGTGCCCGGCGTCGCTCCGGTGCCGGCGTTGGTCACGGTGAGCGTGTAGCTGCCGTTCGTCCCGACCGTGAAGTTGCCGGCGTGGCTCTTCACGATCGCGAGATCGGGCACGCGCACGGTGACCGTGGTCGGCTGAGCGCCGGCCGTCCCGCCGTCCCCGTCGCTCTGCGCGATGAACGATTGTCCGAGCGTCTGGGCGGTGTAGCCGAGAGAGCCCTGGTTCGATACGACGGATCCGCTGCCGGCGCCGGGGTTGACGCGCACGCGGAAGCGCAAGGTCGTGCTCGCTCCGATCCCGACCGTCCCGCCCGAGACGGCGTTCGCGCCGGTCCCGAGGCGCACGATCACGCGGTTGCCGCCGCCGTCGAAGTTCGCCTGATCGTCGCCCGACGCATCGGTCTTGGCCCCGGCGTTGGCTCCGGTCAGAATGACGATCGACCCCGGCACATAGGTCGTGAAGGGGGGGATCGTGTCCGTCAGGACGACGTTGATCGCATTGTCCTGGCCGGTATTGGCGACCGCGATGTCGTACTGGAGCGTATCACCCGGCAAAACGTCGCCCCCGTTCAGGTCCGTGACCGTCTTCGGGAAGTTCGGATTGATCTCGGGGGCGAACAACTCGGTCGCGAACGACACCGCGCCGGGCAGATACTGATCGCCGGTGGAGCTGAGCGAGATCGTCGCGCTCGTCGCCCCGTTCGGGACGATGCCCGTCGCGTCCACCACGTCGATATCGAACCCGAGCTGGTTCACGTAGTTGGGGTTCTTCGCCGTGAGGTGGCTCCCCAGCCGGGTGATCGTGCTGTTGAAGAAGTTGTTCGCAGGGTTGCGGGCATCGGTGATCGTGGTGGCGTTCAGCGACAGCACGTCGCCGGTCGTCCCGAGGTCTCCCTCGTAGGCGACGACCCCGAGCCGCGTGTTCACCGGCCCCGCGGCCGGGGTCGTGAATCCGCTCACCGGAATGTTGATCGTCGTGGTTCCCTGGACGTTGGCAAAGCCGTCGAACACGGTGAGGTTGCGTGGCGGCTCCGAAGCATCGCCGATGACCACGACCAGCGCCCAGCCCGCGTGCGTATTCGTCCCCGTGCTGGACTGGATCCCGCCGAGCGTGTACACGCCGCTGCCACCGGCCTGAACCAGCGCCGTCACGTCGCGGAATCCCTGGTAGAGATTGCCCGTGGCGACGTCGAGTTGCGTGGCCGTGATGTTCACGTATCCGCCCGAAACGGGCGTGGCGAGGCGCGATTGGTTCCGCGAGCCGCTGTTCGATTGCGCTCCCCAGTAGAGACCGGCCCACAGCACCGTCGAGCCGGGGGGCAGCGCCAGCGTGGCACTGCTGGAGTTGTTGGTGGACCCATCGGCGTCGGCGTCCACCCGAACCATGTTGAAGTCGTTGTTATTGAGGGTGCCGCCTGTGCCGTTGCGGGCGTTCGTGCAGGTTCCGGAGGTCGGACACGTGTGCAGCGTGTTGCCGATCATCAGCACGTCGCCGTTCGTGTTCGTGCTGAAACGCGACGTGAACGCGCGCACGACCTGCGCCTCCGCGGGCCGCAACGCGGTGAGCGTGAACAGCACCGCAACGAGGCACCAAGCACGCGTGCCCCGCCCGGACTCGATCTCCGGCGGGGCAGGCATGACGCGGCGAACGGCGCCCGTCTCTACGGCGTGGCGCGACACTGTGCCGATGACAGCTCTCCCTCATGGTTGCCCGGCGAACCAGCGGCGGCGATCCTGACGGCCAAACCGAGTGGTCAATGTGCAAGGCGGTACCGGGCGCCACTGTGGCGTCAGTCACCTTGCCCGGTCGGCCGTCAAGACCGTGCTTCCGAGGCGCAGTAAGGAGAAAGCACGAAGCATGCCCTGCGGCGTGATGCATAATCGATTGTCGTGGATATAGTTACGCCCTGTGACGTGTCGCACGAAGGGGCTTGCAGCGGTAATTGGCAGGATGCAGTGGCGCTTCCCGGCTGGGCCTAGCCGACCTCCTCGACGCCCGCCGAGGTCACTCGATGGCTGATCAGCGGCAGTGGCCGTTCGGCCCGCTTGTCACCGATCTCGATGCCACGGCGTAGCGCGTCGAACCCGATCTCGACTCCGGCCGCGTCTCGGGCGAACACCGACGCGATCGGCTCGCCCTGAAGCACCTTGTCGCCCGGCTTGGCGGTGATCACGAACCCGACCGTTGGATCGATCTCGTCGTCCACCGCCCGCCGGCCGCCTCCCATCGCGACGATGGCGCGCCCAATCACCCGAGGCGCCACCCGGTTCACCACGCCGGTTCGCGGCGCCGAGAACACCTCGACCGCCTGCGCCTGAGGCAGGGTGGCGGGATCCTCGACGATCCGCGGATTGCCCCCCTGCGCCTCGATGACCTGCTCGAACTTCTCGGCCGCGAGGCCGGCATTGAGCGCCCCCACGAGTCGTTTGCGGGCGGCCGCGGCGCTCTTTTCCGCGCCGGCGGCGAGGAGCATCTCGGCGCCGAGGGCGTAGGTCACCTCCATCAGGTCTGGCGGCCCTTCGCCGCGCAGCGCGAGGATCGCCTCTTCGGTCTCGAGTGCGTTGCCGCAGGCGCGCCCTAGCGGCCGGTCCATCGCCGTCACGAGCGCCACGGTCGGGCAGCCGCGGTCTTCGCCCAGCGAGATCATGGTGCGGGCGAGCTCCAGGGCCTGATCGAGCTCGGGCAGGAACGCCCCGCTGCCGCGCTTGACGTCCAGGACGAGGGCTGAGAGGCCCTCGGCGAGCTTCTTGGACATGATGCTCGCAGCGATCAGCGGGATCGCTTCGACCGTGCCCGTGACGTCGCGCAGCGCGTAGAGCTTGCGGTCCGCCGGAGCGACCTCCGGCGTCTGGCCGATGAGCGCGACGCCCAGACGCATGACCTGGGCCCTGGCCTCGGCCAGCGACAACCCGGTGCGAAAGCCGGGGATGGCATCGAGCTTGTCGAGCGTGCCGCCGGTGTGTCCGAGGCCGCGACCCGACATCATCGGGACGGCGACGCCGCACGCGGCGACGAGCGGCGCGAGCACGAGCGAGACCTTGTCGCCCACGCCGCCCGTGGAATGCTTGTCCACGCGGGGCGTGGCCCAGTCATCGAAGGCCAGCCGCTGACCCGACGCCAGCATCGCGTCGGTGAGGGCGGCGAGCTCGTGGCGCTCGAGCCCGCGCAGGAATACGGCCATCAGCAACGCCGCCATCTGGTAGTCGGGAATCGTGCCGGCCGTGTACTCGGCCACCAGCGCCGACCACTCCTCCGGCGTGAGCGCGCCGCCATCGCGCTTGCGCTCGATCAGGGGCACGACGATCATTCGTGCCGTCTCCCACGCCGGAGCGCCCTATGCGTCCGTCGCTCCCGCTCATCGTGCTGGCCCTCGCCGCAGCGCCGCCCCCCCTCGCCGCGCAGCGCCCGGCGGCCGAGCACGTCGCCCTGGGCGACAGCGTCGAGCCGTTGCTGCATCCCACCGAAGCGCTCGTCCATTACCAGGATGCGATCGCCGTCGACTCGACAGGCTACGAGCAGCTGTGGAAGGCGGCGCGCACGATCACGGACGTGGCCAAGCAGATCGAGGGCGACGCCGATTCGCTGAAGCGGCGGCGCGACAGCCTGTACGCCGTGGGGCGCGCCTGGGCGGAGGCGGCGGTGCGCGCGAACCCGGACGGCGCCGATGGCCACTACGCGCTCGCGCTCGTGGTCGGTCGCCTGTCGCGCACGAAAGGCGGCAAAGAGCGGGTGCGCTTCGCCAAGGTGATCTTCGACGAGGCCACGCGGGCGATCGCGCTCGACTCCACGCACGACGGAGCGCACCACGTGCTCGGCGCCTGGCATGCGGAGGTCAAGCGGCTCTCCGGCATCCAGCGGTTCTTCGCCAAGGCGCTGTTCGGCGGCGGCTTCCTGGGGAAGGCCAACTGGGAGGCGGCAGTGGCGCACCTCGAGCGGGCGGTGGCGTTGCGGCCGGCGTACGTGTACCATCGCCTCGAGCTGGCGGAGGTCTATGTCGATCGCGGCCGGTACAGCTCCGCCCGCGAGGTGCTCGCGTCGATCGAGACGCTGCCGCCGAGCGACGTGATGGATCCCGAGTACCGGCAAGACGCCGCGGCGCTGCTGGACGAGATCAGGGACAAGAAGGACAAGACCTGAGTCCCTTCAGGACCCGCTCGATCTCCTCCGGACTCCTGGGCGCCCGCGCCGACAGCCACTCGGCCCCGGTCGCGGTCACGAGCACGTCGTCTTCGATCCGCACACCGAGACGCTCCGCCGGCGGATACACCCCCGGCTCGATCGTGAACACCATGCCCGGCTCGAGCCGCCCCCGGCCCGGGACGGCCACGTCGTGCACGTCCATACCGAGGTGGTGCGACAGGCCGTGGACGCAGTAGCGGTCGCAGGTGTGCTCGCCACACAGCGATCCGGAATGGGCCCGCAGGTAGTCAACGGCGATGCGGTGCAGCTCCGCGAGTGTCACCCCCGGCCGCGTCGCCTCGAAGGCGGCCTGCTGGGCGCCGAGCACGAGCTCGTAGACCGCGCGCTGGCGCGCGCTGAAGCGGCCCCCGACGGGCAACGTGCGCGTGATGTCGGCGGTGTACTGTCCCCACTCCGCTCCGATATCGATGACCACGAGGTCGCCCTCCAGCATCTGCCGGCGGTTGACGTCGTAGTGCAGCGTCGTGCTGTTCGGCCCGCTCCCCACGATTGAGGGGAAGCCGACGCGGTCCGCGCCGTGCCAGCGGAACGCCCCTTCGATCACGGCCTCGAGCTGGTACTCCCAGAGGCCGGGCCGCAGCGCGCGCAGGGCAGCGAGATGGCCCTCGACCGTGATCTCGACGGCGCGGCGCAGCCGCGCGATCTCGTCGGCATCCTTGACCATGCGAAGGGAGTCGACGACGGGCCGCAGGTTGCGCGTGTCCGCGCCCACGAACACGCCACCAAACCGCGACTCGTGGAGCAGCACGCGCACCCAGGGCTCGCGCTCCGTGGTGCGATCGAGCGGGACGTGGAGCGGCCCCCCGCCGCGCCGCAACGCCTGGCCGACGACGGCATCGAGCGAATCGAGGGGCAGGGCGCGCCGCACCCCGGCGAGCGCGGCGGCCGTGCTGTCCGGGCCGAGCCGCAGGCCGGTCCACCGCTCCGCGGCGGGATTGCGGGGCGATACCAGCAGCGTCGCGTCCACCGTGTCCCCCCCGCGTCGCGAGAGGACGAGCCACGCGCCCGCCGTCTCCTGTCCCGTCAGGTAGAAGAACGTATTCGCCTGGCGGAAGTCGTTGTCCTGGAGGTAGTCGCGCTCGAGATCGCGGGCGTGCGCCGCGGGCACGAGGACCACGCCGCGACCGACACTCGCCAGCACCGCGCGGCGCCGGGCGCCGACGACCGCGGTGTCCACCGGCCGCCCCATCCCCGGCAGGGCGGCGACCGGCGCATACCGACCGAGCGGCACCGCCGTGTCACGGGCCCCCGCCCCGCCGGAATCGCCGGTCGCCTGCGCCGCGAGCGAGGCGGCGCTCGCGCAGACGGCGAGGACTGCGACGCGCATGGGCGGGGAAGCTACGTTGCGCCCTCGGACGCGGCAACTTGACGGCCCCTTCCGCGGCCCGCCAAACTTCCGTCATGACGCCGTCCCCGGCGCTCGGCGCCGCTCAAGCGGAGCGTCTCGCCGCGCGCATCGCGGAGCTCGAGCACGAGCGCAAGCACCTGCTCGCCGTGATCGAGATCCTGAAGGAGAGCTCGAGCTCGCTGCATTTCACCGATATCCTCCAGGCCGTCGCCCGCCGGCTGGGCGAGGCGTTCGGCCTGGACCGCTGCTCGATTTTCCTGGCAGAGCGCGGCGGCAAGTCCGTCCGGCTCGTGGCCTCCTACGAGGACCCGACGATCCGCAGCTACGGGGTGGACCTCGAGCGCTACCCCGAGCTGAAGCGCGCGATGGAGTCGGGGGAGACGGTGTTCATCCCGGACGCGGCGAGCGACCCCAGCCTGAAGCATGTCAAGGGCGAGCTGCTCAACCGGCGCGTCAAATCCATCACGGTGGTGCCGATCACGTGGCGGGGCGTGGCGATCGGCGCGATCTTCCTGCGCACGTTTCGCGACGGCCCCACCTTCTCCGACGCCGACGTGCGGTTCGTGCAGGTGGTGGCCGGGCTCACCGCGCAGGCGCTCCGCAACGCCCACCGCTACGAGCGCCTGGCCCAGCGTCACGCCCAGGCGGGTGAAGCGGTCCGCCGCATGGAGCTCGAGCGCGTGGCGCTCCTGGCCTTCCTCCGCCGGCTGCTCGCCGCCTTCGGCGCGCGCGAAGGGGCGTGGGCCGAGGGCCTGCTCCCGCGCGCCAGCGGCGAAGAGCTGGACCGCCTGGTCGGCGTGGCGATGGCGGTCATTCAGGAAGAAGCCCGGGGACGGTGAAGGCCGCGGCGGCGCGCGCCGCCGAGCTCCGGCGGCTGCTGGAGCAGGCGAGCCACGCCTATTACGTGCTCGACCGGCCCGAGATGTCGGACGCCGAGTACGACCGCCTGTTCCAGGAGCTGCAGGCGCTCGAGGCCGAGCACCCCGCACTCCGGACGCCCGACTCCCCCACCCTGCGCGTCGGCGCCGAGCCGTCCACCGCGTTCCGCAAGCACCGCCACCTCGTCCCGATGCTCTCGCTGGCCAACGCGTTCGACGAGGCCCAGCTGGCGGAATGGGAAGCGCGCAACGAGCGGCTGGTCCCGGGCGCCGGAGCGGCGGGGTACACCCTCGAGGTCAAGGTGGACGGAGCGGCCGTGAGCCTGACCTACGACGATGGCGTGCTCGTCGTCGGAGCGACCCGGGGGAACGGCCTGGAGGGGGAGGACGTGACGCCCAACCTCCGCACGGTCCTCGATCTCCCGCTCCGGCTCCAGGGGGGCGCCTGGCCGGCGCGCATGGAGGTGCGGGGCGAAGTGTACCTGCGCCGGTCGCAGTTCGAGCGGATCAATCGCGAGCGCGAGCGCGCCGGGGAGCCGCCGTTCGCCAACCCGCGCAACGCCGCGGCGGGCGCCCTCCGCCAGCTGGACCCCCGGATCACGCGACGGCGCGGCCTGCGCATCTTCTGCTTCCATGTGGAAGCCCCGGGCCAGAAGATCCCGGCCGACACGCAGCACGAGCTGCTCGCTCGCCTCGGGCGCTGGGGTTTCCCCGTCGAGCCACACCACCGGCTTACCCGCGACCTGGCGGAGGTGCACCGCGACGTCGCCGAGCTCGAGCGCGTGCTACCCGGCCTCGACTATGGAGCCGACGGCGTCGTCGTGAAGGTCAACCGCCGGGCGCTGCACGGCGAGCTGGGCACCGTCGGCGACCGCGAGCCGCGCTGGGCCGTGGCGCGGAAGTTCGCGCCCGAGGTTCGGGTCACACGCCTGCTCGACATCCGCATCAACGTGGGGCGGACCGGCGCGCTCAATCCGTACGCGGTCCTGGAGCCGGTCGAGATCGGGGGCGTGACGGTCTCGACGGCGACGCTGCACAATGCGGACCTGATCACCGCCAGGGACATCCGGGTGGGCGACTGGGTGGAGGTGACCCGCGCCGGCGAGGTCATCCCCCAGGTCCTCGGGCCCGTGCGCGCGCGCCGCGCCGGGAGCGAGCGGCCGTTCACCATGCCCGTTCGCTGTCCCGCCTGCGGCTCGAAGGCCGAGCGCCCGCACGACGAGATCATGACGTTCTGCCCCAACGTGTCGTGCGCGGGACGGATCTACGAGGGGATCGTCCACTTCGCGTCGCGCGGGGCGATGGACATCCGCGGGCTGGGTTACGAGCGCGTCCGCGCGCTGCTCGACGCGGGTCGGATCGGCGACGTCGCCGACCTCTACGATCCGGCGCGGGTGAGCTCCGCCACGTTGCTGGCGTTGCCGGGCTTCGCGGAGAAGTCCGCGGAGCAGCTGGTGCAGGCCATCGAGGCGTCCCGGGCGCAGCCGCTCTCGACGCTGCTGTTCGCGCTCGGGGTCCGTCACGTCGGGGCGCAGGGGGCGAAGCTGCTGGCGCGGCACTTCGGATCGATGAAGGGCCTCGCCCGCGCGAGCGCCGAGGAGATCAACGCGATCCGCGGCATCGGGCCCGCGATCGCCGAGGCGGTGGCCGGGTTCTTCGCCGAGCCGCGCAACCGCCGGCTCGTCGACCGGCTGGCCAGGCTCGGGCTCACCATGACGGAGCCCGTCGCCACGGAAGGCCGGGGGCCGCTCGCCGGGCAGACCTACGTGATCACGGGCACCCTGCCCGGGCTCTCGCGCGAGCGGGCCGGCGCGCTGATCGAGGCCGCCGGCGGCCACGTGACCGACTCCGTGTCGCGCAAGACCACGGCCGTCGTCGCCGGCGCCGAGCCCGGCTCGAAGCTCGCCAAGGCCCAGGCGCTCGGGGTTCCCGTGATCGACGAGGCGGAACTGTTGCGCCGCGCCCGGCCCACGCCTTAAGTTGGGCGTCCGCTATGACGGACCATGGGGTGAGCCTGGGGCGTGGCGCGCTGCGTGCCCTGCATCGCATCGTATTCACCCACGCACCCGACCAGGCCGTCACCATCCTGCAGCAGGCCGGCTTCGCCTCGGGCGAAGGCGTCTACGACGCGTTCCGCGCGTGGGTGCCGCAGCACGCGGGCGTCGCGAGTCCCGAGGACATCGACGCCGGGCACCTGAGTCACCAGCTCACGCGGTTCTTCCAGGCCCTCGGCTGGGGCAGCCTGACGGTCTCTCCCCTCGCCGCCGGGGCGCTCGCGGTCGACTCCCCGGACTGGATCGAGGCCGAGCCGGACGCCGCCGCGGAAACACCGATGTGCTTCTTCTCGGCGGGCCTGCTGGCCGACTTCCTCGGCCGCCTGGCCGACGAGGGCGTCGCCGCGATGGAGGTGGAGTGCCGCAGCCGCAACGATCTGCGCTGCCGCTTCGTGCTCGCGATGCCCGAGACGATCCAACGCGTCTACGACCAGATGCTCCGGGGCAAGGACTACAAAGAGGCCTTCGGGGGATAGGTCGGGAAACGGGAAACGAGAAACGGGAAAGGTACGGCGCCGCCGCTTCACGTTTCCCGTTTCCCCTTTCCCGTTTCCCGTCATTACCGTCGTGCTACGCTCACGCCCTCGAGGAGTAGCGACGGCGCGAATCGTGCCCCCAGCCAGCGCCCGTCCGATCCAAAGCCACCGATCCGCTTGAGGAGATCGTACGCGTTGCCGGCCACTGCGGCGTCCTTCACGCGTCCGGTGATCCGCCCGCGCTCGACCCGGTAGGCCAGCGCCACGGGGTGGCTGAACGCGCCGCCGGCGACGTTGCCCTGCCCCACCCCGATCAGGTCGTCGACGAGCAAGCCGTCACGGATGCCGTCCAGCAACCCGCCGCCGAACACCACGCTTCCCGCTCCCCGCTTCCCGCTTCCCGCGACGATCAGGTTCGTATATCCCGCCTGCGGCTTCCCGAAGACGCCACGGTGCCCGTGGCCGGTGCTCCGGGTGGCGGCGCGGGCAGCGGTCTCGAGATCATAGATGAACTGCCGCACCACGCCACGCTCGACGAGCGGGAGCGTGGCCGAGGGAACGCCCTCGTCGTCGAGGGGACGGGATCCCGGCCGCCCGGGCGCGAGCGGGTCGTCGGTGAGCGAGAAGCGCTCGTCGAACACAGTGGCGCCGAGCTGGTCGGCGAGCCGCGAGCTGCCCTGGAGGACCGTCTTGCCCGACAGCGCGTGCTCGAGCGGCAGCAGGACGGCGGCCAGGCCCGGGGGCGTGAAGATGACCGGGAGCGCCCCCTCGGGCGGGGCGACGATCGCGAGGCCGAGCTCGAGACGCGTCGTGATGGACTCGACCAGCGCGTCCAGCTCGGCCGCGGTCGGCGGGGCGCTCGCCGCGTAGTAATCGGAGACCATGAGGACGTCGTCCCCGGCGATCCGCGTCACGTCGGCGCTGACGGACACCGCCGTGGTCCGGTAGCCGCCGCGCGCCCCGGCGCTCGAGCCGACCGCGGCATCGGACACGGCGCGCTCGACGGCGACATTGACCTGGCAGCGCTCGCGCGTCAGTCGCTCCACCAGGGCGCGGCCGGTGTCGACGAGCGCGTCGAGCGGCAACGCCACGGCCCGCTCATCGGCGGTGGCGACCGCTGGCGCCGCGGCCGCCCCGGGGAAGACGAGAGGCAGCGCCTCGCCCAGGGTCGCGGACGCGAGCGCGCGCTCCACCAGGTCGGCGGGTGGTGCGTCGAGCCGCGTGGTGCCCGCCACGCCGACGCGGCCGCCGTGCACGACCCGCAGGTTGACGCCGGCCTCCTCGGTGACGCCGGCCGCCTTCAGCCGCCCCGCCTCGAACGACACCGCCGTGCGCTCGGTCGCCTGCCACATGGCATCCGCGGCGTCGCTGCGCCCGCGGGCGGCGGCGAGGACCCGGTCGATCACGCCGCGACGTCTCCACCGATCAGCGCTTCCTCGATGCGCACGTGCGGCGCGCCCTCGGTCACCGGGAGCGGGAACTGGCCGCCTTTGCCGCAGCCGCCGCCCATCTGGTTCCAGCGGAAGTCGCCCGCGATGCGCTCGATCCGGTCCAGCGTCTGAAACAGGTTACCGGCGAGCACGACGTCCTTCACCAACTCGGCCAGGGCACCGTCGCGGATCATGCGGCCGAAGGCGGCCGTGAACGAAAAGTTCTCGAGCAGGGTCTGGCCGCCGAACGCGCCGCACGCGTACACGCCGAGTCGGATGTCCTTGATCAGCTCCTCGAAGCTGCCGCGGCCGTTGGCGATGTAGGTGTTAGTCATGCGCACGATCGGCGCGTGATGATACGACAGGGCGCGGGCGTTGCCGGTGGGCCGCTCGCCCATGCGGGCGGCCGTTTCGCGGGAGTGGAGGCGGCCGACGAGGATGCCGTCCTTGATCAGGACGGAGTCCTGGGTCGGCGTCCCCTCGTCGTCGAACGGCAGGGTGCCCCGCAGGCCCGGCGCCGCGCCGTTGTCGCCCACGGTGAGCACCGGCCGCCCGAACCGCCGCCCCAGCGTCATCATCTCGCGGGCCTGCGGATTCTCGTAGACGAAGTCGGCCTCCGACAGGTGCCCGAACGCTTCGTGGATGAACACGCCCGCGAGCTCGGGGTCGAGGACGACCGGGTACGTCCCGCCGGTCACCCGCGGCGCGTCGAGCAGCGCCACGGCCCGCTCCGCGACGGTGCGAAACCCGGCGGCGCGGCCGTCCGCGCTGCGCCAGCCGCGGCGCAGCCCGATCGACTCCAGGCCCTTCTCGATCGTGCCGTCGCGACGCGCGATGGCGACACCCGCGAGCGTGATCTCGGGACGGACCTCGTGCAGCGCCGTGCCCTGCGAGTTCACGTACCACACCTCGCTGACCTCGTCCCGGTAGCTCGCCTGCGTGTCCACGATGCGATCGCTGACCGCCAGCATGGCGCCGTTGTAGCCTTCGATCAGCCGCTTCTTGTCCGCGAGGGGGACGCCGCGCACGTCCCCGTCCAGGTCGAGGGCCACGTCCGCCTGGGTGGGGGCGACCTCGGCAAGCCGGATCGGCTCGTCGAGGCGCACGGCGCGGGACAGCTCACCCGCGCGCCGCACCATCTCGGGCAGCCGATCGAGCGAGGTGAAGGACGCGATGCCCCATCCGTGGCCGTGATGGAGCACGCGGACGAATCCACCCTGGTCCTCGCTCGCCGTGGCCGTTTCGAGCCGGCGGCCCTGGAAGGCGACGGTGCTGGACCAGGTGCGTTCGAGTCGGATTTCGGTGTAGTCGGCGCGCGAGGCCCGCAGGGCGCCGGCGAGGCGATCCCTCAAGCGCCCGATTCCCGCAGCTTCTCGGCGTAGTCGGGCCGGACCGTGATCTCTCCGTCGATGATCACCTCGCGGTCCCACGGCAGGATGATGAAGCTCTCGGTCTCGAGGGCGTGGAAATCCGGCCGGTACTCACCCGTGCGGAACGACACCGCCGTCTTGACCTCGGCGGGGCGCAGCTCCCGCACGGCCGCCAGGGCGAGCTTCATCGTGTCGCCGGTGTCGCAGGTCTCGTCCACGAGGAGCACCCGCCGCCCCGCGGCCAGGCGCGGCGGCCCCGCTAGCACCGTGGGCGCGGCGCCGGGCGTCCGGCGGCTGATGGCGATCGACGCAAAATCGCGCTGCAGAATGCTGGCCACGACGGCCCCGGGGATCACTCCGGCCTTGGCGATCCCGATCACGACGTCGGGGTCATACTCGCGGAACACCCGGAGCGCGAGGACGCGGCACAGCTCGCCGAAGAGCGGCCAGTCCACCTGGAGCACCCCATGAGGGGACTTGCGGCCCCCCCGGGGCATCTTGGGCAGTGACGACGGCGGCACGGCGGCCATGACGTCCAAACTACGTTGCCAACGGCGCAGGCCGCAAGCTATTTTCGCGACATGGGGTTCTGGCGCCGGCTGTTCGGAAGATCCGCCGACGACGAGCTGCGACCGCAGCGCCTCGACTATCTCAACGAGGCCCTCGCGCTCGAGCGCCAGGGCGATTACGAGTCGGCGCTCACGTCGTACCGGCTGGCGTTACGCGATCATCCCGCCGACGCGCGGATTCTGCAGAACATGGCCATCGCGTTCACCAAGACGCGGCGCCATGACGAAGCGATCCGGCACTACCGGCGCGCCCTCGAGCTCGACAACGGACTCGCCGGCGCGCACTACGGGCTCGCCTTCCTCCTGCTCAAGCGCGGCGATCCGGACGGCGCGACGCGCCACCTCCGCGCGTTCCTGACGCACCCACCCCGCGGCCCCGACGCGCAGAAATGGGTCGAGCACGCGCACCACGCGCTCCGGGACCTCGCCGCGGGCGAGCCGGTGCGGGACCCGGCACCCTGACGCGATCCGGCGCCGCCGGGCTCGTCCTGGCGGGGATTCTCGCCTGCGAGTCCCTGGCCCCCGACCTCGACAGTGTGATCGCCCTCGAGGTGGTGCTCCCGGATTCCGGCATGCTCGAGGTGGGTGACACCCTGATGCCCCGCGCCCGCGCGCTGAACGGCCGGGGCGACTCCGTGGACGCCACGATCTTCTGGGCGTCGCTCGACACGGCCACCGTCGTCGTGCTGGACAGCACGACGGGGGCCACGCTCGGCAAGCAGACGCCGTCGGGACGCATCCAGGCACGGGTGGCCAATCTCCGCTCCAGCCCCGTCACCATCACCGTGCAGCCGCCGCTCGACTCGATCGCCCCCGACGGGGTCATCCGGGACACGATCGCGCTCACCGGCGCGCCGCCGGATTCGCTGTCGGATTCGCTGCGCGTGCGCGCCTTCGTCACGCCGGCGACGGCCGCGAACCTGGTGTACCGCCTCGTGCGGTACGAAACGGTGGTCTATCCGGCGACCGCCGGCGGCGTCACATTAGTCCCCCGGGACACGCTGCGGACCGGCACGTCGGGCGTGACCGTGGCCCAAGTCCGGGTGACGGGCGGCCCCGCGCCGGACAGCGTGCTCGTGAGCGCCCGGGTGCTGCGGCCCGATGGATCGCCGGTCCCGGGCACGCCCGTCCGGTTTGTGGTGGAGGTGAGGCCGTAGGGAGAGCGGAGGAGGACGGTGGAGGACGGTGGAGGACGGTGGAGGTGGCGGAGGTCGGTGGAGGTACGGGGAGGAGCGACGCCATGGCTACGGGAACGCTGACCAGGCTGTTCTTTGACGCGGTCGACAAGCATGCGGGATCGGGGCAGCCGGCGTTCCGGCACAAGGCGAACGACCGCTGGGTGCCGCTGACGCACCGCGAGGCGGGCGAGCGCGTGCGCGCGACCTCCCTGGGGCTGCGCGAGCTCGGCGTGAAAGCGGGCGACCGGGTCGCGATCCTGTCCGAGAACCGGCCCGAGTGGGCGCTCACCGACTACGCCTGCCTCTGCGCCCGGGCCGCCGACGTGCCGATCTACCCCACACTCACCGCCAAGCAAACCGAGTACATCCTGCGCGACTCGGGCGCCGTCGCGGTCTGTTGCTCCACCGCCGACCAGGTCGCCAAGGTCCTGGAGGTGCGCGCCGCGCTCCCGGCGCTGCAGCACGTGATCGCGTTCGACGCGGGCGCCCAGCGGGCCGGCGTCCTGACCCTCGCGGAGGTCGAGGCCAAGGGCCGCGCCGCCGCCGCGCGCTACCCCCGCTTCCGGGAGGACGCGCTCGCGGTCCAGCCCCACGACCTGGCCACGATCATCTACACCTCGGGGACGACCGGCGACCCCAAGGGCGTGATGCTCACGCACAACAACATCTGGACCAATGTCCAGGCCTCGATCCACGTCCTCCCCATCGCCTCGGGCGACGAGTGCCTGTCGATGCTGCCGTTGTCGCACATCTTCGAGCGGATGGTGGCCTACACGCTGTTCCAGGCCGGCGTCGTGATCAACTATGCCGAGTCGTTCGAGAAGGTGGCGCAGAACCTCCAGGAGATGAAGCCGACCATCGTGCTGTCCGTGCCCCGGCTGTACGAGAAGGTGTACGCCCGGGTCCTGGAGAACGCGCTGAGCGGCAGCGGCCTCAAGCGCAAGATCTTCTTCTGGGCCAAGCAGGTGGGTGAGCAGTGGGCGACGTACCGCCTGGCCGGACTCCCCGTCCCGTCCGGGCTCGCGTTCCAGAAGCGCATCGCCGACAAGCTCGTGTTCTCCAAGCTCCAGCAGCGCACCGGCGGCCGCGTGAAGTTCTTCGTCTCGGGCGGGGCGCCGCTCTCGGCCGAGATCGCGAAGTTCTTCTTCGGCGCGGGGCTGCCGATCGCGGAGGGCTACGGGCTGACCGAGACGTCACCCGTGCTGACGATCAACCCGCTGGAGCGGATCAAGCTCGGCACCGTCGGCGCGACGATCCCCGGCGTGCAGCTCAAGATCGCGTCCGATGGCGAGATCCTGGCCAAGGGGCCGAACATCATGCAGGGGTACTACAACAAGCCGGACGCGACGCGCGAAGCGATCGACGCCGAAGGCTGGTTCCACACGGGCGACATCGGCGAGATCGACGGCGACGGCTACCTCAAGATCACCGACCGCAAGAAGGACCTGATCAAGACGGCCGGCGGCAAGTACGTCGCGCCGCAGCCGATCGAGAACCGCGTGAAAACGAACAAGTTCGTGGGGAACGCGGTGCTGCTGGGCGACCAGCGCAAGTTTCCCATCATGCTGGTGGTGCCGAACTTCGACACCCTGGAAGCGTGGGCCCGGGAGCGCAACCTGCCGTTCCGCTCGCGGGCCGAGCTCATTAACCTGCCCGACGCCGCGGCGCGGGTGGAGCGCGAGGTGATGGGCGAGCTGCGCGAGCTGGCGAAGTTCGAGATGCCGAAGAAGGTGCTGCTGCTCGAGCACGACTTCACGATCGAGTCCGGCGACCTGACGCCGACGCTCAAGGTCAAGCGCCGCGTCGTGGAGAAGCGCTACCAGGACTTGATCGACCGCGCGTACGCGGAGGTGGATCGGATCTCGCAGCCGATAGAGCTGGGGGGGTAACGAGGGCGGCCGAGGACGGCCGAAGACGGCCCAAGACGGCCGAGGGGAGTCACATAGGCCCTCCCGGGCCGTCCTTGGCCGTCTTCGGCCGTCTTAGGTCTTCTCCCCCACGAACAGCCCCTCTCCGCTGGCGAGGCGCGTGATCCCGTCCGGCACCGGGATCTTTTCCGCCTCGATCACGAGGCGTCGCCCGCGCAGCAGCACCCGCACCGCCTCCGCCACCCAGGGCGCGCCGGCGAGCTCGGCCCCGACCACCACCCCGCGCGCCATCGCCTGCCGCAGGGGGATCACCCCCGCACCGCGCAGCAGACTCAGCACCGGCAGCTCCTCCGTGTCGGGCGGCGCGTTGATCCCCACGAAGTGAATCCCGCCCATGAGCGACGCGAGGCCCACGGCGTGGCGGGCCGCCGACCCCAGGAGCACGACGAAGCCTCCCGGACCGCTCAGGTCCAACAGTGCCTGGAGAGTCTGCGCCTCGTCGGGAGACGGGACACGGGAAACGGGAAACGAGGTCACCGCTTCGGCCACGTTTCCGGTTTCCGGCTTCCCGTGTCCCGTGAAGTCCACCACGCCCCTGCTCAACCGATACTCCCGATGACACACCGGGCACCCGACGAGCCCCGTGCGAATCATGCGACCGAGCATCTCGCCGGTCGAGATGACGAGGAACTCCTCGCGGTGCGGCTCCGGGCACCGGAGCATCTCCGTCAGCTCAATGTGCATGGGACCGGGAAGCGGGAAGCGGGAAACGGGAAACGTGCACGTGGCGCCCTCCCCGATGGGACAAGATACGCCCAGCGACGGATAGCGGATAGGCGGCTGATCCCTGAATGGCTAACGACCAACGGCTGCCACCGGCATCAGGCGAATCTCCGTCACATCCACCCGCGCCGGCTGCGTCACGGCGTACAGCACGGCCGCCGCCACGTCCTCGGCGTGCAGCATGCGACGGCGCGGGGTGAGCCCGGGCGTGGATTCCGGGTCGACCGCGTCCCACATGTCGGTGTCCACGGGCCCCGGGGAGACGAGCGTGGCGCGGATCCCGGTGCCGGCGAGCTCGGCCCGCAGGACGTCATGCAGGCCCCGCAGCCCGTACTTGCCTGCCGTGTAGGCGGCGTTGCCCGGATACGCGACATGGTCCGCGATCGACCCCATGGTGACGACGTGGCCGCGGCCCCGCTGCGTGAGACGGGGCAGCAGGGCCCGGATCACCAGGAACGGCGCCGTCAGGTTCACCGCGAGGGCCCGGGCGAATTGCTGCGGCGTCGTCTCCGCGAGCGGCCGGAGGAAGAACGCGCCCGCGTTGCTCACGACGACGTCGGGAACGCCGCGCTCGGCGAACACCCGGTCCAGCACCCGCCCCAGCTGGGCCGGGTCGGTGACGTCGCAGCGGAAGTCGCTGCGACGACCGGTGGCGCCGTCCGTCAGCGACCGGGCGAGCCGGACGACGTGCGCGCCGGCGCCGTGCAACGCCTCCGCGACGGCGAGCCCGATGCCCCGCGAGGCGCCGGTGACGAGCGCCACCTGCCCGTCGAGGGACGCGGACGTACCCTTCCCCCTTCCCCCTGTCCCCTTCCCCGTCATTCCAGCCACCGCCCCCCGTGCGCCAGCCGGAGGAACTCATCGCGCGTGCGGGCGTCGGAGCGGAACGTACCGCGCAGCGCGCTCGTGACCGTCTTGGAGTTCTGCTTCTCCACGCCCCGCATCATCATACACAGGTGGTAGGCTTCGATCACGACGCCGACGCCGAGGGGATCGAGCACCCGGCACAGCGCGTCCGCAATCTGGTCGGTGAGGCGCTCCTGCACCTGGAGCCGCCGCGCGAACACCTCGACCACGCGTGGGATCTTCGACAGCCCCACGATCTTGCCGTTCGGGAGGTATGCGACGTGCGCCTTGCCGAAAAACGGCAGGAGGTGGTGCTCGCACAACGAGTAGATCTCGATGTCGCGCACGCAGATCATGCTCTCGTGCTTCTCTTCGAAGAGGGCCTGGCCGATCACGTCCTCGACCGACATCTGGGCGCCGCGGGTCAGCCACTTGAGCGACGCCTCGACGCGGGCCGGCGTGGCCCGGAGGCCTTCACGGGTGGGGTCCTCGCCCAGCTGCTCCAGCATCTCGCGCACCAGCGTCTCGAACGGGATCCGTACCGCCGTCGGCTCCACGTGGACGTCGTGGAAGCTGTGCCGGCTCGCCGACTTCATCTCGTCACGTCCCATGGTAGTCCACGTAATTGCGGTCCGTCTCCCAGAGGCGGACGCGGGTGAGGGTTGCGGGCCGCACCGCGGGCGCCAGCACCTCCCAGCAGGTGACCGCGATGTTCTCGGCGCTGGGGATGCGGGTCCGGAACCACGGTACGTCCAGGTTGAGGTTGCGATGGTCGAGGTGCCGGACGACGGAGTCCGTCACGATCTCCTTGAGCCGCTGGACGTCGAGGACGTACCCCGTCGCGGGATCGATTTCGCCCTCGACCGAGACCTCGAGGCTGTAGTTGTGGCCGTGGTAGTTGGGATTGGCGCAGACCCCGAACACGCGCGCGTTTTCGGCGTCCGACCAGCCGGGGTTGAACAGGCGATGCGCGGCGTTGAACTGCACACGACGCGTGACCACACAGCGGGGCATGGCTTGTTCGGCCTCCCGGTCGGGCGGTATCTTCGGCCCACGTGAAACTCCTGCTAAAGGTAGTCGCCACCCTGTCGTCGACGGGAGCCTCGGCGCTGTCGGCGCTGTGGACCTTCCCCAGCATCCTGTTCTCGGCGTTCCTCGTGGCGTGGGGGGCGGAGGCCGCGCAGTTCCTCATCTCCCAGGGCCTGTCGCTCGCCATCCTGGCGTGGCTCCAGACGCTGCCCGAGTTCGCGGTCGAGGCCGTCATCGCGTGGGACGCCGGCCGCGATCCCGAGCGCGCGCACCTCGCCATCGCCAACCTGACGGGCGCCATCCGGCTGCTCGTCGGCCTGGGCTGGCCGATGATCTACTTCGTGTTCCTGTTGTCGGGACGCCGGCGCACCGCGGAGCGCCTCCCCTCGATCAAGCTGCGGCCCGAGCACGCCGTCGAGATCGTCGGGCTCATGCCGCCGCTGCTGTACTTCGTGGTGATCGTGCTGAAGGGCACGATCTCCTGGGTGGACGCGGTGGTGCTCCTCGCCCTGTACACGGCCTACCTCCGGGTGCTGTTCCTGCACCCACCGCAGGACGCCGAGGAGCTGTCGTCGGCGCCGCGGGTGGCGCAGTGGGCGTACCGCCAGCGCGCCTGGCGCCAGAAGGCGGCGATCGGCGGGCTGCTCGCCGGCGGGGGTCTGCTGCTCTACGTCACCGCGCATCCATTCCTCGAGTCCATGCTCGCGGTCGCCGCGCTGCTCGGCGTGAGCCAGTTCGTGCTGGTGCAGTGGGTGGCCCCGTTCCTGTCGGAGTTCCCCGAGAAGCTCTCGGCCTTCGCCTGGGCGCGCCGCGTCACGCACGCGCCCATGGCCCTGATGAACATGGTGTCGAGCAACATCAACCAGTGGACCGTGCTCGCCGCGATGATCCCGCTGGTGTACGGCTATTCCCACCTGCGGCATCACGGCACCTGGGCCGACTTCCCGTTCGACGCGGCGCAGCGCCTGGAGATCATCCTCACGCTGCTGCAAACCGGGCTCGGCATGCTGGTGCTCGCCAACATGGAATTCGACTGGCTCGACGCCACGGCGCTGTTCGTGCTGTGGCTGGGGCAGTTCCTGGTGCCGCACCTGCGGGAGGAAATCGCCGTCGCCTATGCCGTGTGGATGGCCGTGTTGGCGATCGGATTCGCGGTCAAGGGAAAGGCGCTGCTGGCGCCGAGGTATTTCTGGGCAAGCGTGAGGGCGAATGCGCGCCACAAAGGGGAAGCGGGAAGGGGGCAGGGGGAAGGGTAAGACGGGAGCCGTCGACCTCCATCTTACCCTTCCCCCTTCCCGCTTCCCCAAACAACCGCCGGCCGGGTTCCCGCTCAACGCGGCCCGGCCGGTCGGTTACATCAGGAGCGAAGAGGATTATTGAAGCCCGAAACGAATGACTGGTCCCTCACCGCAGCTTCTGCCTTCCCCACGCGGGGGCATGGCATCCGTCACAGTATCCGGGTCCATGCTCGAGCTTGTTGGCTCAATAATTGAGCTCCTCGCCCCTGGGACGTACAATACACCGCGAACCGACGACGTCAAGCAGAGACGTCGAGCGACGACGTCGCGCGGGAACGTGGAAAAGTCGTCGCGGGAAAAACGTCAAGAGGGCATGTCACGCGAGCCGCCGCGGCGCCCCGGTGTGCGCGGCATCACGGAGATCGTGAGGAAATGATGAATCTCTCGCTGCTCGGCGCGGTTGCGTTGCTCGTGGCCTGGTCCGGCGTGCTCGTGGGGGTGCAGCCGACGAGCGGCTGGATCCACTTGCTGCTCGCGGGCGCGGTGATCCTGATCGCACGGCGGATCATCGTGGGGGCGCCGCGGTTCGTGTCGTAGGAACCGGGAGGGGGGAAGGGCAAGTCCGGTACGTCCGTATGCCGGCTTTACCCTTCCCCCTTCCCGCTTCCCCCTGCCCGGTTTTTCTCAGATCTCCCAATTCGAGAACAGCACCCCTCGCTCCGGTCGCGGCTCGGGGTAGCCTTCGTAGGTCATGCGCAGGTCGGTCCACCGCACCCGGTAGCCGCGGGCGATGAGACGGCGGAACGCGTCGGTGTAGCGGCTCTGGCAGCGCACCGCGACGCGCCGGATGCCGGCCCGGGCCGCGGCGGCCTCGCTCGCCGCCATGGCGAGGCCGAACGCGCGATCGCCGCGCGCGGCGAGCTTCAGAATCCTGAGCTCCTCACGCGGCCTGCCGTCCGCCAGCGGCACCGCATGCCACAGGACGAGCGCGTCGAGCCGGTCGTCACCGCCCACCAGGACCGTGTCGCCCAGCTCGAGCTCGGCGGTGAGCGCGATCTCGCGCGTGAAGTCATAGCCCGGGGCAAGATCACCGACCAGCGCGCGGGCCGCGTCCAGGGCGGTGCCCGCTCCGGCCCCGCCGCGCTCCGACAGCAGCGCCGGGGCGCGGTGGCCCCGCAGCGCGATGTCGTTGGTGAGCGTGAGGGTGAGGTGCCCCGGCACGAACCCCAGGCGCGCGTAGAAACCGATGTTCTCGACGGTGCGCGGCATGGTCTCGAGACCCAGGGTCGTGACCCCCCGCTCCACCAGCCAGTCGGTGGCGGCGCGCACGACGGTCTTGCCCAGCCCCGCGCCCTGGCGGTCCGGCCGCACGGCGAGCGGCCCCATCCACCCCTCGGCGCCCGAGCGGTGGGCGACGTTGAACGCCACGATGTCGCCGCGCTCATCGCGCCAGACCATCGCCCCGTCGCCCGCGTCGCGCAGGGCATAACGCCACACCGCGACGTTGAGGCGGGGCACCCGCACCCCCACCAGCCCGTCTCGCCGGTAGCGATCGGTGAACGCCTCGGAGAAGACGCCGTTGAGCTGCTCGATGTCCCGCTCGGCGGCGGGCCGCGGCCCGTCGACCCGCTGCTCAGGCAGCCACGCCCGCATCGGCCTCCCCCTCCCCTCCCCCGCTCCGCCCGCCCAACGTGGCGGTATCGTCCCGCACGACGCTCGTGCCCCGCCCCGCATCGTACTCCACGCGCAGCACGCGGTCGAGCCCCTCGCGCACCTGCTCGACGTGGGTGATGAGAATGACCTGCGGGAAGCGGTCCGCCAGGCGCCGCAGCAGGCCGAGCACGTCGTGGCGGCGCGACTCGTCCAGCGCGCCGAAGATCTCGTCCAACACCAGGAGCGACAACGGCTGGCCCGCCCGCTCGGCGATCATCTGCGAGATCGCCAGCCGCAGCGCGAGGTTGGCCACGTCCTCCTCGCCGCCGGAGAGCACCGGCTTGGCGAACCCGTCGTCCAGGACGGCGATCTCGTAGTCCTCGGTGAGTTCGAGCGTGTCGTAGCGGCCGTCGCTCAGATCCGCCAGGAAGCCGGACGCCAGCTCCGCGATCTCGGGGCGCATCTCCGCGTTCAGCTCGGCGCGGAGGTCCCCGAACGCGTCGTCCAGCTCCGCGTGGAGCCGCTGGCGCAGCTTCATCTCGGCGATGCGGCGCTCGCGCGCCGCGCGCTCGGCGAGGCGCCGCTCCACGCTCCGCACATCCTCCTCTCCGCGCGTGAGGTCGCCCCGCGCCTCCACGACCGTCAGCTCGGCGGCCCGCAGCGCGCCCAGCGCCCGCTCGTGCCGCTCCCGCGCGGCCCGGAACTGCTCGTCGGAGAAGCCGTCCGCCGCGATCGCCGCCTCGATCTCGCGCAGGCGCCGCTCGCGCCCCGACAGCGCCTCGTCGGCCGTCGCCGCGTCCCTGACGAGCGCGACCGCCCGCTCGGCCCGCGCCTGGAGGGCCGCCGCCTCGAGCGCCACCGGCTCGGCCTTCGCGAGCGCCCCGCGCACCGCATCGTGGCGCGCGCCATCGTAGCCGGCCGGGCGGGCCGCGAGACGGCGCGCGATCGCCGCCGAGCGGTCCAGCGCCCCCACCCGCTCGCCCATCGCCCGCGACCGCTCCTCCGCCTGCGCCCGCAGCGCGCCCGCGCGCTCACTCATCCGCCGCCCCTCGTCGAGCAGCGCGTCGCGCGCCGCCTCCGCGATCCGCACCTTGTCCGGCGCCTCGACGAGCTGGTCCACCCGCTTGCGGAAGTAGTCGCCGTTCTCGACGATGGCCCGCAGCTGGTTGTCCAGCAGCTCGAGCACCGCCCCGTACTCCGGCCCCAGCGGGCGCCGGCACGTGGGGCAGGTACCCTCCGGACCCAGCTCCACGATGCGGTCGCGCTCCTGCTTCACGTCGCGGTACTGGGTCCGCAGCTCGGCGCGCTTGGTTTCGGCATACTGCTTCTCGCGCTCCCACGCCGTGCGCTCCTGCTCCAGCATCCGTTCCGCCACCTGGAGCCGGGCCTCGATCGCTCCCGCCTCGCGCTCGACGGCCGGCAGCGCCTCGAGCGCCGGCGCGAGCTCGGCCAGCCGCCGCTCCAGCGTCTCCGCGGCCCGGCGCAGCTCCTCGAGCTGGGCCGCCTCCGCCCGCCGCGCCGCCTCCTCCCGCTGCAGCCGCTCCAGCTCCACCAGCTCGCGCTTGAGCGCCTCGATCGGCGCCAGCTCGGGCTCGAGCTGCCGCAGCCGCTCCCGCGCCTGGAGCGCCTCGGCCAGCTCCCGGTCGAGCCGCTGGTGCTCCTGCCGCGCCGTCACCACCGCCTGCTCCGCCATGCCGCGCTCGCCGCCCAACGAGAGCGCCCGCTTCTCGCGCGCCTGCCACTCCTTCCACCGCGGCTCCTCGCGCTCGAGCGCCGAGCGGGCGTCCGCGCGAACCGCGTCCGCCGCGCGCGCCGCCGCCCGCGCCGCGGCCAGCCGTGCGCCCGACGCCGCCCGCTCCGCCTCCAGCGCCGCGCGATCCGGCAGTCCCGCTTCGAGACCCCGCAGCTCGCTCCCCAGCGCCTTCTTCTCCTCCCGCACCCGCTCCTGCGCCAGCCGCAGACGCTCGTATCCCAGGACCTGCGACAGGAACGCCGCCCGGTCGGTCGGCCCCCGCTGCCGCGCCATCACCGCGAGCTGCTTCTGCCCGGTGAAGTAGGTGTTGAAGAACTCGTCGTGACTCATCCCGAGCGAGCGCTCGAGCCGCTCGGTCACTTCGCGGGGCGCGTTCGCCAGCACGCGCCCGTCCTCGTACAGCTCCGCGCCGTGCAGCCCGCGCGCCACCCGGTACGCGTGGCGCCCCAGCTCGAACTCGAGCTCGACCCGGACGCTGGCGCGCGGCTTGGCGCGCAGGTTGCGGATCGACTCCTTGTCACCACGCGCCGCCGTCGTCCCGTAGATCGCCCACCCGATCGCCTCGAGCAGCGTGGTCTTCCCCGACCCGTTCGGGCCGATCACCCCGGTGATGCCGTCACCGAAGTCGATGTCGGTGTCGCCGTGCTGGCGGAAGTTGACGAGCTTGAGGCGCCGGATCTTCATGCGACCCGTCCCCCCTCCCCCGTCCCCCGTCCGGCGGTCTCGACGTACTCGACCCCGAGCCGCACGAACTCGTCGCGGTCGATCTCGCCATCGAGCAGCCGGCGGGAGAGGAACTCGCGCACCACCTCGGGCACCGTCTGACGGCGCCCGCCCGGGCCGCCGACCCCCACCCGCCGCCGCTCCTCGGGGCGGCGCAGGTCGAGCTGGAGGTGGAGGGCGCGGGCCTTGAAGCTCCGAATCGCGGCGTGGTCCAGATCGCGCGCGGTGGTGCGGGGCACGTCGTACACCACGAGGCGGGCCACCTGCCCGTCGATCGCGGGTTTGGCGGCGGTCACCCGCTGGGCGATCTCCGCGTCCAGCTCCTTCGGCGCCAGCCCGGCGCCCCGCACGGGCGGCAGGTCTACCAGCCGCCGCGGCGCCGCGATCGGCTGGAACGCCACGCCGGCGTCGGGGAGCTGGACCAGCAGATAGCCCTTCCCGGGCCAGCCGTGTGCCGCCTCGTCGCGCAGCTCGCCCCACGGATTCGTGCCGACGTACTCCAGGCTCCCGGCGTACCACACGTTGGACGCCACCTCGTGCGCCACGTGGAAGTGGCCCAGTGCCACGTAGTCCCACTGCGCCGGCGCGAGATCGTGCCGCGTCAGCAGCGCGCCGCCGTACTCCGCCCACGTCCGATCGGGGCCGATGACGCCCTCGACCTCGCCGTGCACGAGCAGAATGTTCACCGCCGCGCCGCGCTCCGGGCGCAGGGCGGGCCGCTCGCCGCCGGCCAGCGCCTGGTGCGGGACCGCGAGCACCGCGCAGTCCAGCCGGGGGAAGGCGATGCGGCGTGGGGCGTCGCTCACGACTTCGACGCCGAGCGCCGTGTAGAGCTTGAGGATCGTGCCGGTCTCACTCGAGCGCGGCGTGTCGTGGTTGCCTGCGATCATCACGACGGGCGTGTCCGGCAGCGCGGCGCGCAGCCGCTGGAGCTGCTGGAAGAGGAAGAGAATCGCGGGATTGGTGGGCCGGACGGCGTGGAACACGTCCCCCGCGATGACGACGAGATCGGGACGCTGCGCGAGAAGGTCGTCCACCGCGCGGCGGAACGCCTCCGCCACGTCCGCCTCCCGCTGGTTGCCGCCCTTGGGCGTGGAGCGGTCGAACTGGCGGAAGCCCAGGTGGAGATCGGCGAGGTGGGCGAGCTTCACGCCGCCCTCCCCCACCGCTCCCCGGTGCAGGGAGCAGGGAGCGGGACGCTCACGAACCGGACAGCCGACGGTGTCAGTAGGGATCCTCCGGTATCGCATCGAGTGGCGGGACGGACGCGCGTTCGCGCGGCACGACGCCGAGGGGGACCCGGGTGCCCAGGGCTTTTCGGAAGTAGGCGAGCACGTCGGTGGGCCGGGTGCGGCGCACGGCCGCGAGCGCGCGACGGACGTCGTCGGGCTCGCGATCGGCGATCAGGTCCTTCACCGCGTTGGGCCGAACACGGGCATCGAGCCGCCGGAGCTGGCGTACCACGGCGTCCTCGAACGGCAGGTCGAGGGCGGGCGGGTAGCGCTCGACCCCGTCACGCCCGCGCAACACCGCGGGCCGCGGGAACCGCACGAAGATCGGCTGCGTGAAGTGCGGGTGCCGCACCATGAGCTCGCCGATCGGCAGCGTGGCGAGCTTGATCTTGGTCGCGGGTGAGAGCACCTGGTAGCCGGGGGTCGCCAGCTCGTCCGAGTCCATGCGGCCGAAGACCTGCGTCCCCGCGTTGCCGACGACCCGACGGTGCACCTGCGAGCGGAACTGCTCGGCGGCGAAGAGGACCAACCCCAGGTAGCGGCCACGCTCGGAGATGTCGAGCAGCATCTTCTTGACGTAGGTGTCGGGCCCGTCACCCGGCGCGTACTTGTTGAGCTCGTCCACGAACACGACGACCGCGTCCACACCGAGATCGCGCCGCTCGAGGTGCTCGCGCAGCTTCGACACCACGCGCGCGAACACGAGATCCTGGCCGAGCGGATCGACGTTGGCGACGTCCACGACGTACACGGTGCGATCGGCGAAGTCGCCCCACGGCAGGTCGCTCGAGGGTCCGTCGTCGGCCACGAGGCCCTTGCAGCGGGTCGAGATGTTGGAGAGCCGGTTGCGCACTTTGCGGATGGTGGCGATATGGTGCGTGCGCCACATGTCGCTGCCGCCGCGGCCGCCGGCCGTGTGCTCCAGGCCGTCGAAGATGGAGCGGAACAGGAGGTCCAGATCGGCGAACGTCTGCACCCGGTGCTCGCGGCCGAACCCGTCCTCGAACGATCGGCCGAGCACACGGTCGGCGAGGAAATCGATGAAGGCGTCGGCCTTGGCGTCGATATCGTCCCGGTTGAGCAGCACCTCGGCGAAATCCAGCACCTCGGGCAGGCCCCAGACGAGCGGCTCCACGGAGCTCGCGAGGTCGGGGTGCGTGCGCAGGGTGTTGAGGTTCACGCCGTCGGCCTTGAACGGCGCGAAGTAGCGTACCCGCTCGAAGGGCGCGGGCTCGACGCCCAGCCGGGCGTAGCGGCGGCGGTCCTCGTCGCGCAGCTCTCCCGGCTGGTCCAGGAAGCAGAGGTCCGGGCCCTTCACGTTGAAGCACACCGCGGCGACCTTGCCCTTCTGCCGCGGAAAGTGCTGGAAGATCGCGGCGAGCAGGAACTCCACCGCGCTCGTCTTCGTGGCGAGCCCCGAGACCCCCGAGATGTTCAGGTGCGCCGCTTCGGGGCCGAGCAGGAACTCGGCGTCGAGGTACACGGGCGACTCGAGCCCGCCGGCGCTGTAGAGCCCGATGGGGATCGCGGTGGGCGTGGCGGCGTGAAGGTAGGCGTCCATGCGCAGCGCCTGGGCCACGTCGGCGTCGCCCGCCAGGAACACGCGGCCCAGCGGCACCGGCTGGAGCGGCTCCTCCGGCTCCTGGCGCAGCACCGCGGCCGTCCAGAGCCGAATCTCCTGGCGCACCGTGGGCGCCGCGGCGGCGCGCGCCGGATCCCCCTCGGCGCCGACCACGTCGTGCAGGGGAGTGGCCAAATCGGAGTACGCAAAAGCATCCGTGACCACGCCATACACCACTTTTCCCGTTTCCCCTTTCCCGTTTCCCGGTTCTTCCACGCGCACTATCGCCCCGATTCCGATGCTCGTTTCGGTGGGGGTCCAGAAATGGAATTGGTGCGGCGTCGTGGGTTTCACCTCGGTGGCGACGACACGACCGACGGGCGGCGCCTCGGGGCTCACGAGGCGGCCCTTGGCAGGCGGGAGGCGGGAGGCGGGAGCAGGTCCCGCGGCGTCCGGGCGTTCAGGTACGTCTCCACGTCATGTATAGGATACAACAGCCGGTCCCATCGTGTATCGGGGGTCGCCAGGGGGGCGCGCTCGGCGTAGAGCCAGCCGGAGACGGCCGACGCCCGGGCCACCGTCTCGGGGGCGGCCCGGGCCTCGACGCGGACGAGCCCGTACAGCAAGTCGTTCCCCTCCCAGGGCCACAGCCGCAGGTACCAGGAATACACGGCACGGTGCGCGTGCGAGCGGGGCGCGAAGACGCTCGAGCGGTGGCGGTCGGGCAGGGTCAGCGCCCGCTCCAGGTCTGCACCCTCGAAGAACTGCGTCCCATGGCTCTTGATCACGCCGAGGGCCCGGGGGTGCGCCGCGAGCGACTCGGAGTCGGAGAGCAGACCGTCCACCACGAGCCACTCGTTGCCAGCGAGCCCCGCGGCGCAGCCCTCGGCCAACGAGCGCTCCACCGCTTCGCGGGCGCGGTCTACCCGGAGGTGGGCGGCCGTCAGGGTGCGCGAGGGCTGGCCCACGTCCTCAGCCGGCAGGTCCACGATGTCGAGGCCGCTTTCCTCGAGTGCCTGCCGGGCGGGCGGCGTCAGCCCCTCACGCCTGGTGATCACGAACTCGCGGCTCTCGTCGGCCACGGTGACGAGCCGGCGGTCGGCGCCGCGCCGTCGCGCCGCCGCCGCCACGTAGGCGCGCACGATGGGGACGACGCCCTGCACGCCGATGACGCGCCACCGCTGGATGCCGTCCACGAAGCAGGTCGCCGGAGGGCCCGCCCCGTGAGGATCGATGGGGTGCGCCCCCACCGCGACGCCCTCGACCAGCGCGGCCGGGGCGACGTCGGCCCGGTCGGCCCGACCCACGCTCGAATCGGGGACATAGGACGCCGGCACCACACCGGCAGCGCGGAGCGCCGCGAGCCACCCGGTCACGCCGCCACCTTCACCCCGATCACCAGCCCATCGCGCACCGGCACCGCCGTCGCGACGACCCGCGGGTCGGTCGCGGCGAGCCGGTTGAAGGCCCGCACGCCCTCGACCTGGGGTGAGCGATCCCGCTGATCCACCACGGCGCCGTGGAAGAACGCATTGTCGCACAGCAACAGCCCGCCCGGCCGCAGCAGCCGGACGCTCCATTCGAAGTACTCGGCCAGCGGCTCCTTGTCCGCGTCCACGAACACCGCGTCGAACCCCGCCGGCAGGGTCGGCAGCACATCGAGCGCTCTTCCCTCGATCACGCGAACCCGGTCGGCGAGCCCCGCGTCGGCGAAGCCGCGGCGCGCCAGCTCAGCGTGGCGGGGATCCCGCTCGATCGTCGTGAGGCGGCCGCCGGGCAGCAGCGCCCGCGCGAGCCAGACGCCGGAGTATCCGCCCAGGGTCCCCAGCTCGAGGGCGGTCTTCGCCCCGGCGGCGCGCAGCAGCACGAAGAGCAGTTTGCCTTCGTCCGGCGAGATGAGGATCGGGGGAAGATTCGCCTCCGCGTGCCGCGCGCGGATGCGGGCGAGCACGGCGTCCTCCGCGGCGAACAGCCCAGTGACGTACTGCTCGAGCCGCTCGTCCACGGCAGGAGTCAGACGCACAGACGCGGTGGGCTAGACGCGCAGACGCGATAGGCTAGACGCACAGACGCACCGGCGCACAGCGGTGAACGGTGCTCAGATGATGGGGCCAAGGTCAACCTGCTCACGGACGCCTGTTCACTGCTGCGCGTCCGCCGCGCCTGTGCGTCTGTCTGTTGCGCCTGTGCGTCTGGCACCTGGGCAGGGCTACGTTCCGGTCTCCACGTCGGGGAACGGCGGTACCTCGAGCAGCCACAGCCCCGCGAGCCGCGACTGCTTGTCGACTTCGGCGAGGAGCAGGTCGGCCAGGCGCACGACCGTGGCGGGCCGCTTGGCGCCCACGCGGATGTGGAAGAGCGACTCGGCGACGTTCTTCTCGACGGTGAGCCCGGTTTCCACCTCGACCGCGGCGATCCCGGGCTGCGAGCGGCGGCTGGGGAATACGATGCGGCCGTCCTTCTGCACGTCCGGGGGAGCGAGCGTGGCCACGGTGCGGATGTCGTCGGGCCACGTGACCACGTCCATGCCGCGCAGCAGTCCGCCCGCCACGTCCAGCACCACGAACGACCCGTCGCTCCCCTCGAGGTCCACGGTCCCGTTGAGGCCGTTGCCCTTGGGGAGGCCCTTGCAGGCGACCGTGAGGATGTCGGTCTCCGGGTCCCAGCGATAGGTGACCCGGGGCAGCTTGCCGTCGAGCGGCTCGACGCGTGTCTCGAAACGCATGGGACCTCGCGCCTTCCAACGCGTGCGTGGGGCGGGTAATATAGGCCGCGCTGACGAGAGGAGCCAGGACGATGGAGCGGCGGGAGTTCCTGACGGTGGCGGGGGGAGCGCTGGTGGCCGGGCGGATGGGCGGATCGGCGGATCGGCGGATGGAGAGACGGTCGCACGATCCGCCCATCCGACCATCCGCCCAGCAACCGACCCTCCCCCCCGAGGTCTTCCATCGGCGCCAGGAGCGCGCGCGGCAGGAGATGCTGCACCGCAAGCTGGACATCGCGATCGCAACGCCCGGCACGAACTACAGCTACCTGACCGGATATCAGCCGGGACGCAGCGAGCGCCTCATCGCCCTGCTGCTGCCGGCCGTCGGCGCGCCGGCGATCGTGTGTCCCGCCTTCGAGGTCGAGCGGATCAAGCGGCAGAGCGTCGTCGTGGAGGTGCTGGGCTGGGAAGAGCACCACAATCCCTACGACCTCGTGCGCGACACGGCCCGCCGGCTCAAGGGCCGCGGCCACGCGAAAGTCGCGCTCGAGCCGACCACGGACTACCACACGTTCCGACGGCTCGCTGACGCCCTGGCCGGCTGGACCTGGAACGACGGCACACCGCTGTGGGAGCGGCTGCGGATCATCAAGTACGCGGAAGAGATCGCGCTGATCCGGCGGGCCGTGGAGATCACCGAGGCGGCGATCGCGGCGACGTTCGGGCAGCTCGCCGGCGGCATGACCGAGCGCGAGGTGGCGCGCCTGCTGTCCCGCGAGATGGAGCAGCGGGGCGCGCCCGGCGGCGGGCTCGTCCAGTTCGGGGCCTCGAGCGCCCTGCCCCACGGCGGCCCGGGGGACAGCGTGTTGACGCGCGAGACCGTGGTCCTGATCGATGCCGGGTGCCGCGTCGGCGGCTACACGTCGGACGTCACGCGGACGATCTGGTTCGGCGACGCCCCGTCGGACGAGTTCAAGCGGGTCTTCAGCCTCGTGCACGACGCGCAGACCGCCGCCATGACCCTTGCCACACCGCTGCGGACGCCGTGCCAGGAGCTCGACCGCGCCGCCCGCCGGGTCATCACGGCGGCGGGTCTCGGCGCGGCCTTCACGCACCGCCTGGGCCACGGGATGGGGATGGACGGTCACGAGTCCCCGTATCTGGTCGAGGGGAACGAGACGATCCTCGAGCCCGGTATGGTGTTCACGATCGAGCCGGGGATCTACCAGGTCGGGAAGTTCGGGGTCAGGATCGAGGATGATTGTCTGGTTACCGAGACCGGGCTCGAGGTTCTGTCCCATCGGCCTTCGAAGCTCTGAGGGGAAGGGGGAAGGGGGAAGGGGGAAGCGGGAAGGGTACTGCGCGACTTCGCGGCAAGGCGACGTATGAGGCCGATCTGGAGCGCAATGCCAGGTGGAGCTAGGTGAAACTGCTCAACGAGTTCACGTTGCGTGGACAACTCCATCGCCGAACCAACTGCGATTCGAAGACAGCGGATGAACTGCGGCGTCGTGGCGGGCGCATAGCTTTCGGCGATGTTGGCGGGGATCGCGGGAGCCGATCCGCGGATCCGGTCAGCCAGCCGGCGATGACGGCTGAGCGGAGCTTCGAGGGTGAGCTGGTACGCGAGACGGGCCAGGATGCGGCCCTGATTCCAGGCCTCAAGCGATTTGAGCTTTTGCATGCGCGCACCATGAGGCCGGGCCGACGGCTCCGCCACATCCAAATGCCGCAGCATGCATCATTCTCTCGCAGTACCCTTCCCCCTTCCCGCTTCCCCCTTCCCCATCTCGCCGGGCGTCCGCCCAAACTCGACGATGCGGTCTAGCGCCCTGACCAGCTCCGGCGTCCCCGCCGCGTACGAGAGCCGCACCCACCGATCGTCCCCGAACGCCGCGCCGGGCACGAGGGCCACGCCGCGCTCGGTGAGCAGGCGCATGCAGAATTCCGTCCCGCTCGTGGTGCCGAGCGAGTCCACGCGGAAGAAGAAGTAGAAGGCGCCGAGCGGCTCGACGAACTCCACGCCCGGCAGTTCCCGGCGGAAGCGGCCGACCACCAGGTCGCGGCGCTTGCGGAACTCGGCCACCATGCGCTGCACGTCGGCCTCGACGCGCTCGTCCCCGAGTGCCGCGGCGGCGGCGTACTGGGCCGGATGCGTGGCGCCGCTCGTCGTATGGGACTGGAGCGCCGCCATCGCGCGGGCGACCGGGGCGGGGGCGAGCGCTACGCCGATGCGCCAGCCGGTCATCGCGTACGCCTTGCTCACGCCGTAGATCACCACCACCCGCTCGAGCAGCTCGTCGGGCAGGTCGAGGAACGAGGGCGCGGGGCCCGAGCCGTAGTGGATGCGCCGGTAGATCTCGTCCGCGATCACCCACACCTTGCGGTCCCGTCCCCACTGCGCGATCGCCTTGAGCTCGGCGTGCGTGTACACCGAGCCGGTGGGGTTGCAGGGCGAGCACAGGATGAGCCCGGTCGCGGCCGGCAGCATCCGCTCCAGCTCCCGCACGCTGACCTTGAGCCCCCACTCCGGATCGCCGGGCACGAGCACCGGCCGGCCGCGCGTGAGGTGCACGATCTGCGGATACGACACCCAGGCCGGCGCGGGGATGGCGACGACGTCGCCCGGCCCGAAGAGGCTGAAGCAGGCGTTGAACAGGGCCTGCTTGGAGCCCGTCGAGACGACCACGTGGTCGGCGTTGACGGGCCGCCCGCCCGACAGCAGCGACAGGTGCCTGGCCGCCGCCGCGCGCAGCTCCAGGATGCCCTCGTTGGCGGGATAGTGCGTCCGGCCGTCACGGATCGCCCGGATCCCGGCCTCCGCCGGCAGCGCCGGTGTCGCGAAGTCCGGCTCGCCCGCGCCCAGGTCGATCACGTCCTCGCCGGCGGCGCGCCGGCGCTTCGCTTCCTGGGACAGCGCGATGGTCGCGGAGGTCTCGAGATGCTGGAGGTTGGACGACAAGGTGAAGGACGGGACAGGACGGGGCAGCACGGGGGAGGACGGCACCTCGGTCATGGCCGAATCACTCCGTAGCGCTTGAGGATGGCGACGGTCGAGTCGAGCGGCAGCGCCGCCGCCGTGCCACGATAGCCCCGCACCGACTCGGCGCGCAACAGGGAATTGTAGATCGCTTCCTCGGTGGCCTCGATCGCAGCCTGGAAGAGGGGGGACATGGCGTCGTTGGCGACAAGGGGTACGGTATCGACCAACGACGACCGCCCTTGACCGCCATCGCCCGCCCTCGCCCGGCGTGTCGAGAACGCGATCACGTAGTCGCCCGAGCCGTTCGTCATACTGCTGCCCGTGCGCGCGAGGCCGGCGAGCGCGCGGCGGCCGAGGCGCTCGAGCTGGCGGTGATCGAGCGGCGCGTCGGTCGCGACCACGATGATGATGCTCCCGTCGGCGTCGTCTCGCGTTTCCCGTTTCCCGTTTCCCGTTTCCCGCAAGTAGTACCGCCCCAGCTCCCGCCCCACCGGCGCCCCGTTGATCGTGAGCACGCCGCCGAAGTTCGTCTGCACGAGGACACCGAGCGTCCAGGCGCCGAGCCGGTCGGGGAGCCGGCGGCTCGCGGTGCCGATCCCGCCCTTCCAACCGAACGCCACGGTGCCCCGCCCCGCCCCGACCGCGCCCTCGGCCACGGGGCCCGCCGCGGCGCCCCGGATGGCGCCGATCACGTCGGCCTCGGTGATCGGCCGCGCGCGGATGTGGTTCAACGATCCGTCGTTCGTCTCAGCCACGACCGGGTTCGCCGAGCGTACGTCCTCGTTCCCGGGGAGGGCCAGGAGCCAGGTCAACACCGCATCGGCGGCGCGGGGAACGCACAGCGTGCACGTCAGGACGATGGGAGACTCCAGCTCGCCCAGCTCGTTGACCTGGGTCGAGCCCACGAGCTTGCCGAAGCCGTTGCCCACCACGATCGCGGCCGCGACCTTCTGGCGGAACGGATTGCCGCCGTGCGGCAGGATGGCGGTGATGCCCGTGTTGATCGAGTCGCCCCGGGCGATCGTCGTGTGCCCGACGCGCACGCCGGCGACGTCCGTGATGGCGTTCAGCGGGCCGGGCGGCAGGACGCCGACGACGACGCCCAGCTCGCGCGCGCGGGGACGGGACGACTGCGGCGAAAGGGGAAAGGGGAAGAGGGAAAGGGCGAGCAGGGACGCGAACATTCCGCGGCCGACGGGCCTCCGACCGGCCTGACCGCCGTGTAACAGCCTCATCCTGTTGCTCATTCGATGCGTGGAAAGTACCATGTTCGCATAGAAGGGCGAGCTTCTTTGACAACCGAGGATCGTGTGACGGACCTGAGTGATGCGAAGGCTGCGCTGGAGCGCGGCCGGCCGGTGGTGCTCGTGACGCCGCCGGCGGTAGAGCGGGCGGGCGTGGTGTGGGAGCTCGTAGCTCCGGTAACCCCGGGGCATGGCCCCGGGCTCAACCCACCCGGCGTAGCTACGGTGATTGTTTGTAGCGACGCCCCCGCTGCTACCGAATGGTCCGCTGTTGCGCCCGCCGGCACCCGCGTACACGCCGTCACCGGTCTCACGCGCACCGCCGCCCTCCTCAAAACTGGCGCCGTCACCGTCCTCGCCGGCGCTCCCAAGGACCTCGCCGCGCTCGTCGCGCGCGCCGCGCTCAAGCTCGACAAGGTGGAGACCATTGTCATCGCGTGGCCCGAGTCGCTCGTGGCCGGCGAGCACGTGGGCGTGCTCGACACGCTGCTGGCCGAGGCGCCCGAGGCGCGGCGCGTCGTATTGTCGTGGAATCCGGGGGCCCTCGCCGACTTCCTGGAGCGGCATGCTCGGCGGGCCGAGGTGGTGGGTGACCTGCCGGTGGATGCGGATGGCCGACCTCTGGGTCCCGTCGGTCCGGCGCGCTACGCCATCGTGCCGGCGGACCGTCGGGCGGCGGCGGGGCGGGAGGTGCTCGACCGCCTGAACGCGAGACGGCCGCTGATCTGGGACGGGAAGCGGGAAGCGGGAAGCGGGAAGGGTACGGCCGAGCAGCCGGCGTTCGACGCTGTCATCTGCGTGACCCTGCCCACTCGCGACGAGCTCGCCCAGCTATCGCGGCTCGGCCAGCCCGTCGTGCTCATTTCGGCCGCGCAGCTCGCCTACCTGAAGTCGATCGCTGCGCCGCTGACTCCACTGTCACTGCCGACGGCCGCCGATCGCGCGCTGGACCGGGCGGAGGCGTTGCTGGCGGAGGTGGCGGAGCGGCTCGAGCGGGGGGAGATCGATGTCGAGCTGTCGGTGCTTGCGCCGCTATTCGAGCGCTTCGACCCAGCGGAGGTGGCGGGGGCGCTCCTCGCAATACGACGGGAAGCGGGAAGCGGGAAACGGGAAACGGCCCCGCCCCTCCCCACCGCCGCTGGCTGGGTGAAGGTGTTCGTGAACGTGGGGAAGAAGGACCGGGCGAGCGCGAAGGACCTGGTGGGCGCGTTGATCAAGGAAGTGGGGCTCACGAAGGAGCAGCTCGGGCGGATCGAGGTGCGGGAAACGCACACGATGGTGGAGGTTGCGCCGGCTGCGGTGGAGCGGGCGGTGAAGGGGCTGAGCGGCGTGACGATTCGGGGGCGGCGGGTGGGGGCGCGCGTGGGGCGGGAGCGGTAGGATTCGAATCGACGTCGAGGGACAAGAGATACCTGTGACGCCGGGGGACAGCCCATAGGCCGCCCCCCGGCTTCGCTTCGCTTCGCCAACGCGCTGGCAGGGGAATGATCAGGGCAGTGCGTCAACGGTCCATCAACAGGCACGGGAAGGAATGTCAACACAGCCTCAACACAGCACTTGACTCACCCGGGGGATCGGATGGGCATGATGTGTACCCTTCCCGCTTCCCGGCTTGATGAAACGCCGACGGGCCGCCCAGCGGGGCGGCCCGTATCCAGCATACTAAGCGCTGACAGCTGATCGCTGACAGCCGACAGCTACCTCTTGTTCACCACCATCTTCAGCTGCTTCCCGGCCCGGAACGCCGGCGCGATCGACGCCTTGATCTGAATCACGCCACCGGTCTTCGGGTTGCGGCCCATCCGCGCCGCACGCTTACGCGCTTCGAAGTTCCCGAACCCCGTGATCTGCACCTTCGCGCCCTTCTTCAGCTCGCCTGCGATGATGCCCTTGTCGTCGAACAGCGCCTCGATCGCGCGCCCGGCATCGGCCTTGGACATCCGCGTCCGCATGGCCAGTGCGGCGGTCAGCTCGGCTTTGTTCACAGCGGTCTCCTTGGGTGAGGGGTGGGCTGCGAGGAACCTAGCCCGGGCGGCGCTTTCCCGAGGGTGACCAGAGAAAACCCGCATGAACCCGCCACAATCTATGGGTATAGCCCGAAAATCCGCAAGATACCGGCACTTCTTGACCCCCCTCCCCCCCCC
>Ga0187893_10002858_pt1 | contig 36757 bp, 38 predicted proteins | sample MA1701074metaG_FD_139574 | JGI IMG/M metagenome (GOLD analysis project Ga0187893, IMG submission 139574) | White microbial mat communities from a basaltic lava cave in the Kipuka Kanohina Cave System on the Island of Hawaii, USA - MA170107-4 metaG ... | reverse complement strand
CGCGTGCTCCACGCGCAGCCAGATCAGGTTCTTCACCTCTGCTCCGGCGCACTCGCGCAGGGGCACGGGCTCCGGGTGGACGTGCGCCAGGGCGCTCGTCCCGATGTGCGAGCCGACGCGCGCTCTCTTCCGTTCCGCGACGGGAGCTTCAAGGCGGTCGCGATCGACCCGCCCTACACGGTCGAGTACGCGGCGGATCTCTACGGAATCGAGTACCCGCGGCCGTCGGCGCTGCTGCGGGAGGCCGCGCGCGTTGTCGCGCCGGGCGGACTCGTCGGCATCCTTCACTTTCTCGTCCCGTCGCCCGTCGAAGGGCTCGCTTTCGTGCGCGCCTACGGAATCACGACGGGGGCCGGCTACCGCATCCGCGCATTCACGGTGTACCGGCGCGAGCCCGAGGGGTTCCTGTGAGCGCGCCGCCGGCCGCCGTGCGCCGCTTCTGCGCGCGCTGCCGCGTCCTGTGGTGGTTCATCCCGGCCGTGCAGGTCCGCTGCCCGGTCTGCGGCGGCCAGCATCCGGCGCCGGCCGGGAAGGGGGCGGCGTAGGCGATGGCGACGAAGCGCAGCCGCATCCGGGAGTTCTTCATGGCTCAGCCAGGCGCGCAGGCTGGGCGTGGAGCGATGCCGATGGGGCCCTGCGTCTATCTCGCGCGGTCCGCGGCTCCATCCTACGCCGGTGAGTCCCTCTGGAAGATCGGTTCCTCCGTGAGCGTGCGTCGCCGTCTTTCAGAGCTCGATCTCGGGCCGTATCAGCTGGTCGCGTTCATCCCGTTCGAGCAGATCGCCGAAGCGCGTGTTGCCGAGAAGGATGTCCACTCACGCTGTCCGTGTGGTCGCGCAGGCCCGACGCGCGAGTACTACAGGAGCCCGCGCTGATGCCGAGCCGGGTCATCCGCGGCGAGATCCTGTCGAGCGACTCGCTCTCCCGCGTGAGCCCGGAGGCGGAGGCCTTCTTCTGGCGGCTGCTGATCGCGGCCGACGACTACGGGCGCCTCGATGGGCGCCTTGCGGTGTTGCGCGCAGCGGTGTGGCCGGCACGCAACGTTACGCTCGACCAGCTCCAAGAGCTGCTGGCCGAGCTCGAGCGCGCGGACGGCGAGACGGGTCCGATCGTGCGCTACCAGGTCGATGGACGAGACTTCATCGCCCTGGTCAACTGGGAGGAGCATCGGGCCAACGGGAAGCGGGCCAAGACGTCGCGCTTCCCACCTCCCCCGAAACTTCCCGCGGATGCCCGCGGATCCCCGGAGATCCCCGCGGATCCCCACCCGTCTGACGTGGGACGAGGGACGAGTAGCGAGGGACGAGGGACGAGGGACGAGAATCGAGGGACGAGGGGCGGGGGTGTGGGGGAGGGGAGTGACTCCCGCGAGGCGCCCGCCTCCGCTCGTGCTGCGGCGGGCGGCGCCTCGCTCGTGGCAGTGGACGGAGTGCTCGGCAGCGCGCAGCGTCGGCTTGAGGCGAGGAGGCGGAGGGCGCAGTACGAGTGACGACGAAGCCCGTGAAGCTGATCCCGAAGCACACCCGCAACCTCTGCCGCTCCTGCGGCCGCCGCTTCCGGCGCTCTCGCGTGAGCGAAGAGGCATCGATCGCGTGCGACGCCGAGAAGTGTCAGGCCTGGGCCGCGAGCTATCGCGAAGCGCTCCGCTCTGGCGCCGCGCTTCCGCCGGAGTATGGCATGTCGCCGCCGCAACCGGCCCAGCGATCGACGAAGTCCTCGCGGTCGGATGCGCGAGCGGGCTCGCGCCGAGATCGTCCATCTGGGGCGGTTCACGCCTCGAGCTTCGGGGTGACGCACGCGGCGCGGAACGCCGCCGAGCGCGAGTCGCGGAAGGTGGTGCGCCGCTACCGCGAGCACGTCGCGCGCCACGGGATCGAGCCCGTGCGGAGCCCTGCGCTGTGATCGACACCGACTGGATCACCACGCGCGAGGCGGCCGCTGTCCTAGGCGTCTCCGACCGGCACGTGCGCCGCCTGGTGCTGAGCGGAAAGCTTGTCGCGCGGCGCAGGGGTGAGCTCGGCTGGCAGAGGATCTCCGCGCAGAGCGTGGTCGCGCTGGTGGCCGTGATGTCCGGTTCTGTTCCACGTGGCACGAAACCGGACATCGCAGCGGGAGGGCTCGATGGCGAAGGGTTCTGAGGGCCGAGTAAAAGGCCGCTTCGCGCCGGGCCTCCGCGCGCTCGTTCGCCCGGTGGACTCGCTCTCGACGGACGCGGCGAACGCGCGTCACCACGGCGAGCGAAACCTCGCGGCCATCCGCGAGTCGCTCCGCGCCTACGGGCAGCAGAAGCCGATCGTGGTGGACGCGGCGGGCGTGGTGATCGCGGGCTCGGGCACGCTCGAGGCCGCCATGGCGGAGGGGTGGACCCATGTCGCCGCCATCGAGTCGGACCTGGTCGGCGCGAAGCGGCGGGGCTACGCGATCGCCGACAACCGCACGGCGGAGCTCGCGGAATGGAACGACGAGGTGCTCGACGAGCAGCTGCGCGAGCTTCTCGCCGCCGGTGACTTCGAGGGCACCGGCTTCGAGCCCGAGGAGATCGCGGCGCGCGTGGCGAAGGGACGCGGGGCGTTCGACGAGCCGATCGATGAGCTCGACTTCTCCGAGGTGCATGACGAGTTCTGGATCTCGGTCCGCGGTCCGCTGCCGCAGCAGCCTGACGCGCTCGAGGCGCTGCGCGAGGCGCTCGAGGCGCTGCCGGGCGTGACCGTGCGCGTGGGATCGACGCAGCTTGGCTAGGCCGAAGGTCGAGAACAGCAGCGAGGGGAAGGGGCGGAAGGTCGCGATCCGCGAGGCCGCGCTCGAGTGGGCGGCGCCGTCGCGCGTGTTCGATGCGTTCTGCGGCACTGAGGGCGCGATGCACGCCGCCGTCTGGAGCCGCGCCGAGAGCTACGTCGGCTGCGACACCGAGTGGACGCCGGCGGACGCGAGGCGTCGCCTGGTCTGCGACAACCGCCGGGCGCTGCGCGTGCTCGAGCTCGAGGCCTTCAACGTCTTCGACCTCGATGCGTTCGGCTCGCCGTGGGAACAGGCGCTCATCATCGCGCACCGCCGACGCTGGGAGCCGGGCGAACGCGGCGCGCTGGTGGTGACCGATGGCTCGGGCCTGCGCACGCGCTTCGGCTTTCTTCCTGCCGCGCTGGCGCGCCTGGTCGGGATCGAGTCGCGGGGTACGGCGCCGACCGAGGACGCGCACGAGGGGCTGCTCCCGCTCGCCCTACGGCGCTGGGCGAAGCTCTCGGGCGTCCAGCCACGCCGCGCGCTCGTGACGCGGAGCCGCGGGAGGGGGAAAGGCGGCTCGCGGATGTTCTACGCGGCGCTGCTCTTCGAGGGTCAGAGCGCGAGCGAGGCCTGACGCTCCTCGCGGTGCACGTAGCGCTCGCCCGGCATGGCGCCTTCGACGTGGCGGGGGAGCTCGTCCCACGTTCGGCCGTCGAGGATGCGCCCGGCGCTCGTCGGTCGCGGCCCGCCCCATTGCTTGTGCCAGAAGGCGACGCCCGCGGCCGCGCACTGATCGCGGAGCGAGCGGACCCAGTCGATGCGATCCTCGCGCGCCACCCACGACGGTTCGCCGCGCGCGCCGCGCCGCACCAGGCCTCGTGTCTCGAGCGCGCGGGTGTGGCCCGCCGCGAGGTGCACGCCGGATTCACCGCCGCTGATCAGCCAGTGCACGCCGCGCAGATCGAGCTCGAGCGGCGAGAGCAGCGGCTCGGCCGAGACGAAGCGCACGCGCGCCGGGATGTCGCGCAGCACGTCGAGCCGGTGCGCCGTCTTCTGGCTCTCGATCGTGACGCCGAGCCAGACGCAGTCGGGGAGCGCGCGCGTCGCGAGGTAGCGCGCCGCGATCTCCGGCCGCTTCGTGAGAACCTGGTAGCGATGGTGCGGCGCGGCGCGCATGGCCTCGAGCACGCGGTCGCGGTAGTCGTCGGGGATCTTCTCCCAGAAGAGGTCTGACATGGAGTTCGTGAAGATCAGCGAGGGCCGCTTGACGCACGCGGGCTCGCGGAGCTTGTGGGGGCGGAGCGTCAAGTCGAAGCCGTTCGGGAACGCGGGCGTGCCGCGCTTGTTTTCCGCGAGCGTCTTCGCGTAGCAGAACGCGCAGCCGGCGGTGACTTCCTCGCATCCGCTGTTCGGGTTCCAGGTGAGCTCGGTCCAGTTGATCTCGGTCTCGTTCATGGTGTCTCCGTGCGCAGGCCCGCGGGCGAGAGCGCCGGCCGGGTCGAGTGAACGAGCACCGACCGGCGCGAGCTCACCCACGGGCCCACGCGGGGAAGGGTAGGTCAATCGGTGGTGCGGAGCCGTTCGTCGCGCGTGCCGCCGTCGGTGGTGTACCGGCCCTTGCGCGTGGGCGGCGTCGCGTTCTGGTGCACGGCCTTCTTCGCGCGGAGGTAGCCGCGTGCCGTCGCGAGCGCGCGGCGCGAGACACGGAGGGTCTCCGGGTCGATCGGCACCACGAGGCCGCTGTGCGACGACTCGACCTCGAACATCCGGCCGCCGAACCCTGCGAACTCGCACCCGTCGTATTCGCAGCCGTCGCCGGCGGACCCGTAGAAGCGCAGCCCGGCCGCTGCGGCTTCTTCGCGGTCCGAGCATGCCCCGTAGTTGACGTCGTCGTATTCGGCGAACAATGAGGTGCGGCGCGTCGGTGGCCTCGGTGTAATCCTTCGACTCGCCGAGCTGGGGCACGATCTCGGCGAAGCGCTCGACATCGAATTCGCCGCTCTCGGGCCTGCTCGATCGTGAAGCCGGCGACGCGGGCGGGCTTCATGGTCCGGCGCGCGCTCGCCTCGCAGGCGCACGAGTAGGCGAGGCGCTGCGAGTAGGAGTGGCCCCACGTGTCGAAGTCGTCGGTGCCGACGAGGGTCCAGTTCCAGCGGTTGCGCTCGTGCGCGTGGGGGTGGATTTCGGCAACCTCGCCGGTCGGGAGCGTCACGACTGCGGAGCCATCGGCGCGCACGGTGGCGCGGGGTCGCGAAAGTTCTGCCATGCTTGTCTCTCCGTGGGTGGTGGGCCCTGCGGCCCTGATGTAAGGGGAGCTTACCACGCAACTAGCCGGAAAACAAGGGCTTTTAGGATTTCGTAGGGGGGCCATTTCGTTGGGGAATCGGACGCGACGCCCGCCGGGGAGGCCGCGGGTGGAAGAGCGGGTGCACCCGGAGCAGCTCCGGCCGCTCGTCTTCGCGGGCTGCACCTATCCCGAGATCGCGGACTATTTCGGGATCTCCGAGGCCAGCGTCGAGCGCATGGCGCAGCGCGAGCCGCTCGCGGCCGTCTTCCGCAAGTCGCGCGCCGATCGGAAGCTCTCTCTCCGCCGAGTGCAGACCAAGCTCGCCGTCGGCGGGAACGTCGGCATGCTCATCTGGCTCGGGAAGCAGGAGCTCGGCCAGCGCGAGCGCTTCGACCCGATCGACGTCCACGTGAACGTCAACGACACCGAGCGCGACGAGGCGGCCAAGCGCCTCGAGAAGTGGGTCGCGAAGCGCCGCGACGGTGACGGTGACCAGGCGAACGGTGACCCGGCGGACCCGATCGTTCACTGACGCGCGCTCGTACCTCGAGAAGCTCGAACCGGCGGAGCTGCGCGCCACCGTTGACGTGCTCTTCAGCTGGCGCACGTGGGCGCGACCCGAGCAGCTCGAGCCACCCGGCGACTGGTACGTGTGGCTCATACAGGCGGGTCGCGGATGGGGAAAAACCCGCACCGCGGCCGAGGCCGTTCGTGCGCGCATCGACTCCGGCGTCTGGCGCGTGGTGAACGCGGCCGCGCCCACCTGGACCGACGTCTGGGATACGATGGTCTACGGGACCGAGGATGCGCCCGGCCTGGCGCGCATCTGGCCCGCACACCAGGCGCCCCGCGTCGTGCGCGACGAGAAGAACCCGCACCTGCGGTGCTGGAACGGCGCGCGCATCCGCCTCCGCGCCGCGCAGCGCGCCGAGCGCTTCCGCGGCCCGCAGGCCGACGGCGGGTGGGCCGACGAGGTGGACTCGTGGAATCCCGAGATCGTGAGCCCGCAAGAGGCCTTCTCGCTCTTCGAGCTCGGCATCCGCCTCGGCACCGACCCGCGCATCATCGCGACCAGCACGCCGAAGCGCGGGCGCCTCGTCTCGTCGCTCAGGAGGCGCGCCGACTGCATCGTGACGCGCGGCAGCACCCGAGATAACCGCGAGAATCTAGCGCCGCAGTTCCTGAAGATGATCCAGGAGCGCTACGGCGGGACTCGCCTTGGCCGCCAGGAGATCGAGGGCGAGCTGCTCGACGACTACCCGGGTGCGCTCTGGACCCAGGAAATGCTCGACGCCGCGCGCGCGCTCAAGCTCGGCGATCTCCGCCGCATCGTCGTCGGCGTGGACCCAGCGGCGACCTCCACCGACGATGCCGACGAGACGGGCATCGTCGTTGCCGGGAAGGACGTGCTCGGCCGTGGTGGCGTCCTCGCCGACCACTCCTGCCGCCTCTCGCCCGGTGGCTGGGCAGCGCGCGCGGTGCGGGCGTATCACCACTTCAAGGCGGACGGCATCGTGGCCGAGATCAACAACGGCGGCGAGATGGTCGAGCACACGATCCGCACCGTTGACGCCAACGTCCCCGTCACCGTGGTCCACGGCTCGCGCGGGAAGATCGTGCGCGCGGAGCCGATCGCGGCGCTCTGCGAGCAGCACAAGGTCGCGCACGTGGGCGAGTTCCCTGAGCTCGAGCAGCAGCTCCTCGCCATGACGCTCGACGGCTACGTGGGGGACGGCTCCCCCGACCGTGCCGACGCCTACGTCTGGGCCCTGACCGACCTGATGCTCGACGACACCTTGACCGGCGACGCGCGGGTCTGGTAACGACACGGCTTCAGCACCGAAACCCTGGATCCGCAGAGGCCGGGTGGCACCTCGCTGCCCGGCCTCTCCCTTTCGCGACGCCGCCCGCCCCTGCTAGCCTGCGCGCCTGGGTTCGGTGCTGGTGGGGGAGCTTCGGCCGATGCCGGGGCAGCAGACGCTCACCGGAACGCTGGTGCTCGCGCCGCGCCTCGGCGCGAGCGTAGTCCTCATCTCGCCGCGGCTGACTGCGACGCCGGCCGTGGGCAGCTCGTAGCCGAGTGCTCGCACGCCGCAGCCGCCACGCCTGGCACGTGGCGCGCACGATCGACTGGACGGCCGCCTTCACCAGCGCGTCCCTCGGCGTCTCCCTGAGCCTCTTCATGATCGGCCTAGCCCTCGGGTGGTGGTGAGTGGCCTGCCAGGAGCTCGCCTACAAGAGCGACTCGATCCTCGAGCTTCGCGACCTGAAGGACGAGGCCGGCCTCGCGGTCACCACGGCCACCGTGACCGCGCAGCTCCACGACGAAGACGGCGCCGCAATCGGCAGCGCGATCCCGATCGCGCACGTGAGCTCGGGCCTCTACCGCGGCGTGATCCCCGATGCGCTCTGGAGCGGTGACCCGCCTGCGCTCGCCCCCGGCAAGATGGTGCGGATAGTGGTCGTGGCCGACGCCGGCGCCGACAAGCACCTCGAGCGCGTCCTCCGCGCCGTGATCGGGAGCGCGTGATGGCGTTCTGGAGCCGCCGCGGCAACCGCACCTCGGCCGCCGCACAGCTCACGATGGCCGACCTGCTGCGCGAGCACGTCGGCGCGGTGCAGATGGGCGACGCCCAGCTGACCACGCGGACCGTGGGCGCCGGAGGAGGCTCCGTGCTCGGGCTCCTTTCCGCGCGCCGCCTCGGCGTCCGCGCGAGCCGGGAGCCCGCGCGCCTGGTCGAGGCCTACGTGCACTCACCGTGGGTCCGCGCCGTGGTGAGCCGCATCGCCGACAGCGTGGCCGCGACGCAGTGGACGCTGCAGCGCGGGGCCCGCACCGACGTCGGGCGCTCCGCGCCGGAGGGCGTCGCGCTCGCGCGGCGCATGAACCGCGCGCCGAACCAGGCCGCACGTCGGCGCATCGCCCGCGCCGGCCAGGCCGAGGAGATCGCGACGCACCCCGCCCTCGACGTGATCGAGGGCGGCAACCCGCACTTCCCGGGCCCTACCGTCGCGCAACTCTCCCAGGTGTACGGCGAGCTCGCCGGCGAGTCGATCCTCGTGAAGGAGCGCGACGCCCAGGGCATGCCGATCGCCCTCTATCCGATCCCGCCGCGCTGGTGCGCGAAGCGCCCGCTCCCCACCGACCACTTGCCCGCGTTCACCTTCCGCGTGAACGGCGTGGAGGCGTCCCTCCCGGCCACCGAGGTCGTGTGGATCCAGACGCCGAGCCCCGTCGATCCGTACTTCGCGGCATCGGGCATCGCCTCCGCGCTCGCCGACGAGATCGACGTCGACGACATGGCCGCGAAGCTCGAGCGACAGACCTTCCTGACCGGCGGCATCAAACCCACGCTCGTCTTCGCCGATGGCCTCACCGAGCCCCAGACGCAACGGCTGCAGGCCGACATGGAGCAGCAGACCCGCGGCTTCTGGCGCGCGTTCCGGCTCTACTTCGTGAGCAAGAAGCTGGAGTTCGCGACGATCGGCGCCACTGCGCGCGAGATGGAGCTCGAGAAGCTCCGCCGGTTCGAGCGCGACGTGATCGTGCACACGTGGGGCATCCCGCCCGAGATCATCGGGATCCTCGAGACCAGCAACCGCGCCACGATCACGGCCGCGGCCTACATCTTCGCGCGTTGGGTGCTCGTGCCGCGGCTCGAGGTTCGGCGCGCGGTGCTGCAGGCGCAGCTCGTCGCCGACTTCGGCGACCCGTCGCTCTTGCTCGACTACGTGACGCCGATCGAAGAGGACCTCGAGGCGAAGCGCGCGGCGATGGCGGCGGCGCCGTGGGCCTTCACCCAGGACGAATGGCGCGGGCTCGCGGGCTTCGGCGACGTCGAGGCCGGGAAGGGGAAAATCTACGCGGTCCCGTACACGCTGCTGTTCCGGCGCGAGCTCATGGAGGGGATCACGGATCCGGTGGAGCCCGAGCCAGAGCCGGGCGACGAGCCGGACGACCCGCCGGACGATGGGGACCAGAAGGCCGCGCGGCTGGACATCGGACAGCTTGCGCAGCGCGCCCTCGAGCGGCTCGCCCGAGAGAAGGCCGAGGGCGACGAGCCGGAGATCGACGCCGACACGCTCTCCGCCATCCTCGCCGCGATCGCGGCCGCGCTCTCGTGGGTCACGCTCCGCACGGCGCTGCGCCCGATCCTCGGCGCCGTGGCCGACCACTTCGGGAAGCTCGCGGCCGAGGGCGCCGGCGCCACGTGGGACGCCGAGAGCCAGCGCATGCGGGACTGGCGCGCGAACGGCTACGCCCACGTGCTGCGCGCGGTGAACCAGACCACGCGCGATCAGGTTGCCACGGCCGTCAGCGAGCGCTGGGTCGAGGCCTCGAGCTGGACCGCCGTGCGAACCGCAGCCGATGCGGCCTTCGAGCCGTCGCTCACGTCGCGCGCGGCCGCGCTCGGCCTGACGTCCACGGTGACCGCCGCTGGCTTCGGCACGCAGGAAGGCCTCCGCCAGGCGAACATGCCCTTCAAGGACTGGGTCAGCGAGCGCGACGAGCGGGTGCGCGAGACGCACCAGGCCCTCGACGAGAGCGAGCCCATCCCGCTCGAGCAGGACTTCGTGAGCCCCTCCGGCGCTCGGGGCCCCCACCCCGGCGCGCTCGGCGACGACCCGGCGGAGAACGCGAACTGCATCCTGCCCGGCAGCTATGTCTCAGGCGCTTTCGTCGCCGGCGTTCGGGCCTGCTATTCGGGCAAGGCCATCGAACTCAACACGCGCCACGGGTATCGCCTGCGGGTGACACCGAACCATCCCGTAGCCACGGCGCACGGTTTCGTTCCTGCGCAGAAGCTCAACGAAGGCGACCACGTCCTGACCCATGTCGGGAACGTCCACGGAGAGGGTTCGTCCTCCGCTGTCGCAGCACAAGAGGAACAGCGTCACCCAACCGTGATCGAGCAGGTACTCCAGGCGCTCGCGGTCAGAGGAACGTCGAAGCCGCGACGCACGCGACCCGACGAGCTCCACGGCGATGCGGTCGCGGTGCAAGGCGACATCGATGTTGTAGATGCCACACGCGAGTTGCTGTCGGACCGAGAGACCGCGGCGGGTGAGCTCAGCGGCGAGCGCGTCCTCGAAGAATCCAGGAGCCAGAAGACGTCGCTCGTTCGTGCGGGCTCGGGCGAGCTTCGTGGCGATGGTGTCTCGCTGGCCCCGCCTGGCACGCCAAGCGGCGCTGCACTGACGGGTGACAGCCGCACGGTCGGCTCTCGACCACTTCAGCCGCTCCGCTTCGGCACGACCGCGGATCTTGACACCGTGCTTCAGCAACCGGCGGGTCAGAACGGGACGGCCGACGCCGCGTTCGTCCGCGATCTGCTTGAGGGATACCCCGGAGCGGTAGCGCTGGATGAGATCGTCCAGGTCCGGCAGATCGACTACTCGGGGCACGTCTACGACCTCCAGTCCACGACGGGGTGGATGGTCGCCAGTGGCATCGTCGTTAGCAACTGCCGCTGCATCATCGCGCCCGCCGTGGCGGAGGGTGAGCGCGCGCTCGCGACCGAAGAGCAACGCGACGCGGCATGGAAACGTCTCAACGCGGAGCGGCTTTCCTTCGAGGCACAGGCGGTCGAGGCCGCCCGCGGCGCGTTTTCGGAGCAGCGGACAGCGGTTCTCGATGCAATCGAGCGCGTCCGTCAACGCAGCGCGTAGCAACCGCGCTGGTGGAGGTGGGAATGCCCAACGGGTCGAAGTTCATCAGCGCCCAGCGCTTCCGACAGGTGATGGAAGCGCGCGCCGCCGACTCCCCGGATCCGATCCCCGCCGTCGCCTGCAGCTTCCAGCTGGGCGTGGCCGAGGTGCTGCCCTCCGACCAGAAGGGCCAGCGCAAGCCCGACCCCGATCGCCGGCAGATGCTCTTCGCGATCAGCGACGACACGCTCGACCGCATGCACGACAGCGTGAAGGTCGAAGGCTGGGAGATGAAGCAGTACCGGAAGAACCCCGTGGTGCTCTTCGGGCACGACTCGTGGAACATCGCCGCGCCGGTCGTGGGCCGCTCGCTCGCGGAGTTCACCGAGGGCGATCAGCTGAAGAGCCTCATGGAGTTCACGCCGCAGGGCGTGCTCCCGCTGGCCGACGCGCTCTATGAGCTCTACCGCCAGAAGTTCATGCACGCCTGCTCGGTGGGCTTCATCCCGAAGGTGTGGCAGTTCGTCGAGGACGACGACCGGCCCTACGGCATCGACTTCCTCGAGCAGGAGCTGCTCGAGTATTCGCTCGTGCCGATCCCGGCGAACCCGAACGCACTCGTGGAGGCGCGCTCGGCGGGCGTGGACACGCTGCCGCTCCGCGAGTGGAGCGAGGAGCTGCTCGACGCCTGGGGCTCGAAGGGGAACCGCGGCGACAACCTCTGGATCCCGAAGCGGATTCTGCGCGCGATCCACGAGAGCGCGGACCCCGCGGAGCGCGTGACGGTGCACCTGCGGAACGAGAGCGGCGAGCGCATGGCGCCCGACGTGCTGGACGTCACGAAGGAAGACCCGGAGCCCGAAGCCGACCTGCGCGAGGTGCCCGATCCCGCTCCCGAACCGGATGCGAGCGCTGCGCCGGTGGTGCCCGAAGCGGACGCGCCGCAAGCCGAGCCCCTTGACACACCGGAGGGTCACGAGGTAGAAGCTCAGGCCAGCGAATCGCAGGAGATCATCGTGCGATTCGCGGACGGAAGCACGGCCGACATGCGAACCGTCCTGCAGGCCCTCTCGGAGATCATCGGAGAGAGCGCGAAGTCGGCAGCTTGACGCGCTGAGACTCTTCGGTCGCCCGAAATCCGAGAGGTTCTGAATGCCGGAACTCACGGCCGCGCAGGTGCGCGAGCTGCTGCCCGAGACGCTGAAGCTCGAGGGTGGCGCGCTCGGCGCCGCGATCGCAGAGCAGGTGAAAGAGGGTCTCGCGAAGGGCCTCGAGCCCTTCGACAAGCGCATCGGCGCGATCGAGGAGCGCGCGCCCGCGCAGGCGACGCAGAACCTCGCGGCGATCATGGCCGGCCTCCGGCCGCCGGACGCCGCGCGCGACCAGCAGGAGCAGCGCCGCGCCGTGGGACGCGCGGTCCGCCTCCTCGCGGCGAGCAGGGGCAGCCAGGATCAGGCGGTGTCGATGGGCGAGAAGCTCTTCGGCAAGGACGACCGCGCCGTGAAGGCGCTCACGGCGGGGACCGCCGACCAGGGCGGCTTTCTCCTCTCGCCCGAGTATTCCAACGAGGTGATCGAGCTGCTCCGGCCGATGTCGGTCATCCGCTCGATGAGCCCCACGCTCTTCCCGCTGTCCAAGCTCGTCGCGCAGATCCCGAAGCAGACGGCGGGCGCGACCTCGAGCTACACGGGCGAGGGGCTCAACATCCAGAGCTCGCAGCCCGCGTTCGGGCAGCTCCAGATGGTCGCGAAGAAGCTCGCGGCCCTGGTGCCCATCTCGAACGACCTGCTGCTCTTCGACGCTGGCGGGCCGCAGGCCGACGACATCGTGATGGGAGACCTCGCGGCGAGCCTGGCGCAGCGCGAGGATCTCGCGCTGATCCGCGACGACGGCACAGCGCTCACGCCGAAGGGGCTCCGCTACTGGGCTCCCGCCGGCAACGTGCTCACCGTCAACGCGACGGTGAACCTCGCGAACGTCACGACTGACCTCGGCAAGATCATGCTCGCGCTGCTCAACGCGAACGTGCGCATGATCCGACCCGGGTGGCTCATGGCGCCGCGCACGGCTGTCTACCTCATGACGCTCCGCGACGGGAACGGCAACTACGCCTTCCGCGACGAGATGCTCACGGGGCGGCTCTGGACGTGGCCCTTCAAGACCACGACGCAGATCCCGATCAACCTCGCGGTAACGGGCTCGAACGAGAGCGAGCTCTACCTCGTCGACTTCGCCGACGCGGTGCTCGCCGAGGTGAGCGGGATCCAGATCGACGCTTCGCCGAACGCGGCCTACTTCGACTCCTCGGCGGGTGCCGTGGTCTCGAGCTTCAGCCGCGACGAGACGGTGATCCGCGCCATCTCGCGCCACGACTTCGGGATGCGCCACGACGCCAGCGTCGCGGTGTTCTCCGACGTGGACTGGGCGTAGGAAGGGGGCTGAAGTGGAACAGACCGACATCCTCGCCTACACGAAGGCGGTTCGAGCTCTCCCGAACGGCACGGCCACGGCCGCCGGCGCCGGCGACAACACGGAGGTCGATGGACCGACGATCGACCGCCGTGCGCTCAGCGATCGCGGGCACACCGCGATGCTGCTCGTGCCCTACACGACGGCGCTTGCGAGCGGCCAGAGCCTCTCCGCGTCGCTCCAGTTCCAGGACTCCGCCGACGGGTCGAACTGGGACGACCTCGAGGCGGCGCAGGTGCAGAGCCAGGCCGGTGGCGGCGGCGGCACCTTCACCGGCGTATTCGCCTACCGCCTTCCGATCCGCCGCGCGCGGAGGTACATCCGCGTGCAGTTCACGCCGAACCTGAGCGCCAGCGGCACCGACACCGCGGCCTGGTCGGGCGTGGTCGTGATCGCGGGGCAGCAGCAGCTCCCGGCGTAAGCCGCGGGCTGAGAGGGCGCCATGCCGAAGTTCGTCCGGTTCCTTCGCTCGAGCCCGCCCTACGGCACGAGCGACGTCGCCGAGCTCTCTGACGCGGCGGCCGCGGGCCTGATCGCGCAGGGGGCGGCGACCGAGGTCCGGCGCGTGAAGGGCAGGGGCTGGGTCGATGTCCCGCCGCCCACCACGAAGCCCGCACCCGCAGAGCCGGAGAGCGCCCCGCGCGTGCCGCGCGCCGCGGAGCCGGCGCCGTGAGCCGCTTTCGCTTCTCGAAGCACTCGCCGCCCTACGTGGTGGGAGACGTCGCGGAGTTCGACCCGGACACGGCGGCGCGCCATGAGCGCGCGGGCGACGGCGAGCTCGTCGAGCAGCAGGCCGACGGCACCTGGAAGAGCCCGCGCGAGCTTCGCGAAGAGGCCGCACGCACGTCCGCAGAAAACACCGAGCCGGCCCACGAGCCGGCCGAGGAGGAACCGTGAGCGCCGAGGTCGTCGAGTTCAAGAAGCGGCTTCCGCCCTACAACGTGGGCGAGCGCGCCGTGTTCCCGAGCGAGCAGGCGCAGTCCCTGATCGAAAAAGGCATCGCCACGCGCTCGCGCGTGCCGCGCTCGGCCGCGCGCGAGACCGCGCCCCCGGTGATCCCGAAGGGCGCCCGGGTCGGCTTCTTCGTGCCCGACCAGGGCGACGCCATCGGCGAGGTGACCGCCACGTCGAAGGACGGGCTCACGATCGCGAGCGGTGGCGCGATCTTCGAGGGCGTGGACCCCGGCAGCGTCCGCGTGATCGACGCCGCGCCCATCGTTCCGGCGAGCATCGGGCCCGCGACCGCGGACCAGTCGCCCCCCGCCTGATCGGAGACCCCGGGTGAAGTTCACCCACACGCACGGCTCGCAGCCCATGCAGGTCAGCTTCGGCGCGACCTTCGAGAAGGCCGAGCTCGCGAAGGCGTTCAAGAACGCGACGCCCGCGCAGAAACAGCTCTTCTTCGACCTCGACTTCGAGCCCGACTGGGAGCCCGGCGGGCGCCCGATCAGCGATCTCCTGACCGTGGCAGCCGAGGTGGCGAAGCTGATCGAGGGCGACGAGCCCGACCACATCACCGCCGACGGCTCGAACGAGCCGCAGGCCTGAGGAGAGGAGAAATCCCATGCCGCCCTACGAGTTCGCCCTGAGCAACAGCGAGCAGCACCGCGCGAACCTGACGCCGCGCACGAAGCAGGGGAGGCCGACCACGGTCGACACGCGCAGCCCGGCGCAGTGCACGCCGGCGGACGCGAATCACGAGGCGCTCGCGGGAGACGGACCGCTGCAGGTGATCTTCCGCCCCGTGCGCGGACACGTCGGCGAGATCCGCGGGACGGTGACCGTGGATGCGGACCGCGGCGATGGCGTCCGCCCCATCACGCTCGAGTACGTCGGCCAGGTGAGCGACGACGAGGCCGACGCCTTCGACATGAGCGGCGCGAACGAGCCGCAGCCCGAGGAAGAGCCCGCTCCCGAGCCGGCCCCCGAGGCCTAGCCGGAGGAGATCCACCCGAATGCCCGAGCCTCGCGGGGACGCCCGCCCGCGTGAGCGCAAGGATCGCCGCGAGCTTGCGGCGCACCTTCGCGAGCGTCGGGGCCCGGTGGTTCGCAAGCCGGCCGCGCCTCCCGTCGTGAAGGCGCCGCGATGATCAGCGTCACCGTGGCGCCGCCCACGCACCGGATCGTGCGCCCCGAGCGCGTCGTGGAGGAGCTCGGCTCCGCTTGCGACGACGACGCCATGCGCCTCCTCGCGCGCATCGTGGACCGCGCGAGTTCGGCCGCGCGCAGCTACTGCAACCGCGACTTCGCGGAGCAGCGCGTGACGGAGATCCTGCCCGGCCAGGGCGGGACGCGGCTGATCCTCTCGCTCGCGCCCATCGTCCAGGTCCACTCCGTCGCCTTCGACGGGATGCCGGTCACCGACTTCGAGATCGAGGACCGCAAGGCCGGCTTCCTCTACCGCCGCTCCGGCTGGCGCTGGACGTCGCCGGCGACCGCGGGGCAGTGGTACGGCGGCGAGGTGACCGAGCCGGGCCCGGTGCCCGGCGAAGAGCTGCCGCTCTACTCGGTGGACTACACCGCTGGATTCGTGCTCCCGACGTTCCCGTCGGGCTACGTGAAGAACGCCAACAGCCAGGACCTGCCCGATGACCTGGAGGGCGCGGTCGCCATGCTCGCGAAGGACTCATGGCACCAGCGCGCCGCGAAGCCCGCAGGCGTGGTGTCGTCGATCGCCACGACCGGGATCTCGGTCACGCGGCGCGCGTCGGGCGACTCGATGGCGCAGACGCGCGACCCGAGCACGGGCTTCCCTCTCTCCGCGCTGTCGGTTCTCGACCGCTACCAGTTCATCAAGTGACGGGGGCGTAACGGGCGAGCTCACCAACCTTCGGCAGGAGCTGCACGAGCAGGTCTACACCGACCCGGAGATCGACGAGCTTCGCAGGGACCTCGTGTATCGACGGGCCACGGGCCGCGCGACCTACACGCCGGGCGTCGGCGCTGCTGCCACACCGAAGCAGAGCTGGAACCTTCGCGGGTTCTTCCACGAGCTCACGGAGAAGGAGCGCGCGCGAGCCGACGGGGCGCCGACGGAGCACGTGCGGGGCCTCGAGCTCGACCCCCTGGACGTGACCTTCGAGCCGCGCGTCGGCGACGTGGTCGAGACCGTCGAGGACGGCGTCCCGATCCTCGAGACCGTGGTCAAGGTCGGGCCCCCGGACGTGCCCGTGAATCTCTGGGTCCAGAGGGCCGGGTGATGGGCATGCAGCTCGACGCCTTCGACCGCGACCGCGCGCGCTTCGTGGAGCAGATGCGCGAGGAAGGCGCTGCGCACGTGTCCGACGTCGCGCGCGAGCTCCGCGCGCGGATCGAGCAGCTGTGCCCGGTGGACACGGGGCGGCTCCGCGACTCGTGGAACGCGACCGAGGGAGAGGCACCCGAGCCCGTCGAGCCCGGGATCGACACGCTCGACGGCTTCGAGCTCGGCGACACGGCCTGGATCTCGACCGCGGTCCCCTACGCGGGCTTCGTGGAGTTCGGCACGTCGCGCATGGCCGCCCGCCGGTTCGTCGCGCAGGCGCTGCTCTCGATGGGGCTCTCGCCCGTCTGGACGTTCCACGAATGATCGGCGTCGACGACGCGCGCGCGGCCATCGAGTCGCTCTTCAAGATGGGCTTCGCGTCCGCGCGGCCGACGGTGCCCATCCGCTTCACCAACGTCGAGTTCCAGGTGCCGCCCGTCGGTGGCTCCGAGCAGCCGCGGCAGCCGTGGGTCGCCTTCGACATCTCGGAGGGACCCGATCCCGAGGGCGGGCGCAGCTCGCAGAAGACAGTGGGCCAGGTCGCTCTGTTCGCCTACATCGGCGAGGCGCGCACGTCCGTCTTCGTGGCTGCGAAGACCGACGCCGTGACGGCGTGGGCCATCGCGTCGGACGCCGCGGGCGTGCTCCGCCGCCAGCAGATCGAGCTCGGCGGCTCGGGACCGATCCGCTTCGGAGATCCCTACGGCCTCGAGCTCGGCCCGGATGGCGCCGGGTGGTTTCAGGTTCTCGTGGTCACCCCGTTCCGACGGTCCGTGTTCAACTAGGAGGCTCAGATGCCGAAGACTGCCGACAGCAACCTCGTATCCGTGCGCGCGATCCGGGAGACGACCTTCGGGACCACGCCCAGCACACCGGCGATGCAGGTCGTCCGCATCCGGTCGAGCGACCTGAGCCCCGACAAGCAGACCGAGGTGGATCCGACGCTACGCGGAGACCGGATGATCCAGTCGCTCGTGCGCCAGGCGATCGGCGCTCGCGGCGCGCTGCCCATGTCCTTCGCCTACGGTGCCGACTTCGAGATGTTCCTGCAGGGCCTGATGGGCGCGCTCATCGTCTCGAAGAAGGCCACCGGCACCTTCACGATCGACAAGACCGGCGCGGCGGCCGGCAAGGCACACATCAACCGCGTGTCGGGCAGCTTCCTGACCCCGTTCACCGTCGACGACGAAGGCGCCTATTGCCGACTTTGGGGCTTCGAGCCGGCGGCGAGCAACGACGTCTTCGAGATCGAAACGATCACTGGGCTGCAGATGATCGTCAACGATCCGAACAACGTGCTCGTCAACGACGCCACGGGTGAGGGAAACGAGCAGGTCGACATCCGCTATGTCCGCAACGGCCTCAACCGCTACGGATTCTCCATCGAGGAGGACATCACCTTCACCGACGCGACACACGCCTTCCTTCAGGGCAAGGGTCTCGTGGTGGAGCGCTTCGGCCTGGTCGTCGAGAACGGGCGGATCATGACCTGCGAGTTCTCGTTCAACGGCGTTGACGTCGTCGGATCCGCGTCGGCGTTCGCGGGCGAGACACTCAACGGGGCGCCGGGCACGCTCCCGATGTCCGCGTCGGGCGAGGTCAAGGCGGTCCGGCAGGACGGCGCCGATACCTCGGTGCTGGCGCGGCTCGAGCTCAACGTCCAGACCGGCGTGCGGCGCAAGATGGCCGTCGGATCCATCTCTCCGATCGACGTCGGCATCGGACGCTTCAACCCGAGCGGCCGCATCCGCCAGTATTTCGAGAGCCTGACTCAGTTCAACAAGTTCCGAAACCACGACGCCGCGCGCATCGACCTGATCTGCAAGGACCTGGCGGCGACGCCGAACATCGCCGTCTTCACCATCCCTCAGTTCCGGTACGGCGAGGGGCGCATCACGAAGGAAGGCATCGACACCGACGTCTTCTTCGATGCTCCGTTCCAGTCGGAGCTCTACGAGGACCCGGCCGGCCAGCACAGCGACTTCATGTTCCAGGTGAGCCTCTTCCCGAACGCTCCGCTCCCGTGAGTCTCATGCTCGCCTGCGCGTGAGAGGCGCCGCTCCCGGCTTCAATGGGCGACCTGCCGGGCGAGGGGCCGATGGGACGCGCAGGCGAGCACCCCCATCATCGCGAAAGGACCCACACCATGCCCGAGGAACAGACCACCACCGAGGGAGAGCCGATCGCAGCGGTCGAGACGCCGCAAATGCCGGAGAAGCCGGCGCCCGTGGCCTTCGACTTCGGGCAGCTCGCCGCCGATCCGAAGATCGCGCGCGAAGGCGTCTGGGCGCAGTACGGCTCGACGGATGTCGAGTTCCTGATCCGCCACCTCCACACGCCCGACTATTTCCGCGAGCAGGCGCTCGCGTACATCGAGCTCGGCACGCAGCCCGAGCTCGCCGAGCCGCTGGTCGATCCGGAGACGCCGGAGGCGAAGGCGGCCGAGGGCGTGCGCGTGGCGGAGATCGAGCGACGCGCCACACTCCTCGCGGTGGCGCGCGGCTGCGTCGTCAGCTGGCGCAGCAAGATCCTCGGCGATGGCCTGATCCAGTACGGCGAGCGAAAGCTCGAGTTCTCGCGACCGCACGCGGAGCAGCTCCTGACCGACGTCTATCCGGTCTACTTGTTCGTGTACCGCCGCGCGCTCGACGCATCGCGCTACCGCAGAGCATCGGAGGCCGCCGACACAAAAGCCTGACCGACCTTTTCCGCTGGGAGCTCGCCTACGGCGGGGAGGTCGGCGCCTTCATCGAGTGGGAGCGCAACTCGCGGCAGCGGCATCCGGTGCTCGCGAAGCGGCCGACCCTGCGATCGGGCGCGCTCCCGTACCTGAGGGCCTACCAGGAGCTGCAGCCGGTGCGAGCAGAGAGCGGCGGCATCCCGTTCAGCGAGATCGAATCGTGGGCGCGGCTTAACCGCTGGGACCACAGCCCGGAGCTCGTGAACCGGCTGCTCCGCGTCGTGCGCAACCTCGACGCCGTCTTCATCGAGCGGCGCATGGCGAACCTGCGGAGCGCGACTCCGCCTTCGCCGCGGGGTGAGGGCTAGCCGGTGGCGTTCGAGACCAGCATCGCGGTCGGGTTCCCGACCGAGCAGGCCCAGCAGGACACGCAGGAGATCGACCGCCTCCTCGGGCAGATCCGCACCGAGGCGAAGGAGACGGGCGAAGCGCTCGACCGCGCCTTCACGCGGGCGCTCGGCCGGCGCGCGGTCGGCGAGCTCGGCGACGTCTCGCGAGCCATCGCGGCGTCCCGCGTCGAGGCGCAGCGGCTGCTCGAGGTCCTGGTCCTGGTCGAGGGCGCCACACATCGGACCGCGGCGGCGGAGCGTGCGGCCGCCGCGAGCCTGCGAACCTCGGCGCAGCAGCGCATCGCGCTCGGGGCGGAGAGCGCGGCGCTCGTCGCAGCCGGCGCGGTCCCGGCGCCCGTGCGGGAGGCGCCCCGCGCCACGCTCCCGAGCGGCACGGCAGCCGTCGCCACGCTCGCGGCGGCCGGCGGGCTCAACGAGCTCGCGGCCGCCTCCACGCGCGCGCAGGGCGCGACCGACGCCACCACGACGGCAATCGCGAAGCAGGTGGGCGCTGCGGCCAACCTCTCGGGCGCCGTTACCCACGTCGCGGCCGAGCTCACGGCGCAGGCGACCGCATCGCGCGTGGCCGAGCGGGCGCTCGCGGGGGTGACCGCCGAGGCTTCGCGGACCAGCGGCGCGCTCGCGCAGATCGCCGCCATCCGCGCGCAGGGCGGCTTCGGGCCCCGCGGAGCCAGCGCACTCGACGACCTCGAGCAGCGCTTCACCAGCGCTGGCGCCGCGATCAGGTCGCCCGAGCAGCGCGAGGCCGACGACCGCATGGTCGCAGAGGCCGCGGAGGTGAGCCGCCAGCGACGGGCCGGCTCGCGTCAGATGCGGTCGAGCCTCGGTCGCGTCGGTCCGGCGCTGCTGGCCGGCGCCGGCGTGGGGGCGGCAGCCCTCAGCGTCGCCGGGAGCGTCGAATCCTTCGCGGAGTTCGAGGAGAGCTTCGATCGCATGGTCGCCACGGCCGACGTAGCCGAGGGCGAGATCGAGGCCCTCCGCGCCGCGGTGATGGAGCTCGCGGCCGAGGGGGGCCGGGGCCCGCAGGAGGTGGCCCGAGGGCTACTCGACATCCGGTCCCGGGGCATCGAGGGCCAGCAGGGGCTGGAGCTGCTCCGGGCATCGGTCCAGGCGACCGCGATCGGGATGGGGGACCTCGCGTCGGTGATCGACGCGGCCGCCTCCGCCAGCGCCGCCTACGGGCCCGCGAACCTCTCCGCCGCGCACGCCGTCGACATCTTCACGAAGGCCGCTCAGGAGGGCGACGCCAACGCGCGGGAGTTCATGACCGCGCTCGGCCCGATCCTGCCCATCGCTGCCGAGCTCGAGGTGTCGCTCGGCGACGTCGCCGGAGCGGTCGCGGCGCTCACCAAGCAGGGCATGAGCGCACGCGGCGCCGGGACCGAGGTACGCGACCTGCTGCTCGCGATCCATCAGCCTGGCGAGGAGGCGAGGAAGACCGCGCAGGCCCTCGAAGTGGACTGGGCGCGACTTCAGCAGACCCTCAGCCAGCAGGGGATTCCGGCGCTGCTCAAGCAGATCCGCCAGGAGATCGGGACCGATACGCAGGTGCTCTCGCGGCTCTTCGGGACGTCGCTTGCGGGCGCGTTCGCGCTGATCAGCGACGAGGGCGGCGAGTCCATCCGCATCATCGAGGCTGTGGGCGCCGCTGCGGGCGCGACGGAACAGGCGGCCGGCAAGCTCTTCGAGCGCGTCCCGCACCAGCTGAAGCAGGCGAACGTCGAGCTCGAGAACGCGCGCACGAAGCTCGGCGACGTGGCCGCGCCCGCGCAGATCGCGCTCGTGAACGGGCTCGCGTCGGCGATCGATGCCGTGGCCGAGGCGCTGGGCGGGCTCCCGCAGCCCGCTGCCGCCGGTGTAGCGGCTGTGGGTGGCATCGCGCTCCAGGTGGCGCAGTTCGGCGCGCTCGCCGCGCCGCTCGCGCTGATCACCACGAGTGTCACGGGGCTCGGCATCGCTGCCATCGCTGCGCGCGGTGGCCTGGTCGCGCTCGCGGGCGCCTCGGTGATCGCAGGCTTCGGCGCGCTCGCTGCTGCGATCAATGCCGCGCTCGACAAGGCTGAGGGGCTCGCGGCGCTGGCCAACCAGGCCGAGACCGCGCGCAAGCGCACGCAGCTGATCGAGATCGAGCAGGAGCTCGCGCGCCGCGGCATGGATCCCGCCCGCGGGCCGACGCCCGGCGACGTGGTGCCGGTCCCGCTCGGCGCCTTCGGCCCGGCGCAGACGCAGCCCGAGAGCACCGAGCAGGCCCAGGTGAACCGGCTGCTCCAGGAGCGCATGCGCCTGATCGGCGACATCCAGGCGCTAGAGGGTCGCACAGCGGCACCTCGCCACCCGCCCGAGCCGGCGCTGATGCCCACGCCAGACCCGAACGCGAACAAGAAGCTCCCGCCGATGTTCGATGCCGAGGAGCTGAAGCGCGCGCAGAGCGAGCTCGACGCCTTCGTCGCTCGCCGCATCGAGTCCGAGCAAGAGCTCTCGGCTGTCGCCACCGAGGCGCAGCACCGGCGCGCAGGCCTGTCCGAGCTTGAGATCGCGCACCAGCAGACGTTAATCGCGCTCGCCTTCGACTACGCGAACGCGCTGCGCGACGCCGAGAAGATCCCGCTTCCCGCGCAGCGAACCGCCGCGCGCGCGGAGGCCACGTCAACATTCAACGCCGCGCAGGCCGCCGAGGCGCTCCGCTTCGAGACGCAGCTCGAGGAGGCGGCGTCTGGCGTCCGCGACCTGATCGTCGCGCAGAGCATCGCGCAGGCGGAGCTCCGCGACGCAACCGCGGGCGAGGTGAGCCAGCTCGGCGAGGTGGTCAAGTTCCGCTCGCTGCTCGTGACCCTCGTGCAGCACGAGAAGCTCGCGCAGGAAGACGCGCTCGTGGCCCTCGCACTCTACGCCGAGCAGGTCACGGGCGTCATGACCGAGGCGCGCGCGGAGATGGAGCGCCTGCTCGAGGTGGGCCGCTCCATCGGCTCGAACCTGCTCGAGGGCCTGACCACCTCGATTCAGGACCCGATCAACGCGCTCGAGACGCTGCGCGCGACGGCGCTCGACGTCGTCCGCGAGATCCAGCGCTCGTTCATCCAGGAAGCGATCCGCGAGCCGCTCGCGGACGCGGTGGGCGGGCTCGGCGGCCTCCTGAAGGGCCTCCCGGGCATCGGCGGCCCGCTCGGCGTGATCCTCGAAGGGGCGGAGAGCGAGATCCGCGGCATCCCGCCCGGCGACCAGGCGATCGTCGAGGCCATCGAGGCGATGAAACGGGACCTGGTCGCGGCGATCACCGGCAAGAGCGTGGCCGCGGACGTCCTCGGGATCGCTGGGCCCGGTGGCGCCGAAGAGGCGGGCTCGGCCATCCCGGAGTTCTTCGAGGCGCTCCTCGGTTCGAGCGAGGACGGCCAGGCCGCGGCCGAGCAGCAGACGGCGGAGACGAACACGCGGCTCGACGAGAGCGTCGAGTGGCTGAAGGGCATATTCACCGGGCAGGAGCAGGGGAACGTGACGCTGCTTCAAGCGCTCGGCGCGCTCGGCGAGGGCATCGTCGGCGCGATCGGCCAGCTCTTCACCGCGCTTGCGGGCCTGGGCGGTGGCGGAGGCGGCGGAGGCGGCGGCTTCGACTGGCTCGGCTTCGTGCTCCAGCTCGTCGGCGGAGCCGTGGGCGGCGCCGGTGGCGCCGCGGCGGGTGGCGCGATCGGGACCGGCATCGATGCCTCGACGCGCGGCGACTTCCAGATCGCCGACTCGGGTGGCATGTCGCGCGGTCGCACGATGGTCATGACGACGCGCGACGAGCTCCTTCTCCCGCTCGGCACGTCCGAGACGCGCGGGGCTCTCAAGATGGCGTTCGTCGATGCGATGGGCGCGCTCGGAGGTGGAGGTGCCGCCGGCCCGATCCAGGTCAACGTCCAGATCGTGAACGAGGGCGGCGAGCCGCTCGAGGAGTCGGGGCGCACGATCGAGGTGTCCGAGAACGGGCGGCGCTGGGACGTGAACATTGCCGTCTCGCAGGGACAGGCCGACGATGCCTTCCGTCGGGGCCCGGGCTTCAAGGCGCTCCAGAGCGTCACCGGCGGCGCGATCCGTCGCCAGGTGCGGAGCCCGTAGGCGATGGCGGTCGTGTGGAATGCGTCGCTCCCGCAGCTCTTCTCGGCCGACCGGCACCGCCGGCGCCGCCCGGAGAACGTGGTGCGCACGCGGACCGCTTCCGGTCGCATGCGCGCGAGGCTCATCGGAAAGAAGTATCAGGAGCTCTGGGACGTCGCGTGGGTCATGACCGACGCCGAGGTCGCGATCTTCGACGTCTGGTATCGGGACTCGATCAGCTCCGGCGAGGCTCCGTTCCAGGGTCTCAATCACCCGCTCGGGACGCCGCCGCCTGGGGGCGTGGGCGCGAATCGCGTTTGGCAGTTCAACACCGATCCCGAGGACGATCTCTGGCAAGGCTCGCCGGTGAATCGCCTCGTGACCGCACAGCTCTGGCTCTTGCCGGATCTGCCCACGTAGGAAGAGGCCATGCCGCGCAACATTCCCGACTGGCTCAAGGACGCGATCCTTCAGCCCTCGACGTCGACGGGTCTTCTCACGCTCGCCGACATCACGTGGGACGATGGTATCCACGCGGGCGATCTGCATCTCGTCGTGTCCGACCAGGACGAGGTCTCGAACGGCCAGACCTACACGCGCTCGAGCTTCCACTTCGAGCTCCCGCACGAGGAGGAGACCGAGGTTCCGATCTTTCACGTCGTCTTCGATGACGTGGATCTCACGATTCGAAACGAGCTCGTGAAGCTCACGAATCACGCGCACATCAAGCTCTCGTTCGCGCGGCTCTCGGATCCCGATCAGATCGGGTTCTCCGTCGAGGGCGAGCTCCGCAACGTGAAGCTCGACGAGCCCGTGGCGCTCGGCGACGTGCACCTCCACGACGACCACGGGACGGCTCCGTACCCGGCCATCCGCTACTCGCGCGGGTTCGGCTACATGGCGCTTCAGTGAACGCCGCGCCCGACTGGCTCCGGTCGTATCTCAAGATCCCCTACGCGGAGGCGAACTGCGGGCGCCTCGTCGGGCGTGTGCTCAGGGAGCAGGCGGGGCTCGAGGTGCCGTGGCTCTACAACGAGCTCGACCGCGTCGAGGACGCGCGCTGGCTCGAGGAAGGGCAGCCGCGAACGGAGGCGATCGTCGCCGACGAGCTCGCGTCCGGGTCCTGGTCGAAGGTCGAGACCCCCGAGCGCTTCGACGTGGCCCTCTACAGCGTGGACGGAGGCTGGCACGTGGGCGTCGTGATCGACCCCGCGTGGGGGCTCATCACGACGAAGAGCCACGGCTCTCACCCGTACCGACTTCGGATGTGGCTCTGGGCGCAGAACCTCGAAGGCTACTATCGGTATGTCAGCCGCGCTCGCTCTTCCTAACGGCGAGGGACCGCAGCCTCGAACCCGCGCCGAGCTGATCGCCGCGGGGCGGGCCTCGTTCCTCGGCCTCCCGCATCCCTTCAAGCGTCGCGTGCGGATCGAGGGGGCGCCGCCGGCCGGCTGGTCGGTCGCGCGCACTCTCGAAGAGGCCGGGATGTCCACGGTCGAGGAAGGCGCCCGCCTCCTCGTGATCGTGAACGGCGAGGAGGTCCCGGCCGAGCTCTACGAGAGCACGGTGCTTCAGGCCGGCGACCGGATGCGCGCCTACGCGATCCCGGCGGAGCCGTTCTCACTCTTCGTGCTCTTCGCGAGCCTGGTCGGTGAGCTCCTCGTCGCCACAGGCATCGGCGCCTTCGTGGGTGGCCTCGCGATCGTCCCCGGCGTCGGCTTGTCTCTGCTCGGAACGGCGATCGCGCTCACGGGCGGCGCACTCCTCACGGCGGGCGTCTACTACGGGCTCGCGCTCGCGGTGAACGCGATCGTCGGCCAGCCCGACCAGGGGACGATCGACCCCGTGTCGACGCGCCAAGCGAGTCCGACGGCGCTCGGCATTGGAAATAGGATCCACCAAGACGCGCAGGTCTGGGACGTGTTCGGGGAGTGCCGATTCTTCCTCCCGCTCGTCGCCATCCCCCTCCAGAGCTTTCACGGGCAGAAGCCTTCGCAGCGTCTGCTCTTGCAGGCGGGCCCCGGAGACTGCGAGGTGGTGCAGCTTCGGATGGGGAACACGCCCCTCGAGCGCCTGAATCCGAGGGTCGTCGTCCACACGAACGTCTCGACCGTGGACTTCCCGGTGGTCGAGCAGGTGCGGCCCGGGATCCTGCTCGAGGACGTGTTCTCTCCGCCGGTCGAATACTTCGCCTGGGCGCTCTCGAACCCGGCCGACCGGATCGTGCTCGATCTCGAGCTCCCGCGTGGTCTCCAGCGCGGGCACTCCGGGTCGGGCGGCCTCAGCACGCGCGGCCATGCCTTCGAGCTCTACATCGAGTATTCGCCCGTCGGTGCGCAGACGTGGACCGGACTCGCGGCGGGGGCCACCTACACGGGCGGCAACGGCGTCACGGTCCGCCAGCTCGCGACGAACCGCGTGCGCATCGCGACCGAGTCGCGCACGGCCGCGATCGAGAGCTTCGACGGCCTCACGGGGAAGGCCCTCCAGAAGGCCAAGAAGAAGGCCAAGAAGGCCGAGAAGAAGGCCGCCAAGGGCAAGGACATCGACGTCAAGCACGTCGGCGGGACCGACAAGCAGACGTTCGTGTCCATCGCCAAGGACGTTCCGCGGGGCACCTACGAGGTGCGTCTCCGCATCGGTCGCGCGCCCGACATGGACGCTCACCAATACGGCGACATCCGCGGCGGCGCGGGGAGCGATACGAGCTTTCTCCTGACCGACGTGCGCTGGATCCTGCTCACCGGACTTCGCAACGAGCCTGCCATCAAGAACCTCGTCGGCAACGGCACCTTCCTCGACATCACGCTCTCGGGCGATGCGATCGGGAGCGACCAGTCGGACCGGATCAGCGGCCTCGTCAGGAAGAAGCGACCGATCCTCGTGGGTGGCGCACGCGGAGCCACGCAGGTCACGTCGAACCCCGCGGCCTGCGCCGTCGACGTCATGACGGGCGCGCTCCCCGGCGCGCGCAAGATCCCCGACTCGATGATGGACTTCGCCGCCTGGCAGGACTACTTCGACTACTGTGCCGTGAACGTCCCTGGGCTCGACGGCACGCTCGAGGCGCGCCACCGGGTCGACGGTGTGCAGGACATCGACGGGAAGAGCATCCTCGACGTCGCGCACGACATCTGCAGCTCGGCGCGTGCGCAGCTCGACTTCGTCGAAGGGAAGTATCGCCCGGTGATCGACCGGAAGGTGCTCGCAACGCCGATCCCCTTCTCAGATGCCGACGTGATCAGCGTGCGATCGACCTTCGCATGGCCAGACATCCCCGACGCCTGGCGTTGCGTGTTCTTGAACGCGGCGAAGGACAGCAAGCGCGACGAGCGCGTGATCTACAACGACACCTTCGCCAAGGCGACGGCGAGCGAGGCCGGCGTTGGGATCACGGTCACCCGCACCGGCAACCGCGCGATCCTCACGCGATCGGGCACGTGGGCGGCCTTCCCGGAGGAGGGATGGATCGGGATCACGCTCCCCGCCCTCTACAGCGGGCAGCGGTTCTTTCTCATCTACGAGAACACGGGCGGGCCTGCCCTCTCCGTGATCGACGTGGACGTGACGCTGCCGGCCTCCCACTCGAGCACGGGGAGCTTCGCCACGACCGCGGCCCAGGTGATCGAGCGGCGCTCCTTCCCGTACACGCAGCGGGCGACCGAGATCCACCGCAACGGGCGCCACCTCTTCGCCCAGAAGGTCCGGCGGGCCATTCACGAGATCGAAGTGCCGTGGGACTGGCTCCTCTGCATCCGGGGCGACCTGATCGAGGTATCGTCGGACACGATCGCGGTCGGGAAGGGCCGTGGCCGGGCGCTCGGCTTCGCAGGCACTCCGACCTCCGTGACGCAGATTCTGGTCGACGAGGTCTTCGACCTGACCGGCCTTGCCAACCCCGGGGTCCGCATTCGGAGCCGCGTCGGGCCGAGCGTCGTCGTGACCCAGCGCCAGGTAGATGTCGGCGCCACGAACACGCTCCGGGGCTCGACGGGAAACCCGCTTTGGGTCGTGCTGCAGGCGCCCATCGACACGACGGCCGGCGGCATCAACATGAAGTTCGGCAGCGAGGCGGGCTCGCTGGTGACCTTCGGCGAGATCGGGGCGATCGCGCTCGAGGCGATCGTCAACAAGATCAGCAAGGGCCAGGGTCTCGCGGGCGTGCTGCACGCGCACGACCACGCCTCGTTCATCTACGACGACGTCGACGTGAAGCCGGTTCCGATCCACAAGTCGGCGATCACTTCGCGCGAGAACCTGTACGAGAACATGCCGCCGCCCGCGCCGCTGATACCGCTCCGCGAGGTGATCGTGGCGACGCACCTCTGCCAGATCAACGCGGGCGCGGTGGGCGGCGGCTCCGCGCAGGTCTTCTCCCGCCAGGATGGGGGCTCCTACATCGAGGATGGATTCCTCGTGGGCATGCGCGCGGACCCGGCGGGCTTCGGGACGCCGGCCAATAACGCGCCGTCGCTCGCCGTGGCCGCGGTCGCCGCGGGCCAGCTCACCCTCACGAATCCGACCGCCGGCGCGGGCGTCGAGACCGGCAACGGCGACGAGCGGGTCGTCGCCGGGCGCCGCTCGGCCATCGGGACGATCCACGTGGACGCGGCCTCGACCGGGCTCGCAGGGATCACCGTCGACCTCTCGGCCCCGGGCAACGACGTCTATCTCGACGGGCCGCCCGGCCAGAACCTCTTCGCGAACTTCCGGGGCGCGGGCTTCGTGCAGCTCGGCCTCGGCTTCCGCTACGAGAACCAGGGCGTCTTCCCGGTGACGGGGAAGCCGTCCAACGATCGGCTCCAGGTCACGAACGCCGCGGCCGTGGCCGAGCCGGCGAACGGCGGCCAGGTGGCCCTCCAGACCCAGTTCTTCGGGAGCGGGCTCGGCTTCGACCCGGCCTTCTTCGTCGGTGCCAGCGTCCGCCCGGTGGGCTTCCAGACGGCGGGCCTCGCGGACGCTCACTTCATGGTGCGCGCGCTCTCCTCGAGCGTGGTCTTCGTCGACGACCCCGCGATCGCGCTCCGCTTCGAGAACAACAGCGGCGGGCAGCAGCTCCGCATGGTCGAGGCGCGCGTCACCTACGAGCTCCGCTACGGCAAGAGCGGCGAGCTCGAGCAGTATGCGATCGTGCGCCCGACGCCCGGCACGCTCCCGGGCCTCCCGACCGACGAATACGAGGCGGAGTTCATGCCCGTCGACGAGGGCACCGGGCTCCCGCTCCAGAGCGAGTGGACGAACCTCGGGCGCGTGTCGGCGGCCTCGGCGCGCTTCGAGGTCGGACCGCTCGAAGCCGATCAGGACTTCATGATTCGCCTCTTCGCGTGGCATCGAAGGAACGCGCTCCGCTCGGCCATGACGGCGATCGCGGGATCGGGGCTCCGCGGTCGGCCCGACGCGCCCGGCCGCGTGACCGTGAGCGCGAACGCGAAAGCGACCGTGGAAGGGGCGGTCACCGTGGTCCGCATCGCGTGGCTACCCGCCGACTCGAACCTGATCTCGCCGGCCGTCGTGCGCTACCAGGTCGAGGGCTCCGAGCCCGTCGATACGATCATTCCTCCCGGCCAGAACTTCCTCGACGTCTACCCCGCGCCGTTCGGAGTCTGGGATGTGGAGGTGCGGCAGGTAGGCGAGGATGGCCGGCTCGGTGAGATCGAGTTCGCCACCTTCGACTACAGCCCACTCGCCAACTTCGCGCAGATCCTCCCGGCACCGATTCAGCTGGTCGACGAGTCGGGCACGTCGGTGGCTGAGTGGCGAACCGCGGACATGCGCTCGCGCGGCGCGGAGCCCAACCTGTCCATCGGCGCTGGCTTCGCGGAGGACCCGGGCGACATCGTGCGGGCTGACTCGGAGCTCGACCCCGCCGTGCGCGGCTTCGAGTGGGAGGCCTTCGATCCCGATACGGGCACGTTCCTCCGACGCTGGCCCGAGCAGGTCTCGCGAACGCTCCTCTACACGGCAGACGCTCAGTGGTCGGATCAGCAGGCCGTCTTCGATCGAGCCCTGATCGGGAAGATCGGGCTCCGCTATCGGATGATCTCGCGCGCAGGCCAGCCCTCCGCGTGGCAGTCGCGGATCTTCATCCACGAGAACGAGCCCGGGATTCCGGGCGGCGTGCTGCAGGACCACGTCGCCGGCGATCCCTTCGAGGGACAGGTCGCGAACGTCGTCGTATTCGACGGCAGTGGGTCGGACGTCGACACGTGGGTCACGGTGATCTCGAAGGTCGTCGAGGTGAACGGGCAGGCCGGCGGCGTCCCGAGCCTCGTCGCCTATGGCGGGATCTTCGGCGCGCTCGTCGAGGAAGGTGGCAATCAGTTCGGGTTCGGGGGCGTGCCCATCGCGCAGCCGATAAAGATCGAATACAGAATCGTGGTGAACCCGGCGACCGACAACATCACGGTGGTCCAGCCGGGGAAGGTGGACATCACTGCCAACGGCTACTTCGTTTCGGGCTACGGTGGCAACTACGATCTGCGCACGGCGGGCAGTTACCTCTACGCCCTCCAACTCCGATGGGTGCGCGAGGGCTACAACGAGGGCACCGCGAAGACGGGTGTCCAACTCGGATCGCAGCGCTACATCGAGGGCCAGGGAACGCGCTGGACCAAGTTCCTGCGCGATGGCGACGAGGTGCAGGTCCAGGATCTGCACCCGACCAACTGGTACGCCGTGGATCAGGTGGTATCGGACACGCTTGCGCTGCTCGAGACGAACCCCGGTGCGGGTGGCGGCACCTTCCTCGCCTACCGATCCCGTGGCGACGTCACCGAGATGCAGGAGCCGAACCTTCGACTCCTCGTCAAGAACGCCTTCATCACGGTGCGCGAAGACGCGCTCTCGGGGACCTAGTGCGCCGACGCTGGCTCCGCGTGCGCCCGGATGGCGCGACCGAGACGGTGCTCCAGAACGGGATCCCCGATGGTGAGGGCTGGGCTCTCGTGCCGGTCGAGGTCACGGGCGAGGCGGGCGCGCACCCCGACCGCTTCTGCCCGAGCGCCGACGCGAAGAGCGTCGAGAAGCGGATCGAGGTGCGGCTCTCGATGTCCACCGACCGCTTCTGCGCCGACGGCGAGGACGAGGCCGTGTTCATGGTCATTCCCGAGTGTCGGGAGGCGACGGTCGCGCGCGACATCGCGCTCGAGGTGAACGGCGAGCGGATCACGGTCCAGCCGAGCGAGGCCATCCCGATCCGCAGCACGAAGCTCGGAGCGTTCCGCGTGCGCCTCGTCGATCCGCGCTTTTTCACGATGGCGAGTGCAGAGCGCGTCACCCGAGCTGTCGAGCCCAGCCGCTACGAAGAGGAGATGGAGCATGTCAGGACTCGTCAATCGCTTCGCGCCGCTTCCCGAGCACGCCGCCGTGGCGGATGAGGCAACGCAGACCGCGGCGCTGTGCGCGATGCGCAAGAGCTTCGAGGAGCAGTCGGCGATTCACGCGCGCATGATCGAGGAGCTCGAGGCGGCGGTGCGGGAGAACACGGGTGAGGTGCGCCACCTCCGTCTCAAGGGCGCCGACATGAGCCAGGTCGCCGAGAGCGTGGCGCAGACCGCTGAGCGGATCGCGGCCAGCATGAACGCGGCGGTCGCGCGCTTCGAGGCGTGCGTCGACCGGCTCGCGACAGCGCTCGAGGCGCGCGCGTGAGAGCCGCGGAGCGCGAGAAGATTCGCGGCCGACTCCAGGCGCTCGAGGCCTGCCGCGATCGATCACTCGCGTGCGGTGGGCGGCGTCAGCTGGCGGCGCGCCACCTCTTCTCGACGCTCTCGCATCTCGAGGAGCTCGCCGTGATCGCAGCCGAGCGGGGCGACGGGATCCCGGGCCAGCTCGAGGACGAGCTCGTGCATCGCGCAGCCTTCGCGGCCGAGGCGAACGCGCTCGGGGGCATGCTCTCGCCGACCCCGGAGTGCCAGGCCCTCGTGTCCTACGTGTGCCGGCTCCACGGTCCGCTCTCGCTCGCCGTGCTCAACGTGGTAGCGGAGGGCTGGCTCGGGAACGCCTTCGAGCACCTGGCGCGCGCGGGCTTCTCGCCGGCGCTCCTCGAAGCGGTCGGCAAGGACGAAGAGCGCCACACGCACGAGGCGCTGGCCCTCGCGAAGCCGACGCCCGAGGAGGCAGCGGAGCCGCTCGCCGAGCTCGAAGCGCACCTCGCGCGCTTCGCCTCGAGCCCGGGCTGGCTTCTGCCACTTCACGAGCTGATCGGATCCCAGGGCTGCGCGGAGATGGGCCTCGGGGGAGTCGCTGCTCACCGGCTGGCCTGCGCGCACCTGGGAGTCCGCCCGGAGGACGGGGCGCGAGCGATCGAGGTCTCGTGCCGGACCGCGCGCGCCTACCCAGAGGGAGCGCCGGAGTCGGTCCCCATGACGGCGTGGCAGGTCTCGAAGGCGCGGCTTTGGCGGGAGCCCGCGCCGATCTACGACGGCCGGTGGGTCGAGGCCCCGGCCGAGGCGGCGGACCGCGTCGAGGCGCTCGTGGTGCAGGCGGTGGGCGCGACGCTCGACTACCGGCCGGGCCTCCGCCGGACGATCCGCGCCGGAGAGCTCTTCCGGCCCCGCGGCGTGGTGGTGGGGGTTCGGCGCCTTCACGACCGGCAGACGCGGGCAGTCGTTACCGTCTACGCCCGGTCGCCCCACCACCGGACGCTCGAAGTGCTCGAAGCCGAGCTCGCGCGACGGGTGACCCGCATCCGAGAGCAGCCCTACGAAGCCGTGCCCGTTCTGGGCGACCTGGAGGCGCTGCTCCCGGCCCCGGCGTGCGCCGTCGTGGTCTCGCAGTGCGCGCCCTGGTCGGTGCGCGAGGGCTTCGCGGCGCTCGTGCCGCTCGAGGGCGTGGCTGCGCTGGTCGTGATCGGCGCGCCCGTCGATGGCCGCGTGCACCTCGGCGTGACGGCGGATCACCGGGTCTGGGACGCCTACGAGGTGGGGCGCTTCCTCGATGGCGTAGAGGGTGCGCTTCGGCGCGGCCCAGGCGCGGCTGAATGAGCCAGTTCGCCGGCTTCCACTGCATCGTCAAGAACGGGCAGAACACGGTCCGCGCGGTCTGGGAGATCGTGATCGGAGTCGTGACCGGCGGTCCCTTCATCGCCGGCGAGACGCTCACGTTCCCGGGGAGCGGGCAAGCGGTCTACCTCTCGGACACGGGCGATGGGGGCCGGCTCTACTGCTACCTCACGGGCACTGAGGTCGAGCCTGCCGTGGGCCAGGTCCTGACCGGCGGCACCAGCACTGCCACGGTCACCGTGGCCTCGGCGACGCCCAAGAGCTTCCCAGCCTTCTGCGGGAATCCGCCACGCTTCGGAGATTCGCCCGACCAAGGCGCGATCGCCACGGGCCAAATCTTCCACATTACCGGCGAGGGGGTCGGGATCGTCGGTGCCACGATCGACATCAAGCGGTCGAGCTTCAAGCTCGGCGTGAACTGGGGCGGGAACACCTTCGACGAGACCACCGTCGCCACGTACCCGCAGGGTCGCGAGGCGGTGGTGAACCGATCCCTGACTGCTGTTCTCGCGCTTCCGCTCCTCGCGCCGGGCGCGAAGTTCTCGGCCGAGGCCTACAACGAGGCGATGCGACGACTCGACGCTGCTGGCGGTGGTGGCGGCGGCGGCGGCTCGCCTCCTGGTGCGTGGCTCGGGCTCACGCTCACCGCGCCCTGGGGGCTCGCTGCGGGATCACCGACCGTCGCGCGCCGCTACCTTCCGGCGATCGACTCCGTTCAGCTGAAGGGCATCATCACGCCATCGTCGGACGTGAACCTCGGCGCGTCGATCCTCTCCGGAGGGAACGTGTTGCCGTCCGGGTTCCGACCGGCCGAGGATTCTCACTATGAGGTCGGGTTCGGCGAGCGCATCAAGATCGCGGCGAATGGGGCGGTGACCTACGAAGGTCCGGGCGGGCGCCCGTTCTGCCATTTCGCGGGCGTGATCTTTCCGGCCGATGGGAGCTAGGAGGGGGTGAGGGATCGCATGCGTGGAGGTCGTGCGCTCGTTGCTGTGCTGCTCGCGGTCGTGCTCGGAGCGGGCGCGGTCTTCCTCACGGCTCGCGAGGCCGTCTCGCAGGCGGGACCGTGTCTCGCCATCGCCCACCTCGGACGGATTTGCCACGACGGGACCAACGTCTTCTTCGACGTGGACCGCGCCGCAGCTGACGGATCCGAGGCGGTACTGGAGCCCGATGGCGACTTCGGCTTCCTGGGAAAGCTCCGCATCGGTTCGCCGGGTGCGATTAGCGCGTGCTTGTCGCGCGAGACGCTGCCCGGCGACGACGAGGTCTTCTTCGACAACGACTGCAGCGGCACCCGCGAAGGCCTCGACTGCTCGATCCTCGACGTCGACGCGAGCGGTGGGCAGTGCGGAGGTGGGAGCGCCGGCGCCCCGGTCTCGGCGGAGTACCTGGTCGGCGAGGCGCACGCCGGGCTCACGGCCGAGGTGGCGCCCTCGGCGGGCGGCCAGGTCCCCGTGTCCTCCTCGTCGACCCAGGCCGCATGGGGTCAGGCACCGACGTCCGCGATCGCAGACGGTGCGATCACCGAGCCGAAGATCAACTTCAACAACGCGCCCATCGACGGCGGACTCGCGACCTTCCAGCAGAGCAGCGGGAAGCTCCTCTGGCGGACGCTCGAGTCGTTCGGCATCGGGCCACAGCTCGGGCCGTGCGGCAGCAACCCTCGTTGCATCGAGCTCGACGACACCGACGGTGACGGAGACTGGGCAGACGACCTGCAGAAGTCGATCAATGACCTCGCCTATTCCAACTACTCGACCGTGGTGGTTACCGGCGAGGTGGTGGCGACGAACTCGGAAGGCTTCTTCGGGATCAACTACGACGCGAGCACGGCGACGGTCGACGGGTACGACCGCCTGAACAATGGCCCGATCGCGATCCTCGCCGGTGGATCGTGCGTGAACGGCGCGCAGTCGGCGACGATCAACGCCAATGGCACGATCACGGGGAACGTCAGCGCGTCGGGAATCTCGGTCTCCAATCAGAACATGGAATGCGACGACGACGGCAGCGACGCCACCTGCTTCAGCAGCGCGAGTGGCGACGACTTCTTGAACGGCCCCGTCGACGTCGGGACCGTGGTCTGCTCACGGAGCGGCGCCACGAACGCGACCTGCACCTCCGACAGCGTCGCGGGCGTATCGGACGCGCAGACGGGCACGTGCACCAGTGCAAGCCTCACCTTGCCCGGCACCGTTCATCGAAACGGGACTCTCTCGCTCGCATGGTCGGCTGGGACGGGTGCCACGACCTGTAGCTACACGCGCAAGGCCGATAACGCAGTCCCGTTCCGCACCAACGACGCCACGGCGAACACACGGCTCATCGGACGCTGGGCGTCGACACCGGCCGGGACCACGACCTGCAACTACACCTACGTCACCTCCGCAAACGGCGGTATCTCTGCCCAGCCGGTTCGGATCGAGGCACCGGAGGGACTCGCGAAAACAGACTTCAAGAGCCGCGTCTCGTACTGCCGGAACTGGAACAGCGAGACGCCGACGGGCTACACGATGCCGGCGTGCACGTCGCCGGGTGAACGGAGCCTGATCCCCGAGCTCGTGTTCGGCCGAAGCTGGGACGGGGTCGAGATTGCGTGCGATCCGACACTACTCGGAGGCGGCAACGTCACGCACTGCTTCCGCATGGGATCCGAGTCTACTCACGGTGTCCAGAAGGGAGACCGCCCCGGCGTTCGCTTCGACGGAGCGCCGGTGGTGTCGATGTCGAAGGCGTCCGTCACGGCCGGCACCGACTTCCACTATGGCTTCTTCTTCGACGGCATCGACGACTCGCTCGTGGCGATCCGGCCGAAGAACACGGGAGACTCCGACAACCTCCCGATCGTCTTCGTCGCGGACGTCTCCACCTTGAAGCTGCTCTCCTGGGCTGAGGGAGCTTCGACGAGCTTCGGCGACGTCTACCTCGACGGCGACAGCGACAAAGTCACCGTGATCGGAGAGCCTCAGGGAGTCTCCGCTCCCCACTTCGAGGATCTCTATCTCGGTTGGGACCGTGCCGGGTACAAGGACCCGGAGACGGGCCATACCACGGTGACTAACAACGGCTGCAACTACAAGGGAAACGCGGCGTGGGGAACTTGCCAGAGCGTGACTCTCGTCGGTATTTCTGGGTTCGCGATCCACTCGGGCGGTTTCCCGCGTGACTTCATCGCCGACCGCCTTGTCGTCACCGGAGACACCGAGTTCTTCGTCGGTCCCGACATCTCGCTGGCAGGACCCGCGCGGATCCATTGCAGCCACTGCGAGCGAGTTCGGCTGCACGCCGACGCGAGCATCAGTGGTGACATCGTGTTCGAGTCCGACGGTCTCCTGCTCCAGGGCGTGATCAATACGATCGCGAACGACGCGATCGCGCCGGACAGCTTCCAGTATAAAAACGTGGTCATGATGCTCGCGGACGGCGTGCTCAGCACCGGCCTTTCTCCGATCTCAACGGAGCCGATCAACTCAGCCTTCCAGGGCCCAGGCCTGATCGACTTCGTGGGGAGCCGCGAGTACGTCTGGACGGTCGACGGACAGGGCTCCGTGAGCGCTAACAGCTACATGAAGCGCGGCGATGGCTTCGCGACGCTCGCCGCGTCCGCCAGCTACGACACTGTGTGGGAGAATCGCGCCGAGGACTCCTTCCTCGGCGCGGTATACCTCGAGCTGCTCGAGGACGTGCCGAGCACGGCGACTGAGTGCGAGATCCAGGTCGAGATCGCGGGCGGCTGCACGGCCTGCTCGACCTTCGCGGGTGAGCCGGCCGGGGGGAAGGTCTTCCGGTACGGCGGGACGGACATCTGGGGCGACCCGCTCCGCGATGCGGGCGACTGGACGCTCTGGGCTCTCAACGACGCGGTGACGCCAGGGCAGGACATCACTGTCGAGGTGCGGCCGGTTTCGGGCGGGACGCTATGCGAGGCAGGCAGCTCGTGCAGCTGCAACGGGCTGAACGCCTTCCGAGTGCGCGTGAAGGAGCTTCCGGCGCTCTACGACATCCCGTAGGGCTGGCCTGATGGGGGGAAGAGAAATGCAGAGGACCGTACTTCGGGCGCTCTTGGCGCTCGCGTGTGCAATCGCGCTCCCGCAGCTCGCGCGCGCAGAGGTCTGCAACGCGAACGCCGACTTCATCTGGTCGGCCGTCACCGGCGGCACCTGGACCGGCTGCACGGCTTCCGCCGACGACACCTTCGAGATCGACACCCACGTCATCGTG
>Ga0187893_10002857_pt1 | contig 36770 bp, 30 predicted proteins | sample MA1701074metaG_FD_139574 | JGI IMG/M metagenome (GOLD analysis project Ga0187893, IMG submission 139574) | White microbial mat communities from a basaltic lava cave in the Kipuka Kanohina Cave System on the Island of Hawaii, USA - MA170107-4 metaG ... | reverse complement strand
GCCGGCGGCAACCGCCGAGGAGGCGCGGGTGATGGCCGAGAAGATCGTGGCCTACGAGACGGGAGAAGCCGGCCTCGGGCGCTCGGCGGTCGTTCTGGTAGCGGACAATCCCGACGGTGCGGGAGACTTCGAGGCGGACGCCCATCGGCTCGCGGAAGGCGTCCTCGCCTCGAGAAACCCGGACGAGATCTTCCTGAGCCGGCTGGGAGCGGAGACGACGCGAAGCGCGGTCGTCGAGCGCCTCGATCAGGGAGCCTCACTCATGAGCTACCTGGGTCACGGGGGAATTCACCTCTGGGCGAACGAGAACTTCTTCAACACCGGCGACGTCGCCTCACTCGGGTCCCAGCCTCAGCAGCCGGTTCTGCTCACGATGAACTGCCTCAACGGCTATTTCCAATTCCCGTATTTCCGCTCGCTGGCCGAGGAGCTCGTCGTGGCGAAGGACAAGGGCGCCATCGCTTCCTTTTCTCCGAGCGGACTGAGCCTGAACTCCCCGGCGCAGCGCTTTCACGAGGCGCTTCTTCGGGAGCTCGTCGAGGGGCGCCATCCGCGTCTCGGCGACGCCGTGCTCGCCGCCCAGGCCGCCTACACCGCCTCGGGAGCGTTCCCCGAGCTCCTGTCCATCTACCATCTTTTCGGAGATCCCGCCCTCACGCTTCGCTGACCACTCAAAAGGCCGGAATCGGCGCTGGAACCAACCGGTGCCCGGGAGGCTTCCGGACCTACCCGCCGATGACCTCGTTGTGCCGGGCCTGGACGGGGGCGATGCTCACCGGCGACGTCCATGACAGGGGCAGCACGAGGGCGACTGAACCTTGACACCGCGTCACGAACAGAACTAGCCTCCTGGAACAGCCGAGCCAACCCATGATTGGGCGCACTCTCTCCCATTACCAGGTTCTCCAGAAGCTCGGCTCGGGCGGGATGGGCGACGTGTACCTCGCCCGGGACACGGAGCTCGACCGGGAGGTCGCTCTCAAGGTGCTTCCTCCCGAGCTCGCCTTCAGCGAGGAGAGGCGGGCTCGCTTCAAACGGGAGGCGAAAGCGGTCGCGGCGCTCAACCATCCCCACATCGTCACCGTGCATTCGGTCGAGGAGGCGGACGGCGTCCACTTCATCACCATGGAGCTGGTGCGGGGGAAGACCCTTTCCGAGGTCATTCCCAAGATAGGCCTCTCTCTCGCGAATTTCCTCGAAATCGGGATTCCTCTCGCGGACGCGGTCTCTGCCGCGCACGAGAAAGGAATCCTTCATCGAGACCTGAAGCCCGACAATCTCATGCTGGGCGACGACGGCCGGCTCAAGGTCCTCGACTTCGGCCTCGCGAAGCTGAAGCCTGAGGCCGGGATCGGCGGGGTGACCGACCTGCCCACGAAGTCGCGCACCGAGGAGGGTCGGATCGTGGGAACGGTCTCCTACATGTCCCCCGAGCAGGCGGAGGGGAAGACTCTCGACGCGCGCTCGGACATTTTTTCCCTTGGAATCGTCCTGTACGAAATGGCCACGGGCGAGCGACCTTTCCAGGGGGAGACCACCGCCGCGGTTCTCTCCTCCATCCTCAAGGAGAACCCGCGATCGGCGACGGAGAAAAACCCCGCTCTACCGAGCATCCTGGGAAGAATCATCCGGCGTTGCCTGGTGAAAGACCCGGAGCACCGGTACCAGACGGCGAAGGATCTGCGGAACGAGCTTCAGGAGCTGAAGCGGGAGGTGGACTCGGGCGAGCTGCGGGAGGGCGTCGCGCCCGGAAAGCCTCGACCGGGATTCTGGTGGATTCTCGCGGGGGCGGCAGCACTTCTCGTCCTCGGAGTCGCTCTCTACCGGTTGCTCCCGTCGACCGGGCCGGGCGCCTCCCCGGCCCTCACGTTCACGCAGCTCACATCCCAGGGGGGAGTCGAGAGCTTCCCGAGCCTTTCTCCGGACGGAGCCAGCATCGTCTACGTCAGCCGCGGCGACATCTATCTGCAGAGGGTTGGCGGACAGAAGGCGATCAATCTGACCGAGGACTCACCGGCCGATGACACGCAACCCGCGTTCTCTCCGGACGGGACGCAAATCGCATTCCGTTCCGGAAGGGATGGAGGCGGGCTCTTCGTGATGGGCGCCACCGGAGAGTCCGTGAAGCGGGTCTCCGACGCCGGCTTCAACCCGTCCTGGTCGCACGACGGCGAATCTCTCGTTTTCTCGACGGAGTCTGTTGAGAGCGCGGACCGAGGAGACTTACGGAGCGCGCTCCGTGTCGTCCGCCTTGCGACGGGCGAAGTCCGCTCCCTCGACGTGTCCGACGGCGTCCAGCCGAGCTGGTCGCCCCACGGATACCGGATCGCGTTCTGGAGCAACGCGCTCTCGGAACGCAACTACCGGGACATCTGGACGGTTTCCGCCGAGGGCGGAGAGGTCAAACCCGTCACCCGGGACCAGCACATCGACTGGAACCCGATCTGGTCGCCCGACGGCGAGTACCTCTACTTCTGCAGCACGCGCGGGGGGGCGATGGGCCTCTGGCGGGTGTCCATCGACGAGGAATCGGGGACGACGCTTTCGGCGCCCGAGCGGGTCACGGCATCTCCGGCCGCCCGCATGGGGCAGATCGCAGTCGCCCGCGACGGCCGCCGCATCGCGTATCAAGCGGACATCAGCACAATCAACCTGCAGAGGGTCTTCTTCGATCCGGAGTTGGAGAGGGTCGTCGGAGATCCGGTCGCGATCACCAGCGGATCCAGATGGGTGGATTATCCCGATGCTTCTCCCGACGGTCAGTGGGTGGCGTTCTCGCTCTACCTGGGAGGAGGGCAATCCGATATCGCAGTCATTCGCCCGGACGGAACGGGCCTGCGCCAGTTGACCGAAGAGCCCCACCTTGCCAACTTCGCGCCTCGATGGTCTCCGGACGGACGGGAGCTCGTCTTCTATTCCGCGAGGGCCGGCAATAGCGAGCTCTGGAGCATCCGTCCCGATGGGAGCGGGCTCCGACAGCTCACGGAAACCGCGAGTCGGACGATGTGTCCGACCTGGTCTCCGGAGGGAGAGCGAATCGCCTATTGCTCTGGGGGGGACTCGTACATCTTTCGACTGGACGTGCCGTGGAAAGAGCAGACTCCTGAAAAGCTCCCGCCTCCCGGCGAGGGAGTTTTCTATGCCTACTCCTGGTCTCCCGATGGCGGGAGGTTAGCAGGCCAGCTCTCTTACGAATCGGGGGAGTCACGGATCGCCGTCTTCTCGCTGGTCAAAGGGGAATACAAGGTCTTCCCGGGGACCGGTGATTACCCCAAGTGGCTGAGCGACGGTCGGAGACTGGTGTTCCGACGAGGGGCGAAGCTTTTGTTGCTCGACGGGACGACCGGTAGAGTTCATGAAATTCTGTCTCAGGAAGCGGACATCTACGACATGTTTGACCTCTCGATCGACGATCGCACGATCTACTTCAACCGCATCCACGCCGAGGCCGACATCTGGATGGCCACCCTCGACGAAACCGCGCATTGAAGGAAGTCCGCACACCGCAGTCCCAGGGCGCGAAAGTTCGTCACCCGGCTTCCCACCAGGATGTCTTCGCCGGGGATGTCACGGATGACGCGGCTCAGCCGGCAATACGGTGGAGTCCGGGTGGACACTCCGACGACAACCCTGGTGGACCTCCAACCGGGCGCCCGCAACGACGCGCGTTTTCGAGTTGGAGAGCTTCGCGTCACCAGAGGGTACGAACCCGATGTCAACATTCGTTGACGCTCCGCGCCTGCCTTCGCACCGGAGCCCTTTGAGGCCTTTCGTCTCAACCGTCTCAACCGTTGGATGGGATGGCTCTTGGGACTGGCTGCGATAGACGAGTTTCCCATGGCATGGCGTTCGCCGACCCAAGGGGCCTCAGCGAAATCGCCGCCCCCGAGACGACGACATCGGGGAGCCGCACGATAGCTTACCTTCGTCGCGAGGCGTCGTTTCCAGCACTACCGGGCACGGGGACGGGCTGAAGCAGCCGGTCTCTAAACCGTTCCTGTTCCTTCAGGTAGTGCTCGACGAGCCTGTCGGGGTCGTTACCGAACTCTGCAGAGATCGCTTTGCGCACGTCGCGCACGGCCCGAATGCCCTCATCCTCTTTCTTCCTCATCATCCTCCCCCAATAGCTCCATGGGTGTCACGAGCGCGGGTACGAACAGACCGAGCATGGTGTTCACCCTTCTGATGTGATCGAACTTGTTCGCATTGGCAAGGTGCTCGCAGTTCCAGGTTACGAGAAAGTCGCATCGATGGTGCGATGCCAAAGCCAGGTGGAGCGCGTCCCCAGCGGGATCGCGCGGCATCACGTGCCGGGCGACGTAGGTCCGAACGATCTCCGCAACCGCGGGCTCCGCAGGAACCAAGAGAAGGCGTTCGATGAGCTTCAGGCAGGAATCCCGCGCCGGGAAATCACCGCGGGAAAGTTCTTCCACAACCGCCACGCTCGTAACGAACTCATACGTGTCCGTGGCGGCGCTCCTGTCCCACCATCGTCGGGTCCATTCCCGGCGAGCAACCATCTCGGGTTCCGAGCGAGTCTCGAAGTAGAAACTCGGGATCGTTGTCTCGATGTAAACACGCTTTCTCATACGTGACGATGACGGCTTCCCCTCCTTGCATCCTAGCAGAGGCGGGCGGCCTGCCGGAGCCCTTGACTAGTTTCTCCGTTGTAACATGTTTTGGCCGATCCGTCATACTCCCTCGATGAGCTCGGTGTGTCCGGACTGCGGAAAGGCGCTCCCCGAGGAAAAGGGGCTCTTGGGTCTATGTCCTCAGTGCCTTCTCAGCATGGCGCTCGAGGAACACGAGCCGGAAACCCTGCATGGCTCGAGTCCCGGGGGGCTCCTGGGAGAGAAGTGTAGTCGACAATCGAACAAAGCGTTCGCTAGAATCACGGCTGACGACAATGCCGTTTGCAGCCGGCGCCCGCCTCGGCCCCTACAGGATTCTCGCGCGGATCGGCGGCGGCGGCATGGACGACGTGTATCGCGCTCGCGACGAGCGTCTCGACCGCGACGTCGCCATCAAGACCATCGCGTCGGGTCTCACGTCCGATCCCGACCGCGTCGCTCGCTTCACTCGCGAAGCGCCATCGCCGTGCAGGCCTCCTAGCGGAAACGCGCTCAGCTCAAGCCGAGGATCGCGATTTCGACGCTTCTTTCGTGCGACTCCGCGGGTTGCCACTGCACCAGGATCGGACTCTGGTAGGTGCCGCGCACCAGGAGCGGCCGGTCGAGCGCCTCGTCGTGCGCCGCGAGGAAGGTCACGCGCCGCGACCGCAGCAGGCGCCGCGCGGGAACTGCCATCAACTTCGCCATCGTGCGCTCGAGCACGGACTCGTCCCAGTGCAGCGCCTCCATCAGCGAGTTCACCAGGCGCGGGAAGTCGTACTTCGCGTAGTTGATCGTCTTGGTCGGGATCGAGAGCGGGTCCTCGATCATGTTGCGGCCGCGCTGGGCCGCGAACTTCAGAGGGTCCTTGAGCACCTCGACGAGATCGTGGCGCATCAGCATCGTCTCGTACTCGTTGACGGTGAGCCCCACGTTGCGCTCGCTCGCGCCGAGCGAGATGTCGACGCGCCCCTTCTCGAGGCCTGATGCCGCGAGGAGCTCGTTGACGCGCTCCACGAGCCCGAGCCGCGGGTCGCCGAGGTTCACGGAGTCGATGGGGTGGCGCGACACGGGGACCACGAACGGCTCGCGGGCGACGACGCGCTCCCGGTCGTAGGCCACGATCGTGGTCCGGCGCTCGCGGCGCGCCGCGCCGTTCGTGCCGTCGAGGTCGATGAAGTAGACGGGCGCGAGAGGCTGGTTGCGGTAGGTGACGCAGTTGCGCATGCCGGAGCCGATGAAGGTGAGGTGGGAGTCGGCGTTTCGGGGCTCCGTCTCCTTCTGCGCGTCCGTGAGCTCGTCCCGCAGCTCCATCTGATCGTGGCGGTAGTCGGCGTCGGGCGGGAAGAGCGCGTGCCAGGCGTCGAAGAACTGGGCGAGCCGTCCGTGGTGGTGGTGCAGGCGGCAGGCGAGGCTCTGGTCCAGGTAGCCGGCGGTCGTATGGAGCGAGCAGTAGAGAGTCCGGCTGTACCGATGGAGCAGGTCGCCCGCCTCGGCGTTGATCTTCTGGTTGACGTCGATGGCCTCGAATCGACGGCTCGGGCTGAGCGTCAGGTGGATCTCGGCGGGTGTCGTGTCCGTTCTCCTCGACAGGACTACTATTCTTACACTCCAGGGCCGTCCGAACCAAGTCCTCTTTGGCGCGGGTTGCAGTAAGGAAATCATCCTTGCTAAAGTAAGGAAATGGCGAAGGTGACGAGCAAACTCCAGGTGACGATCCCGAGGTCGCTTGCCGACGTGTACGGGATCGAGCCCGGGGATGACATCGAGTGGTCCGCCTCCGGAGATGCAATCCGGCTGACCCGCGCGGCGGAGCGGCGGGATCTCGACGTGAAGGCTCGTCTTCGCCTTTTCGACGAGGCCACGCTCCGCCAGAGAGAGCGCGAAAAGAAAGCGGTCGCTTCCCGTGTCGGCGCGGGTCGAGGATGGACCCGAGAAGAGCTGTACGAACGTGGCCGATCTCGTTGACACGAACGTCCTGGTCTACCGTTTCGACCCCCGATTTCCCGAAAAGCAATCACGCGCCCGAGGCCTCCTGCGTCAAGGTATCGAACGGGACGGCATTCGAATCGCTCACCAGGCGATTCTCGAGTTCGTGGCAGCGGTGACGCGCGCTTCCCGGGGCAACGAACCGCTCCTTTTTCTTGATGACGCGCGACGTGAAGCCGAGGAGCTTCTGCACCAGTTCACCGTCCTCTATCCGAATGAAGAGCTCCTCCGACTCGCGCTTCGCGGACAAGCCGCCTATCAGTTGAACTGGTTCGACGCGCACATGTGGGCCTACGCGGAGCACTATGGCCTCTCGAGGCTCGTGTCGGAGGACTTTCAATCCGGGCGAATGTACGGATCCGTGCTTGCCGTCGATCCCTTCGCTGCCGACTGGACGGGCTGAATTCTTGGAGCCGCACGTCCCTCAATCCCGCGCGCAGTAAAATGAGAACCCGATGGGCACGGAGCTGGGGAAGAAGCTCGAGGATCTCCCGCGGTCGTCCGGGGTGTACCTCTTCAAGGGCCACGGCGGGGAGATCCTCTACGTCGGGAAGGCGCGCTCGCTCCGGAGCCGGGTCCGGTCGTACTTCCAGGACGCGAGGGTCGATAGCCCGAGGCTCGACCGGCTCGTGGACCGGGTGGAGGACGTCGAGATCGTCGTCACCGACACCGAGCGCGAGGCGCTGGTGCTCGAGAACAGCCTCATCAAGACCCACAAGCCCCGGTTCAACGTCCTCCTCCGGGACGACAAGAACCATCCCTACCTGAAGCTCACGCTCGACGAGGACTATCCACGGCTCTACGTCGTGCGCCAGCCGGGAGGGGACAAGAACGTCTACTCCGGCCCCTACGTCCCCGCGAGCCTCGCGCGAAAGACGGCGAACCTCGTGCATCGGCTCTTCGGGATCCGCAACTGCCGGGAGAAGCTCGACGGAAAGCGGCCGCGGCCGTGCCTGCAGTATCAGATTCACCGCTGCATCGCTCCCTGTGTCGACACCATCGTGAGCCTTTCGACCTATCGAAAAGCCGTGGAGGACGCGCGGCTCTTCCTCGAGGGTCGGAACGACGATCTCATCGCGTCGCTCCGCAGCAAGATGCTCTTGGAGGCGGAAGGAGAGCGCTTCGAGGAGGCGGCCCGCCTCCGAGACAACGTGCGCATGCTCGAGGACCTCTCGACGCGCCAGAAGATGGCCGGGGTCCGCGGCGACGAGAGCGACGTCTTCGGCTTCTATCGCGAGGGGAGCCAGGCGGTCCTCCAGGTGTTCTCCATCCGCTCGGGGAAGGTCGTCGACCGCGACAGCTTCCTTCTCGAGAACATCGACTTCCACGACGATGCCGCGCTCGTCGAGGCGAGCTTGAAGCAGTACTACGAGCTCGGGCGCTTTCTCCCCTCGACCATTCACGTCCCGACGGATTTCCCCTACCGCGAAATGGTGGCTGAGGAGTTGACCGCGCAGAAGGGAAGCCGGGTCGAGATTCTCGTCCCGCGGCGCGGCGGCAAGAAGCGGCTGGTGGAGCTGGTCTCGAAGAACGCCCGTCTCGCGTACGACCTCGACTTTCGCGAAGAGGGAAGACAGGCCGTCCAGCGCCTCGAGGAGCTCCAGAAAGTGCTGGAGCTCCCCTATCGCCCGGAGCGCATCGAGGGCTTCGACATCTCGAACATCCAGGGAAGCGAGGTCGTCGCCTCCATGGTGGTCTTCGAGCGCGGCCAGCCCAAGAGGAGCGACTACCGCAAGTTCAAAATCCGGACCCTCGAGAAAGGAAAGCCCGACGACTTCGCCGCCATGCGCGAGGTGGTGATGCGGCGCTACCGGCGGCTTCTCGAGGAGGGGGCGGAGCTTCCCGACCTCGTCCTCATCGATGGCGGAAAAGGACAGCTTGGAGCCGCACTCGAAGGGCTCGAAGAGCTCGGCCTCTCCCACCTTCCGACGGTGAGCCTCGCGAAGAAGGAAGAGTGGATCTTCCGTCCGGGGGTCGTAGGCCCTCTCGTCCTCGATGGGCATTCTCCCGCGCTCCAGCTCCTCCAGAGGACCCGGGACGAGGCCCACCGCTTCGCCGTGACCTTCCACCGCCAGCAGAGGAAGGCGCGCGACCTCCGCTCCTCGCTCGATTCGATCCCCGGGATCGGGCCTCGAAGCCGAAAGAAACTCCTCGTCCGGTTCAAGAGCCTCAAGGGTGTGAAGGGGGCGGAGCTGGCGGATCTCCAGGAGGTTCTCGGCGAGAAGCTCGGAGCGCGCGTGCATCAGCACGTGCGCGAGCTCCTCTAGCTTCTGTGCTAGCATCCACCGAAAAGCGACAAGGATGGGGAAAAAACGCGTTCTTTCCGGCATGCGGCCGACCGGGCCCGCGCACCTCGGCCATCTCGTGGGGGCGTTCGACAACTGGGTTTCGATGCAGGACGAGTTCGACTGCTTCTACCCCATCGTCGACTGGCACGCCCTCACCACCGACTACGCGAATACCGCTGAGCTCCGGAACAACATCCGGGAGCTCGCCCTCGACTTTCTCGCCGTCGGGCTCGACCCGAACCGCTCCACGCTCTTCGTCCAGTCCCACGTGCCTGCGCACGCGGAGCTCCACCTGCTGCTCTCGATGGTCGTTCCCCTCCCGTGGCTCGAGCGGGTTCCGACGTACAAGGAACAGATCGAGCAGCTCCGGGAGAAGGACCTGAACACCTACGGCTTTCTGGGATATCCCCTGCTGCAATCGGCGGACATCCTCATTTACCGGGCTGACTACGTGCCCGTGGGCGAGGATCAGAAGCCGCACGTGGAGCTCACCCGGGAGATCGCTCGCCGTTTCAACAACTTCTACGGACCCGTGCTGCCCGAGCCCGACGTCCGGTTGACGCCCACGCCGAAGCTTCCCGGAACCGACGGCCGCAAGATGTCGAAGAGCTACGGGAACACCATCAACCTCGGCGAGGACGAGAAGTCGGTCCGGCAGAAGCTCAAGACCATGGTCACCGACCCGGCGCGAAAGCTCCGCACCGACCCGGGCGACCCGTCGATCTGCCCGGTCTTCGATCTCCACAAGGTGTTCTCGACGGAGGAAACCCGGAGCTGGGCGGCCGAGGGTTGCCGCACGGCGGGCATCGGCTGCATCGAGTGCAAGGGGAAGCTCGCCGACCACCTCGTCGCCCGCATCGCGCCCGTGAGCGAACGGCGCCGGGACTACGAGAAGCGCCCCGACGACGTGCGCGACATCTTCCTCGACGGAGCGCGCCGCGCCCGGGAAGTGACGGAGCGGACGATGACGGACGTGCGCTCCGCCGTGAAGCTTCCGCCCCCGAGCGAGCTATGAGCGATACCGAGCTCTACCTGGGCCCTTCCGCCGACGATGACGGCTCGATCGAGCCGCGCTATCACGTGCGGCTCCCCGTCTTCGATGGGCCGATGGAGCTCCTCCTGCACCTCATTCGCAAGAACGAGGTCGATATCTACGACATCCCCATCGCCGAGCTCACCCGGCAGTATCTCGAGACCCTCGACCTGATGCAGGAGCTCAACATCGACCTCGCGAGCGAGTTTCTGGTGATGGCGGCGACCCTCATCCACATCAAGTCGAAGATGCTCCTGCCTCCACCTCACGAGGACGGGACCACCGACGAGATTGGAGAGGACCCGCGGCAGGAGCTGGTGGCGCGGCTCCTCGAGTACCAGCGCTACAAGGAAGCGGCGCAGCAGCTCCACCAGCAGGAGGAGGTGCGGGCGGCGATCTGGATCCGGCCGGAGGAGGCGATCAAATCCATCTCCGGAAACGGACACGAGGAAGCCCTCTCGGAGGGCCTCGTCGAAGTCGATCTCTTCGAGCTCATCAGCGCCTTCCGCGACGTCCTCGAGCGCGTCCGCCAGAGGGTGGACCTGGTGTACGAGCGGGAGGCCGTCTCCATCGAGGAGATGATCGAGCGTCTCAAGGCTCGCCTCGCTCCGGGCGCCCAGTCCGTTTTCGTCGACCTCTTCGAGCGAGCGCGCGATCGCGCCACGGTCATCGTGACTTTTCTCGCGATCCTGGAGCTCACGCGGCTGCGCGAGATACGGATCTTTCAGCAGAGCCTCTTCGGACCGATCCACGTACAGCGTCTAGGAAGGGCAGAATCCACGTGAACGGCGAAGAAACGCTCCCGTCTCCGGAGCTCGCTGAAGATCATGCCCGGGAGCTCCCGGTTGAAGAGCAGGCAGCAGCTCTGTCTCCGCTCGAAGTCCAAGCGAGCGTCGAAGCCCTCCTCTACGCATCGGCGGAGCCCCTCTCCGTGAAGGATCTGAAGAAAACGCTTCCGGAGGCGGGCGAAGGGATCCGTCCTGCGCTCGAGCGCCTGCGGGAGCTCTACGCGCAGGAGGGCCGTGGCCTTCAGCTCGTCGAGGTCGCCGGAGGATTCCAGATCACGACCCGCCCCGAGTTCCACGAGGTGGTCTCGAGGCTCCTTTCGAGCCCGAAGCCGCCGCGGCTCACCCTCCAGGCGCTCGAGACGCTCGCGGTCATCGCCTACCGGCAGCCCATCACCGTCCCCGAGCTCCTGGACCTTCGGGGCGTGCGCTCGGCTTCCGTGGTGCGCACGCTACTCGAGAGGAAGCTCGTGCGCATCGTCGGACGAAAGCCCGTGGTCGGCCGCCCTCTCCTGTACGGCACGACCAAGGAGTTCCTCCTCCGCTTCGGGCTCAAGGACCTTCGGGACCTGCCTCAGCTCAAGGACATGTCCGAAGTCTTCGGGGACGACGTCGCGCAGCAGCTCGAAGGGATGGAGGAGGAAGCACCCGCGGAAGTCGAGGCCGCGGCCGCCCCTCCCGAACCCGAGCCGTGAAAGAGCGAATCCAGAAGATCCTCTCGAACGCCGGAATCGCCTCCCGCCGCGCCGCGGAGAAGCTGATCGCGGAGGGACGCGTCGAAGTGGACGGCCTGGTCGTGCGCGAGCTCGGGACGAGCGCCGATCCCGAGACTCAGGAGATCCGCGTCGACGGCGCTCGGGTGCGCGCCCGAAAGCCACGGAAGTACATCGCCCTTCACAAGCCGCGAGGCTACGTCACGACGCGCTCCGACCCCGGACACCGTCCGACCGTGATGGAGCTCCTGCCTCCGGCGCTTCGCAACCTCTACCCGGTGGGAAGACTCGACATGGGCTCGACGGGCCTTCTGATCCTGACCGATGATGGGGAGCTCGCGCTGAAGCTCACCCACCCCCGCTTCGGAGTAGAGAAGAGCTATGTCGTCACGGTCGCCGGCGAGCCCGACGAGAAAGCGCTCGACCGCGCGACCCGCGGCATCGTCGTCGAGGGAGAGCGGCTCGCGCTCGAAGACATCGAGGTCCTGGGCCGCCTTCGCCCCGCTTCGGCGAGCGGGCGCACCCGGCTTCGCGCCACCCTCCGCCGCGGAAAGAATCGGGAGATCCGCCGCTTGTTCGAGGCGCTCGGGTTCCCCGTGATCGAGCTCCACCGCGAGAGGATCGGTGGGCTTTCGGTCGCGGGGATCCCACCTGGCGCCTTCCGGCCCTTGAGCCGCGACGAAGTGGAGCTCCTTTCCAAGCGGCCGGGAGCCCGCCGTCCTCACCGGCGACATTAGACATGCCCAGAAGGCCAATCATCGCCATCGACGGTCCCGCCGGAGCCGGGAAGAGCACCGCCGCCCGGAACCTGGCGGCGAAGCTCGGGCTTATCTACCTCGACACGGGGGCCACGTTTCGCGCGGTTGCTCTGAAAGCGCTGCGCGAGGGAGTTCCCCTCGACGACGAGGCAGCGCTCCTCGGGATGGCGGAGCGGTGCGACATCGCCTTCGCGGGCGAGCGCTTCGAGCGCATCGTCCTCGACGGCGAAGACGTCTCCCGCGCCATCCGGGAGCCTCCCGTCGCGCTCGCCTCTTCGAAGGTGGCCGTCCATCCACGCGTGCGCGCCCACCTCGTGCGGCTCTGGAGGAAGATCGGCGCATCCGGGGGCGTGATTCTCGAAGGGCGCGACATCGGAACCGAGGTGTTCCCCGACGCCGATCTCAAGTTCTTCCTCGACGCCGGTCAGGAAGAACGGGCGAGCCGCCGGTTCCGCGAGCAGGGTGATGCGGGCCTGAGCCTCGAGGGAGTGACGAAGGAGCTTTCCGTGCGCGACGAAACGGACCGGAACCGGGCGCACTCCCCGTTGAGGCGGGCGGAGGACGCCATCCTCGTCGACACCACGCGTCTCACTCCGAGAGAGACTCTCGACATCCTCCTGAAAGAGGCCCGGCTTCGCCTATCGCAGGCCGGCTTGACATAAGCTGATTAGAGAGAGTAAGATAAGGGCTTGCAGGTCAGCCCGCCCCGTTCAGAGCGCGAGCCTCGTCAAGTTTGACCGCTGCCCCCTGAAAGTGCTTGCTCACCTGTAAATCGTAGAATCCAGGAGGATACATAACAGGCATGGCCGAAATGAGTAACGCGGGCGGGAGCCTCGAAGTCCGGGGTCTCGCCGCGAAAGAGGAGCCCGGCCTTTCACCGGAGGAGTACGGGCGGCTTCTCGACGAGTACAACAGCAACATCACCGAGGGCGAGGTGGTCAAGGGCAAGGTGCTCCAGATCACCGGCGGCGAAGTCGTCGTGGACGTCGGATACAAATCCGAAGGAATCATCGCGCTCAACGAATTCCGTGACGAAGACGGAAACATCACCATCAAGGTCGGCGACACCGTCGAGGTCCTGCTCGAGAAAGCCGAGGACAGGAACGGATACCTCATCCTCTCCCGCGAAAAAGCGGAGAAGATGAAGGTCTGGGATCAAATCGAAGAGGCCTACCAGAATCGCACCATCGTCAAGGGACGGGTCATCGAGCGGATCAAGGGCGGTCTCGCGGTCGACATCGGGGTTCGCGCCTTTCTACCCGGCTCGCAGGTCGACGTCCGGCCGGTCCGAAACCTCGACAGCCTCAAGGGGCAAGAGCTCGAGATGCGGGTCATCAAGGTCAACAAGAAGCGCGGCAACATCGTGCTCTCCCGCAAAGTGGTCATGGAGGAGCAGCTCGCGGGCAGAAAGCAGGAGACGCTCCACGCCCTCGAGGAAGGGCGCGTCTTCCGCGGCGTCGTGAAGAACCTCACCGACTACGGCGCCTTCATCGACCTTGGCGGCATCGACGGCCTCCTCCACATCACCGACATGTCCTTCGGGCGCATCCAGCACCCGTCGGAGCTCTTCAACGTCGGCGATCAGATCGAAGTCGTGGTGCTGAAGTTCGATAAAGAGACGGAGCGGGTCTCGCTCGGTTACAAGCAGCTCTCGCCCGATCCCTGGGATTCGGCGCAGGAGCGGTTCCCCACCGGCTCCCGCGTGCGAGGTAAGGTCGTGAGCCTCACCGACTACGGCGCCTTCATCGAGCTCGAGCCGGGTGTGGAAGGCTTGATCCACGTCTCCGAGATGTCGTGGAGCAAACGGGTGAAGCACCCCTCGAAAGTCCTGAACGTCGGCGACGAGGTGGAGGCGATGGTGCTCCAGGTCGGAGTCGACGAGAGGCGCATCAGCCTCGGCCTCAAGCAGGTCGAGCCGAACCCCTGGCAGCAGCTCGCCGAGAAGTACGAGACGGGCTCCCGCATCCAGGGAAAGGTACGCAACCTCACCGATTTCGGCGCGTTCGTCGAAGTCGAGGACGGGATCGACGGCCTCATCCACATCTCGGACATGAGCTGGAACAAGCGCATCAATCATCCGTCCGAGGTGCTGAAGAAGGGCGACACCGTCGATGCCGTCGTTCTGAACATCGATGCCGATAACCAGCGGCTGTCGCTCGGGCTCAAACAGCTCGGCTCCGACGTCTGGGAGGAGTTCTTCAACCGGCACCAGGAGGGTGACATCGTCGATGGCAAGATCGTGCGGCTCACGAACTTCGGCGCCTTCGTCGAGATCGAGGAAGGCATCGAGGGTTTGCTGCACGTCTCCGAGGTCGACGACGAGCGGGTGGAGAAACCCGAGGACAAGCTGAAGGTCGGCGACTCCCACCGGATGAAGATCATCAAGATGTCGTCCCTCGATCGCAAGATCGGGCTTTCGATCCGCGCGGTGCACCGGGACGACTACGAGAGCCACTATTCGAGCCAGGGCTCGCCCAACGCCACTCTCGGCGACGTGGCGGATTTCGGGGCGGAGTGGGCGTCGAGCACGCGGGCGAATCCCGAGACGGACGGAAGCGACAAACACTGATTCGAAGACCACCGAGGCTCGCGCAGACCTCGCGAGCCCGTCGGTGGCGAAAGACGTGGGAGGACATGAATACACCGAGTGCCGATAGGAGTCCTGTCATGACGAAGGCGGAGCTCATCGAGGAGGTGTCCCGGGTCTCGGACCTCACCAAGAAGCACTCCGAGATCATCGTCGACACCGTCTTCAAGAGCATCATCAACGCTCTCCACCGGGGCGACAAGATCGAGCTCCGGGGCTTCGGGAGCTTCCGCATCCGGCAGCGCGAGTCCCGCAAGGGGAGAAACCCCAAGACGGGCGAGCGCGTGGACGTCCCCGCGAAGAAGGTCCCTTACTTCAAGCCCGGCAAGGAGCTGAAGGAGCTCATCAACACTTCCGAAGAGACGGGACTCGCCGCGGCCGAGCGATAAGCCTCGGCCGCTCGCGTGCGGTATCTTGAGGGGAGGCCGATGACGACCGAGAAGACCCTCTACCGCCCTGAGAACAAAGTCCGCTTCGTCACCGCCGCGTCTCTTTTCGACGGACACGACGCCTCCATCAACATCATCCGGCGCCTCCTCCAGGCCCGCGGCGTCGAGGTGGTCCACCTCGGACACAACCGCTCGGTTGCCGAGATCGTGAACGCGGCGATCCAGGAAGACGCCCAGGCCATCGCCGTGAGCTCGTACCAGGGCGGCCACAACGAGTTCTTCCGGTACCTCGTCGATCTGCTCCGCGAGAGAGGAGCCTCCCACGTTCGGGTGTTCGGAGGCGGGGGCGGCGTGATCGTGCCCCGGGAGATCCGGGAGCTCGAGCGCTATGGGGTGACGCGCATCTACTCTCCCGAGGACGGACGGGTCCTCGGCCTTGCCGGCATGATCGACGACATGCTGCGCGCCGCCGACTACCCGCTCTCGCCTCTCGAAGGCGAGGCCGAGATCTCGGCCCGCGACGCGGGAAAGCTCGCCCGGCTCCTCACGCAGGCGGAGATGAACGGCGCCGGCCCCCACGCCGCGCGTCGCGGAGGTACCGGGCGCTCTACCGTCCTCGGCGTCACCGGCACCGGAGGTGCGGGAAAGAGCTCCCTCACCGACGAGCTCGTCCGGAGGTTCGCGAACGATACCCCCGATCTCCCGATCGCGATCCTCTCCGTCGATCCCACCAAGCGCAAGACAGGAGGAGCGCTCCTCGGGGATCGCATCCGCATGAACGCCATCGAGCGGGAGAACGTGTACATGCGGAGCCTCGCCACCCGGGGCTCGGCCTCCGAGCTTCCAAAGGCCATCGAGTCCGCTCTCGAAATTCTGAAAGGCGCTGGCTTTCGCCTGATCCTTCTCGAGACGCCTGGAATCGGGCAGGGCTCTTCGGCGGTGACCGACGTCTCCGACCTGAGCCTCTATGTGATGACTCCCGAGTACGGTGCCCCCTCGCAGCTCGAAAAGATCGACATGCTCGACTTCGCGGACGTCGTCGCCATCAACAAGTTCGACCGCCGCGGGGGTGAGGACGCTCTCCGCGACGTGAGAAAACAGTTCCGCCGGGGAAAGCACATCGGCTACGACGTGCCGGACGACGAGCTTCCCATCTTCGGCACCATCGCGAGCCAGTTCGGCGATCGGGGGGTGGACGCGCTCTACCTTCACCTCGCCGACCGGCTTCGGGAGATCGATCCCTCATTTCCGCGGCCGGCCGCTCCGGGGGACCGTCGCGAGAAAGTGGGGCGGCGCCGGGCCATCCTCCCCGAGAGCCGCGAGCGCTACCTCGGGGAAATCGCCGAGCTCTTGAGAAAGGAGCGCGAGCGGATCGAATCTGAGGTGTCGCTTGCGCGGAAGCTCTACCAGCTCGAGGGTGCCTCTTCCGAGATCGAGGACGAGGGGGCGAAGGCGAAGCTCCACGAGCGCGTCCGCGAGCTCAGGAAGGGAATTCGCGACGAGAGCTACGCGCTTCTCGAGGAGTGGCCGGAGCTGAAGAGGCGCTACGCGGCGCCCGAAGTGAAGTTCGAAGTCCGCGGTCGGGAGGTCGAAGTCGAGGCCGCATTCACCACTCTCAGCGGCTCGAAAGTGCCGAAAGTCGCTCTTCCCCCCTTCGAGGACTGGGGAGAGATCCTGCGCTTCCGGCTCCAGGAGAACCTCCCCGGCTCCTATCCCTTCACCGCCGGGGTCTTTCCGTTCAAGAGAGACGAGGAGTCGCCGCGGCGTCAGTTCGCGGGCGAGGGCGGGCCGAGCCGCACCAACCGCCGTTTCCACTACCTCTGCCGCAACGACGCGGCCAAGAGGCTCTCGACGGCTTTCGACAGCGTGACCCTCTACGGCGAGGACCCGGGGGAGAGGCCCGACATCTACGGGAAGATCGGCGAGGGCGGAGTCTCCGTCGCCACCCTCGACGACATGAAGGATCTCTACCAGGGCTTCGACCTCGTCGACCCCATGACGTCGGTCTCGATGACCATCAACGGACCGGCTCCCACCATCCTCGCGATGTTCTTCAATACCGCCATCGACCGGGAGCTCGAGAAGTTCGAGCGCGAGCAGGGGAGAAAGCCGGACCCCGAGGAAGCCCGGCGCATTCGGCGGGAGACGCTCTCGACGGTCCGCGGCACGGTTCAGGCCGACATCCTCAAGGAGGACCAGGCCCAGAACACCTGCATCTTCTCGACGGACTTCGCGCTCCGTCTCATGGGGGACGTGCAGCAATTCTTCATCGAGAGCGACGTTCGGAACTTCTACTCCGTCTCCGTCTCGGGGTACCACATCGCGGAGGCGGGAGCGAACCCCGTGACGCAGCTCGCCTTCACCGTCGCGAACGGGTTCACGTACGTCGAGTACTACCTTGCCCGGGGAATGGCGATCGACGACTTCGCTCCCAACCTCTCGTTCTTCTTCAGCAACGGGCTCGACCCCGAGTACTCCGTCATGGGAAGAGTCGCCCGGCGCATCTGGGCGCGGGCCATGAGACTCCGCTACGGCGCGAGCGAGCGCAGCCAGAAGTTCAAGTACCACATCCAGACCTCGGGCCGATCGCTCCACGCCCGCGAGATCCAGTTCAACGACATCCGCACGACGCTCCAGGCCCTGACGTCGATCTACGACCACTGCAACTCGCTTCACACGAACGCCTACAACGAGGCCATCACCACCCCCACCACGGAGTCCGTGCGTCGGGCGATGGCGATCCAGCAGATCATCCAGAAAGAGTTCGGGGTGGCGAGGAACGAAAACCCGCTCCAGGGGTCGTACGTGATCGAGGAGCTCACCGATCTCGTCGAGGAAGCGGTGCTCGCGGAGTTCGACCGGCTGAACTCCCGGGGCGGGGTCCTGGGGGCGATCGAGCTCCAGTACCAGAGGAGCCGGATCCAGGAGGAGTCTCTCCACTACGAGCTCAAGAAGGACAGCGGCGAGCTTCCGGTGGTGGGCGTGAACTGCTTTCTCGATCCGGACGAGGCGGCGCCGGGCACGACCGAGCCCGCGGAAATCGAGCTCGCGCGGGCGTCGGCGGAAGAGAAGAACGATCAGATCCAGCGGCTCAGAGCGTTTCAGGAGAAACACCGGAAGGAGAGCGGGCCGGCTCTCGCGAAGCTCAAGCAGGTGGCGACGACCGATGGCGGAAACGTTTTCGCCGAGCTCATGGAGACGGTCCGGGTCGCGAGCCTCGGTCAGGTGACGAACGCGCTCTATGAGGTCGGCGGACGCTACCGCCGCGCGCTATGAAGAAGCCTTTCCGCATCCTCGTCGCCAAGCCGGGGCTCGACGGGCATGACCGCGGGGCGCTGGTGGTCGCCCGCGCCCTTCGGGATGCGGGGATGGAGGTGATCTATACCGGCCTGAGGCGGACTCCGGAGGAGATCGTCGACGCCGCGCTTCAAGAGGACGTCGACGCCATCGGGGTCTCGATCCTCTCGGGTGCCCACCAGCACCTGCTGTCGCGCATCCTCGAGCTGCTGCGCGAGAAGGGCCTGGGCGACGTCCTCCTCTTCGCCGGCGGGATCATCCCCGATCGCGACATTCCCACTCTCGAGAAGTCGGGCGTCCAGAAGGTGTTCCAGCCGGGCGCGCGGACGGACGACATCGTGAGCTTCCTCCGGGGGAGGCTGGGAGCGAAAGGGTCGAGATGAAGGTCGTCTTTCGCATCCTCTTCGTAGGCAAGGAATTATGTGGCGGCTTCGGTTGACACCGCGGACCCTGCATGCTACCATTTCCAAAAACTCTCGATTCGCTGAGCAAGCCGACGTTGCGTATCGCACACCGAACACGGTCCAACTGTTCGAGAGCGTCCACAAGGAGGGGCGATGGGACATAAGATCCTTCTCGCCGACGACAGCATTACCATTCAGAAGGTCATCGAGCTCACCTTCTCCGACGAGGACTTCGAGCTCCATACCGTCGGCAACGGGCAGAAAGCGATCGACGAGATCCGTTCGATCCTGCCTCACATCGTGCTCTGCGACATCATCATGCCGGAGAAGAACGGCTACGAGGTTTGCGAGTTCATCAAGTCCAGCCCCGATCTGAAGCACATCCCCGTTCTTCTCCTGACCGGCGCCTTCGAGCCCTTCGATCAGGAGCGCGCCCGCGCGGCCGGTTGCGATGGATTTCTGGCGAAGCCCTTCGAGCCCCAGACGCTGATCTCGAAGGTGAAAGAGCTTCTGGCGCGAACACCCGCACGCGCGGCCGCGCCGCCCCCGCCGGCGGCGAAGCCCGTTCCCGCTCCGCCCCCTCCCAGTGCCTTTGCGGACGAGCGCACCGTCATCATGCCTCCGAGCCCGCCCCGCGTCGCGCCCGCGCCGCCCCCGCTCGCTCCCGTCGAGGAGTACGGCTCCGGTTTCGACAACGCCTTCGCCATCGAGGCGGGGGAGCGGGAGCTCATGATGGAGCCGGGCGATCATACCGTGCTTCTCGGCGGCCAGACGGCGAAGTCTTCTGGAGAAGCCGCGCCCGCGGGCGACGACATCTGGGGCGCCGTGGGGACGCCTCTCGCCTCCGAGGAGGAAGACAGCTCCACGGTGTTCATGGCTCCGCCTCCCGTGGGAGCGATGCCGGTCGAGCCGCCTGCGGCCCCGACGCAGGCGTTCGGGTCACCGAGCTACGAGGTCCAGTACGAGGCCGATGATCTCGACGCGACCTGGCGCATGCCGAACGAGGGCGAAAGCGAAACGACCTCGAGCTATCAGGGTTTCGAGGAGTTCACGGAGCCGCCGCAGGAGATCCCCACGTTCGCGCCGCCGCCGATTCCTGCGCCGCCTCCCGTCGCGGCTGCTCCTCCACTCGAGATGCCGCCGCCGCTCGCTCCTGCCGCTCCCGAGCCCGTCTCCACCTTCGAGCCCTACGATCCCTTCATGGCCGCCGCGGCGCAGTCCCCGCCCGGGTTCGATCCGGTCTCCCCCTATGAGACCGACCAGACTCTCGATGCGGCGGTGAGCTCCGCGGAGTCGTTCGAGCGAATCTCCTCGGGAGGCTTCGACGCCTACGGCGAGCCCCCGATTGTTGCGGCGAACGAGCTCCCGGGAGCGGAGCCGGAGCCCGTATTCGAGGCTAGCGCCTCCGGCGAGCCCTTCGACGAAATCGATGCCCTCGGCCCGTCCGAGATTCCCGAGCCGCCGCCGGTTTCGGCGGGGGCCTCGTTCGGCGGCGACGACGGAGCCCCGGTCTCGATCGACGACGCGCTCATCGACAAGATCGCGGCGAGGGTGGTCGACAAGCTTTCCCAGAGGATCGTCCAGGAAATCGCATGGGAGGTCGTCCCCGATCTGGCCGAGGGAATGATCCAGAGGGAGATCGACGCCCTGAAGGCGAAGCTGGCGAAGGTCTCGAAATAGAGTTCCTCGGAAGCCGGCTCCGGAGCGCGGGCTCGACCTGGGGCGGGTTCATCGTCGCCGTCGACGAGGTCGACTCCACAAACGCCCTCGCAGCCTCTCTCGCCCGGAGGGGAGCGCCGCACGGAAGCATTATTCTCGCGAACGCCCAGAGCGCGGGAAGAGGCCGCTGGGGCCGGCGGTGGGAGTCGACTTCGGGCGGGCTGTACCTTTCTCTCGTGATTCGTCCCCGCGAAGGGGAGGTCCCGGCTCTCGAAATCCTTCCGCTCACGGCGGCGGTGGCGGCGGCCGAGGCGCTTTCGGAGACCGCGGGAATCTCGATCGAGCTTCGCTGGCCCAACGATCTCTTCTTCGCGGGGCGGAAGCTCGGCGGGATCCTGTGCGAAGCGAGCTTCGCCGGCGCGGGGTGGGAGTTCGCGGTGGTGGGAATCGGGGTCAACGTGAATCAGTCGGCGGAAGGATTTCCGCCCCCGCTTTCCTCGCGCGTGACGTCCCTCGCCGCCGTCGTCGGCCGCGGGCTTTCGCCTTTCGAGATCGGAGTCGCGATCGCGCTCTCTCTCGAGAAGTGGTGGGAGCGGGAGAGCCCGCCGCGGATCCTCGAGAGGTGGAAGGAGCTCGCTCCCGGCATCGAGGGGGCGCGCGTGCGCGTGGTCTCGCGGGAGGGCAGTGACTACGAGGCCCGGATCGTTGGTCTCGCGGACGACGGCGGGCTCGAGGTTCGTCTCGAGGACGGGACCACGAAAGTCCTGCGTTCGGACGACGTGCACCTGCAGGAGGACCTCGATTTCGGTTATTACCAAGAAGTGGAGAGCTACTTCGTCTCCCGGCGCGGAAGCCCCCTCTTCATCACTCCGCGCGAGTGGGACCTGGTCTGGAGGTGGGAGCAGCTCGGAATCCCTCTCGACGTCGTGAAAGAGGGAATCGACCGCGTGTTCGACCGCCCGAAGGCACGAACGAGGCCGCGCCGGCTCGGATATTGCCGGCAGACGGTCGAGGCGGCGTTTCGAAGGTTTCGCGAGTCCGGGGTCGGGGCGCGCGCCGGAGCGACGGAAGAGGAAGGCGCGAGAGCCCTCACGGAAATCGCCTCACGCCTCCGGGCGCTCGCGGAGGCAAATCGCGAGCTCGCTCCCGTCTTCGAGCGCGATGCCGAGGCGGTCCGGTCCCTGGGCGAGCGCGCGGGAATGACGGCGGGCGAGGTCGAGCGAGAGCTCGCCGCGATCGATGCTGTCCTCATTGCCGACTCGGAGGCGGCGCTCGACGCCGGGACCCGCGACGCGCTGAGAAGGGAAGCGGAGGCCTCGCTCGATCCGTACCGCGAGCGGATGCCGGAAAAGGTCTATCGATCGGCCCTCGAGAGCGCGTATCGAAGGCGGCTTCGGAAGAAGCTCGGCATCCCGGCGCTCAGTCTCTACGCATGAGCGACTACGAAGTGCGGATCGAGAAGATCGTCGCGGGGGGCGACGGGCTCGCCCGCCACGAAGGAAGGGTCGTCTTCGTGCCCGGAACGGCGCCGGGAGATCGGCTCCGGGTCCGGAATGTCCGGGAAAAGACGGACTACGTGAGAGCGGTCGCGACGGAGATCCTCGAGAGCGGACCCGGCCGCCGCACCCCGCCCTGTCCCTACTACGAGAGTTGCGGCGGGTGTCGTCTCATGCACCTTCGTCTCGAGGCCCAGCTCCAGGCGAAGGAGGGCATTCTGCGGGAGGGACTGGCGCGGGCCGCAGGGGCGGCGTACGAGGCGCCCATCGCGGTCCACGCGGCCGCCGAGCTTCATTATCGCAACCGGCTCCGCTTCCACGTCGCCTTCGTCGGAGGGAGGCCGATTGCGGGCTTCCGGCGGCGGGAGAGCCGCGAGATCGTGGACATCGACCGGTGCCTCCTCGGGACCGAGACCCTGAACGCGGTCTGGCAGCGCCTCCGCGAGGTCCTTCCCGAGGACCGGCGCCTCGCCCGGAGCCTCCTCGCCGTGGAGCTCGAAGAATCGACCCACGAGCCAGGGAGGATCGCGGCACGATTTCTCGTCTCCTCTACTGATGGTCTGCGAGCGTTCGAGGAGGGGCGGCGGGAAGAGATCGCGAGGGAGCTCGGGCTCGAGGGGCTCGTCGCTGCCGTCGACGAAACCCGCGGCGGAGGCCCCGGAGTCCGCGCTGGTCGCCCGTCCGTGGAGCACCGGGTGTCGGATTTCACGCTGCGGCAGTCGGTCGGGAGCTTCTTCCAGTCGAACCGGTTCCTTCTTCAAGATCTGGTATCGAGGGTCACCGGCGGTGCTCCGTCCGCGCGTGGCATCGACCTCTTCTGCGGCGTCGGTCTCTTCGCGCTCCCCCTGTCGCGGCGGTGCGGGAGCGTCGTCGGCGTCGAGAGCCATGGCCTTGCCCTCAAAGACGCGCGGGAGAACGCCGAGCGCGCGGCCGCGGAGGAAAGTGAGCGGGGGGGCAAGATCCGCTTCGTGCGGGCAGACGCGACCGCGTACGCTCTTCGCGCGAAATTGTCGCCCACTGACGTCGTCATTCTCGATCCCCCGCGGGGCGGCCTCGCTCCCGCGCTCATCGATGCCCTGGGAAAGAGCCCCCTCCGCTCGCTCCGCTACGTTTCCTGCGACCCCCCCGCCCTGTTCCGGGACGCCTTGCGCCTTTCCGCACACGGGCTTCGCGTCGAGAGCCTCGCGCTCTTCGACCTTTTTCCCAACACGCAGCACTTCGAGACCCTCGCCGTTTTCTCCCGCGTCGAGTGAGCTTCGGCTCAACTTGCCAACCCCGCGCCCGCCGACCATACTAGAGGCGTCTCACGAAGCTTCCCAGAGCCGCTTCCGGTACGATGCCAGGGGGAGAGCCGGTCATGCCTTCCACAATGAGAGCGTTTCTGTTCGCCGTCTCGACGTTCCTGGTCGCCTCCGGGCTCGCCTTCGCCCAGACGATCGTCGTTTTCGTCGACGGAACACGGATGGAGGTCCAGAGCTACGAGGTCAAGGAGAGTCTCATCCTCCTCAAGACCAAAGAGGGCAAGCTCATGTCGGTGCCGCGGTCCTACGTGAACCTGGTGGCGACGGAACAGGCGAACCGACCGGGTGCGAAAACCGCCGCAACGCCCGCTCCGAAGCGACCCGCGAATCCAGAGGCGATTCGGACGACCGAAACCGTGGAGCCCGAGCCTCCCGTTCGCGCTCCCGAGCCGACGCCGCCGCCTCCGGCGCCGACGCCGCGTCCCGCGGCCACTCCGCCTCCGCCCGCGAACATTCCCGCAAGCCCGCCGCCGGTCTGGTCGAGCGAAGAGCTTCAGGTGAGTCTCGTCGTGCCCTCCGCCGCCTGGGTGATCGAAGAGATGCCGCCGTCCTTCGACGTCGCCACCTCGCTCGCGAACGCGGCGACGGAGGCCAAGGCGACTCTCGCGCTCATCCGACAGAAGCTTCGCGGGAGCGGGGATTTCCGAAACGTCGTCCGGGACGTCGAGCGATCGATCTCCCAGGCGCCGGGGTTCCGCCAGATCGCGAATGGACCCCTCACGCTCGATCCCTACAAGGCCCACGAGTTTCGGTTCGTCAAGGACGCCGGCTTCGTGCCTGTCTTCAATCGGCTGGTGATCGTCTATTCCCGGGATCTCGCCTACGTCTTGAGCCTCACCTGCCCCGAGAGCAGGGTCCAGGAGAACGAGGCCGAATTCGAGGCGCTCGTGCGCGGGCTCGTCGTGAAGAAGTCCCGGAAGGAGCTCAGCTTCTAGAACGCCGCCAGGAGCGGGCCTGACGGTGCGCGCGCCGGCAGTCCCGCTTGCCACGGCCTTCATCGCCGGGCTCGGCCTTTCCGGTGTTGCGACCGGCTCGCCCGCCATCGCCGCCTGCGCGGCCTGCACGCTCCTGATCGCGGGCGCGGCTCGATTCGAGAACCTCGCCTCGTCGGGGCTCGTTCTCCTCGGCTACGTTCTGCTCGGCCTCGCCGCGGGTCAGGCCCGCGAACGCGAGTCGAGCGAAAGCTCGCTCGCCGAGGCTTATCACCGGCTCGGAAAGGACTCGTTCGATACTCCGTCGCGCATCGAAGGCCGCCTCCGGCGGGAGCCGGAGCTCGGCTCCGACATCGCCCTCCTGACTCTCGACTCCGAAACGATTCGCGTGCGCAGCCACACCTTCCACGCGGAGGGCGGTATCCGCGCCCGTGTCTCGGGCGAGCTGCGCGATCGGCTTCGCGGCCTCGAGGCCCGGGACCGGGTCACGCTCTGGGGCCGTCTCCAGACGCCCGCGTCATTCGGAAACGACGGAGGGTTCGACGTCGAGAGCTACTTCGAGCGGGAGCGGCTCGATCTGAGCGCATCGGTGAAGAGCGCTCTGCTCGTCGAAAGGACAGACCGTGCGCCCGCGCTTCGAGCGGGAGTCTCGCGGCTCCGGGTCGCGGCAACCCGCCAACTCGAAGCCGTGCTCGCCGATCGGGATACTCTCGGCGTCGTGCTCGCGCTAGTCACCGGAGATCGAGGAATGCTGTCGCCCGAGCTCGAAGAGCTTTATCGCGACGCGGGCATCTTCCACGTCATGGCCATCAGCGGAGCCCAGGTGGCGATCGTGATCCTCGTCTTCTACTTCGTTCTCCGGCGCCTCGGTGTCTCAGAGGTCGCGACCCTCTGGACTCTTCTCCTCGTGGTGCCGGTGTATGCGGCATTCTGCGGAAGCGGCCCCCCCGTGGTCCGCGCCGCGCTCGCCGCCTCGTTCCTCGTCGGCGCGCGGCTCCTGAGCCTCGATCGCCCCCACCTGAACGCTCTCGCGCTCGCCGCACTTCTGCTCCTTCTGTGGGAGCCGCTCTGGCTCGTAGACCCGGGCTTTCAGCTCAGCTTCGCGGCAATGGCTGCTATCCTCTGGCTTGCCGAGCCTCTCACGATCCGTCTCGGGCCCCTCGGCCTCCTCGCGGCCCCACTTTCCGTTTCGATCGCGGCGCAGGCGACCGTGGTGCCCATCACCGCGTGGCATTTCCATGGGCTCACGTGGGTGGCCCCGCTCGCCAGCCTGGTAGCCGTTCCCCTCTCGGGAGCGATCGTGATCGTCGGTCTCGCCATCGCTCTCCTCCCCGACGTCCCGATGATCACGGACCTATTGAGCATCGGAGCCCACGCGGGGGTTTACCTCCTGACCGCCACGGCCCGAATCGCGTCCGCGCTCCCAGGCGCGACCCTTGCAGTCGCTCGGCCCTCGATTCCCTGGATGGTTGCGTACTACGCCTCGGTGGTGTGCATCCGCCACGGCCGCGGTTGGGCTCGGGGGCTCGGAGTCCTTCTCCTGGGCGCTCTCGTGGCCTTCCTTCCGTTCGGCAAGGGAGTGGAGGTGGGAGCGCCCGGAACGCTCGTCGCGACGGCGCTCGACGTGGGCCATGGCGATGCCATCGTGCTCTCGCTTCCCGAAGGGCAGCGCGTCCTCGTCGACGGTGGAGGGCTTCCGGCCACCTCCTTCGACGTGGGGGAAAGGGTCGTTCTTCCCTACCTCCTGGACCACGGCGGTCGGAGGCTCGACGCCGTGGTCCTCACGCATGCCGACTACGACCACGTCGGCGGACTTCCCTCGATCGTCGACTCTCTGGCGGTGGCTGAAGTCTGGGAGGGCGGCACGCGATGGGACCGCCCCGCCTACCGTCGCCTTCGAGAGTCCGCTCGAAACCGCGGAGTTCCTGTTCGCCGATTGCGTCCGGGAGAGAGTTTCCGCTGGGGCGGAGTTCGATGGGAGATCCTGGCTGCTTCCGGCACCCCCGGGGAAGACCCTCTCCAAGAGGAGAACGATCGCTCGATCGTCATGCGGCTTACACTGGGCCAGTCGACGCTTCTGCTGACCGGGGACGCAGGCAAAGATCTAGAGCACGCCCTCCTTTCTTCCCGCGCCTCCCTCGAGGCCGACGTCCTCAAGGTCGCGCACCACGGAAGCGACAGCTCCACCAGCGCGCGATTGCTCGAGGCGGTGAAACCGCGCTTCGCCATCGTGTCAGCGCGGGAGCGCGTGGACTGGCCTCTCCCGTCCCCGCGTGTCCTCACGCGTTTGCGCGACGCGGGCATCCCCTACGCGAGAACGGATGAGGATGGGGCGATCACGGTTCGCCTTCGCTCGAACGGCGAGATGGAGTTCGAAACCTTCAAAAAACAGACGCGAAGGCGCTACCGTTGATTCCCCGTCTTCTTGCGCTGAGTCTTGGCATCCTCCCACAGCTTGTCGAGCTCCTGCATACCAGCGTCATTCACCGACCGGCCTTGCGCCTGGAGCGCACTTTCGAGGTGGCGAAATCTATTGCCGAATTTCTCGATCGCCCCCGAGAGGGCGACTTCCGCATCCACCTCGAGGTGCCGCGCCAGGTTCACGAGGGCGAACAGGATGTCCCCCATCTCCTCCTCGACCGCCTCCGCGTTCTTCGAGGCGACGGCCCCCTCGAGCTCCCTGAGCTCCTCCTCGAGCTTCGCTTTCACCTCCTGAGCTGAGGTCCAATCAAAGCCCGCCCTTGCCGCGCGCGAGGAGATCTTCTGCGCGCGGGCGAGGGCCGCGAGAGAGCGCGGGACGCCGTCGAGGATCGAGCCCCCCTTGTTCTTCTCCCGCTCCTTGATCTCCTCCCAGCGCTCGAGGGCCTTTCCCGCGCTCGACACGCGCTCGCTCTCGAAGACGTGGGGGTGGCGCCGCACGAGCTTGTCGTGGATTCCCCGGATCACCTCTTCCATGTCGAAGAGTCCGGCCTCGACGGCGATCTGGTTCACGAAGACGACCTCGAGGAGCAAGTCGCCGAGCTCCTCGCGGATCGACTCGGCTTCGCCTCCTCCGATCGCCTCCACCAGCTCATAGGCCTCTTCGAGGATGAACGGGCGGAGCGAGCTCATGGTCTGCTCGCGATCCCACGGGCATCCCTCGGGACTCCGCAATCGTGCCATGAGGTCGAGAAGCCTCTGAAGCGCGTCACCCGCGGCCATCAAGATCCCGAGATTTGGGTCGCTAAAGTCATGAGCAAACGTGAGATAGGGCTGAGGCTCTCTATTGATCCACCCCAAGGGGCATGTTATCTTAGCCTATTGCCCGGCCTTGGACATCATCGGCGACAGCGATTCCATCGAACGGGGAACCATCATCGATTTCGAACCAGAACCCGCCCTGAAACGGGCGCGTGTCAGTTGGATCATGAGCGAGCACGAGGAGCAGAGTAAAGGTTTCAAAGTCACCGACCGGAGATCGTTCACCCGGGAAGGCGAGCGCATCAGCCGGCACGAGGAAGAGCCGGAGGCAGTGGACGTTCGCCCCGCGGCGGCGCGCGACTCCGGACGCACCGAGCGCGCCGAGTCCGCAGGAGTCCTCTCGCCCCACTTCCTGGATCTTTTGAGCCTTCTCGCGACGCAAGCGTCGATGGCGCTCGGGGCGCCGCATCCCGTGACCGGAGAGGCCCACGACGACCTCGAGATGGCTCGGGCGATGATCTCGATGATCGAAGTGCTGAAGACGAAGACCAAGGGCAACCTAGCCCGCGACGAAGAGCGGGCCCTCGACGAGATCCTCTACCAGCTTCGAATGGAGTTCATGACGAAGGCGAAGGCCTCGAAACGCTAGAACCTCCGAAAGCAGGGCGCGAAACTTGGCGAATCCCGAAAAGAGAGAGCGGCTTCCCGCCGCGAGGTGGTTCCTCGTGCTGCTGGCGGTCTCCGCCGCCGTCCTCTCACCGGCGGGCGCGGTCGCGCAGGGCGAGAGAGACGCGCCGATCTCGCTCCACACTTCCTTCGATTACTTCTGGCGCCGATATCTTCTGGCGTCGAGCGCGGGCGACGCCGACACGGCGAACCGCATGCTCGGTGAGATCCGGAGGCTCCGGGTCGAGCGCAACGCCTTTCATCTCCACGACGTCGGCATGTGCTTCGTTTATCAGGGATTCGCGCACCTCGAGGCCGGAAACCTGGACGAGGCTCGACGGCATTTCGACATCGCCCGGGAGCTCGCTCCCGAGCTTCCCACCGCCTACTGGGGCCTCGCGCGGGTCTCGGAAGAACAGGGGTTCCTTTCCTATCCCAGCTCGATCCTGTACCGAATCCAGGCTCAGCTCCGAGGGCTCCGTTCGGAGCGCGACGGAGCGTTCGCGAGCTGGAACCTCCTGTTCCTCCTGTTCTCGACCTTCGCAGCGTCGTTCTTCCTCTTCGGCCTCCTCATGGTCTACCGCTACGGAACGCTGGTGTACCACGATCTCGAGGAGCGGCTCGGTTACGAGTGGGGGCGAAGGGCGATCCTGGCCCTCACCCTTCTCATCCTTTTGTTCCCTCTGGTGCTGACCGCGGGTCCGGCATGGCTTGCCCCCCTCTGGATCGCGGTCACTTTCGGCTATCAGACGATCAAGGAGCGCGCGGTCTCGATTCTGTGCCTCCTGGCCCTTCTCGCGGCCGCGCCGTTCGCCGAGCTCTATGCGGGATGGGCGAAGGCGGCGTCGAACCCGCTGTACCAGGCGTCGCTCTCGAGCCTGACCGGTTCGTTCGATCCTGCGGATGTCGCTCTTCTCCGGCAGGCGGCGAAAGACCACCCGGCCGATCACGATCTCCAGTTCCTGCTCGCGACGCAGTACAAGAACCTCGGCGATTACGAGCTCGCCGCGAGCCAGTACAGGAGGATTCTCGACGCCTACCCCGACGATCTCGACTCGCAGGTAAACCTAGGGAATATCTATTTCGCGCAACTCGACTGGGAGGGGGCGTTGGTCCAGTACAACCAGGTGCTGGGACGAGACGCGACGAGGGCGAGGGCCTACTACAACAAGAGCCTCGCGCACGCGGAGAACTTCCAGTTCGCCGAGCGGGAAGAAGCGCGCCTTCGCGCCGAGAGCCTGGACGCGGCCGGGGTCGCCGCCCACGAGAGGCGAACGGGAGACTATCGCGTGGTCGAGGACGCCCGTCTCGACGAAGTGGCCATCCTCTCGAAATTCTTCGGCCTCACGCAGGGCATCCACGATTCCCCGGCGGACTCGAGCCTCGGCGGATCTTTTCTGGGAGGTCGCGGCCTTCGCTTCCTGGTGGCGCCGGTCCTGTTCGGAGTTGTGATCGTCGCTCTCGAGATTCTCTTCCGCGACCGGAAATCGACCCAGCGATGCCGCAAGTGCGGAAGCGCCTTCTGCGGGCGCTGCCAGATCGGAACCGGACGCAAGGGCCTGTGCACCCAGTGCTATCACTTGTTCTTCATGAAGGACGGCGTCTCCGCGGCCGCCCGCAACGACAAGCTCAGCCAGGTCCAGCGAGCGAGCGCGACGCGCGCGCTCCTGTTTCGGGTGCTCTCGATCCTCGCTCCCGGGGCAGGCCACATCGGCGAGGGGATGCCTCTCATCGGGATCGTCCTCCTGTTTCTCTGGATCCTCGGGGGCCTCGCGATCGCCCTTCGTGGCTCGCTCTATGCGCTCCCCGACGGGCTTCTGCGCTACGGCACCGGGTTCCCGCTCGTGCTCCTCGCGTTGATGGCGGTCGCGCTCGCGGCCGCGAATTTCCTCGTCCATCCGGCTCGGGGGCGTAGCTGACCCATGGCGCTTTCGGGGACCCTCAAGGACTTCGCGCTTCCTGACATCTTCCAGCTCATCGGGATGCAGCGGAAGACCGGTCTTCTCACCCTCGAGAGCGACCGCGAGACGGTGACGGTCGTCTTCGAGCAGGGAATGGTGGTCCACGCGGATTCCACCGTACGGCGGCTCGACGACCTCCTGGGAAACGTCCTCGTCCGGCAGGGGAAAATGCGAAAGGAAGTGCTCGAGGAAGCTCTCTCGAAGCAGAAGGTCTCGATGCAGCGCCTGGGGTTCATTCTCGTGGGCCAGGGCTACATCAGCCGCGACGATCTCAAGGGCGCCCTCTCCGAGCAGGTGCAGCAGATCGTCTTCCGGGTGTTCCGCTGGAAATCCGGCCGCTACCATTTCGATCCCGCTGGGGAGGCCGACTACGATCGCGAGAACGTGGCGCCGGTCTCGACCGATCACATCCTGATGGAGGGAATTCGTCGGGTCGACGAGTGGCCGATCATCGAGAAGCGGATTCCCTCCCTCGATTTCGTGTTCCGGCCCCTGGTCCCGGTTAAGCAGATCCGGGTCGAGGAAGTTCCGAAAGAGGGCGGAACGCTCGAGGCTGCGCTCGGAGCACTCGACGCCGGCGGTAGCGCGGGCGGGAGCGCGACGTCCGAGGTCGTGATGGGGCCGACGGAGCTCTCCATCTACAAGCTTCTCGACGGAAACCGATCGGTTGCGACGCTCATGGAGATGACGGGCCTCTCCGACTTCGACGTCTGCCGCACTCTCTTCGACTTCATCGACCGGAACCTGGTGGCTCCCGCGGGTCAGGAGCAGGCGAGAACGACGCCGGAAATCGGAAAGCGGGGCCCGGCTCCCGCTCCGGGTGAGGGCACGGGGACCATCGCTCTGGTGGTTGTCCTCGTGCTTGCGGCGGTGGGTCTCGTGGTTTCGCGGTCGACGCCGTTTCGGGTGCCGGGAAGCCCCGGCCTCTTCCAGGAGGAGGCACCCGCGATCCAGGCGAGCCGCGAGATGGCGCGCATGCTGCGAGTCGCCGAGGCGCTCCGCGCCTACTACCTCACGTTCGGAAGCTATCCGACCGCTCTCGACGATCTGGTGAACGCCAGCCCGTCGCTCGTCGCTCCGGCGGACCTGCTGGCGACGAGCGGCGAGCCTTTTCGGTACCAGACGGAAGGCCGCCGCGTCGTGGTCGAAGTCGGAGGCCCCTCGGGCGAATCGTCCTTGAGTATCGCGCGGGAGCTCCTGCCGGAAGAAGTTATCCTCGGAGGCGCCGCTCCGGTAAGATCCGCGAGCCCGTGACCACGGGTCGAACGGCGATGAAGGTCTCTTACTATCCCGACGTCGATCTGCGCCCGGGGGCGCGGCCGGCGGTGACGCTCGGAAACTTCGATGGAGTGCATCTCGGCCACCAGCGGGCGTTCGCCCTTCTGAAGGAGCGGGCCCGGACGCTCGGGGCGCCATCGGTCGCCGTGACCTTCGAGCCCCATCCCGTGAGCGTGCTCAGGCCCGCGCACGCGCCGAAACGCATCCTGACGCCGAAGCTCAAGGAGGAACTGATTGCTGCTCTCGCAATCGATCACCTCGTCGTGATTCACTTCACCGAGGAGTTCTCCCGGGCCACGGCGGAGGAGTTCGTGAGCCGCGTCCTCGTCGAGAAACTCGGAGCGGCGGAGCTGGTTCTGGGCGCGAATTTCCGTTTCGGGCGCGGCCGCGAGGGCGACCTGGAGTCGCTGCGCAAACTCGGCGAGAAGCACGGCTTCGTCGTGCACCAGGTCGACGCGGAGGCCTACAAAGGCGAGATCATCTCGAGCTCGCGGATCCGGCGGGCCCTCGAGGAGGGGGCGGTCGACGAGGCGGCGGCGATGCTCGGCCGCCCCTACTTCGTCGAGGGAGTCGTCGTCCGCGGGGACGGGCGGGGGAAGCGCATGGGTTTTCCAACGGCGAACCTGAACGTCGAGGGCGACGTCCTCGCCGAAGACGGCGTCTACGTCACCGAAGCGACCGTCGCGGGTGCTACGCTCCCCGGGATGACCCACGTTGGGCGCCGGCCCACGTTCGGGCTCGAGGAGCGCACCGTCGAGACCCACCTCTTCGATTTCGATCGGGACCTCTACGACTCCCGGATTCGCCTCCACTTCCACCGCCGCCTGCGGGGCACCGTGAAGTTCTCCTCCGCGGACGCTCTCCAGGAGAGGCTCCGCCTCGACCGGGAGGAGGCCCGGGCGATTCTCCGCGAGCTTCGGACGCGGAACCTTGTAGTGTAGAATTCGTAAACCTACGGGGTCCTAGCCGAGATGCCGCAGTCCTGGAGTGAGAATTGCCCGATCTAACGGTCGAAAGCCGCAGAGTTGGCGACGTCACCGTCATCTCCCCGAAGGGTTTCATCAACGCGCACACCGTGAGGCAGTTCGAGCAGGTGCTCGCGAGGGCCCTCGAGGACGGTGACCAGAAAATCCTGATCAACGGCTCCGGGCTCGCGTACATCGCGAGCGCGGGGCTCGGGGTGATCATGGGGGTCATCGAGGAGGTCCGCTCGCGCGGGGGCGACATCCGGGTCGCCGAGCTCAACGAAACCGTGGGGAACATCTTCGAGGTGCTCGGCTTCAACCACCTGTGCCGGGTGCTGAGCTCGGAGCGCGAGGGCTTGGAGAGCTACCAGCCGATCTCCGGCGGCTGAGCCCCATGCCGAAAAAGCCTCGAAAGCGCCCTCCTCCGCGAAAGCGCGCTCTCATGGAGCTCCGCTTTCCGAGCGAGACCCGTTACCTCCACATGGTCCATCAGCTCGCCAAGAACCTCGCGGAGTCGACGGGGTTCCAATCGGTGGAGGCGGAACGGATCGCGCTCGCGGTCGACGAGGCCGCGACCAACGTCATCCAGCACGCCTATGGCGGCGAGCCCGGTCACGAGATCGAGATTCATTTCGATCCCGAGGGCGAGAGCCTGGACATCGCCATCCTCCACGAGGGGAAACCCCTCGATTCCGTTCCCGTTCCCGAGTTCGACCTCGACCAGCTCGTAGCCGAGAAGAGGAAGGGAGGCCTCGGCCTTGCCATCATGCGCGAGATGATGGACAAGGTAGAGCACGGCCAGGCGGGCGCCGGCAAGAACGTGTGCGTCATGGTGCGGTACAAACAGAAGGGATCCGAGCGCGGCTGAGGCCGTAAGCAGATCGGCCACGCCATGCCGGGGGAGCCAGTACCCACCGCCTTCCGATACCAGGAAGCGCTCGCGCCTCTGGTGAAGCGGGTGAGCGAGCCGGAGATCCGGCGCCGGCTCTCTCAAGTTCTCACGCTTCTCGATTTCAACTCCACGCTGAACCAGTCGCTCGAGCTCTCGGAGATCCTGGACCTCGTGCTCTACGTGTCGATGGGGGAGACGCGGGCGAGCTGGGCGGGAATTCTTCTCCGCGGGCCGGACGAGCGGCTTCGGCCGGCCGCGCGGCGAGGCCGGAGCGACCCGGAGTGGGCGTCGCTCTCGATCGAGATCCCCCCCGAGCTCACGGAAGACTGGGAGCGGGAGCTCTCGAAGAGAGTCAGGTCATCGCTCGTATCGCCACTGCTGAAGGGCGGGAAGCTCGTGGGCGTGCTCCTTCTGGGCGAGCGCCCGGAGCCGTTTGGCTCCGAGGAGCGGGAGTTCGCCGAGGCGCTCTCCGTCTCGGCCGCCGCCTCCATCGACAACGGACGGATCTACGAGGAGCTCCAGGAGCTCAACCGCAAGCTCTCGTTCAAGGTCTACCAGCTCAACTCGCTCTTCGACATCACCCGCGAGCTGAATCGGAGCCCCGACGTGCAGAGGGTGCGCGACGTGCTGGTCACGAACGCCATGGGGCAGGTGCTGACGACGAAGGCGATCCTGCTGCAGGACGGCGTCGTCGCCGAGCGCGGGGTTGCCCTCGGAGCGGAGGATCGCGCGGCCCTCGAGGCCGCGAGTGCGAGCCTCCAGAGCCCGGGTGAGGACCGCCGGGTCTCCGACGTCGACGACGCGGGGATTCGCGAGAGGCTGCTTGGGCTCGGGATCGAGATCGTGGTTCCTCTCCGTTCGGGGGAGAGCGTTCACGGGTCGCTGCTCCTGGGTCCCCGGGGCTCGGGAGTGCCTCTCTCGGGGGAAGATCGCGACTTCGTTCGCGCGCTCGCGGCTCAGGCGGCGGCGGCCTTCGACCACATCCGGCTCTCGCGGGAGTGGATCGAAAAGCAGAAGATCGAGAAGGAGATGGCGCTTGCCCGCGAGATTCAGAAGGCCCTTCTTCCCGACGGCGACCCTTCGATCCCAGGGTGGGACGTCGCCGGGATCAATATCCCCTGTCTCACCGTGGGCGGAGACTACTTCGACTACATCGAGCGCGGGGAGGGAAAGTACTGGCTCGCCATCGCCGACGTCTCCGGAAAGGGAACGGGCCCGGCCCTCCTCATGGCGTCGATCCAGTCGGCGCTTCACGCGCTCGCTGGCCTCGGCGCGATCTCCCTCTCCGATCTCGCGAAGCGTCTGAACGAGATCGTCTATCGCTCGACCGAGCTGAATCGGTACGTGACGGTGTTCTTCTCCTGCCTCGACGTTTCGACGGGAGAGTTGGAATTCGTGAACGCCGGACACTGCTATCCCATCCTGCTGCGGCGCTCGGGCGAGATCGAGCGTCTGAAGGACGGCGGGCCGGCCATCGGCCTCTTTCCCAAGCTCGAGGTGAACGAGGCTCGAACGACGGTCGAGAAAGGCGACCTCCTGGTGATGTATACGGACGGGCTCTCGGAGACGCGCAGCCCCGAGGGGGAGGAGTTCGAAGACGAGCGAATTCTCTCGGCGCTCCGAGGAATGACCGGGCGGCCCTCGCGCGAGATCGTGGCCCGGCTCGTCGCCGGAGTTCGCGTTTTTGCGGGAAGCGCGGGCTTGTCGGATGATTTGACCCTGATCGTGGCGCAGAAGGCATAGACATGTCGCAACTGAGACTCACCAACACTCTCGGCGGGAAGCTCGAGCCGCTTACGCCCCTCGAGGACGCGCACGTTCGCATGTATACCTGCGGACTCACGGTCTACAACCGGGGACATGTCGGGAACTTCCGCACCTTCGTCTCGCAGGACATTCTCAGGCGCTACCTGAAGCACAAGGGCTACCGCGTCACCCAGGTCGTGAACTTTACCGACGTCGATGACAAGACCATCGACGGCGCCCATGCGGCGGGCATGGGGCTTCGGGAGTACACGCAGAAATTCATCGACTACTTCTTCGAGGATTGCGCCACCCTCGGAATCGAGCGGGCGGAGCACTATCCGCGGGCGACGGACCCCGAGTACATCGACGCCATGGTCGACCTCGTGCGGAAGCTCGAGGAGCGCGGTCACACCTATCGCAGCGACGGGTCGATCTACTTCAAGGTCGATTCGTTCCCCGAGTACGGAAAGCTCTCCCGCATCGACGTCTCGGGGATGAAGGCCGGGGCCCGGGTCGATAGCGACGAGTACGAGAAGGAGAACGTCCGGGACTTCGTTCTCTGGAAAGGTCCGAAGGATGACGAGCCCTCGTGGGAGACCGCCCTCGGGCCGGGACGGCCGGGCTGGCACCTCGAGTGCTCGGCGATGGGTATGAAGCTTCTCGGGGAGACGTTCGACCTCCACGGGGGCGGCGTCGACCTCATCTTTCCCCACCACGAGAACGAGATCGCCCAGAGCGAGGGGGCGACGGGAAAGCCGTTCGTCCGGCACTGGATGCATACCGAGTTCCTCCTGGTCGAGGGGGAAAAGATGTCGAAGTCCAAGGGGAACCAGTTCACGGTGAAGGAGCTCGTGGACGAAGGCTACTCCGCGATGGCGATCCGGTATCTCCTGCTCTCGGTGTACTACCGCCAGCAGCTCAACTTCACCCGGGAGGGGCTGCGCCAGGCGGAGACGGCGATCCGGAGAGTGGACGACCTTCTCGACCGGCTCTCGGAAGTGAGCCGGGAAGGAGAGGCCGCGGGAGCTTCCAAGGAGACGGTGGCGCGGGAGCTCGCGGCGTTCGAGGAGGCGATGGATGCCGACCTCAATACATCGGCGGCCCTCGCCGCCCTTTTCGACCTGGTGAAGGAAGGAAACACGGCCCTTTCTTCGTCTTCTATAACGAAGGGGGACGCGCGGGCCTTCCGGGAGGCCATCGAGCGGATGAACCAGGTGTTTGGGGTCTTCGGGCGGAGCGAAAAGCTCTCTCTCGACGAGGAGGTGGAGCGCCTCATCCAGGAGCGCACCCAAGCGAGGGCTCGCCGGGACTTCGAGAGGGCGGACGCCATCCGGATGGAGCTCGAAGACCGCGGAATCGCGCTCGAGGATTCCCCCACGGGAACCAGGTGGCGGCGCAAGTAGGGATTTCCACGCTTCTCGACTGGGCTTCCGGCCTTTTCGCGGGCAGAGACCTGGGCCGGCGGGGAGAAAAGCTCGCGGCCCGGGAACTCCGGCGCCGCGGCTACGAGATCCTCGAACGCCGCTGGCGCTGCCGTTTGGGGGAGATCGACCTCGTGGCCCGACAAGGGGAGGTGCTGGTCGTCGTCGAGGTCAAAGCTCGGTCCCGGGAAGACTACGGTCTTCCCATCGACGCCGTCGACCGGGCCAAGCGACGGAAGCTTTCGAAGCTCGCCCGCGCCTACCTCAAGGCAAAGAACCTCCGGGACACAAACGTCCGCTTCGACCTGGTGGGAGTGACGTTTACGGGCGGCAAAAGGCCCCGGGTCGACGTCTTCCCGGACGCGCTGCGATTTTGACAACCCCGGGGCTCTTTGCTACAAATAGCGGTTGCCCGTCTGG
>Ga0187893_10002856_pt1 | contig 36773 bp, 43 predicted proteins | sample MA1701074metaG_FD_139574 | JGI IMG/M metagenome (GOLD analysis project Ga0187893, IMG submission 139574) | White microbial mat communities from a basaltic lava cave in the Kipuka Kanohina Cave System on the Island of Hawaii, USA - MA170107-4 metaG ... | reverse complement strand
CGCTCGATGGAGCTGGGTCCGCGCGACCGGCTCTCGCAGTGCTTCGTCAAGGAGCAGGAGAAGGGCCGGACCTTCGAGGGACCGTACGGCCACTACGTCCACCTGGACATTCGCCATCTGGGAGAGAAGCTGATCGACCAGAAGATCCCCTTCGTCCGTGAGCTCTGCCTCAAGTACGTGGGGATCGATCCGGTGAGAGAGATGATCCCGGTCCGCCCGGTCGTCCACTACATGATGGGCGGCATTCACACCGATATTCACGGGGCCACCCCGCTCCCGGGGCTGTACGCGGCGGGGGAGGCCGCGTGCGTCAGCATCAATGGAGCCAACCGGCTGGGCTCCAACTCCCTGACCGAGATCCTGGTCTTCGGCGCGCGGGCCGGAGAAGCGGCCGCGGCCTTCGCGCTCGAGCAGGTCGGGATGAGCCCCTCCCTCGTCGCTCAGGCCCACGACGAGCACCGGCGGCTCGAGGAGAAGTTCCTGCGCAAGCGCGGCGGCACCGAGAAGATCGCCACGTTGCGCGCCGAGATGCATCAGATCATGGAGGAGAGCGCGGGCATCTATCGGACGGAGACCGCGCTCAAAGAGGCGACCGGGAGGCTGAAGCGACTCCAGGAGAGGTCCCAGGATCTCTCCCTTGACGACGACAGCTACACCTTCAATACCGAGCTGACCGCCGCCCTCGAGCTGTCCTACATGCTGGACGTGGCCCAGACGATCGTCCAGTCCGCGCTCGAGCGAAGAGAGTCGCGGGGCTCCCACCAGCGCAGCGACTATCCGCAGAGGGACGACGAGCGTTTCCTGGCGCACTCCCTCGCCTACCGAGCGGAGGATGCCTTTCCCCGGATCGAGTACTGGCCGGTCACGATCACCCGGTGGCCGCCGGGCAAGCGGGTCTACGGGAGGTAGAGAGGCATGACGTCCACCGTCGCGCTCACCGTCGCGCGCTATCGGCCGGAAAAAGAGTCCGAGCCCACCTGGGAGACCTATGAGATCCCGTTTCGGAAGGACTGGGTGGTCCTGGACGCTCTCAACCACGTCAAGGACCGGCTGGACGGATCCCTGTCCTTCCGTTGGTCGTGCCGGATGGGCGTGTGCGGCAGCTGCGGGATGAAGGTCAACGGTACCCCGAAGCTCACCTGCGCGACTTTCCTGTCCGACTACCTGCCGGGTCCCATTCGGGTGGAGCCCCTGGACTACTTCCCGGTGATACGCGACCTGGTGGTCGACGTCACCGATTTCGTTCGAAAGCTCAAGCGGGTGAAGCCCTGGATCATCCGCAAAGAGGAGAAGCCGCTCGGCGAGGGCGAGTACCTCCAGACGCCCGATCAGCTCGACGCCTACAAGCAGTTCAGCATGTGTATCAACTGCATGCTGTGCTACTCCGCCTGCCCGATCTATGGACTGGAGCCGGGCTTCATCGGCCCCGCCGCCATCGCGCTCGCCCAGCGCTACAACATGGACTCGCGGGACCAGGGGACGGCGGAGCGCCTGGACATCCTCTCCGAGCACGACGGCATCTGGCAGTGCACCTTCGTGGGCGAGTGCACGAAGGTGTGCCCCAAGCACGTGGATCCGGCGGGGGCCATCCAGCAGTACAAGCTCAGCGGCGCGACTCACTGGGTCAAGTCGCTGCTGCTCCCGTGGGCCACGCGATGAGCGCCGACCCGCACTACACCCTGTACCATCCCCGGTGGTACCGCCGGCGGGTGTCGGTCTGGTGGTGGCTGCAGAACCGGGCCTACACGCGGTTTGTCCTGCGCGAGCTCACCAGCGTCTTCGTGGCGTTCTTCGCGGTGGTCTATCTGTGGCAGCTGCGGGCTCTCGCCCAGGGTCCCGAGGCCTACGGGCAGTTCCTCGCCCGGCTGAAGACGCCGTTCTTCCTGGCCGTCGATGTCGTCGCGTTCATCTTCGTCCTGTTCCACGCCATCACCTGGTTCAATCTGACCCCGAAAGCGATGGTGGTGCGGCTGCGGGGCAAGCGGGTGCCCGACTGGGTGGTCGTCGGCTCGAACTACGCGGCCTGGCTCGTGGTCTCCGGGGCGGTGGCCTTCATACTGCTGCGGGGGTAGACGGTGGAACGGATCACGCCGCTCTTGTGGTTGTTGTTCAGCGCCGGCGGGACGGTCGCCGCGCTCCTCTTCCCCGTCCATCTCTTCCTGACCGGTCTGGCCTTTCCCCTGGGATGGCTCGAGGCGCCCCGCTACGAGTTCCTCCACCGTCTCCTGACGCATCCGGTGACGCGCCTCTACCTCCTCGTGCTCATCTCTTTGCCGCTCTTCCATTGGGCCCATCGCTTCCGCTATACGCTCTACGATGGGCTGCAGCTGAAGCATCTGACCGCGCTCATCGCCGTCCTGTGCTATGGCGCCGCCCTCATCGGCACGGCCATGACGGCCCATGTTCTGTGGACCATCCCGTAACGAATGGAACGGACGGCCATCGACGACCGAGATTCATGACGGAGGTGGATACATGTCGAGGTATCTCGTCGTCACGCATCAGACCGCCCTGAGCGCCGCCCTCCAGCGCAAGGTGAAGACGCTGGTCGCGGAGGACCCCGTCGCGGAGTTCGCGGTGCTCGTACCGGAGGCACCCGGCCCGCCGGTGACGTGGGAGGGGGAAACGGTGGACGTGGCCGGGCAGCGCGCCGAAGCGGCCAGGACGCTGCTCGAGGAGACGGCGCGGGCGCGCGTCGTCCGCACCGCGGTCGGAGCAGCGGATCCAATGCAGGCGATCACCGACGAGCTGCTTGCGCGGCCCGGCTACGATGCTCTCGTCATCTCCACACTGCCGCCGGGCATCTCCCGCTGGCTGAAGCTGGACCTGGTGCACCGGGCCGAGCGCAAGTTCGGCCTGCGGGTCATCCACGTCGTGGCCGAAGCCCCCACGCCGGCGCGTCCGTGACGCTGACCGTGCCGACACCGCCCCGCCCGCGCCCCCGGGCCGGTGATGTCGTCGTCCTGCTCGGGAGCGAGGAGCCCATCGAAGGTGAGGTCATCGCCGCCCTGGCCGACGGCCGGTACAAGGTGAAGTGGACGACCGGCCTCGGCTACCGCGACCGGGTCACCACCGTGACGGCGGACGAGATTCGCAAGAAACCATGACCCGGTTGCTCTTCATCGTGGCCCGGGACGAGCCGGGCTTGCTCGACTTCCTCCGAAGGGACTTCGCGGCTGAGGAAGCGGCGGGTGAGATCGAGATCTTCGTCGACCGGCGGCACGACCGGTCGTGGCCCGATGTCCGGTCGCGTGAGGTGGAGGCGCGTGATTGGAATCGAAACTCGAACGTCTACATCAGTCTTCGTGAGCTGGGGTGTGCCTTCGCCCCGCAGCAACCGGTGCTCCCCCGGGACTGAGGAAACTGCCAGAACCACAGGAGGACCAGTCATGCCGGTCTACGAGTACTACTGCGACAAGTGCCAGCGGACGATAGCGGTGACGTTGTCCATCAGCGAGCATGGCAAGACGGTTCCGGCCTGTCCCCAGTGCGGCGGCAAGGGCCTTCAGCCGGTGGTGAGTACGTTCTTTTCGCAGACGTCTCGTAAGTCCTGATCGAAGGCCCGTCTTCGGCCGGAGCGCGAGGTACACGGCCGTCGCGTGGCCCGCGCTCCGCGAAGGCGGTCGTGATCTCGCGCTGCCCCTTGACAGCGCCGGTCGTCTCGTAGCCCATACCCGGATGGGCCGGTCGATCGCGCGGGGCATCCTCTCCCAGGCCCGGCCGATCTTCGTCGGCCAGGTCGCGGTGATGCTCTACGCGGTCGTCGACACCGTACTGACCGGTCACGCCTCGGCCACCGATCTCGCCGCGATGGGGCTCGGGGCGGGCGTCTACTCGAGCGTCTTCGTGAGCCTCCTGGGCGCGATCAACGCGCTCAACCCCATCATCGCCCAGCACCACGGCGGACGGCGCCACGTCGCCATCGGCGTCAGCTACGTGCAGGGCCTGTGGCTGGCGTGGCTCCTCTCCATCGGCGGCGGCCTCTTCCTCGCTGTCCCCGAGCTATGGCTCTCGTGGATTCACGCCCCCGCCGATGTCGAGGCCCTGGTGGCGCGGTATCTGCGCGTGCTGAGCCTCGCCCTGCCCGCCGCCCTGACGTTCCGGGTGATCTCCGCGCTGAACATCGCGGTGGCGCGCCCGCAGGTCGTGATGGCGATGCAGGTCGCGGGCCTCGCGCTGAAGGTGTGCTTGAGCTACCTCCTGATCTTCGGCGGGCTCGGGGTGCCCCGGCTGGGCGCGGTCGGTGGGGGGCTGGCGTCGGCCGTCGTCTTCTGGGCTCTCCTGGCCGCGGGCTGGGCGCACACTCGCTTCGACCCGTTCTACCGTCGCTTCGAGATCCATCGGGCCGGACCTCGCTGGCCGGTCCTCCAGGAGCTGCTTCGTCTCGGCATTCCGATGGGCCTGTCCTACGCGCTCGAGGCGACGTCTTTCACCTTCATCACCTTGCTCGTGGCGCGGCTCGGCACCAGCGTGATGGGCGGCCATCAGGTCGTGGCGAACCTCGCGGCTCTCTGCTTCATGGTGCCGCTCTCGCTCGCCGTCGCCACCGCCACCCTCACCGCCCACGCGATCGGCGCGGAGGATACCCCGCGGGCACGGCGGACCGCGTCCACCGGGATCCGGATCGCGGTGATCGTCTCGGCGTCGCTCGCGCTCGCGGTGTGGACGCTGCGCGGGCCCATCGTCCGGATCTACACGAGCGACGCGGCGGTGGCGGCGGTGGCGCTGACCTTGATCCCCTATCTGGCCGCCTTTCACGTCTTCGACGCACTGCAGACCGGCGTCGGCTTCGTGCTGCGTGCGCACAAGCGCGCGGTGCCTCCCACCGTGATCTACGCGCTGGCGCTCTGGGGCGTCGGCCTTTTCGGCGGCTACCACGTCGCCTTCGTCGGGCTATGGGGGCCGCCGTGGGGCGTGACCGGGATGTGGCTGATGCAGTCGGTGGGGCTCGGCCTGGCCGGGCTGCTCCTGCTCGCCTTCTACCTCTGGCTGCTGCGTTCGCAGGACCGCCGGGCGGGCGCGGCCAGGCGAAGACCATTTGGTGGGAAATTCGAGTCGGGCCATCCTGGGAGTGACCACTCCTGAGGCCAGGGGAACGGATCTCGAGCTGAGCACGAGCAGCAGCCGGCGCAGGTTGGCGATGTTCTCCAGCGGATCGGCGGCCACGACGATCAGATCCGCGAGCTTGCCGGGCTCGACGGTGCCCAGGTCGTCGCCGACCCCGCAGAGCTCGGCCGCGTAGCGCGTGGCGGCCAGCAGGGCCTGCCACGGCGTGGCGCCGTCGCGCACCCAGAGGCCCAGCTCGAGGAGGGCGGCGTCCTTCAGCGGGCGGATGTCCGAGCCGAGCGCCATCTTCACGCCGGCGGCGAGCGCCTGGCGGAAGCATTCCCGATGCTGGTCGGCCGCCGCGTCCGCGCGGTGGCAGAGGTCGGGAGCGAGGTTGCGCTCCTCCACCCAGCGCTTCTCCCACGGATCGCGAGCCTGGTCCGGCGTGAGGTGCGTGATCGCGAGCGTCGGCACATACCAGGTCCGGTTTGCGCGCAGGCTGTCGACGCACTCGGCATTCATGATGTAGCCGTGCTCGACGCTGTGGGCGCCCAGGCGGACGGCGGCCTGAACGGTCTCCGGGTTTGCCGCGTGCGCCATCACGCGGAAGCCCCGCTGGCGACAGATCGCGAAGGCCGCCTCGAGCTCGTCGTCGAGCAGAAACGATTGCGAATGGCGATCCCACGCCGGGCCCATGATGCCGCCGGTGAGGTTCAGCTTGATGTGGTCGACGCCGTTCTTGATCTGCTCGCGGATGGCGCGGACGAAGCAATAGGGCCCGTCGCATTCGCGGGCATGGCCGGAGGCGAGAAAGTGCCCGCCGGTCGTGGTCAGGAAATAGCCGGCCGCGAAGACCCGCGGGCCGTCGTACTGACCGAGCTCGAAGGCCCGCTTCCACGCCACGTCCATGAAATGCGCGGCGCCCGCGCACCGCACGCCGACCACGCCGCTCTCGGTCAGGGCCTGCATCAGCCGGTGGCCGAAGATGGCCGTCTGCTCGGCGACGGAGGCGCCGTGGTGGAGGCGAGATAGTCGGGATGGATGTGGACGTCCCACAAGCCGGGGAGGAGATAGGCGCCCTGGAGATCGATCATCTCGGCGCGCCGCGTGTCGGGGGCGCGGCGGGCGTCGAGCACTTCCACGATCCGGCCGTTCTCGATGGTGACGCTGGCGCCGGCGATGGGCCGCGGATTGACGCAGTCGATCAAGGTCGCATTGGTCAGCACGGCTCGCATGGGGGCGCCTGCCTTTCTGGTGCTCGCTCCGATCCTGCCAGAGCGGCGAGGAACGGTCAAACCGGCGAGACGCTCCTCGCGACGGTGGCTGGGTGTGAGATACTGCTGACCGCTCGATCCCGACCGCAGGAGAGTGAGCCATGGCCCACCGGCCCGTATCGCTGGATCACGTCAACATCTACGTCCGCAACGCCGCACGCTCTCATCAGTGGTACACGGACATCTTCGGGCTCCATACCCAGGACACCTTCAACTACCCGGGCACGGAGAAGCTGCGGGCCGCGTTCCTCGCGTGTGACCCGGGACACGCGCACGACATCGCCCTCTTCGAGGTGGGCGAGGACGCGCGCGGGCCGGAGAAGGGGCAGGTGGGCCTGAACCATGTGGCCTGGCGGATGGGAAGCCTCGACGACCTGAAGGAGATGTACGAGCGGCTCCAGGCCCGGGCGGTGCCGGTCCGCGTCGCTGACCATTCCGTCTCGCTCGGGATCTACTTCGCGGATCCGGACGGCAACGGCCTCGAGGTCTACTACGAGCTGCCGCGCAGCCAGTGGCAGCGGGAGCGGCCGTTCTCCGGCGAAGGCGGGAAGGGCCGCTTCCCCGGGCCCTGGGACGAGGCGCTCCGGCAGTCTCAGCCGGCGGTAGCGGGCGCGTAGCCCCCTCAGGCCGGGAGCGGGACCGAACTCCACACCAGCGCGGAGGATCGACCATGGGTACATTCACTCGACGGGACGTGCTGAAACTGGGCGCCGCCGCCGCCGCGGCGGGCCTCGGCTTCCCGGCCGTGCTCCGGGCCCAGGCGAAGGAGATCCCGATGCTGGGCCTCTGGTCCTTCACCGGCGCCTTCTCCGACGTGGGCCCCGTGCTCGATCGCGGGATGAAGCTGGCCCTCGATGAGCGAGGGATGAAGATCCAGGGCAAGACCATCAAGTACATCACCCGGGACGATGAGACCAAGGCGGGCAGCGCCACACGCCGGGCCGAGGAAGCGATCGACGCCGACGGCGTGAAGTACATCATCGGCCCCTGGTCGTCGGGGGTCGCCCTGGCCGTCTCGGAGGTGGCCAAGCGGAAGAAGGTCTTCCACTACTTCAGCGGCGGCACCGAGGACATCTCGGGCGCGCGCTGCCATCGCTACTCGTTCCAGTGGGCGGCGAGCCCGTACACCGCGGCCAAGACGGTCGTCGACACCTTCATGCAGGCCAACCCCAAGGCCAAGCGCTGGCACCTCCTGGTGGCCGACTACGCCTTCGGCTGGTCGGTGGAGAAATACGTCAAGGAGGTGGGTAAGACGCACGGCATCGAGTTCGTGGGCGCCGACCGGCACCCGCTCGGCGAGCGCGAGTTCTCCAACTACGTGACCAAGGCCGCGGGCAACAAGCCGGACGTCGTGGTCATGATCAACTTCGGGCTCGACGCGGTCACCGGCGCCCGCGAGATCTTCAACTTCGGGCTCACCCCGAAGATCCCGCTCATCATGACGTGGTCCTCTGGCGTGGAGGAGCTGGTCCAGCTCGCTCCCGAGATCCGCGAGAACATCTGGGTCGGCTCGAACTTCTACTACACCGCCGATACGCCGGTGGCCCGAGAGTTCGTGAAGAGCTACCAGGCCAAGTTCGGCGGCCCTCCCGGCTACGCGCCGGCGGCGGCCTACGGCATGACCCGGATGCTGCTGCACGCCATGGACAAGGCGAAGTCCACCGAGGTGCCGGACGTCATCCGAGCGTGCGAGGGCCTCGAAGTGGACGACCTGGTGGGCCGCATGCGCGTGGACCCCAAGACTCACCAGACGCTGCGCCCGTACTTCTTCATGCGGTGCAAGACGAAGGCGGCGATGAAAAACCCGATGGACTTCGCCGACATCATCGCGACGGGCTCGACCCCGCTGCCCGCGGAGTACGCCGCCTGCAAGGACATCGGGGCGCTTTAGCCTCGGAGGGGGGCTCTGCCCCCCTTCCGAACCTCCCCCCCGAACCGGGGGCGCCGGCAAAGCCGGCGCTCGAAGCGTGAAGACTTCGCTCCTGGTCAGTCAGATCCTCAATGGCCTGGCCACTGGCATGCTGTACGCCCTGATGGGGATCGGGCTCTCCATCATTACTGGCGTGCTCAATATCCCGAACTTCGCCCACGGCGCTCTCTTCGCCCTCGGTGCCTATCTCCTCTACTCGGTGATCCAGCTCGTGGGGAATTTCTGGCTGGCGCTGCTGCTGGCCCCGCTGGGCGTGGGGCTCCTGGGCGTGCTGATCGAGTATGGGGGGATCCGGCCGCTCTACCGGGCCGGACACGACTATCAGCTGCTGCTCACCTTCGGACTGTCGCTCATCGTGACCGAGTCCATCATCGTCGTCTGGAGCCCGGTCGGCATGAGCCAGCTCCCGCCGCCTCTGCTGCGGGGCGGCGTCGACCTCGGCATCACCTTCTACCCGAAGTATCGGCTCTTCGTGATGGTCGCGGCCGCACTGCTCGTGCTCGGGGCGTGGCTCTTCCTCGAGAAGACGCGATACGGGGCCATCATGCGCGCGGGTATCGAGGACAAGGAGATGGTCTCCCTGCTCGGCATCGACATCCACCGCCTCTTCACCGCCGCCTTCGCCCTGGGCTGCGGGCTGGCCGGCATCGCCGGAGCCCTCACCGCGCCGATCCGGGGGCTGAATCCGTGGATGGGGGTGGACATGCTCGGTATCGCCTTCGTCGTGGTGGCGCTGGCGGGATTGGGTAACTTGCTGGGCTCCATCGTGGCCGGATTGCTCGTCGGCGTGGCCCAGAGCCTGGTCGCACTCTTCTGGCCCGAGGCCTCGGTGGCGGTCATCTTCGCGGTCATGGCCGCCATCCTCCTCGTGCGCCCCCAGGGCCTCTTCGGCATCCGATGACTGGCGAACGGTGGCGCGGACGCCCCGATGAGCGCGTGCGCGAAGAGGCCAAACCGCCCAACCGAAGTCATCCACATTCAGGCGACATAGAATGAGGGTTTGGCGCCCGTGGCTCGCCATCCTGGCCGCGGTGGTACTGCTTCCGGTCTTCGTCCGGCACGCCATCGCCACCGAGATCTGGATCTTCGCGATCTTCGGGCTGGGCCTGAACCTGCTCATGGGCTACACGGGGCTGCTCTCCTTTGGCCAGGCCACCTTCTTCGGATCGGCCGCGTACGTGGCCGGCTACCTGCTAAAGTACTACGGCATCAACGTCTTCATGGCGCTGGGTATCGGGATCGTGGTGGGCGCGGTCTCGGCGGCCGTGGTCGGCTACCTCTGCGTGCAGCGCTCGGGCCTCTACTTCATCATGCTGACCTTCGCGCTGAACCAGATGTTCTACTTCACGGCCTACCAGTGGACGACGGTGACCGGGGGCGAGGACGGCATGCCGGGCATTCCGCGCCCGAGTGTCCTCGGGCTCGACATCCACCCGCCGCTCCCCTACTACGCGGCGGTGGCGGTGCTGTTCCTCGTCTCCCTCTGGGTCATGAAGCGCATCGTCGAGTCGCCGCTCGGCAAGATCCTGCAGGCCATCCGGGAGAACGAGCCCCGGGCGGAAGCCCTCGGCTACGACGTCGCCCGCATGAAGCTCCTGGCCTTCGTGGTCGGCGGGGCCTTCTCGGGTCTGGCGGGAGTGCTCTACGCCATGCTCTTCGGCATCGTGCCGCTGGAGGCCATCGGCTTCGTGTTCTCCGGCAACGTGGTGTTCGCCACCCTCATCGGCGGCTCGGGCTCCCTCTACGGACCGGTCCTCGGGTCGTTCGTGTTCATCTGGCTCTCGGAGTCGGTCAGCGCCATGTGGGCGCGCTGGCCGCTCCTGCTCGGCATGGCCTTCGTGATCGTGGTGCTCTTCTTCCGGGGCGGGGTGGTGGAGGCGTGGGCGCGCTTCTGGGCGTGGCGCGCGGCGCCCCGGACGCCCGCCGCGCAGGCCGATGTCCCTCGTTAGGACCGAGCACCTCACCAAGACGTTCGGGGCGCTGACCGCGGTCAACGCGGTCACGCTCGAGGTCGAGGAGGGCTCCCTGCACTCGGTGATCGGGCCCAACGGGGCGGGCAAGACCACCTTCTTCAACCTGCTGACCGGCCAGCACACGCCCACGTCGGGCCGCATCGTCTTCGACGGCCGCGACATCGCGGGGACGCCCCCCCACCGCATCGCACACCTCGGCATCGCGCGCTCGTTCCAGCGCACGAGCATCTTCCCCACGCTGTCGATCTTCGACAATGTCTGGCTGGCCGCCTTCGCGCGGCAGGAGTCCTGGCGGGGCCTGGGATGGCGCCGGGCCGACCGCTACCCGGAGCTGACGCGGCGGGCGCTCGGCGTGCTGGGGGAGGTGGGACTGGGCGAGAAGGCGGCGCTGCCCGCCCGCGAGATCTCCCACGGGGAGCAGCGGCAGCTCGAGCTGGCCATCGCGCTGGCCGCGGCCCCGCGTCTCCTGCTCCTGGACGAGCCGGCGGCCGGGCTTTCGCCGGACGAGACGCAGAAGATGGTGGCGCTCGTGCGGAAGCTCAAGCGGCGCTACACGATCCTCCTCATCGAGCACAAGATCGATGTCGTGATGACCATGTCAGACCGCATCTCGGTCATGCATTTCGGCAGCGTCATCGCGGAGGGCAGCCCGGCCGAGATCCAGCGGAACGCGGAGGTGCGCCGCGCCTACCTGGGCGGCATCGCGGCGTCATGATCCTCGACATCCGGTCCATCGACACCTACTACGGGCTCGGCCACATCCTTCATCGCCTCTCGCTCCGGGTCGGCGAAGGCGAGGTGGTGGCGCTCCTGGGGCGGAACGGCGCGGGCAAGACCACGACCCTCCGCTCGATCACCGGTCTCACGCCGCCCCGGAGCGGCGAGATCAGCTACAAGGGTGGCCAGATCGCCGGTCTTCCGCCCCACGCCATCTCCCGGCTCGGGATCGCGCTGGTGCCCGAGACGCGCGGCATCTTCTCCTACCTCACCGCGCGCGAGAACCTGGAGATCGCGCGCCGGCCCGGCTCGCGGTGGCCGATGGAGAGCATGCTCGAGCGTTTCCCGAAGCTCCGTGAGGTGCTGGATCGAAAGGGGCGCTTCCTCTCGGGCGGCGAGCAGCAGATGCTGGCCATCGCCCGCGCCCTGCTGACCGGCCCGGAGCTGCTCTTGCTGGACGAGCCGTCGCAGGGTCTGGCCCCCCTCGTGGTGGAGGCGGTCATGGGCACCGTTCGGGAGCTCAAGCGCGAGCGCGTCAGCATGCTGCTGGTCGAGCAGAACGCCGAGATGGCGCTCGGGCTCGCCGACCGTGTCTATGTCATCGACCACGGGACCATCGTCTTCGAGGGCACCCCCGACGCGCTCCGGGCCAACGAACAGATCACCGCCACCTATCTCGGCGTCGGCCGCTGACCCTGGCTTGACGGCTGCGGCCGCCGGGCCTACGCTCGACCCGCGCGGCGGCAATCCGGCTTCCAGGTGAGGAGGACCCCGATGCCGACATACATGGTGCAGGCAGCCTACACGAGCACGGCGTGGCACAAGCTGGTCCAGCGGCCCGAGAACCGGATGGAGGCGCTCAAGCCGGTGATCGCGCAGCTCGGCGGAGAGATCCTGGCCTGGTACTACGCCTTCGGCGACTTCGACGTCGTCGTGATCTTCGACGTACCGAGCAACATCAACGCGGCCGCGGTGGCCATGGCGATCGCCGGAAGCGGGGCCGTGAAGGACTTCAAGACCACCGTGCTCATGTCTCCCGAGGATGGGTTCGACGCCATGCTGCTCGCCCAGGGGGCCGGATATCGCCCGCCGGGCTCGTGATGCCGGAGCCATGTATCAGCCCAACCAGCGCGTGACGGTCGACCTCTCGGGCTTGACCATCCAGGGGGTGCACTTCAGCGAGAACGTGCAGAAGGCGCTCGGAACGGTCGTCCGGCCGGTCTCGTCGGAGCCGCCGGTCTACCTGGTCGAGCTCTTGTTCAGCTTCAAGGGGGTCAAACGGGTAGAGGTCCCTGAGGAGCGCGTGCGAGCGGCGTAGTCGCCCCGTCACGCGGAGGACGGCCATGGTAAAAAAGGACTTCCCGATCTTCGACTGTGATAGCCACGTGGTCGAGCCACCCGAGATCTGGGACGAGTACGTCCCGAGTCGCCTCCGCTCGTGGGTGAAGACGCAGTTTCACTTCCACACGGATACCGACCTGCTCCACATCAATGGCCGGGTGGTTCCCGCCACGCGCGAGCGATCGAACGCGGCGGAGGTGGGCTGGCCTCGCTGGAGCAAGAAGGAGGTCGGGGCCCTGGTGCCCGGCACGGAGGCCTGGCAGCATCGGTTCGGGCGCCTGGCCGGATGCCGGGAGCCTCACGCCCGGCTGCGCGACATGGATGCGCTCGGCACGGATCAGGTGATGCTCTTCCCGACCTGGTTCGTCCGGCTCGCGCTCCTCCGGGACCCGGAAGCCGGCGCGATCCTGGCCCGCGCCTACAACGACTGGGTCTACGATTACTGCGCGGCCGACCGGCGGCGCCTGTTCCCCTGCGCGGTGCTGGCGATCCAGTCCGTCGAGCGCTCGATCGAGGAGCTGCGCCGGGTGGCCAAGCGCGGCTTCAAGGCGGCGGCGGTGCGGCCCTGCTTCTGGAATGGTCGCTACCCGACGCTGCCCGAGTTCGATCCCCTCTGGCGCGAGTTCGAGGATCTGGGCGTGGTGCTGGCCATGCACACCTTCCCCTCGCGCGAGGCCCTGACCCCGGAGTGGGGCGAGCGCATCGCGCGCACCCGCGGCAGCGGCGATGGCCTGCTCTTCACCGACGAGGCGGTCGTCTACTCCCCCGGCCAGTTCCTGAGCAATATCGTCTTCAGCATGGAGCCCAGCATCGACAGCTCCGAAGCCCTCGGCTTCATCTTCGAGGCGATGACGTGGCTGACCGCCGTGCTCATGACGGGCTGGCTCGACAAGTTCCCGCGGCTGCGGGCCGCGGTGCTCGAGTCGAACGCCACCTGGCTCCCGCTGGTGCTGGCCCGGAGCCGCAACTTCCTGGACCTCTACGCCTTCCAGCGTGGGCCGAAGGTGCGCGATCCGTACGAAGTCTTCTATGAGCGCTGCTTCATCGCCTTCGAGGGCGACGAGGAGCCGGTCTACCGCATGTGGGACCAGTACGAGAACGTGGGGCTCTGGTCCTCCGACTATCCCCATCACGATGCGGAGGACGCCTGGGAGGCGCTCGAGCTGATGGCGCGGCACCAGGTGCCCACCGCCGTCCAGCACAAGCTCCTCGGGGAGAACGCCCGGCGCCTCTACGGCATCGAGCCGGTGATGGTGGTCACGGAGCGGGTCGAGCAGTACGAGCCGGCGAAGCTGCCATGGTAGAGCTCATGAACGCCATGCGTGCCCTCGATCTCGGTCGAATCATGGAGTCCATCGCGAGCGCGGCCAGACCGATCAACGTGCTCTGGCAGACCGACGACTCGATCGCCTTCGTCGCGCGGGGCCGCGAAGGCCGGAGCGAGTTCCACGTCGATCCGAGCGACGAGGTGATGTACATGCTCAAGGGCGACATGGCCTTGCACTATCGAACGCCCGAGGGCGAGGAGAAGGTCGCGACCATCCGCGAAGGGGAGATCCTGCACTGCCCGGCCGGCACGCCCCACTCGCCCCGCTTCGCGCCCGACTCGTACGTGCTGGTGCTGGAGCGGAAGCGGCGGCCGGGAGAAGAGGATCGGTTCCGGTGGTACTGCCCGGCCTGCGGCGCGCCGCTCTACGAAGCGGTCAGACAGGTCGGTGATTGGCGGGACGATCCGGTCTCCGAGGTCTACGCGGATTTCTACGGCGCCGAATCGCATCGGACGTGCGGCAAGTGCGGGCACGTGACGTCGCGCCCCGAGGCGTGAGCGAGGAGGCTCGGACCGCACGGAGGTCAGCGCCATGGCGAGCCGGATCGTCGCAGAGCTGCGAACCACGACGGACGCCGTCTGGAACAAGCTGAGCGCCCAGCTCCAGGGGATGGAGAGCCACATGGAGCGATCTGACGGGTCGGGGGAGTGGACGACCCGCCAGGTGCTCTGCCACCTGCTCGGCGCGCCCGGCTGGAGGCCGGTGCCGGTGCTGTCCACCTTCGTCAAGGTCGAGCCCGGTGGGGCGGCCGAGCTGCCGGTGATCGACATCAAGCCCGGGCAGTGTCACGTCACCCCCGAGCGGCAGATGATGAGGCTCCAGCAGTTCAAGAACGCGATCGACCGGCACCGGCGGGAGGTATTCGAATACCTGGAGACCCTGAGCGACGAGGATCTCCAGCGAAAGGCGCGCATCCCCCTCTTCGAGCAGTTCCTGGGCACCCAGGAGGTCACGATGCCGGTCTGGGTCGGCGCCTACTTCGTGGTGCACTGGGGCGATCATGCGGGCCAGCTGGCCAAGATCCGGCAGGCGGTGGGCTTGCCGGAGGCGAGCCCGGTGGTGGTGGCGAAGTAGCCGGAGCCGGAGGACTCCCGCCTACTTCAGCCGCGGATCCAGCGCGTCGCGGAGCCCGTCACCGAAGAGGTTGAAGCCGAGAACGGTGATGAAGATGGCCAGCCCCGGGAAGAGCGACAGCCAAGCGTTGGCCTGGATGAAGGACACATTGGCCTTGAGGTCCCAGCCCCAGCTCGGTGTGGGCGGCTGCGTCCCCAGGCCGAGGAAGGAGAGGGTGGCTTCCACGATGATCGAGGTGGCGATGCCGATCGTAGTGGTCACGATGATCGGGGCCAGGCAGTTCGGCAGCAGGTGGCCGAACAGGATCCAGGGATCACGCACGCCGAGGGCGCGGCAGGCCTCGATGTACTCCTTCTCCTTGATCGAGAGCACGCTGCCCCGGACCAGGCGTGCGTAGATCGGGATGCGCACGATGGCGATGGCCCCGGTGACCTTCATGGTGCCGATCAGCCCCGCCGTGGGCGTGAAGATGACCATCAGGATGATGGCGAGCAGGTAGATCGGGAAGGCCAGGATCAGGTCCATCACGCGCATGATGACCGTGTCGACCCGCCCCCCGTAGAATCCGGCGATCATGCCGAACGGCACGCCGACGAACAGCGCGAGCAGCACCGACGACACCCCCACCAGCAGCGAGATGCGCGTGCCGTGGATGACGCGGCTCATCATGTCGCGTCCGAGCTGGTCGGTCCCCAGGGGGTAGTCCCAGCTCGGACGCTCGAAGGTGTGGGTCTGGTCGCTGGCGATCGGGCTCTGGGGCGCCAGAACGTCCGCGAAGATCGCCACGAACAGCAGGACGACGACGATACCCGAGCCCACCAGCGCGGCCGCGCTGCGCCGGAGCCGGCGCAGCCCCTGCATGAACGGCGATTCCGCGGGCTTGGCGCCCGCCCGCCAGGCAACTCCGGTGGCTACCGGGAGGTCGGCCTCACCCAGGCTTCCCCCGCGGATCGGCCGCGACTTCTTCGGGAGCGCGTCGCCACCTTCGGCCATGGTCTCCTCAGGAGTACCGGATCCGGGGATCCAGGAAGGTGTAGGTCATGTCCACGAGGAAGTTCATGACGACGAAGGCGAGCGCCGTCAGCAGGGCGAAGCCCTGCACCTGCTGATAGTCGCGCGCGATGATGGCGTCGATGCCGAAGGTGCCCAGGCCCGGCATGGCGAAGAGCGTCTCCACCACGATCGCGCCGCCGATGAGGAAGCCGACCTGGAGCCCCATCACGGTCACGGTGGGGATCAAGGCGTTCTTCAGCGCGTGCTTGAATATGATGGGCCGCTCGGAGAGGCCCTTGGCGCGCGCGGTGGTGACGTACTCGGTGCGGATGACCTCCAGCATGCTCGAACGCAGGAGGCGCGTCAGGATGGCGGCCCGCCCCACCCCCAGCGCGAAGGCGGGCATCAGGACGTGCTGCGTGTTGCCCCACAGGCTCGCGCTACAGACGATCGAGGGACAGGTGCCTGGCAGATACACCCACCCCGAGCTGGGCAGCAGGCCCCCGAGGCCGATGGAAAAGACCAGGAGGAGGAGGACGCCGATGAAGAACTCGGGGATGGACACTCCGATCATGGCCACCGAGGTCGCCGTGTAGTCGGCCCAGGTGTTCTGGCGCAGGGCGCCGATGATGGCGGCGGGAATGGCGATCAAGAGCGCCACCCCCATCGACAGCACGATCAGCTCGAGGGTCACGGGCAGGCGGATGAGCACGTCCTGGAGGACCGGACGCCCGGTGAGGATCGAGGCGCCCCAGTCGCCCTGCACGAGCTTGCCGAGCCAGATGAAGTACTGGACGACGATCGGCTTGTTCAGACCGTAGGCCTCGCGCGCCTTGATCGCGTCCTCCTCGGTATACGCGTCGCCGAGGAGGGAGACCACCGGGTCGCCCGGGACCGACCGCATCATCACGAACACCACGAAGGTGATCATGAGGACCGTCGGTACGATCTGGAGCAGCCGCTTCAGGATGTACGTCCGCACGTCTTACTTGTCCAGCCAGACCTTGTGGTAGTGGACTTCGAACTCCGCGTTGTAGGTGTACCCCTTCACATACGGCTGCGCGACCATGTAGAAGGGCGAGCCCGAGATCGTGTTCCAGTACAGCTTGTCGGCCATGTACTCCAGAAATTCCTTCGCGAGCGCCCGGCGCTTGGCGACGTCCAGCTCCTTCGCGTACTGGGAAAAGTACTCGTCGACCTTGATATCGGTGTGGCGCGGATGGCTCCACGCGGACGACTTGGTCGAGACATACGCGCTGGCCAGGTACCCATTGCTGTCGATGGTCAGCAGGGACAGCAAATCCTCGACGTACATGTCCCATGGGCCGTCCCCCAGCGTCGTGTTCATCCAGGAGACCTTGTCCACCAGCCGGATGTTCGCGGTCACCCCGATGCGGGCCAGCTGCTCCTTGATCACGGTCGCGATCACGTTGAAGACGGACTTCTCGGTGTTGGTCATCAGCTCGAGCGTCAGCGGCTTCGACGGCCCGTAGCCCACCTCGGCGAGGAGGGCCTTGGCCTTAGCCTGATCGTACGGGCACAGGTGGTTGACGTTCACCGACTCGAATGTGCCCGGCGGGGCCATGCCGACCCAGGGGGTCGCCTTGCCCTTGAAGGCGATCTTCACGATCTCCTGCCGGTCGATGCCGTAGCAGCCGACCGCCTTGCGCACCCGGAGATCACCGAAGATCGGGTGCGGCGCGCGGTCCGGCGACATCGGCTTGCCGTCCTTCGGGACGGTCACCTTCATCGCCGCCATCATCGGCGTCGTTTCCTTGCCCGTCATGATCTGGGCTGTCGGCTTCGTCACCTTCATCGTGTCGACGTGCTCGGGTGAGAACGAGGCGATGAAGTCGACCTCACCGGCGCTGAAGGCAGCCATTTCCGTGACGGGGTCCTTGATCACCCGGACCATCACCTTGTCGAGGTAGGGCAGGCCGGGCACGAAGTACTTGTCGAAGCGCTCCATGAGCAGGTGGCTGCCCTTCACCCATTCGACGAACTTGAACGGTCCGCATCCCACGATGGCCGCTGGCTTGCCCTGCTTCCGGTCGTCGGCTGTGAACTTCTGGAGGGAGGCCGGCGATTGGAGGATCAGGCCCGTCCGGTAGGCGGAGAGCATGTGCAGGAAGAAGGCGTAGGGATGCTTGAGCCGGACCTGGACCGTCTGCGGATCCACGACCTCGACGCTGTGGACCGGCTCGTAGAAGGGCCGCATGCCGGACTTGGTGGCCGGGTCCCTCATGCGGTCGATGTTGAACTTGACCGCGGCGGCGTCTACCGGGGTGCCGTCGTGGAAGAGCACATTTTTCCGGAGCTTGAAGTTGTACTGGAGACCGTCGGACGAGGTCGTCCACGACTCGGCGGCGTCGCCCACGAACTTGCCGTCGGGCGTGATGTTGGTGAGGCTGCAGCCCACGTTCATCGCCACCCACATCATCTCGTAGCCGGGCGCGGTATGGAAATCGAGGTTGGCGATCTCGTTGCCGTAGGAGACGCGCAATGTCCCGCCACGTTTGGGCGTCTGGGCGAAGCTCTGGCTGGACAGGAGGAGCACGACGGCAGTGAGAGCGGTCAGTCCGAACAGGGAGCGTCGCAGATCCATGTGAGTGACCTCGTGCTGGTAACGATAAGGTTCGGGCTCAACCCGGACAGTTGTCAGGCGATCGGGAAGTCCTCCTTCCCACAGCGATCGGACGAGCGGTCGGTCTCTTCGGCCATTGCGCGAAAGGCATGGCGCAGCGTGGAGGGAGCATCCAACAACCCGGGGCGATTGGCAAGCGGATTTTGGGGGTATAGTCCGGGGGCAGCGCCCCCGTGGGGGGGCGGATGCCCGAAAAGGAGGCCTGATCTGATGCCTGGCACGGTGGGATTCATCGGTCTCGGCGCCATGGGCGGCCCGATGGCGCTGAACCTGGTCAAGCACGGCTTTTCCCTGGTGGTGCACGACATCGATCCGGCGAAGGGCGCCCTCTGGAGCACGCGCGGCGCCAAGCTGGCGGGCTCCGCCGAGGAGGTCGCGGCCCAGGTCGAGCGCACGATCTGCATGGTCGAGACTACCGCGCAGGCCGAGGCGGTCATCGCGGGGGAGCATGGCATCATCCGGGGCGCTCGGCCTGGGCACGTGGTGGCCTGCATGAGCACCATCGACCCCTTCGTGGCGCAGCGGCTCGCCGAGCAGCTGGCGGCGCGTGGCATCGCCATGGTCGACGCGCCGGTGAGCGGGGGCACGGAGCGGGCGGCCTCCGGCGAGCTGTCGATCATCGTGGGCGGCGCGGCGGAGACAGTTGCGGCCTGCCAGGATCTCTTCCGCGCCATGGGGGCCAAGGTCTTCCACGTGGGCGGGCTCGGACAGGGGCTCGCCATGAAGCTCGTCAACAACATGCTGGTCCAGGTGAACACGGTCGCGGTGGCGGAGGCGCTCGTGCTCGGAGTGAAGGCAGGACTCGATCCTCGGACGATCTACGAGGTGGTGCGGGCCAGCACCGGCAACAGCTTCGCCTTCGAGATGCGCGTGCCGCGGATCCTCAAGCGGGACTTCTCCCCGGGCGGCACCGTGGACATCTCGTTCAAGGACCAGGAGCTGGAGACCGCGTTCGCCAAGCAGCTCGGCGTCCCGGTGCTCCTGGCCAACGTCACCCAGCAGGTCTACCAGATGGCGCGGGCGGCCGGACTCAACAAGCTGGACGGCTCCGCGATCGTGATGGTCCTCGAGCGACTTGCCGGCGTGCAGGTGGGCGGGAAGGACCAAAGCTGATGGCGACCTACGTGCTGGTCCACGGCGCGTATCAGGGCGGCTGGATCTGGAAGCCGGTGGTGGAGCGGTTGCGCGCGGCCGGGCATCTCGTCCACGCCCCGACCCTCGAGGGGTGCGCGGAGCGGCGGGATCAGATGCGGGCCGGGATCACGGTGGGTACGCACGCCCGCGAGGTGGCCCAGCTGCTCTTCTACGAGGACCTGCGCGACGTCGTCCTGGTCGGCACGAGCGCGGGGGGCATGGTCATCTGCAAGGCGGCGGAGCTGGCCGGCGAGCGCATCGCCCGCCTCGTCTTCGTGGATGCGCTGGCCCTGCTGCCCGGCGAGCGGGTGGCCGACATCGTGAGCCGGCCCCCCGCGGAGACCACCGAGCTGACCATCGCCCCCGCGCGCGCGGACGCGGAGGCGCGCATGTTCGCCGATCTCGAGCCCGCCACCCGGGCGTGGGCGCTCGCGCGCTACACCCCGCATCCGATCGCGGCGCTCGAGGCGCCCATGGAGCCGACGAAGTTCTGGGATCGCGCGTGGCCGGCCTCGGTGATCCGGTGCCGGCGGGCCAAGAACCCTCCCGAGTCGCACCAGCGCCGCACTGCCGAGCGCTTGAAGGCCAGCTACGCGGAGCTGGACACCGGGCACTACCCGATGCTGAGCCAGCCGGACGAGCTGGTCGGTCTGCTCGTCCGTGCGCAATAGGAGGCACGACACAATGGCGAGAACGCCGGCCGTCAACCCGCAGATCACGATCGCGCCCAACCCGCACCGGGTGGTCGTCCGGCTAGGCGGGGCGATCATCGCCGACTCCACCCGCGCACTGGTCATGCGCGCGCCGGGGACGCCCGACGTGCAATACATTCCTAGAGAAGACGTGGACATGGGGAGCCTCATCCGCACCGCGCACGCCACCTACTGCCCGTACAAGGGGGACGCGTCGTACTGGAGCATCCGCAGCGGCCCGCGCATCGTGGAGAACGCGGTGTGGAGCTACGAGGCGCCATACGAGCGGATGGCCGCCATCAAGGGCCATCTGGCCTTCTACGGAGATCGCGTCGACGGCATCGAGGAGCTCCCGACGACCGACCCATGCTGATCCCCGGCCGCTTCGCCGGCAAGGTGGCGGTGGTGACCGGCGGAGCGAAGGGTTTCGGAGAGGCGATCGCCCGCCGCTTCGCGGCCGAGGGGGCGGCGGTCGTGCTCGGGGATCTGGACGAAGCGGCCGGGCCGGCGCTGGCCGCAAGCCTCCAGGCGGGCGGCGGGCGCGCTCGCTTCCAGCGCTGCGACGTGGCGAGCGCGCCCGACGTCGAGCGGCTCGTCGGGACCGCGCTCGACGGGTACGGGGGCCTCGACGTGATGGTCAACAACGCGGGCTACTCGCACAAGAGCATGCCGCTCTGGGAGCTGCCCGAGGCGGACTTCGACCGGCAGTTCGCGGTGAACGTCCGCGGCGTGTTCCTCGGCTGCAAGTACGCGGTCCCCGCCCTGCGGGCGCGGGGCGGCGGGGTCATCGTGAACACCGCCTCGATCGGCGCCCGCCGGCCCCGCCGGGGCGTCACGGTGTACAACGCCTCGAAGGGGGCGGTGCTCACTCTCACCCGCGGGCTCGCCGGCGAGGTCGGGCGCGACAAGATCCGGGTGTGCGCGGTGTGCCCGGTGGCGGCCGACACCGCGTTCATGCTGACGGTGCGCGGAGAGCCGCTCGACGAGCGCAGCCGGTCCGCGCTGGTGAAGGGCATTCCTCTCGGCCGGCTCTGCGCGCCCGGGGACGTGGCCGGCGCGGTGACCTTCCTCGCTTCCGATGACGCCGCGTTCCTGACCGGCGTGTGCCTCGACGTCGATGGCGGCCGCTCGATCGAATGATCACATCATCCAACGGAGGTCGACGATGCCTGCCTACGTGATCGCGGATGTGACGGTGACCGCCGCCGCCGCCATGGAGGAGTACCGGAAGCAGGTGCCCGCGACGATCGCCCAGTACGGGGGGCGCTACCTCGTCCGGGGCGGCGCGCATGAGGCGCTCGAAGGGGAGTGGAAGCCGAACCGGCTCGTGCTCCTCGAGTTCCCGACCATGGCCCAGGCGCGCCGCTGGTACGACTGCGAGGAATACAAGGGACCCAAGGCGCTGCGCATGAAGGCGGGGCGGACGAACGTGGTCATCGTTGAGGGCATGCCCTAGGATCGTCGAAGGGGGCCTCGACGGCCCCCTCCGAGCCTCCCCCAGAACGGGTTGCGCCGGCAAAGCCGGCGCTCGCAGGCCCCTAGGCCGGCAGCGCGTCCAGGGGCGTCGCCGGCTCCCCGAGCGCCTCGGCCACCGCCGGGTGTGCGATGTGACCGCGCCAGATGTTCACGCCTTTGGCGAGCGCCGGGTTGTGGCGCACGGCGGCGACCAGACCGGCCCCGGCCAGCTCGAGCACGTAGGGCAGGGTGGCGTTGGTGAGGAGGTGCGGGGCACCAGGGCCGGCATGTTCGCGACGCCGTAGTGGACGACCCCCGAGACGACGTAGGTGGGGTCGAGCAGCGTCGTCGGATGGATCGTCGCCACGCTCCCGCCCTGGTCCACCGCCACGTCGACGATCACCGAGCCGTCCTTCATGGAGGCGACCATCTCCTTGGTGACGAGCACCGGGGCGCGGGCGCCGGTGATGAGCACTGCGCCGATCAGCAGATCGGCCCGGCGCAGGACCTGCCCGATGTTGAAGCTGTTGGACACCAGCGTGATCACGCGCCCGTGGAAGAGATCGTCCACCGCGCGAAGCCGATCGAGGTTGACGTCGAGGATCGAGATGTCGGCGCCGAGGCCGAGCGCCATGCGCGCGGCGTTGACCCCGACCGTGCCCGCGCCCAGGACCGCGACGTTGCCGGGGGGCACGCCGGGGACGCCGGCGAGCAGGATCCCGCGGCCGCCGCGCGCCCGGGTGAGATAGGAGGCACCCTCCTGCACCGAGAGCCGTCCGGCCACCTCGCTCATCGGGGCCAGCAGGGGGAGGCTGCCGTCCGCGCGCTGCACCGTCTCGTAGGCGATGGCCACGACACCGGCCTTTTGCAGCGCGCGCGCCAGCTCGGGCACCGCGGCCAGGTGCAGGTAGGTGAAGAGGATCTGACCCGCGCGCATCCGGCCGTACTCCTCCGACAGCGGCTCCTTCACTTTGAGGATGAGCTCGGCGCGCCCCCACACCTCCTCGACCGTGGTCGGCGTCGCGCCTTCCCGCGCGTACTCCTCGTCGCGGATACCGCTGCCGGTACCGGCGTTGCGCTCGACGAGGACGCGGTGCCGGGCCTCGGCCAGCGCGCGGGCGCCGGCCGGCGTCAGCGCCACGCGCTGCTCACCCGGCTTGATCTCGCGGGGAACGCCGATGATCACGATGACACAGCATATCGCGAAGCCGACGTCGTCGCGGCGACGTCTAAAGCGGCAAGGCCACCAAGGCAAGGAGGAACTCCATCATGCCGCAATCGCTGTCTCCCGAGATCAGGCAGCTCGTCGACCGTCCGAACTTCGCTCATCTCGCCACCTTGATGCCGGATGGCTCGCCGCAGAGCGTGCCGGTCTGGGTGGGCCGCGAGGGCGATCGGCTCCTGGTCTGTACCGGGGAGGGCTCGCTGAAGGCCCGCAACACCCGCCGTGATCCCCGGGTGGCCTCAAGCCCTTCCCCTTCCGCACTCCGGAGGGGAGAGTCGCGCTCGTGATCGAGGTCGAGAAGGCACGCTACACCGAGCTTCCGTTCGAGCACACGCCGCCGCGGTCGCCGTAAGGGCCGATCGGGCCGGGGCGTCGGGAGGCCGGCACCTAGCGGCACCTCCTCGACAACGCCGGCCCGCTCGTAGTACACAGACCGCATGCCGCTTCAGCGATCGCGCCGGCACAAGATGATCGCGGGGGTCTGTGGGGGCATCGCCGAGTGGCTCGGCTGGGATCCGACGCTGGTGCGGATCCTCTACGTCGTGGTCTCCTGTGTCTCGGTCGCGTTTCCGGGCATCCTGGCTTACCTCGTCCTCTGGATCATCATGCCGAAGGCGCCGGAGTAGCCCGCGAGAGGGATGAGAATGAAGAATGTCGAGATGACGGTTGACGGGAACATCTTGACGATCAAGGTCGACCTGACGAAAGAATTCGGTCCGTCTTCATCCGGCAAGACCATCATCGTCGCGTCCACCGAAGGGAACATCGCGGTCCCGGACCGTGACGAGAAGGTGGGGCTGAACGTCTACCGCAAGAAGTGACTAGGCGAAGACGATGGTGCTCGGGCTGCCCACCGTCACGACCTGGCCGGTCGGGGTGAGCGTCCCCGCGCTCTCGTCCACGCGGAAGGCCACGATGGTGTCGCTGTCCTGGTTGGCCACGTAGAGCCGCGCGCCCGGGGGGTCGAGGGCGAAGAAGCGCGGGGTCGTGCCTTGCGTCGGCTCCCAGCCGACCCGAGAGAGCATCCCGGTGGCGTCGTCGACGCGGAAGATCGCGATGCTGTCGTGGCCGCGGTTCGAGCCATAGACGAAGCGGCCGGAGGGCGCGACCGCGATCTCCGACGTGGTGTTCCGGCCGCTCCAGCCGGGCGGGAGCGTGGTGATCACCTGGAGCAGCGCGAGCCCGCCTCGGTCCGGGTCGAAGCGATAGGTCGTGAGCGTGGAATCCAGCTCGTTGAGGACGTAGGCGTACGGCCGGGTCGGATGGAAGCCGGCGTGGCGTGGCCCGCGCCCGGCCGGGTGGCCACCGACGGAGGAGCGGCTGCGACCAGCTTGCCGCTGGCGCCGTCGACCCGGAAGACGAACACGGCGTCGAGGCCCTTGTCGGGCACCAGGAAGACCCGGCCCCGCGGCTCGAAAGCGACGTCATGCGGGTGCGCGCCGGCCTGCTCGGTGGGGTGCGGCCCCGGCTTGCCCTCGAGCGTGACGAGATCCGCGATCGTCCCGAGCGCGCCCTCGGGGTGGATGGGCAGCACCGCGACGGTCCCCGAGCTGTAGTTGGCGCAGACGAGGAACCGGTCGGAGCCGTCGATGCCGAGCCGGACGCCGTTCTTGCCGTGCGTGGCCTGGCGACCCAGGACGCGCAGCCGGCCGGTGTCCTGGTCGATCGCGTAGGCGGTGGCCTCGGTGCCCTCGCCGTGCGCCGAATAGAGGACGCGCCGTCGCCGATCGCGCGTCAGCCACGACGGGTTCGCGATGTCCTTCAGGAGCTGGACGTGCGCCCATGCGCCCGAGGTCTCGTCGATCCGGTAGACGTTGATGCCCTCGCCCCGCCCGTTGCGCTGCTTCGTGGTGTAGCCGCCGACGTATGCGTGCACGATGGGCGGATGCTGCGGCCCTGCCGGCCGGCTGTCAAGGGTGCCAAGATTGACAGCACTCGCGGCGCCGCTTTCCTTCACGGTGGGGTGGGAGAACCCCGGTGACTTGCCTTTGGCGCGGTGACTCGACTATTCTTGGCCACCCCGGGAGACCGGCCGCCGCGCAGCCGTACCGCGGAGAGCCGTCAGCCCAAGGGCAAGGAGGCCCGCAATGAGCCAGAGCACTCCCGTCGCCAGCTATAGCCTCACCGTCCGAGTCCGCATCGGCAACAAGCCCGGCATGCTCGGCAAGGTGACCTCGGCCATCGGGGAGGCCGGGGGCGACATCGGGGCTGTCGACCTGGTCGAGGCGGGCCAGAAGGAGATGACCCGGGACATCGCGTTCAAGGCCTCGGACGAGGCCCATGGCCAGCGCATCGTCGACCGCCTGCGCGCGGTGCCGGACGTCACGGTGGTCAACGTCTCCGACCGGACCTTCCTCATGCATCTGGGCGGGAAGATCGAGGTCAACGGCCGCGTGACGGTCAAGACCCGCGACGATCTCTCCATGGCCTACACGCCGGGGGTGGCGCGCGTCTGCATGGCGATCCACGCCGACCCCGACAAGGTCTACAACCTCACGATCAAGCAGCACACGGTGGCCGTGGTCACCGACGGCACCGCGGTGCTGGGCCTGGGCGACATCGGCCCCGCCGCCGCCCTGCCGGTCATGGAAGGCAAGTGCCTCATCTTCAAGGCCTTCGCGGGCGTGGACGCCTTCCCGATCGCCCTCGACACCAAGGACGTCGACGAGATCGTGCGCACCGTGAAAGCGATCTCCCCGATCTTCGGCGGGATCAACCTGGAGGACATCTCGGCGCCCCGCTGCTTCGAGATCGAGGAGCGCCTGCAGCGCGACCTCGACATCCCGGTCTTCCACGACGATCAGCACGGCACCGCGGTGGTCACGCTGGCCGCGCTGCTGAACGCGCTCAAGATCGTCAACAAGAAGCTCAGCGACGTGAAGATCGTCTTCACCGGGGCGGGGGCCAGCGCCATCGCCACCGCCAAGCTCCTCATGCTGGAGGGTGCGCGCAACATCGTCGCCTGCGACCGCGCCGGCGCCCTGTACCGCGGCCGCCCCGAGAACATGAACCCGATGAAGAGCTGGTTCGCGGAGCACACGAACGCGGAAGGGATCCGGGGCGCCGTGCGTGACGCGATGGTGGGGGCCGACGTGTTCATCGGCCTGAGCGGCCCCGGGGTGGTGACGGTGGACGATCTGGGCGCGATGAATCGCGAGGCGATCGTCTTCGCGATGGCCAACCCCACCCCGGAGATCATGCCGGAGGAGGCGGGCAAGTACGTCCGGGTGATGGCGACGGGCCGGTCGGACTACCCGAACCAGATCAACAACTCGTGCGGCTTCCCGGGCTTCTTCAAGGGGCTGTTCGACGTCCGGGCGCGCCGGGTCAACGACGAGATGAAGCTCGCGGCCGCCCACGCCCTGGCCAACATCGTATCGGACAGCGAGCTGTGCGATGAGTACATCACCCCGTCGATGTTCGACTCGCGCGTGGTCCCCGCGGTGGCCTCCGCAGTGGCCGACGCGGCGGTGCGCACCGGCGTGGCCCGGCGGAAGCGGGGGTAGCGGGCGGTCAGGCGCCGAGCGGGCGCTACGACGACGCGGCGGGTCTGACCATGCGCACGAAGTTCGCCACCAGCGCGGGGCTGTGGAAGGTCCCCACCCGCTCGGTGAGCACGCTGACCGCGAACTCGCGCGAGCGGGCCTTCGCGTAGGGCCGGGTGGTGCAGATCGCGTCGTAGACGTCGGAGATCGACGTCATCTGGCTCGCCATCGTGGGCCGCCGGCCGACGCGGGGCACCGGATAGTTCGGCTGGCCGTCGTAGCGCATGTGGTGCTCGTAGGCCACCAGGATGGCGAGGGGGTGGGTGCCCTCGACACCGCAGAGGTGCGTGGCCCCTTCCTGGGTGTGGCCCATCATGATCCGCCACTCCTCGCCCTCGAGCTTGCCCGGCTTGTTGAGGACCTCGAGCGGGATCCTGAGCTTGCCGATGTCGTGCAGGAACGCGGCGAGCCCGATGGCGTGCAGGCGCGCCCCCGCGATGCCGAACGAGCGCGCCTGGGCCAGGGTCAGGAGCGACACGTTCACGGAGTGCACGAAGGTGTAGTCGTCGTGGGTCTTCAGCGGGGCCAGCGGCAGGATCTCCCGCGTCGCCCGCTCCAGGGCGTCCATGAGGCTCCACACCACCTGCTCGAGACGGACGAGGCCCCCGCGTCGATCGGTCCGGAACTCGGTGAAGGCCTCGCGGGCCGCATCCACGTTCTCCGCGGTCAAGGCCTCGATCGCCGAGTCGGCGCCCGGCCCTGAGCCCCCGCCCGATCCCAGCCCGGCGTCCTCGAGCGCGGGGGCCTGCAGCTCGACGCGGCCGACGACGAGATGCCGGGTCGACACCGGCACGCCGCCCAGGGCCATCGGGGTCAGGAAGCGCACGCACTCCTCGGTGTCGAGGCCACGCCCGATGGTCAGGCGCTCCACCGAGCGCCGGGTGAGGGCGCGGATGAACTGCTGGTGGTAGAGGCTGCCGGTGCGCAGCGGCTGATTCTCGACCACCAGGTCCTGACCCACCACGAGGAAAGTGATCGCCTCCTTCTGTCGCTCCTGGCACGCGGCGGTCACCGCGTCCAGGATGCGGCCCACGTGGCTCGCCAGCGCGGGATGGTCGGAGCCGTAGAGGGCGCGCATGTTGATCCCGGCGACGAGACTGACCACCAGGCGATCGACCGCCGAGAGCGCCCCCGGAATCGCCGGCTCGCTCATGCGTCCTCGGTCCGCCCCGGCGCGCGCCCGGCGTCGGGCAGGGTCGCCGCTCTCACCAGTCCCCGGCAGATGTCCCGGATGACGGCGTCGCGGGACTTCTTGCCACGCGCCACGTAGGGCGCGCGCGCGGCTTCGGGGTACGAGCCTAGGAGCCGGTAGGCGGACCGTCGCTCCTCGAGCGCCACGAGCGGGAACGGCCGCTCGCGGAAGAAGCGGTCGAGGCGGGCCAGCGCTGCCGGGTTTCCCAGATCGGCCAGGGCCCGGAGCGCCTTGAGCCGCAGCGATCGCTTCCGCCCGAGGAAGTCCCACCGGCGCAGGATCTCGACGAGCAGGTCGGTGGCCTGGGTGATGCCGTGCTGCCCGGTGAGCAGCACGGCCGCCTCCGCCAGCCGCGGGTCCGGATGATGGATGGTCCTCGCGAGCAAGTCGCGCGGCACCTTGGAGTCGAATGCGAAGAGAGCGCGGATGGCCTCGAGCCGCACCCTCAGATCCGAATGGTCGGCGTAGCGCAGGATCTCGCTCATGGCCGATCGATCTTGCACCCGGCGGAGCAGGAGCACCATGTTGCGCACCACGTACCACCGCGGGTCCGCGAGCAGGCGCCTGGTCTCGGGGATGATGGCGGGCCCGAGCGAGGCGGCCAGCTCGATGAGCCGCAACCGCCGCGCCCGATCGGGCTCGGCGGCCAGCGCCTCGAGGAGGCCGCGGGCGGCGGACGATCCCAGGGCCAGCACCAGCGTCTGCACCTGGACGAAGGGCGGCCCCCCGGGCTGCCGGCTCGCGGCGACCAGGGCGGCCAGGATCTCGGCATCGCCCAGGCGCTCCAGGAATTCGGCGAGCGCCGGCTGCCGTTCCGCCTGGCCGGGATCCGCGGCCAGCTCGCGGATGGCGCGGATGATGCCGATGGCCTGAGCGAAGCGGCTCGCTTGGAGCGCGCGCGTGTAGATGTCGCGCAGCCGACCGAGGACGAGCGGCTGCACCACGGTGGGCGAGACCGCGATCATGTCGAGGAGCGTCGTGACGACCCGTCGCTCGATGGCGTCGTCGCTCTCGGTGTCCGGTCCGAAGGCGTCCGGGTCGGCGGCGAGCTCGACCGAGATGGCGGCCAGATCGACCGTCGGCTTCTGGGCCAGGAGCGCCCGGTGATCCTCGGGGTTGTAGCGGTCGACGTCCTCTTCACGGAACAGCGCGGCCATCTGGGCGAAATCGGCGGGCGGCTCGGGCAGGGTCGGCTCCGGGGGCAGCTCCTCGTGGGCTTCGGCGAGGGCCTGGGCCATGCGCAAGGCGTGGCGCGAGAGCTGTCCCTGCTCGCGAGCCAGCCGGCGGAGGCCGCGCAGCACGTCGGCGGGCGGAAGGGCCGCGGCCAGCCGGGCCAGATGCACGTTCGACTCCTCCTCGCTCGCGAGGACCCGGAGGGCCGCGGCCAGTACGGGCTCGCGGACCTCGGTCGGCAGCGCCCGGAGCAGCTGGATGATCTGCGGGACGAGCGTTTCCCGCTCGGCCGGATCCGCGCTGGCCAGGTGGGCGGCGACCGCGCCGGCGAGGGTGCGCGCCGCCGCCGCGCCGAGCCGGCCCGGGAGGGAATGGCCCGGAGGACCGGCGAGGGCGGACGCGCCGCCACGCCCGTGGCCGGGCCCGCCGCTCGGGCCACTGACCCCCAGGCTGTGCCCACCACCACGGCCTCCAGCCCCCGGGCCGCCCGGACCAGAGCCGCTCGTCCCCGGGCCACCCGTCCCAGGATCGCCCGGCCCGAAGCCGCCGGTCCCGGAATCACCTGATCCTGGGCCGCCGGCCTCCGAGCCGGCGGTCCCCGTGCCGCCGCGAAAGAGGGACGCGATGCTCTCCGCCGAGTATCGCTCCCGGGACGCTGGCGCGCTTCCTTCCCGGGTCAGTGGCTGCTCGGCGAGCAGCGCCTGCATCAGGTCGTCCCAGAGGGTCTCCCCCGTCCCGGACGTCTCCACCTCGGCGGTCGTGACGAGGGCGCTGTAGTCGATGGCGGAGATCGAGATGTGGGTGATGCCCGCTCCCCGAAGCTGGTCGCCGAGGAAGGCGCGCTCGCGCGGGTCGGCAGCATCGCCGAGCAGGGCCAGCAAGCCTTCGAGCTCGCGCGGCTCGACGCCCTCGTCGAAGCGCAGCAGCGCGCCGTTCCGGCGGTACAGCGCGCGCGCGAACGCGCGCACGTGCGCGAACTCGAGCTTCTTGTTCCCGCTGGTGAGCCCTTCGCGCGAGATCCCGAGCACGAGGGGAGTGGCCGCGGCCAGGAGCCCCGCGAGGCGGGCATGGGCGGTGGTGAGCGCCGAGGCGCGGGCGGGATGGCCGGAGGGATAGGCGGCCAGGTTCCGCCAGGCCGTCACCAATGACGACACGACTTCGAGCAGGGTTGGCGGAGGGCTCGCGGTCTCCACGTGTGCTCGTCGGTCCTTCTCCGCCCGGGGGCGGCCGGCCCTCGCGGGGCAGTCGAATTAGTCTAGCCGAACGCGGCCACTTCCCTTGCAAACTTGCTACCGGGTAGTCTCTTCCCCTCCTGGAGGCCGCCCCGTCCGGCTCGAGGCCAAGGCATTGAACTGGCACAGGCCTGCGCGCATCGCGCAAGCCAGGCCGACTGAGAGCGGCTACGGCTTGGGGATCCGGAGGGTCCGGCTGATCATCAAGCTGCCGGACAGGAGGAACACCAGGCTGACGAGGTGGAGGTCGAGGCCGAGGAGCGTCCGGCCGGCGCCACCCCGAAGGAGATCACGTCTGCCAGGGAGTCCAGCTCACGTCCCATCGCCGAGGCTTGGTGCCGCCAGCGCGCGATCCGCCCGTCGAGCAGGTCGAGGAGCCCGGCCACGGGAATCAGGAGGGCGGCGACGTACATGCGCCAGCGCTCCTGCGTGCCGAGGAAGCTCATCGCCTGAAACAGGGCGGCCACTCCGCAGAACCCGTTCGTGATGGTGAACAGGTCCGCCAGGTGGAAACTGCGGATCATCGAGAAGTGCCGGCCCGGCATGCTACCCGCGAGTCTACACTGGCGGCGGATCGGCCTTGACACGTCGGTGGAGCGGCGCTATCTGTGGGCTCCCGCCCGGTGTCACGCGGGCGAATCCGAGAGGAGGCCATCATGAAAGCTGCCATCTTCCATGGTCCGCACCAGCCGCTGACGATCGAGGACGTCGACATCGATAAACCCATCGGCCGCGAGGTGCTGGTGCGCACGGTGGCCTCGGGCGTCTGTCACAGCGATCTGCATTTCGTGGACGGCTTCTACCCGTTCCCGACGCCGGCCATCCTCGGCCACGAGGCCGCCGGGATCGTCGAGGAGGTGGGCCTCCAGGTCTCCGAGTTCAAGCCGGGCGACCACGTCATTGCCTGCCTGTCCGTCTTCTGCGGCCACTGCGACTACTGCCTCACCGGCAAGACGCATCTCTGCCAGGCCCGTCCGGTCCGGGCCAAGACGGATCCGCCCAAGCTCTCGTGGAAGGGCCAGCCGGTGAACCAGTTCGCCAACCTCTCCGCCTACGCCGAGAAGATGCTGGTGCACGAGAACGCGCTGGTGAAGATCGACGACGCCATGCCGCTGGCGCAGGCGGCCCTGATCGGCTGCGGGGTCACCACCGGGGTGGGGGCGGTGCTGAACACCGCGCGGATCGAGCCCGGCTCGACGGTGGTCGTCTTCGGCGCGGGCGGGGTGGGCCTCGCCGCGGTCCAGGGCGCGCGCATCGCGGGGGCGCGCATGATCATCGCGGTGGACACCGTCGAGTCCAAGCTCGTCACCGCAAAGGAGCTGGGCGCCACCCACGGGGTCAACGCCAAGGCCGGCGATCCGGTGAAGGCCATCCGGGACCTGACCAACGGCGGGGCGGACTACTCGTTCGAGTGCATCGGGCTCAAGATCGCGGCCGAGCAGTGCTTCGATTGCATCAGGCCGGGCGGCACCGCCACCGTGGTGGGCATGATCCCGGTCGGCCAGAAGATCGAGCTCGACGGCCCCATGTTCCTCCGCGAGAAGAAGATCCAGGGCTGCAGCATGGGCTCGAACCGCTTCAAGGTGGACATGCCGCGCTACATCGAGCTCTACCGCCAGGGGCGCCTCAAGCTCGACGAGATGATCACGCGACGCGGGAAGCTCGAGGACGTGAACGAGGCCTTCCGCGCCATGAAGGCAGGTGAGGTCTCGCGCACCGTGCTGATGCTCGCGTAGACCGCCGGCGGGGTCGGAGGTCTACGCGCCGGGCGGCCTCGCGATCACGCAGAACCCCTGCGCCTCGACCCCGAGCGGGACGTTGAACTTGCTGCAGTAGATGCTGGCTTCCGCAACCTCCGCCATCTCCCGGCTGCGGGATTGCAGGGGACGGCAGAACAGAGCGCCGGACGCAACCCAGCCGCAACCTGCGCGGAGGCTCCGTCCAGTCCCCGGAGGGGGCCCCCGGACTGCGCGGGAGTCTAGCAGAGGGGCTTGCGCAGACTGGTGAAGAGAAGATGTGCTTACTGGGTGAGGCGGCCTGAGAGTGACAGTTGCTCCCGGTTGAGGCTCGTCGGGTCCGTCTCGCGTGGTCTAGGGGTGTACTATCGCGTATTGGGTATCGGGGCATGAGAACGCCAGGCTGGCTGCGAACGGCATTCCTTAGCGCTGGCGCAACGGCTTGCCTGATCGGCTGCACCACCAACACACCGATCCCGCCGACCTACACTCAGGCAGAACTCAAGGCTGCGTGCGACCGACAAACGGGTTGGTGGCGACCGGATGACTTGCGCGGTGGGTACTGCGATTTTCGCTGACCCTGAATAACCGCATGGTAGACAGCTTCGGCGAGTTTGAGGCATCGAGCCTCTTCTGCCCCCGTTGCAAGCAGGCAAACCCGGTGCGGAAGAAGCTCCTCCTCCTTCTGCCGGACGGCAACAAGTACGACTACGCATGCAGCGTGTGCGGCACCCAGGTCGGCGGGAAGACCGACTCCGACAGCAGCGAGTTTCACCGCATGGCGTCCGCGTCTCGGAGGCCATTGTCGCCTAGTCCAATCGCCCGTCCTCCCCGCCACCGCCCTGATCGGTCGGGCTCGACGAGTCAGGGCGATGCCTAGTCGCCGTGGTCATCCTGACGGGATGCAGCAGTGTCCAGGGCGTCCCGGTGCCAGACGCTGACGGTCGCTGAAGGCTCTCGGCATCACCAAGATCCGGCTGGACGAGATCCCCTCGCGGGAGGTCGCCGACCTCCTTCCGAGAGTCAGGATCTCCCTTGAGACGCCAGATGACATGGACAGCCAGGTAGCCGAGATCCTGCGGGCAGCCTTGTAGAGGCCGGCTCATCCCCTTCGGGCGATTGCGATGGCGCGGCCGTAGCACCCGGTAGTGTCAGTGCATCGCTAGACGAGCGTGAGTTGCTGACCGCTCCCTGGGTCCTCGGGGGTCTGAACGCGGGTGACGTGCGGGGCATCGTCGGGAGCGAGCTGCCGATGCAGCTTGCTCACCGCGTGAGCCGCCCACTCGGAGAACGCCTCTCGGGTCCAGCCGCAGGAGCAGACAACTAGCCAAGTCGCTCGCGGTTCGCTCATGCGCCGCGGGTGCACCATCGCGCAATGGAACCGATGAAGGCACTAGCCTGGTCGCGCGTGGCGCTTCTGACTGCTGCCGTCGCCGGTTCTCTTGTCGCTTGCACGGGCGTCACACCGATTCCGCCAACCTACACCCAAGAGGAACTCAAGGCCGAGTGTGACCGACGCCGGGGCTGGTGGCGGCCGGATGCTCTGGTCGGCGGCTACTGCGATTTTCGCGGGCCCTGAACCTGCCGAAACTAGGGTGGCGACCTGCCTGGTACTTGCTATCGCTTCGACCGCCTGCAACCATCCTTCACCGCTTCGGCCTCGCTCGCGTAGCACCGCTCGGGCCTCGTCTTGCCGTAGAACCCACCGCCGGGCACGTGGTGGATGCACCGCTCGCCAGTACGCCGCCGGAACTGGGATCGCGCGCGGGAGTCTAGCAGAAGGACTTACGCAGACGAGCGAAGAAGACGTACTTACTGGGTGCTAGGCAGCTTACGCTAGGGTCGCGGCGAGCAATTCGCGTACTCTTCTACCCAATGGACGAGCCTGAGCATCATGGAGATCCGCGGCATCCGAAACACGGCGACTTCCTGCGAGAAATTGGGGTCGCCGTCTTTGCCGTACTCCGGCACACGTTCGCTTCGACTCTTCTGAGTCGGAACGCTCCGCTCCTGTACGTGCAGGGGCAGGGGGGCTGGCGCTCGGCCTCGGTCCTTCTCCGCGCCTACGCCCGTTGGATGCCCCAGGCGCTACCACCCACAACGCCGACGCAAGTGAGTGCTCGGGAGAGCGCTCCCAGGAGGGCGGGAACCGTCGCGTAACTACCTGATCACGCAGAACCCCTGCGCCTCGACCCCGAGCGGGACGTTGAACTTGCTGCGGAAGTTCTCGAGGGCCACCGCCGCGGTCAGCTCGACGATCTGGCCCTCGTCGAAGAACGTCCTGAGGCGCGCGAACAGCTCGTCGCTCACCCGCTGGCCGGTGATGGTCATCGCCTCCGCGTACTCGAGGGCCGCGCGCTCCATCGGCGAGAAGCGCGCGCTCTCGCGCCAGGTCGGCACCTCGCGGATCTTCTCCTCGTCCGCCCCCGCCTGCATCCCCCGGGATGCGTTGATGTCGATTCAGAAGGGGCAGCCGTTGATCAGCGCAACCCGGAGGTAGATCAGCGGGACCAGGGCGGCCGGGAGCCGCCCTGATCTCTCGATGGACGCCGAGAGCTGCTTGGCCGCCTTGAGGATGGGCGGGCAGTGGGCGAGGACCTTGGTCGTGTTGAAGAGCGCGCCGAAGAGCTCCCGCTCCTTGGCGAACAGCTCCTTCAGCGTCGGGTCGCCGCCGTCGTCGTCGATCTCGCGGACTCTCGGCATGGAGCCTCTAGCCCCCGACGGTCTTTCGGATGCTCCCGAGATGCTCGGTGATGTGGTTGATGAGGATGCCCTCGACGACCTGCTGAGCGGTCATCGCGGGCGCCCCGGTCAAGACCGTTCCGCTCCGGTCGAGCTCCGCGTCGGAGAGGGCCCGCACCGCCGCGGCGGCGGTGGCGGCGCCCTTCTGGTGGAGCGCAAGCGTCTCCGCCTTGGTGCAGCCCGCGTACTCGCGCGCGTGCTTGGCGTTCGCCTCGTGGAGCATGTCCATGGTGAAGTTGGGGATCGACTGGCCGGCCGCGACGGTCTTCACGATGCCCACGATCGGCTCGTGGGCGCCGGCCAGGTGATGCGCGGTGACCCCGACCGACCACTTCTCGGCGGCGGTCACCTTCTTCCAGTCGGCGTCCGAGAGCTTGCCGAGAGTGGCGGTCACCTCGGCGGCCTTGGCTTCGAACTGCTTGGCTAGGGACTCGGCGCGTGCGCTCATGGAGTGCCTCCGTGGTTGGGGTTCGCGACGCCCCGAAGTATACATGAGGGCGCAAGGCGTCCTATAATCGCGGGCGAATCCTCGTTTGACTGCAAGAGGGCTTGATTGCGAAGGGGGGTGAGCGCGTGGCCAAGGGCCGGAGCATGCAGAAGGAAAAGAAGAAGCCGAAGAAGACGAAGAAGTAGCCTCGCGTGACTCGTTCGCCGCTCTTGAGCTGTGAGGCGGTCGGCAAGGCCCACGGCGCCCGGGCCCTCTTCGAGGAGCTCTCGTTCGGGCTCTTCGAAGGGGACCAGGTGGGCCTCGTGGGGCCGAACGGCGCCGGCAAGTCCACCCTGCTCCGGATCCTCGCCGGGATCGAGCCGCTCGACCGCGGGCGGCGCGCCCTCCGCAGCGGAGTCCGCGTCGGCTACGTGCCGCAGGACCCGGTCTTTCCGAGCCGTGGCACCGTCGAGGAGGTGGTGGGATCCGCGCTGCCCCCGGTGGACGATGAAGACCGCCCGGGCCGGATCGCGCAGGCACTGGGCCGAGCCGGCTTCGCGGACGGTCGCGCGGAGGTCTCCACGCTGTCCGGGGGCTGGCAGAAGCGGCTGGCGATCGCGCGCGAGCTCGCGAGCGAGCCCGACATCCTGCTCATGGACGAGCCCACGAACCACCTCGACGTCGAGGGCATCCTCTGGCTCGAAGCGCTCCTCGTGGCGCGTGCTCGGGCTTGCCTCGTCGTCAGCCACGACCGGTACTTCCTCGAGCACGTGGCCACGCGCATGCTCGAGCTGAGCCGCGCGTACCCTTCCGGCTTGTTCGCGACCGACGGGCGGTACAGCGAGTTCCTCACCCGGCGTGACGAGTTCTTGAAGGGCCAGGCCGCCTATGAGGAGTCGCTGGCCAATACCGTGCGGCGCGAGATCGAGTGGCTGAGGCGGGGCGCCAAGGCGCGCTCGACCAAGGCGAAGGGGCGCATCAAGGAAGCGGATCGGCGGATCGAGGAGCTCCAGGACGCCCGCGCGCGAGGCGTCACGCGGACGGCGGGCATCGACTTCACCGCGTCCGGCCGGCGCACCCGCCGGCTCCTCGTCGCCCGGGGTCTCGCGAAGTCCCTGGGCGGTCGCCCGCTCGTCCGGGACCTCGATCTGGTGGTCACTCCCGGGACGCGCATCGGCCTCATGGGGCCGAACGGTAGCGGCAAGACCACGCTGCTCCACCTCCTGGCGGGGACGCTGGCCCCCGACACGGGGGAGATCGAGCGCGCGGAGGGTCTCCGCCTCGTGCGCTTCGAGCAGGAGCGCGGCGGGCTCGACCCCGAGCAGCCGCTGCGACGCGTGCTCGCGCCGGAGGGTGACACCGTCCACTTCCAAGGCCGCGGCCTCCACGTCGCGGCCTGGGCCAAGCGCTTTCTCTTCTCGCCCGAGCAGCTCGAGGTGCCGGTCGGTCGGCTCTCGGGCGGGGAGCAGGCGCGGATCCACATCGCGCGCCTGATGCGGGAGCCGGCCGATCTGCTCTTGCTCGACGAGCCGACCAACGACCTCGACATCCCGACGCTCGACGTGCTCGATGAGAGCCTGGCCTCGTTCGAGGGCGGCCTGGTGCTCGTCACCCACGACCGTTTCATGCTGGATCGTCTCGCGACGGTCATCGTGGCGCTCGATGGGACGGGCGGGGTGGAGACGTTCGCGGACTATTCGCAATGGGAGCGGGCACGGCAGGATCGTCCTTCCACATCCCGCCCCCCCGCCCTCCCCCCCCCCCCCCCCCCCCCCCCCCCCCCCCCGCCCCCCCCCCCCCCCCCCCCCCCCCCCCCCCCCCCCCCCCCCCCCCTTTCTGTCCTCCCTCGCGGGCGGGGGGGGGGGGGGGGGGGGGGGGGGGGGGGGGGGGGGGGGAGGGG